>Ga0210040_10003120_pt1 | contig 22656 bp, 21 predicted proteins | sample CryGeyCG12114_NA_FD_185462 | JGI IMG/M metagenome (GOLD analysis project Ga0210040, IMG submission 185462) | Groundwater microbial communities from aquifer - Crystal Geyser CG19_WC_8/21/14_NA (SPAdes) (version 2) | ecosystem: Environmental > Aquatic > Deep subsurface > Groundwater | place: USA...
GGTCCCGCCGGCGGCGCGCAGGCGGCCGATCGCGGCCACCAGCGCCGGATCGTTCCACTCGTGCATGATCACCAGGTCGGCGCCGTCGGCCAGCGGCTCCAGCGCCGCATCGGGTGCGATGCTGGTAGAGCGGAGGTCTGGATAATGACGGCGATAAGGCTCCAACCCCGCATTCCCGGCATCGGCGAGAAGGTTCTGGAGGCTCCAGTTTTCCTGGGGTTCGTAGACGTTGACGTCATGACCGCGTGCGATCAGCTCGCGCAGCACGCCGCGCAGGAAATGGGCGTTGCCATGGTTCCAGCACGATTGCAGCGAGTGGGTGAAGTAGACGATCCTCATGCGGCCACCCGCTTGGCCGGCAGCAGCTCGGCATAGAGCGCCATCATCGCGGTCGCAGCCGCACCGGGCGTGTAGCGCATCGCGCGGCCGCGGGCCCGCTCTCCCCAAGCGACACGCTCGGTCGGGTCCGCGAGCAGCCGCTCGATCGCGCTGACATACTCGTCTTCGCGCTGAACGAAGATCGCCGCATCCGACCACAGCTCGCGGAAGGTGTCGATGTCGGCCAGCACCAGCGGGCAGCCTGCCTGCGCCGCCTCGAGCACGGCAAGGCCGAACGGCTCGAAACTGGCGGCCGAGACGAACACCGGGCGGCCCGCGAGTTCGCGGCCCAGCGCCGGCGCGTCGAGGGTGCCGAGCAGATCCAGGTGCTGCGTCGCCACCGTCTCCCCGTGCGGGGCCGTCACGGGGCCGGCGGCGCGGATCGGCACCCGCGCCGCCACCCGGTCGAGGAGCTCGGTGTTCTTGACGCGGTCCCACAGCCGGCCGGCGGTGCACGCCCAACTTGCCGGCTGCGCGTTCGCTAGCGGCAGGGGCGTGCGGCCGTTGTGCACGGCGTGCGGCAAGCGCGGGAGGCCGTAGCGGCGCACCACGGTTGCGGCATAGCTGCGGGACGGCGCTACCACTGCGTCGGCGGCCGAGAGCCCCTCGCGCATCATGGCTTCGTGCCACGCGAACTCCGGCGGCAGAGCCTCGCCGCGCGCCGCATCCCACCACGTCGCGACGCAGCCATGCGCCGCTGCCACCAGGGGCACGGGATACGAACGGCCGGTCGCCAGAACCGGGCTGTTGAGGTGGACGAGGTCGGCGCCGATCTCGCTCGCCAGGTTGCCGATCGTGGCGGCGGCGGTTCGGACCGGCTCGGGTCCGTTCACCAGCCAGTCGAGCATGAGCCCGGTCTCGACCAGTGTAACCGCCTCGCAGCCGGCCAGCGTGCTTCGCTGCGCGTCGGTGGGTGCCGGCCCCAAGACGGCGATCACCGTCTCCACCCCGTGCGCGCCGAGCGCCACGGCGAGGTCCGTGGAGTATTGCCACACGCCGCCGACGGCGTCGGCCGTCATCAGCAGCTTCATGACGCCAGTGCCTGCGCCGGCTGCCCGATGGGCAGGTTGAGGCGGCGCTCCTCGGCGAGCCACCGCGCGAGTTGCGCGACGCCTTCGCGCCAGGCGACCTTAAGTTCGAGCCCAAGCGCCCGCTCGGCGGCGCGGGTATCGGCGACGAAGTATCGCTGGTCGCCGGCCCGCCAGTCGGAGAAGGTAACGTCGACCTCGCGGCCGGTCAGCTCGCCCATGTAGGCGAGCAGCTGGCGCAGCGACACGGCATTATCCGGGCCACCGCCAAGATTGAAGGCGCGGCCGGCGACCTCGTCGATGCGCCGCCACGCCTGGATGTAGGCATCGACGGCATTCGAGACGTCGAGGATGTCGCGAACCTGATGGCCGTCGCCATAGAGCGTGATCGGTTTGCCCTCGAGCGCGCGGATGAGGAAATGGGCAACCCAGCCCTGGTCTTCGGTGCCCATCTGGCGCCGGCCGTAGATGCAGCTCATCCTGAGAACCGCCGTCGGCACGCCGAAGCTGCGCGCGAAATCGAGGACGTACTGGTCGGCCGCCCCCTTGGAGCAGCCATAGGGTGTGTGGAAGTCGAGCGGGCGCGCTTCGCCGATGCCATGATCCCGCACGGCGGGGTCGACAGGGACGTAGGCCTCCGCCTCCAGCGCGAAGTCGAGATCGGCGAGGTCGCCATAGACCTTGTTGGTGGATGCGAAGATCAGCGGCGTGCGGTCACCGCGGCGGCGCAGCGCCTCCAGCAGCGCGAAGGTGCCGCCGATGTTGATGTCGAAATCTTCCTGGGGATCGACCATCGAGGTGGTGACGGCGACCTGCGCGGCGAAGTGGAACACCGCCTGCGCGTCCGCAGCCGCAGTGCCTAACGCGGCGTGGTTTCGGATGTCCGCCTTTATGAACTCAATGCGTTCGCCGTGATTCTTGCGCAGCCATTCCAGATTCCGCTCGACGCCCGGCCGCGACAGCGCGTCATAGATTCGGACGCGATAGCCGTCGCCAGCGAGCCGATCCGCGAGGTTGGAGCCGATGAAGCCGGCGCCGCCGGTGATCAGGACGGGCGCGTCGGACCCGGACGGGCTCACGCGACCAGGCCCCGCGCTTCCAGCTCCGCGCGCATCGTCTCGACCTTGTCGGTGGCGGTCTGCTGCGCGACCCACTCCGCGAGTTGCGCCAGTCCTTCGCCGAAGTCTTGACGAGCGCGGAAGCCGAGTTGCTCGGCGGCTAGGCCGGTGTCGCAGAAGCAATGGCGGATGTCGCCGATCCGCGCCTTGCCGACGATGATCGGCTGAAGATCGTTCTTGCCCATTGCGCGGGCGAACTGGCTCGCCACCTCGCTCACCGACCGGTCATGCCCCGAGCCGATGTTGAAGGTGCCGCCGGAAGCCGCTGGCAGCGTCAGCGCGTCGGCGAAACCGCGCGCCACGTCGGTGACGTGGACGAAATCGCGCCGCTGCTCGCCGTCCTCGAAGATCATCGGCTGCTGGCCATTGAGCAGCCGCGACGCGAAGATCGCCAGCACGCCGGTGTACGGGTTCGAAAGCGCCTGGCCGGGGCCGTAGACGTTGAACAGGCGCAGGCACACGCCCTCGATGCCATAGGGCGCGGCCATGATGTGCGTGGTGCGCTCCTGCACGTATTTGTTGAGCGCGTAGATCGAGGCGAGGTTGGGGCGCTTCCACTCAGGGGTAGCGACCGGGGCGAGAGGGCGGCCCTGCGCGTCGACCGGCTCCCAGTTCGAAAGCCCGTCCTTGAGGCCGTAGCGCTCGGCGTCCTCCACCAGCTTGCCGTCGGCGTCGCGATACAGGCCTTCGCCGTAGATCGACATCGACGAGGCGGTGACCACCCGGCGCACCGGGTTGTCGATCAGCTTCTCGAACAGCACGGCGGTGCCCACGTCGTTGGTCGAGGTATAGCGCTCGACCTCGTACATCGATTGGCCGACGCCCACCTCGGCGGCGAGGTGGATCACGCTGTCGACGCCCTTGAGCGCGTTGGCGACCGCGTCCTTATCGCGGACGTCGCCGCGGATCAGCTCGGCTTCGGCATTCAGCATCTTCGAGCCGTCCACGTCGCCATGAACCTGCTCGATGAGGGCGTCGAGCACGCGGACCTTGTTGCCGCGGCGGAGCAGTTCGTCGGTGACGAAGCGGCCGATGAAGCCGGCGCCGCCGGTGATCAGGACAGTCTCGCTCATCGACGGGCGGCCTTAGCGGTGATGGGGAAACCTCTTGACTTGGTCGTGCTCGCCCGGCTCATTCTCTGCGTCAGCCCCTTTTGCCACGTGGACGTGGATCGGTAATCCAGCTTCTTCTTCTTTGTTCCTCCTAGACCGGAACGCGGGCCTTGCACAACCGGGGCGACGCGTGACAGACCGCGCGGCTTCGATCAGGGGCTATCCGACCATTGGCGGCGACCATCCTTCTCGTGCGGCACGCCGTGCACACGCAATACAACCAGTGCCTCAGCGGGCGCAGCGCCGGCGTCCCGCTCAGCGAAGCGGGGCGCGAGCAGGCGCGCGGCCTTGCGGCCTATCTGTCCCAGGATGGGATCACGCGTCTCGAGTGCAGCCCGCTCGATCGCACCCGGGAGACCGCGATGATGATCGCGGCCGCCGCCGGTGTGCCGCTGGCGACGAGCGAGCCGCTGATCGAGGTCGATATGGGCGATTGGACCGGCCGCACGTTCGACAGCTTCGGTGACGATCCGGCGTGGCGTGCCTGGAACGAGCGGCGCGCGACGGCGCGCATTCCCGGCGGCGAGACGATGGCCGAGGCGCAGGCCCGCATCGTCGGCCATATCGAGCGGACCGCCAGGGAGCAGGACGGCCGCACCGTCGTGCTGGTGTCGCATTCGGACATGATCCGGGCGGCGATCGCGTGGGGGCTGGGGCTAAGTCTCGACAATCTGCTGCGGTTCGATATCGACCCTGCCTCGGTTAGCCGGCTGGTGGTCGGGGGATGGGGCGCGCGCGTCCTCAGCGTCAACGAAAGGGCGAAGTGATGGCAACGGCAATGGCCGGCGAGGCTGGAGCAGTGCTGAAGGACAAGGTCGAGGCGCTCGCGCCGTGGTTTCACAACATCGACCTCGGTGGTGGCCTTCAGACCGCGCCCGAGCACTTTCTGGGCGACTATCCCCGTTTCAAGTTCGCCCGCTTCGCCGAGGTCATTCCGGCGGACCTTTCGGGCATGAGCGTGCTCGATATCGGTTGCAACGCCGGCTTCTATTCCGTTGAAATGAAACGGCGCGGTGCCGAGCGCGTGATCGGCATCGACTGGGACGAGCGCTACCTGGCGCAGGCGCGGCTTGCGACGGAGGCATTGGGCTTCACCGGCGTCGAGTTCCGCCAGATGTCCGTCTATGACGTGGCGGCGCTGGGCGAGAAGTTCGACCTCGTGATCTTCATGGGGGTGCTCTACCACCTGCGCCATCCGCTGCTCGCGCTGGACCTGATCCGCGAGCATGTCGCGGGCGACCTGATGCTGTTCCAGACGCTGCAGCAAGGCTCGAACGACACGATCGACGTACCCGAGGATCACCCCTTCTACGTGCCCGGCACCTATGATCCGCCGGCCTATTTCGACGATCCGGCTTACCCCAAGATGCACTTCATCGAGCGGTCCTTTTCCGACGACTGGACCAATTGGTGGGCGCCGAACCGTGCGTGCAGCGAAGCGATGCTGCGCGCATCGGGCTTCACCGTCGAGGCGCATCCGGAAGACGACGTCTATCTCTGCCGCGTCACGGACGTTCCCTACAGCCAATGGGGCCCGGCGGCCGTTTACCCCGCCAAGGAGACTGCTAAGTGATCGAAGCGGCGATGATCTGGAACGAGCCCAATAACAAGTCGCATTGGGATCCGGAGCTCGACCCCGACTGGTCGGTGTTCGCCGACACGGTGAACCGCGCCGGCAATGCGATCCACTCGGTCAATCCCGGCGTGACGCGCGTGCTCGGCGGCATGTCGCCGATCGATCCCTTGTGGGTGAAGCGGCTGGAGGGGCATGGCTGCCTCGACGCGGTCGATGTGCTGGCGGTGCATGGCTTTCCGCTCGACTGGAACCTGTGGTCGATCCACGAATGGCCTGCCAAGATCGCCGAGATCGAAGCGGTGACCGACAAGCCCGTGTGGGTGACGGAGGTGGGCGTCGGCTCCTTCGGTGCGGAGGAGGTGCAGGTGTTCGGCATGCGCCGCACCGCCGAGCTGCTCCTCGGCCGGGTGGATCGCATCTTCTGGTATTCGCTGTTCGACCTGCCGATGGAATGGGGCGCCACCACCCGCCACCGCGAGGCCGAAGGGTCGAGCTATTACCGGCATTTCTACATGGGGCTGATCCGCGCCGACGGCACGCCCAAGCCGGCGCTCGACGACTACGCCAAGGTCGCGAGCGAAATGGGGCTGATGCAGTGGTTCCATTATCAGGACCCACGGCTCGACGATGCGGTCGCCTGGATGAAGCGGCTCGGCACCAAGAAGCTGCGCACTGGGCTCAGCTGGGCGGACAGCTTCCGCCCCAACGCGGTGGACTGGTTCGATCGGCAGATGGAGGCGCTGGCGGACTTCGACGTCACCGTCACCTTCTGCTTCACGCCCGAGCATCTCGGCCGCGGCGCGCACCACACCAGCCCGCCGGACGAGCCGCAGCAATTCGCGGATTTCTGCGCCTGGATGATCGACCGCTACGCCCCCAAGCTGCCGGCGCAGGCGGCGATCAACGCCTGATTTGGATATGACAATGAGTGAGACGATGCGCGCGGCGGTGCTGGCCGCGCCCGGTGAGATGCGGATCGAGGACGTTGCCGTCCCGCGACCCGGCGCGGGCGAGATCCGGGTCAAGCTGGAGGGCTGCGGCGTCTGCGCGTCGAACCTCGAACCTTGGGCGGGGCTGCCGTGGCTGACCTATCCGGGGGAGCCCGGCGGGCTCGGGCACGAAGGCTGGGGCAGGGTCGATGCCGTGGGCGAGGGCGTGACCGAACTGCACCCGGGGGACCGTGTCGCGGCGCTGTCGGGCAAGAGTTTCGCGGGCTACGATCTGGTTGACGCCAAGATGGCGGTGAAGCTGCCGCCGGCGCTCGACGGCCAGCCGTTCCCCGGCGAGCCGCTGGGGTGCGCGTTCAACATCTTCCGCCGCACGGACGTGAAGGCGGGCCAGACGGTGGCGATCGTCGGCATCGGATTTCTCGGCGCGGTGCTCACGAAGCTTGCCAGCGATGCCGGCGCGCGGGTGATCGCGATCTCCCGCCGGCAGGAATCGCTCGACCTAGCGCGCCACTATGGCGCCGCCGAGATCATTCCGATGGATGACCATTGGGCGATCATCGAGCGCGTCAAGCAGCTCACCGGCGATGGTTGGTGCGAGCGGGTGATCGAATGCGTCGGCAAGCAATGGCCGCTTGACCTTTCCAGCGCGATCGTCGGGTTCGGCGGCAAGCTGGTGATCGCGGGCTATCACCAGGACGGCCCGCGGCAGGTCAATATGCAGGACTGGAACTGGAAGGGGATCGACGTGATCAACGCGCACGAGCGCGATCCCGCGGTGCAGATCCAGGGCGTGCGCGATGCGATCGACGCGGTGGCGAGCGGCCGGCTGGACCCGGCGCCGCTGTACTCGCACCGCTACACGCTCGACCAGCTCGGCGACGCGCTGGATGCGACCCGCGACAAGCCGGAGGGCTTCGTCAAGGCGCTGGTGGAATATCCATGAGCCGTCCCAAGATCGGCTTCCTCGGCGTTGGCTGGATCGGCCGCCATCGCATGGAAGCGATGCTCGCCACCGGTGCGGTGGAGGCGGTCGCGATCGCGGACACGTCGCCGGAAATGGTCGCGGAAGCGGCGAAGCTCGCGCCCGATGCGGCGGTGGTTGACGGCCTTGACGCCATGCTGGCACTCGCCCCCGATGGCGTGGTGATCGCCACCCCGAGCGCGCTGCACGCGGCACAGTCGATCCAGGCGCTCCAAGGCGGCGCGGCGGTGTTCTGCCAGAAGCCGCTTGGCCGCGATGCCGCGGAGGCGGCGCGCGTGGTCGCGGCGGCGCGTGCCGCAGACCGGCTGCTGTCGGTGGATTTCTCCTACCGGTTCACCGCCGGCATGCAGGCCATTTCCGAACTCATCCGGGGCGGCGAGTTGGGGCGGGTGTTCGCGGTCGATCTCGTGTTCCACAATGCCTACGGCCCCGACAAGCCATGGTTCTACAACCGGGCGCAGTCGGGCGGCGGCTGCGTGATGGATCTGGGCGTCCACCTCGTCGATCTCGCGCTGTGGGCGCTCGGCTTTCCCGTCGTCGAGGGCGTGACCTCGCAGCTCTTCGCCGCCGGCCAACCGCTCGCCGGCGACGCGGTGGAGGATTTCGCCACCGCTTCGTTCACGCTGGCGGGCGGCACGGTGGTGCGGCTTGCCTGTTCCTGGCGGCTCAACGCCGGGCGCGACGCGGAGATCGGCGCCGCCTTCTACGGCACCAACGGCGGTGCGGGGCTGCGCAATGTCGGCGGGTCGTTCTACGACTTCGTCGCCGAGCGCTATCGCGGCACCTCTACGGAAACGCTGGCGTCGCCGCCGGAGGAGTGGGGCGGCCGGGCCGCGGCCGATTGGGCGCAGCGGCTGGCCGTATCGCGGGCGTTCGATCCGGATGCGGAGCGGCTGATCGACGTCGCACGCGTGCTCGACCGGATCTACGCAGGCCGCTGATCGTCGTCTTGTGACGCGGCAATGCGTCCGAACCGCGGTTCGAACGTTGAGCCGCCGTCACGAACGAGGAGTACCCCATGAGTATCTTTGGAGCGATCAAGAGCGCGATCTTCGGCCACCCGGCTGTTCAGGCGTCACCCGCCCCGCAGGCGTCCGCGCCGGCACCGACCCCGACGGCAACGCCCACGCCTGCACCGACGCCCGCTGCCGCACCGGCCGCACCGCAGGAGATCGACGCGGACGCCGCGCTTGCCAAGATCGCGCATTCCAAGGGCGATCCTGACCTCAACTGGAAGACGTCGATCGTCGACCTGATGAAGCTGATCGGCATGGATCCGAGCCTGGAGAACCGCAAGGAGTTGGCGACCGAACTCGGCTACACCGGCGAAAAGAACGGCTCGGCGGAGATGAACATCTGGCTCCACGAAAAGGTGATGGAGCGCATCCGCACCGGCAAGTGAGTGTGGAGGGGCGAGCCTTCGAACTGCTCGCCCCACTCGCCAGCCCGGCGCGCAGCCGCTAAGAGCCCACCATGCCCGACACAGTCCTGATCACCGGCGCCAGTGCCGGTTTCGGCGCCGCCATGACGCGGCGCTTCGTTGCAGGAGGCGCGCGCGTGATCGCCGCCAGCCGCCGCCTCGATCGCCTGCGCGAGCTGGCCGATGAACTCGGCCAGGACCGCGTGCTGCCGGTCGCGCTGGACGTCGGCGATCGCGCTGCGGTGGAGCAGATGGTCGCGGCGCTGCCGGAGCCGTTCGCCGCGATCGACTGCCTGGTGAACAACGCCGGCCTGGCGCTTGGCCTCGGCCCCGCGCAGCGCGCCGACGGCGACGATTGGGACCGGATGATCGACACCAACGTGCGCGGGCTGGTCCACCTCACGCGCGCGGTGCTGCCGGGGATGGTGGAACGCGGACGCGGCCATGTCGTCAACATGGGGTCGGTCGCCGGCACCTACCCGTATCCGGGCGGCAACGTTTATGGCGCGACCAAGGCCTTCGTGCAGCAGTTCAGCCTGAACCTCAGGAGCGACCTTATCGGCACGCCGATACGGGTGACCTGCATCGAGCCGGGCATGTGCGGCGGTACAGAATTCTCGACCGTGCGGTTCGGCGGCGACGAGGGCAAGGCGGCGTCCGTCTATGCCGGGATGCAGCCGCTGACGTCCGAAGACATCGCCGAATCAGTATGGTGGTCGACCAACCTGCCACCGCACGTCAACGTCAACACGATGGAGTTGATGCCGGTCGCGCAGAGCTTTGCAGCCTTTCAGGTGGCGCGGGAGTAGCCACGGGCCACGCCGCTCCGTTCGTTCTGGGCTTGTTAGGTGGCTGCGCTGCCTCAGCTACCAAGGACGGTGCTTCGACAAGCTCAGCACGAAGGGATTGGCGAGAAGCCCACGGCCTATCCGCTGCCGATCAGGATTCCGGCCGCGACCACCAGCGCGCCGCCCAGCATTACCTTGGCGGCGGCGGAGAGCGGCGGTGTTTCCATGTAGCGGTACTGAATCCAAGCGATAATGCCGAGCTCCACCAGCGCCACCACCCCGGCGAGCGCGGTGGCGGTCCAGAAGTCGGCGAGGAGGAAGGGCAGGGTGTGCCCGATCCCGCCCGCCATGGTCATCAGCCCGCAGACCAGGCCGCGCAGCAGCGGCGCGCCACGGCCTGACAGCTTGCCGTCGTCGGCGAGCGCTTCGGCGAATCCCATGCTGATCCCAGCGCCGATGCTGGCGGCGAGGCCGACCAGGAAGGCGTCCCACGGCCGCTGCGTCGCGAACGCGGCGGCGAACACCGGCGCCAGGGTCGACACCGATCCGTCCATCAGCCCGACAAGGCCGGGCTGGACGATCTGTAGCACGAAGCGGCGGCGCGCCTCGTCGTCTTCGTGGAGGCGGGCCTCGCCGGGCAGGCGCCGCGCCTCGATCTCGCCAGCGGTGCGCAGGTGATCGAGCTCCGCGGTGGCGAGGTCGCCGAGGAGCTTGCGGATGGCGGCGTCGGTGGTGCGCGTCGCCGCCTCGCGGTAGAAGCGGCTGGCGTTGGTCTCCATCCGCTGCGCCTCGTCGCGAATCGCGTCCACGCCGCGCAGAATGGTGGAGCGAGGCGAGGCGGGGGCAGGGGCGCCGCGCACCTCGCGCCGGGTGATGTAGGGGATGTGCCGGCCGAAGCGCTCGGCATACAGGTCGATCAGCGCGCGACGGTGGCCGTCTTCCTCCGCTGCCATGTCGTCGAACATGCGGGCGCTGTCCGGGTAATGCTCGCGCAGATACTCGGCATAGTCGGCGTAGATGCGGCCGTCCTCCTCCTCGTTGGCGATGGCCAGCGCCAGCACCTCACGCTCAGTCAGCTCGTCGAACCTGCGCATGTCACTCCCCCTCGGCGACAGGACCTTAGGGATAGCTCGGGCGACGGCAACCCACCCGCAGCACCATCAGAGCCTGCCAGACCTTCAGCCCGCCCGACGCAGGATGACCACCTGACGCGGCCCGGACGGGAGCCAGCTGGCAAACCCGAAGCGCTGCTCCACAACGTAGCCGGGCAAGGGCCCGGAGGCGATGATGTAGCGGTCATCCATGACCCACCAATAGGTCTTGTCCGGCGTGATCCGGTAATCCGCCCGGTAGAGATACCGCCCGTTGAACTCATAGCCGCCATCGATGGCGCAGGGAGGAACGCCTCTAGCGCGCAAGGTGTCTGTGGCCACAAGCCGGGCACGCTGCCACGAAAAATAGTCATGGGACGCCGCAATGCCGAAGACCGCCGAGAGCCCAACCAGCAACGCAGCATATCCGGTCGCGCGCCGGGGCGGGGGGGCGGACGGGCGCCCGACCACGATCAGCAGCGCGAGCGGCGGCACCAGCACCAGCAGGTACCGGTCGAACCACTGTAGTTTCAGCGCCACGACGGATATGATCAACGCATACAGCGCGACTGCGCCGAGCGCGCCAGCGGCGATCGTATCCGCGTGGGAGAGAGTTCGGGTCCGCATGGCTGCAAGCGTCCGAAGCGCAACAAAGACGAGGTCCACCGCCAGCACCGCCCCGAAGCTGATCCCCAGCACCAACGCCATCGTCCACAGCGGCGCGGTTGCCGCCGGCATTGCCGGGAGATTGTCCTGGAACACGAAGGTGTCGCGCAGCGTCAGCGGCCCGAGGCCCCAGCGGTTCAGCACGTTCCCCAGATAGGGCATGTGCCCGATCTGTTTCGCGGTCGCGGCGAGTTCGAGGGCGAACACGGCCGCGACGGCTAATAGTGTGGAGCGGTGGCCGCTCCGCAGCCCCTCCCACGCCTTGCCGCCCCCGGCAGCGAGATAGATCGGCGCGGTCATCAGCCCCAGATACGGCATCAGGCGGAGGATGTTGGCGAGCACCCTCGCAGCCGCCCTCGGCCCGGGATCGGGGATCACTTCGTGCAACGAGGTTCCCACCACGGCCACGGTGCGGCCGCTGGCGATCAGCCAGTGCTGGTAGAAGAGGTGGGCGGCCGTGCCGAGCGCAACGGCGCCCAGGCAGACGGCCAGCGACTTCGCGGAGAATCGCGACCTGATCGCCAGGGCGACGCCGAAGCCGGCCACGAAGACCAGCGCGAACTGGCGCAGCAAGATGGTCGCGAGCGCGATCGCAAATGCCGCGGTCAGCGATCGCGTGTCGTCCGTCCGCGCCCAGCGGGCGAACTGCCATAGCGCCACGGCCGTCAGTGCGGTGAACGGCACGTCGGTCATGAAGGTGTTGCCGAGCTGAAGCCATAGCGGGTTCAGCTCCAGCACGAGCGTGGCGACGAGGGCCAGCCGGCGCGAACCGCCCGCCTCGCGGACCGAGGCGTACAGCGCGAACAGCCCCGCGACCGCCAGCACCCCGGTAGAGACGCGGAGCGCATCGTATGAAAACCCGAACGGCAGGCAGAACAACGCCCCCCAATAGACCTGAAGAACGACGTTCGCGGACGCGGGGCTCGGCAGCGAGAAGCGGCCGTCGCGCAGCAGCGCTTCGACCGAGGCGCCGTACACCCAGTCGTCATTGGCCGGAAAATCGCCCACGGCATTGATCAGGACCGTGGCGATCAGCCAGACGCAGACGATCAGGAGCAGTGAGCCAGCATCGTTGCCCATGCCGCCGTACGATGCGGATGTTGACCGACCCGGGAGAGTATAGCTCGCCCGCACTGCCAAAGTCTCCCTAGAGTGTACTGGCGTTCGGTATCGGCAAGGATGCCCCTCAGCAACCCGACGCGAAGGCTGCCAGCGTTGGGCCGGTATCGCGAAGGCAGCTCCTGCCGATGTTACCTTGAAACTGCGTCGCCTAGATGATCGAGGCTTGTCGGAGCCACTCAGCGGCGGTTGGACCTCAGCGAGATCAACAATGGATTTGGCGGGGGACCGCCGGCTCGTTAACCAAATATATACCATTACCGATCAGGTCTTGTTCGAAGGGCGCTGGATCCTGCGCCGTGCCGAGTGCCGGAGACACGATCATGAACAACACGCGTTTCGAAGATCTCTTCGTTCTCGAACTGGCCAACAATCATTGGGGCAGCCTCGAGCGCGGGCTCAAGATCATCCGCGACTTCAGCCAGGTGGTGCGCTTCAACGACGTGCGCGCGTCGATCAAGCTCCAGTTTCGCGACGTCGACAGCTTCATCCACAAGGATTACCGCGACCGCGACGATATCCGCTATATCAAGAAGACGCTCGACACCCAGATGCCATGGGACGACCTGCCCCAAATGATCCAGGCGGTGCGTGCCGGGGGCATGGAGACCATGGTCACGCCGTTCGATGAGGTGTCCGTCGACAAGTGCGTCGAGTTCGGCGTGGATTTCCTCAAGATCGCCTCGTCCGACATCAAGGACTGGTTCCTGATCGAGAAGATCGCGTCGACGCGCAAGCCGGTGATCGCGTCATCGGGCGGGTCCAGCCTGGTGGACATCGACAATCTGGTTCAGTTCTTCCGCAACCGCAACATTCCCTTCGCGCTCAACCATTGCGTGTCGCTCTACCCAAGCGAGGACGGCGACCTCGAGCTCAACCAGATCGATTACCTGCGGGCCCGCTATCCCGGTCTCACCATCGGCCTTTCGACCCACGAGCATCGCGACTGGAACGATTCAATCCTGATCGCCTATGCCAAGGGTGCCCGCACCTTCGAGCGCCACATCGACATCGATTATCAGGGCGTGCCGGTCAGTCCCTATTGCACCAAGCCCGAGCAAGCGGACGTCTGGTTCAAGGCGTTCAAGAAGGCGCAGGAGATGTGCGGCGGCGCTCCCAGCCAGAAGCGCGTCGCGCCGGAGAAGGAGGTTCGCTACCTCGATGCGCTCGTGCGCGGTGTCTATGCAAAGCAGGATCTGCCCGCCGGCCATGCGCTCAAGGACGAGGATGTCTATCTCGCCGTGCCGCTGCTCAAGGGCCAAATTTCCTGCCGCGAGTTCATGCGCGGGGAATTGCTGAAAGCACCGATCAAAGCCGACGCTCCGATCGACTTCACCGCCTTGGAAAGCCCGTACGGCGAAAACTCGGCGCTGGCGCGCCTGATCGCCGATCGCGGGCTTGAGCGGAGCACGCCGGCGAAGCCGCTGACGCTGGTGTCCCCCCGCGCCGCGGCCTGACGGCGTCGCCTGACGGCATCAGGCTACGGGCTTGATCCGCGCGTGGAGCCGTTTCATTTGAGAGGAATGAAATTGGCTCAACAGATGCGCGTGGCCGACTATATCGCGCAGACCCTTGTCGCGCACGGCGTTTCCCATGTCTTCATGCTGACCGGGGGCGGGGCGATGCACCTCAACGACGCGTTCGGGCGCGCCGAGGGGCTGAGCTACGTCAGCTGCCACCACGAGCAGGCCTGCGCGATGGCGGCCGAGGCCTACACGCGGCTGTCCGGCAAGCTCGCGGCGGTCAACGTCACGACCGGGCCTGGCGGCATCAACGCGCTGAACGGCGTGCATGGCGCCTATACCGATTCGATTGGGATGATCGTCGTCTCCGGCCAGGTGAAGCGCGAAACGCTGCGTGGGAACACGCCCTACGCGCTCCGCCAGCTTGGCGACCAAGAGGCGGACGTGGTCGCCATGGTCAAGCCGATCACCAAATGGGCGGTGATGATCGATAATCCGCAGGACATTCGCTACCTGCTCGAAAAGGCGCTGTACTTGGCGACAACGGGGCGGCCGGGCCCGGTGTGGCTCGACGTGCCGATCGACATCCAGGCGGCGCCGATCGATCCCGAAGCGCTGCGCGGGTTCGACCCGCTGGTCGAAGGCTATGGCCGTCCGTTTGCGATCCCGGCGGAATATGGCGCGCTGCGCGGCGAGGCACTGCGCCAGGCTGCACGCGAGGTAATCGAAGCGATCCGCGCGGCGGAGCGCCCGGTGATCCTGCCGGGCACCGGCGTCAGGATCAGCGGCGCGCACGAGGCTTTCCTGAAGGTGATCGACACGCTCGGCGTGCCGGTCGCGCCCGGCTGGAATGCGCAGGACGTGATTGAGGATAGTCACCCACTCTGCGCCGGCCGGCCGGGCACTGTGGGTGATCGCCCGGGCAACTTCGCCGTCCAGAACGCGGACGTGCTGCTGGTCCTCGGCTGCCGGCTCAACATCCGGCAGATCAGCTACAATTTCAGCTCCTTCGCGCGGGCGGCCACCAAGATCATGGTCGATGTCGACCTCGCCGAGCTGCACAAGCCGACGCTCGACATCGACGTGCCGATCCATGCCGACCTTGCCGAGTTCCTGCCGATCCTGCTGGAGGAGCTCCAGGGCTACCAGCGACCGGCCGCGCACGCCGATTGGGTGGAATGGGGCCAGGAGCGTCGCCGACGCTACCCGACGGTGCTGCCCGAATATTGGGACACCAAGGGCGTGGTGAACCCCTATTGCTTCACGCAGGCGCTGTTCGAGCAGCTCGCGGAGGACGAGGTGATCGTGATGGCCGACGCAACCGCGGCGGTGGTGACGGTGCAGGCCGCGACGCTCAAGAAGGGCATGCGCCTGTTCTCCAATTCGGGCGCCGCGTCGATGGGCTACGACCTGCCGGCAGCGATCGGCGCGTGGCACGCGATGCGCGCAATGGGCCGGGGGGATGCCGGCGACAGGCTGATCTGCATGGCCGGCGACGGATCGATCATGCAGAACCTGCAGGAGCTTCAAACCATCGTCGGGCAGGGCATCCCCGCCAAGATATTCCTGTACAACAACAGCGGCTATCACTCGATCCGCCAGAGCCAGCAGGCGCACTTCGCCGGCTTCTCGGTGGGTTGCGGGCCGGATTCGGGCGTGACCTTCCCGGATTTCGGGCGGATCGCTCAAGGCTTCGGCCTCGCCTTCACGCGCACGTCGGACCATGACGACATGGCTCGCGCCATCCGGGAGACGCTCGCGGCACCGGGGGCGGCGATCTGCGAGATCATGACCGACAAGAGCCAGCAGTTCGCGCCCAAGCTGTCGTCGAAGCGGCTCGAGGATGGTACCATGGTCACCGCCCCGCTTGAGGATCTGGCACCGTTCCTGTCGCGCGAGGAGCTTCAGCAGAACATGCTCATCCCGTTGATGAGCTGAGGTGTCCGCGCGTATGCGGCGCCACGTCCTGCTGTTCGATCTCGACGGAACGCTGGTGGACAGCGCCGGCGGTATCGCGGCTGCGCTGAGCCGGGTGCGTGGCGAGCGCGGGGCAGGGCCGATCACCGCGGACATCGTGCGGCCGTGGATCAGCCTTGGCGCCGACGCGCTCGTCGCGCGCGCGCTCGGTGAACATGCGCGCGACCCTGCCGCGGACCTCGCCTGCTTCCGCGCGATCCTGTCCGAGCTGCCGTCCGATCCCGACTGCGTGTACCCCGACGTGGTGGAGACGCTCGACCGGCTCGCCCGAACCGGTTTCGCCATGGCGGTGATCACCAACAAGCCCGAACGCCTGAGCCGAGGCCTGCTCGCCGACCTCAATCTGGGCGAGCGCTTCGTGGAGGTGGTCGGCGGAGACACAACCGCGCACGCCAAGCCTCATCCGGCGCCGATGCGCCACATCCTCGCCGCCTTGGATGCCCAGCCGGAGCAGACGATCCTGATCGGCGACAGCGCCGTCGACGCCGCTGCCGCGCGGGTTTTCGCGGTGCCGTTCCTGCTGTTCGACGGCGGCTATGGCGCGGGCGAGTGCGATCCCGCCGATGTCGCCGGCCACTTTGCTGCGTTTCGTGACCTGCCGGCGCTGATCGAACGCGTCGCGGTCTGATCGGGCGGCGGCGTCAGCCCCGCTCGGCCTCGATCCGGGTCGCGACGTCGTCGATCGCCGATGCGAGATCGAACGATAGGTTCAGGCCGAGCTCCGCCCGGGCCCGGGCGATCGAAGGGACGTAGCGGTCGATCGCCGGATCGCTGACCGGCGGCACGTCCGCGGGAACGCCGAACCGGCGGGCGACCACCTGGGCTATCTCGCCCATGGTCAGGGCTTCGTCCGATCCGACGTTGTACACCGGAGCCTCGCGATCCGCCGCGTCCGCGAGCGTCATCAGCCAGCGTACCAGATCGTCGGCGTGCATGTAGCTGCGGTACACCGCCTTGCGGGCCTTGACCTCGATCGGGCGCCCGGCCAGCCCGTCGGCCAGGAAATTGCCGATCGCGAAATGCTGGTCGCGCGGCAGATGGTGACCGACGAAGGCGAAGCAGCGCGCGATGGCGGTGGGGATGCCGGCAGTTCCGAGCGCCGCGATTCGCGCCTCCGAAAGCCGCTTCGCCTCCGCATAGGTTGCCTTGTCAGCGGCCAACTCGCTCGCCTCGCCAGGCACGAAGTCCTCGGCGACTTCCGGCAGGTCGGCGGGCTGCGGGCCGTAGACGGCTCCACTGCTGGCGAACACGATCCTGCTCGAGCGATGAAGCCGCTCGGCCAGCCGCGCATAATTCTCGGCGGCGGCGAGGATGTTGGCCCGCTCCGCGTCGGGATCGGCGGCGTAGCGGCGCGCGTCCGTGCTGGCGGCTGCGTGGAGGACGACGTCTGCCGTCGGCAGCTCCTCCCCGCGCGCCACGTCGGCGTCGAGCAAGGTCACGCCGGTCCCGACCAGGGCCGGATGGTCGCGCCGCAGCGTCGAGGCCCCGCGCGCCACCACCACGACGCGGTCAATCGACCACTGCGCCAACTGGCCGCGGCGGAAGACATCCAGGAACGACTTGCCGAAGAAACCGGACCCGCCGATCAGCAACAACGACCGACCGGCCATCAACACCGCCTCACCTGGGTGATGCGGCTGCCGATCTGCCAACGTCGCGAGGCGCCGGCCTTCATAGTCCTGCCGCCGAGGCAAGTGGTCATCGCCGTCCCATTCTGTTGGGGGTGCACAGCCAGTGGAGCCCGGTTACGGGTTTGCGCCGGCCCGTGCCAGCGTGCAATTGAGCCGCCCCGGCATAGGCCGGCACGAAGCGGGGCACGGCCCTCCCGGCGACCGGCGAAAGGCTAGGATGTTCAACGGCAACAACCCGCTAGCGTGGCCCGGCGATCCGGAGTTCAAGCGTTTCGTGATGTTCCTGATCGTGGGCGGTCTCAACACGCTGGTGGGTTACGGCATCTATGCCAGCCTGATCCTCATCGGCCTGCCCGCCGCCGCGGCGATCGTGGTCGGCACCGTGTTGGGGGTTCTGTTCAATTATTTCTCCACCGGCGGCATTGTGTTTCGGGGTCGGGCGGGTCGGTTGCCGCGGTTCATCGCGGTCTATGCCGTGCAGATGGGTCTGAACGTCGCAGGCGTGACGGCTCTCCAGCGCGCCGGGTTCAATCCGCTGATCGCGGGTTTTTTCGTGCTGCCCTTTTTGGTCGTGTTCACGTTTCTGGCCATGCGGCGGTTCGTGTTCAGCTGAAGGGGCTCGATCGCGCCAGGGTTCCGCGGATCGCGTGCTCCGCGGGGCCGCCCGTGACACTACGGTGGCCGGCTGGTAACGGTGTGCCATGACGGAAAAGCCGAACACGCGTCAGGCCCTTCGGCCTTGCCCTGTCTGCGAGGCAGAGCAGGTTGCCGTGCTGCACCACCAGCGGTTCACGCTTCCCGAGGGGCATATCCTGAGCGACGGCTACGACGTGGTGTGCTGCGGGGTTTGCGGCTTCGTCTATGCGGACACGGCGGCCAAGCAAGCCGACTACGACCGCTTCTACGCCGAGCTCTCCGGCTATGAGAGCGAGGTGTCGAGCGGAACCGGCCTGTCGCCACACGATCGCGCGCGCCTCGAGGCGACGGCGGCCGCGATCGCCGACGCCTTGCCCTCTCGCGACGCCCGCCTGCTCGATTTCGGCTGTGCCGGCGGCGGCCTGATCCGCGCGCTGCAGGAACGCGGGTTCGGGAACATCCATGGTATCGATCCATCCCCCGCCTGCGCGGCTCAGGTCCGGGCCGGAACCGGCGTTCCCGCCGAGGCGGGGTCGCTGTTCGCGATTCCGTCCGAGCTGGGGGAGTTCGACTGCATCGTCCTCACCCATGTTCTGGAGCATGTGGAAGACGTGGGCGGTGCGCTCCGCAACCTCGTTTCGCTGCTCGCGCCCTCCGGCCTGCTCCACCTCGAGGTGCCGGACGCGATGCGTTATGCCGATTACGTCGTCGCTCCGTTTCAGGACTTCAACACCGAGCACATCAATCACTTTTCGGCCAAAAGCCTCGACAACGCGTGCGGGCGTGCGGGACTGGAGTTGGTGCATTCGGCCGAGAAGCTTCTCGAGTCCGCGCCTGGCATGCCGTATCCGGCGGTTTATGGCTTCTGGAGGCGTGGAACGCAGGCGCGCCCGATTGTCCCCGACGAAGGGCTGCGGCCCCGGATCGAGGAATATATCGGAAGGTCGCGCGCAGTGATGGACCGCTATGAAGTGCGGATCCGCTCCCTGGTCGACCGCGATCAGCCGTTCATGGTTTGGGGCACCGGCCAGCTGACCATGAAGCTGCTCAACGAGACCGCGCTGGGGCAGGGGCGCATCGCCGCTTTCATCGACGGCAACCCCGTCAATCAGGGCCGGACGCTCAACAATGTCCGGATCGTCGCGCCCAGCACGCTCGGCGCGGTGGATATGCCGATCCTGGTCGCCTCCACGATCCACTTCGAGGCGATCAGCCGCACGATCCGGGAGAAGTTCGGCGACGCGGTGGAGGTGGTCGGGCTCGAATAGGCTAGGCGCGCTGGACCGGCTCGGTCCCTGACGGCCGGGGGGCGTCCGCTGACAGGGGTGGAAGGTCGAAATTCAGTCGCTCCTTCTCGATGACGTGCGGCCGCTTCTGAACCTGTGTGTGGATCGCGCCGACATATTCGCCGATCATGCCGATGAAGAAGAGCTGCACCGACATGAAGAAGAAGAAGCCGATCAGGATCGGCGCGGTGCCCATGGCGAACTCGCTCCAGAAGAACAGCTTGGCAAGCGTATAGCCGATGGCAAGGAGGAGGCTGATCCCCGACAGCACGAAGCCGATCATCGCCGCCAGCCGCAGCGGCAGCTTGGAATGGTTGGTGATGCCGAGCATGGCGAGATCGTAGAGGGTGAAGAAGTTGTTCTTGGTGATCCCGCGTTTGCGTCGTGGCTGAGCGAACGGAATCACGGCCGCGTCGTACCCCAGGTCCGCGACCAGGCCGCGGTAGTAGGGGTAGGGATCGTCGATCCGTCGAACCTGGTCGATGACGACCCGGTCGTAGAGGCCGAAGCCGGTGAAATTCGGGATGAGCTTCACCGCGGACATCCGCCCGCTGAGGCCATAATAGGCCTTGCGCACCGCAAACATCGCGGCGGATTCGTGAGACTGGGTCTTGACCCCGATCACGACCTTGTAGCCCTCCTGCCACTTGCGGATGAACTCGGGGATCATCTCGGGCGGGTCTTGGAGGTCGGAGACCATGGTGATCACCGCATTGCCGCGACCCTGGAGCATGCCATGGTAGGGGGAGCGGATATGGCCGAAGTTGCGGGTGTTGAGGATGACCTTGATCCTCGGATCCTCGGCCGCCATCGCACGCAATATCTGCGGCGTCGCATCCTGTGACGCGTTATCGATCAGGATATGTTCGTAATCGTAATCCGGCAGGTCTGCGAACACCGCGGCGATGCGCCGGGCGAGCTCGCGGACATTCTCTTCTTCGTTGTAGCACGGGGTCACGACGGAGATGAGCTTCTGCACCATGGCATGGGCATCGCATCGATACAGGGGCGTGGAAAGCATGTTTTCGCTGCACCTGTAGCGGGGGACGGCCGCCCCGTGAGCCGCAGCGCCAGCGGCACCGTCGACGCGGTGCAAAGGAGCAGGTAGAACACGTCACATGCCGCTTCGGCACTTTGACCCAAGAACCAGAGAGAACCGGTTCATGTCTGACGAGCTGCGCGTTCAGATTACCCGCCTCGCGCGGGAATATCACGATAGCGGTCTTCAGCTCGCGTTCGTCCCGGGGGAGACCTATCCCCACCTCGGGAGAGGTGATGGACGAGGACGATTGCGCACATCTCGTCGACGTCTCGCTGGACATGTGGCTGGGGCGCCATGACAGTTGACGTGATCATCTACCACAATCCCGAGTGCGGCACCTCCCGCAACACGCTGGCCATGATCCGGAACGCCGGCATCGAGCCGCACGTCGTCGAATACCTGAAGTCGCCGCCTTCGCGTGCGCTGCTGGTGCAACTGATGGAACGCGCCGGGATCACGCCGCGGCAGCTCCTGCGTGAAAAGGCCGCGCCCTACGCCGAGCTTGGCCTGGAGGACGAGGAACTGGCGGACGATGCTCTGATCGACGCTATGATGGGCCATCCGATACTGATCAACCGCCCACTCGTCGTCTCGCCCCTCGGCGTCCGCCTGTGCCGTCCGTCCGAGGCGGTGCTCGACATCCTGCCTGCGCCCCAACGCAGCGCCTTCGCCAAGGAAGACGGCGAGCTGGTCGTCGGCGCGGGCGGCGAGCGTCTGCGCTGAGAGGCGCCCCCGAACGCTACCTGCCGATCGGCCGCAGTGTGCATCCTGCCCGGCATCGCGCCAGGGCAGGTCGTGCCCAGGTCTTCGGCGCCATCGCCGCGGCCGAACTGGTACGCGTCACTTTGCGGTCGCTGCGCTCATTCGGCTGATCCCTACGCGTTGTTGCCCCGCGTAGACACAGGTTCGCCGCCGGCCAATCGACAAGTGCCGGCTTTGTCGTCATGCGCCGCAGAGTCGCGCAGGCCACCCGAGGAACCAAGAAGTGCCCATCCAAAATGAGCCCACTCCGGAGGTTTCGGCGCGAAGTTCGACCGGCGGGGATGGTCAGTCAAAGTCGGTGATGGGCGCACAGACGCTGGAGCGCGGACTCGAACTCCTCGAACTGGCGTCGGAAGAGCCGATGGGCATCGCCGATCTTGCCCGGCGTTCAGGTCTCTCCCGAAGTGTCGCCTACCGGCTGGTCGGAGCGCTTGCGGGCCGAGGTTATCTGGTCGGAACAGCGGACGGACGATTTCGCGGCGGGAGCAAGTTGCTTCACCTGGGTCACCTGGCTGCTGCGCATACCGACCTGGTGTCGATCGCCAGGCCTCACCTGGAGATGCTGGCCGCGCAGGCTGGCTTGAGCGCCTTTCTGGGGCGCCGGGAAGGCGACCATTCGGTTCACCTGCTCCGTACTCCTGGAACGGAACGCATCGCCGTCACCACCTTGCCCGGGACCCGCCGGATGCTTCCCGAAACCGGCATGGGCAAAGCCCTCCTCCTCGATGACGATCCGGCTGTGTGGGAGAAGTTGATCGCGCGTGCCGATCTCCACGGCCAGGGCCACGACTGGAGCCAGCAGATGGAGGTGGCTGTTGCTGCCGGCGTTGTGCTGCATTTCGGTCCGGAGCCTCACCTCATCAACTCCGTCGCCGCGCCGGTACGGAACGCCAGCGGCGCCATTGTCGCGGCGGTTAATGTCGCCGCCGCCGCCCAGTATCTCGATGCCTCCAGGATGCAGGATCTGCAGCCGCTGGTGGCGAACGCTGCGGCTGCCATCGGCGCAGAGCTGGGTGCAGTGCCGACGGTGCCCGGCAGCGCACGCCCTCGTTCCTGACCTTGGCGACCGCGCGTGAGGTCAGAAGGGGCGCGGCGCCGGGCCTACGGCTAATTGGCAATCGTGCGTGACAAACCCTGGCCGCGGGAGCGCGACTAACCTCGGGACCGGGTCAGTGGTTGTCGCGCGGCAGGCCCTTGGTCTGGGCGATGCGCTGGAAGCTTTCCGCGCCCTCCAGGATCGCGCCGGTGTTCATCTGGCCGACGACGCTGCGCTGGATCGCCTGCCACGGCGTCTGCGAGGCCGGATAGGCATAGCCGCCGGCAGCATCCAGCTCGGAGCGGCGGCGCGCGATCTCCTCGTCGGGGACGAGCATGTCGGCGGTGCCCTTGCGCAGGTCGATACGGACGCGGTCGCCGGTGCGCAGCAGGGCGAGCCCGCCGCCCGCCGCCGCCTCGGGCGAGGCGTTGAGGATCGAAGGCGAGCCGCTGGTGCCCGACTGGCGGCCGTCGCCGATGCAGGGCAGCGCGTGGACGCCGTCACGGATCAGATAGGCGGGCGCGCGCATGTTCACGACCTCGGCCGCGCCCGGATAGCCGATCGGGCCGGCGCCGCGCATGAACAGCATCGATTC
>Ga0210040_10003121_pt1 | contig 22653 bp, 18 predicted proteins | sample CryGeyCG12114_NA_FD_185462 | JGI IMG/M metagenome (GOLD analysis project Ga0210040, IMG submission 185462) | Groundwater microbial communities from aquifer - Crystal Geyser CG19_WC_8/21/14_NA (SPAdes) (version 2) | ecosystem: Environmental > Aquatic > Deep subsurface > Groundwater | place: USA...
CATTCAGAATTCATTCACACATTCACTCATTAAAAATCTCTCATTTAAAAAAGCATGAACGTTTCTTTTCTGATAGCCAAGCGCTACTTTTTGTCGAAAAAGAAAAGGAATATCATTAGCATCATCTCTAATATTTCCATGATTGGGGTAGCCGTTGGTTCGGCGGCGCTTATTATTGTGTTATCGGTTTTTAACGGGTTAGAAGATTTAATCCGCAGCATCTACGGCAGCTTCGATCCGGATCTGCGCATATCGGCCGTAAAAGGTAAATCTTTCGAAACGAACGAAGAACTGCTGCAGCGCATCCGGAATACGCCCAACGTAGCTTTGCTTACCGAAGTAATAGAAGATAATGCGTTGTTGCGGTACGAGAACCGGCAGAAAGTAGTAAAACTAAAAGGCGTAAGCGGCAACTTTTTCGGCCAGAACAAAATAGATTCAACGGTAATAGAAGGCGATAACCGGCTGCGGCGCAACGGTTATAATTATGCCCTGATTGGCCGGGGAGTGCAGTACGAGTTATCTATCCGGGTACAGAATGCTATTATACCCATGAGCGTATTATATCCCCGCAGTAATGCCAAGCTTTCCTTAACGCCCGAAGATGCTTTTACCGAAAAATCTATTCTGGCCGGCGGGGTATTCGTTATTGAAAAGCAGTATGACGATAACTATGTATTTGTGCCCCTGGAGTTTATCCGCGATTTAATGGATTACGGTACCAAACGCACTGCTCTGGAAATAAAAGTAAAAGAAGGCGCCTCTGTTACGCGCGTGCAGCGCGACCTAAAAAAACAACTCGGCTCGAAATACCAGGTGCTTAACAGCGACGAACAACATATTAGCTTATTGCGGGCCGTGAAAGTAGAAAAAATGTTCGTCTTCCTGACGTTTGCTTTTATTCTGCTCATTGCCTCCATTAATATTTTCTTTTCGCTTTCGATGCTGGTAATCGATAAGAAAAAAGATATTGCTATTTTATCGGCTATGGGCGCTACCCCGAAACTGATCCGGAATATTTTCCTGGGCGAAGGCGCGATAATTGCTTTAGTTGGAGCCGGCACCGGCTTGTTACTGGGCCTGCTGGTTTGCTGGGTGCAACAAACGTTTGGCCTTATTTCTATGGGTATGGCTACCGCCCTGGTAGATGCTTATCCGGTTAAAATGCTGATCCGCGATTTCCTGCTTACCGGCCTCACCATTGTTATTATTACCTTGCTGGTTTCCATCCGCCCGGCCTTAAAGGCATCGGCAGTAGAAGCCAAGACAACCCTGTAAATAAAAGAGCTTTAATGCAATAAAGATGAAAATTATTTAATAAACGCTGACTTTATGTTAAGTCTTGCTAGTAAAAAGTAATATTCACTAAAAAATAACTTTGTTTTTTTAATCAGATTTAAAAAAAAGTATTAATTTCAAAATCTGATTTTTTAAAAACATGAAGGTATTCACAACTCAGCCCTTTCAGATTGTTTATTCGCTGTTTGAGCACGAATACCTGGGATATTTATTTCAGGCGTATGTGGTGCAGGTAAACACCAAAAACCAGCTCACGCTACAGCGGCAAAATATATCGGAGAAAAATGCTTCTGAGTTTGCTGCCCGCCTGGATGCCACTGATTTTAAACTTATCAGCCTGCTCGATCAGATTCAGCAAGAGGCCGTGATGAAAAAGTTCGCCACTAAAAAAGCAACAGTGGCCGAGTTTTTCTTAAAGACTTTTGATACCGAAAAAGGTGATAAAGCCGCTCAGGATAATATCTGCCGCTTTGTACAAGGCCGCATGGCCAGAATACTGGAATTGCTGCGCCACGACAAGCAGGTATTTGTAATGGGCAAAGACGGCGAACCCACCTGGAAAAGCATAAAAGTTGCTCCCGATAAAGCCAGTATCTTGTTCCATTTCCGGCGCAACGAAGACAATACCCATTATTTTCCCACTTTAAAATACCAGCACGAAAAGCTGGAATTTCAGTACCGCAATGCCGTATTGGTGTGCAACGAGCCGGCCTGGCTTTTGCTGGATGATGTACTGTATTCTTTTCAGAAAGAGGTAGATGGCAAAAAGCTGCAGCCTTTCCTGAATAAAAAATTTATTTTAATTCCTCGCAAAGTAGAAGAAGCTTATTACGAAAAGTTTGTTGCGCCGCTGGTAGAGCAGTTTGATGTCTACGCCAAAGGGTTTGATATTCGTTCGGAGAAATACGAGCCCAGCCCGCAGCTGACTTTTTCCGAAATAATGGAAGAAAATGCCGCACCACCGCTCTTTGTAAACAGCCACGGCCAACTGAACGGGAGCAAGAATAACCGGGAAGAACGCATTGTTTTTAACCTGACTTTTCAATACGGCGAATACAACGTTCAAAACCAGGATGCCAAGCGGGTAAGCGTAACCATCGAAAAAACAACCGATTCTTATGTGTTTCACCGCCTAATCCGGGATGTGGACCACGAAAGAGAATTTATAAAGGAACTCGCCACGCGCGAGTTGGAGGTAAAAAACGGTAAAGCGCTACTGGAGAAAAGCCTGGCTTTTGCCTGGCTCAATAACCACGCCCAGGAACTTCGGGAGAAAGGCTTCAGCATCAAACAACTAAATAGCTCGGCGAAGCAATATTTTATCGGCGAAATAAAAGTAAGCGTCGGCATCCGGGAAAATACCGATTGGTTTGATATTTACGGTACGGTTCACTTCGGCGAATTTGAAGTACCGTTTATCCGGCTTAAAAATTATATCCTGAACCGGCGCAACGAATATAAATTACCTAACGGGCAAATAGCCATTATTCCGGAAGAGTGGTTTACCCAGTATATAGAGTTGTTTGCTTTTTCGGAAGGGGGCGGCGAAGAAGAAATGACCCTGCGCAAGCACCACATGGCTTTGGTAAACGAACTCCAGAATGGTAACTTGGCGGTAGTAACCATGAGCCGGAAACTGGAAAAGCTGCGCGAGTTTGAAACCATAGAAGACAAGCCCATGCCGCTGGGTTTTAAAGGCGAATTGCGGCCCTACCAGAAAGCCGGCTATAACTGGCTGCATTTTGTAAAAGATTATAAGTTTGGCGGCTGCCTGGCCGATGATATGGGATTGGGTAAAACCATCCAGACCTTGGCTATGCTGCAGTACCAAAAAGAAAACGGCGCGCAAAGTGCTTCTTTGCTGGTAATGCCTACTTCGCTTATTTATAACTGGCTGCACGAGGCCAAACGCTTTACGCCTAATTTGCGGGTTTTAAATTATACCGGCACGTACCGCGAGAAAACCGTTTCCCAGTTTAAGCATTACGACCTGATCCTAACTTCTTACGGCATCGTGCGCCTGGATATTGAGTTACTGAAGAACTATTTATTTGATTACACCATTCTGGATGAGTCGCAGTCGATTAAAAATCCCGGTTCTAATACGTCGTTGGCCGTGCGAGAATTAAAATCGAAGCACAAGTTAATTTTAACGGGTACGCCGGTAGAAAACAGCACCATGGATTTATGGTCGCAGATGTCGTTTATTAATCCGGGTTTGTTGGGCAACCAAACTTTCTTTAAAGAAGAATTTTTAAAACCGATTGAAAAAGACAAAGACGAAGTTAAAACCAAAAAGCTGCACTCGCTTATTAAACCTTTTATTTTGCGCCGGCACAAATCGCAGGTAGCCAAAGAACTGCCCGAAAAAGTAGAACAAATTAGTTACTGCAAAATGACCGAAGAGCAGGAACAGGCCTACGAAGAAACCAAATCGTTTTACCGGAATAAAATATTAAAAGGCCTGGAAGAACACGGTACCGTAAACGCCCAGTTTATGCTCTTGCAAGGTTTAATGAAATTGCGCCAGATTGCGAACCATCCGCGTATGGCCGACGAAGCTTACGAAGGAGAATCGGGTAAAATGAAAGAAGTAATCCGGATGACGCGTAACGTAGTAGGTGAGGGGCACAAGCTTCTAATATTCAGCCAATTTGTGAAGCACCTGGATATTGTACGGGCGGCTTTAGACGAGAAGCAAATAACGTATACTTACCTGGACGGCGCCACCAAAAACCGGCACCTGGAAGTAGAACGTTTCCAGAACGATCCGAGTATTCAGGTATTTTTAATATCCCTGAAAGCCGGCGGGGTAGGCTTAAATTTAACGGCCGCCGATTATGTGTTTATCTTGGACCCGTGGTGGAATCCGGCCATTGAAGCCCAGGCCGTAGACCGCGCGCACCGCATCGGGCAACAGAATACCGTATTTACCTATAAGTTTATCACCAAAGACTCCGTAGAAGAAAAAATACTAGCCCTGCAAAACCGCAAACTGCAACTAGTAACCGATCTGATATCGACGGACGAAACTGTAATAAAAAGCCTGACTAAAGCCGATATTGAGAGCTTACTGGCTTAGAAAGATTTAAGACTAAGTATTAACAATACCCGATGAATTCTGAACTCTATCGGGTTTGTTCTTTGTAGAAATCCTTAATCTACCCTCCTGTGTAGATTTGGCAAAGCCTGCCTTGGCCATAGAGCGTTGTTAACTTGTCGAATTCATTTCTAGAGCTAAGTCAAAATTATTGATAATCTTTTTGCCAGTAAACAAAATTAAAACCACAAGGTTTGCGGACTTCCGGCTGAACGGAGCTATTAATGTTTTCAGAAGCAGGAATGTTAACAATAGCGGTTTTATCGGGTAATATTACAATATTAATAATATCAGGAGATCTAAATCCAATTCGATCTGACGCAGCAACAAGACTATATATACCAGGTTTTACGTGGTTAAATGTAAATTTACCTAAAGAGTCGGTTTGAGCCTTATACTTGTTTAAACTACTACCAATTACACCAGCTAGAGAAATTATTAAGTAGGATTTTTCTTTCGATAGGAAAGCCTCCCGAAAGCCTTCAAAATGTTCAATCCTTCCTTCTAACTGGCCGCTAGTATTCATCAAATGTCGGGGAATCTTTTCACCTGACCATTTCTCCTTTCTGTCGTACTCGCAGTGTAAAAGTGCACTCCCAAGCGTAACAAAATCAGCAGAAACAACTAGGTCCGTCATTACGCTTTTACGTGAACTTAAATCAGTATCAAGGCTGATACGGCTGTTGTCATTGACTAATTCAACTTCCAACTCGTATCTTCCAGGCAATACATTTCTAAAATAACTTGAATCATAAGAGGTATAAGTTTTTTCTCCTTTAAGAATCAGTTTTCTTTTACCAAAAACACCATAATTCATTATAAAAACATCACCTGTTTTCTGATCTAATTTCTCATTCTTAACTAAGGTACATGAAACTAGGAACATCCCTAAAATTAGAAATCGCATATTCATAAATGAACAACTATTTTTTAATAGATGTTTATAGCAGTTCTTTTGCTATATTTTCCCACTCTTGCTCTAATGAAATCGAAGGCATCTTACGGCCCGCCCGCTGGTACCAATAATTAGCGTTCCAATTATCACCTTCTTTCCGGTGCAAATAAGCATGAATTAAGCAGTGCGCAGGCGTATTCGTCTCCTGGGCTATTTCATGAGCCTGGTGCCAGTCTTCTTTGCCATCGTTCCACAAAGCTTTTAACTCCGGGCTCAGGTTTGCCGGCGGATCAGATTGCGTAAGGGAAGCTTTAAATTCAGATAAGGTCATGTATAAGTAAAAATATAAATAAATTATTCTTTATAAAACAGCGTAAGCCTTGGTAAGTTCGCCCTTCATCCACTAAAAATAATAGATAGAGGCTAATGTTTTGTTATTTCATGTTCTGAAAAATCTAACTCATATATGTAAGGCAATAACGAAAATAAAAACAATTCTCTGGTTTGCCAGTTAATCCAACGGTAAATATATTTTATGTAGTTTTAGCCGCGTGAAAAAAGCAGGTATCATTGGTTCGGGTATTGGGGGTATTGCTACGGCTATCCGGCTGGCGGTAAAAGGTTATGCCGTAACCGTATTTGAAGCCAATGCCACCTTTGGCGGCAAAATGACCCAGTTTTCTTTAGCTGGTTTCCGGTTTGATGTTGGTCCGTCGCTCTTTACCATGCCGCATTTAGTAGATGAGCTTTTTACCTTAGCCAACCGGAACCCCACAGATTATTTCCGCTACCAGAAACTGGATATTATAACCCAATATTTCTTTGCCGATAATACCCGTCTCACCGCTTATGCCGACCCGGAAAAGTTTAGTGCAGAAGTAGAGAGACAATTGGGAATATCCCGGGAAGAGGTACTAAAGTATCTGCAGAAAAGCGCCCGCATGTACCAGGCTACCGCTGATACCTTCCTGCATAAATCGTTGCATAAACTAAGTACTTACATAAGTACCGATGTGTTAAAAACCTTACCGGCCTTACCGGATTTAGGTTTAACTTCTACCATGCACCAAACCAATGCCCAGGCTTTTCAGGACCACCGCTTTGTGCAATTACTCGACCGTTTTGCTACTTATAATGGCTCTGACCCTTACCAGGCACCCGCAACGTTAAATATTATTCCGCACCTCGAGCATAATATAGGCGCTTTTTATCCCGAAGGTGGTATTTATGCCATTGCGCAGAGCTTAGTAAAGTTAGCCGAAGAAATGGGCGTAATATTTAACTACAACGAACCAGTAACGGCCATTCTCTCCGCCGGCAACAAAGCAACTGGTCTGCAAACCACTAAAGCTGAATATAATTTTGATTTGGTAGTAAGCAATATGGATGTAATGCCAACTTACCGACGCTTATTACCTCAAATAAAAGCGCCTGAAAAAACTTTACAGCAACCGCGTTCTAGTTCGGCGCTGATTTATTACTGGGGCATTCAACATAGTTTCCCGGAACTACATTTGCACAATATTTTTTTCAGTGCCGATTACCAGGAAGAGTTCCGGCATTTATTCCGGGAGAAAACGATTAGTCCCGACCCTACGGTTTATGTAAATATTACTTCTAAATATTCGCCGGAAGACGCCCCGACGGGTGCGGAGAACTGGTTTGTAATGGTAAATGTGCCGCACAACGAAGGTCAGGACTGGGACACATTAATCCGGGTTACACGTGAAACAGTTATCCGAAAGATTTCCAAAGTTTTACAAGTAGACCTGCGCCCGCTTATTGCCGCCGAAAAAGTCTGGGACCCGCGGGGCATTGAAGCGCAGACGTCATCGTACGCAGGAGCTTTGTACGGCAGCAGTTCCAATAACCGCATGGCGGCTTTTCTGCGGCATCCTAATTTTTCATCCCGGCTAAAAGGCTTATATTTTTGTGGCGGCAGCGTTCATCCCGGGGGCGGCATTCCGTTGTGCTTGCTGTCGGCTAAAATTGTGAGCGACTTGGTACCGGACGGGAAATAAAGTATATGAAAGATAAAAAAGTAGCGCTTGCCGTTTTTGTACTGGTTATTTTTCATGCAGTGGGGCTTTATGGCCTGGCCTTTAGTAGCAATCCGGGTTGGTACCGGGCATTATCACCTCTAAATTTGCTTTTAACCAACGTACTGCTTTATTCTTTTCATAAAACCTGGAATAGGTGGTTTTGGCTATTTGCAGTAGTGGCATTACTGGCCGGCTTTATTTCGGAGGTAATTGGCGTACATACCGGTTTGCTGTTTGGCAGTTATACCTACGGGGCAGCACTGGGGCCTAAATTGTGGGGAATTCCGTTGGTGATTTCGCTAAACTGGCTTTTGCTGGTGTACGTAACCGGCATAATGGTACAGCGCTTACCTTTGCATTGGTTACTAAAAGCTTCACTGGCTGCGGCTTTAATGACCTTTCTGGATATGTTTATAGAACCTGTTGCGTCGGTGCTGAATTTTTGGACCTGGGAAGCTTACCATATACCGGCGGCAAATTACTGGGGCTGGCTGGGGGTCGGGTTTTTATTACAATTATATTTTGCGAAAGCTGATTTTAATAAACAAAACCCGCTGGCGCCCGCGGTTTATATCTTGCAATTACTGTTTTTTATCAGCCTTAATTTTTGCTTGTAGCATTTTCGGATTAATACAACAAAGCCGGAATACTGCTTTTTAGTCAGTCTTTTGCTAAATATAGAAATAAAAAGCGCCTGGATAATATCTGTTTACTTGATGTAACAGATGTTATCCAGGCGCTTAAATAATGACAGCCTTTTAGAACCAGGATTTAACTTGCTTTACGGACTTGCTTCTTTTCTTTCCAGAACTCCAGTTCCTTCATTACTAGTTCCCCCAGATGGGCCAGCATATCCTGATCAGCCACATTAAACTCCCGGGGCTCTTTATCTACAATGCAAACAGATCCCAGGTTGTATCCGTCTGGTGTTCTTAAAGGAGCGGCTGCATAAAATCTTAACCCAAAGCTACCTGCCACCAAGGGGTTAGCTAATAAGCAAGGCTCTTCCAAGGCATCCGGAAAAATAGTAAGATCATCGTTCAGAATAGACAAAGAACATAAACTTACGCCCCGATCTACCTGGCTTATGCCTTCCATGCCCACATTGGCTTTAAACCAAACCCGGTCCGTATCTACAAACGAAACCAGGGCAATAGGCACTTTAAAAATATGAGCAGCTAAAGAAGCTACGTGTTTAAAAGAACCTTCAGAATCAGTATCTAATATTTGGTATTCCTGAAGTTTCTTAACTCTTAATTTATCATTAACAGGGATAATCGGTATCCCAAAAGTATTATTCATACACTCAAATCTCCAACCTGCTAAGCATTTCTACTGGTAATATTGGTGTTTATACTTAGAAATGAGATTTGGGTTTTAGATTTTTGTGAAATCCATAGAAATTAATGCATATATCCAATATGAACTATATATCAATGAGTACATGCTTCAGAATACGAAAATGCTGTTTGCAAGTTTAAAACCGGGTGAAATGGGTTGGCTAATTTAATTAAATCTTGATAAATGACCGCCGCGGTACTCAGAAATTGGTCTGCAATAAACAAGAATGCGCAGCAGTAAATATCAGTAAATAAAATAATTAGACAGTGTTTGCTTTAGTAGCAATCTTTAAAAACAGGAAGCCACTTAAACCACCAATAATAGAAGCTGTTAAAACAGCTATTTTGGAATCTACCACTTCCGGCCCGGCGGGGAATGCCAGTAACGTAATAAAAATAGACATGGTAAACCCGATACCAGCCAAAAATCCGGCGCCTAAAACATGACGCCAGTTAATATCTTCGGGCAGGTTGCTGATGCCAAACTTTACGGCGAGGAAACTTAACAGCAAAATACCGGTGGGTTTGCCTAAAACTAAACCCAAAATAATGCCCAGGCTGTTAGATGAGGCTAATCCTTCGTGCCAGGCCGAACCAAATAGAATGCCGGTATTGGCTAAGGCGAAAAGCGGCAGAATAATAAAAGCCACCGGCCGGTGCAGCACATGTTGCAAATGATAAGAAGGAGAATGCTCGTCGCCGTTGCCGAACGGAATGGCAAAAGCCAGTAAAACGCCCGCAATAGTAGCGTGCACGCCCGACAGCAACATAAAATACCACATAAAAACGCCCGGTATCAAATAAAGTATCACCCGGTGTATGCGCAACCGGTTCATGACTAATAAAGCGGCAAAAATGGCCATTGCCAAGCCAAAATAAAACAAAGAAAAAGTGCTGGTATAAAAAACGGCGATAATAATAATGGCCCCTAAATCGTCGATAATAGCTAAAGCGGTTAAGAATATTTTAAGCGAAGTGGGCACCCGCTTGCCTAGTAAAGACAATACCCCCAATGCAAAAGCAATATCGGTGGCCATCGGAATACCCATACCGCTCTGTGTAGCCGTGCCCTGATTAAGGAGAAAGTGAATAAAAGCCGGTACGGCCATACCGCCCACAGCAGCAAATATAGGCAGTAAGGCATTTCGGATATTAGCCAACTCCCCAATATAAACTTCCCGTTCCATTTCAAGGCCAATCAGTAAAAAGAAAATAGCCATCAGGCCATCATTTATCCAATATTCTACCGGGTGCCGCATGGTAAAATCACCTAGGCTAAAACCCACCTCATGGTGCCAGAAGTGCAGGTAGTTGTCGCCCAGCGCCGAATTAGCGATAAGGATAGAAACAATGGTACAAGTAATAAGCACAATACCGCCGGATTTTTCACTCTGAAAAAAATCATTGAACAATCGGGTAAGGGGTTGTATCATAATTGCAGATTTAAAAAATATCGGTTCAGAACAAAGCCAATATTTACCAGATACGAAAAACGCTGCTTTAACTACTAAAATATTTATTTTAAGGTATAGCCTGCACGAAAACGTTTTTTTGATCGCATGGTGCATCCGTAAAGTTTAAGAACTTTCCTCTGATTATTTAGAGGCATGACAATAAACGAAACACAGGCCGGGAAATTTACGGCGGTTGATGCGGCTAAATGCTAACTTTATTTAGTCGCCTGCGAAGCCGGATCTTCGTAAAAAATAACTTTACCGGTTTCTACATCATACATCCCGCCAACTATTTTTATAGATCCTTGTTGTTCCATTTCGTATAAAATACGGCTTTGTTCCCTGATGCGGGCCATGGTAAAATGAACATTAATCTCTGTTACATTTTCGACGAAAGCTTCGTTTTCGCCATTCCGGTTGGTAGTAGTTTGTGTTTCGCGGTTAATAGCAGGCTGTATTTTATTTAAAAGGGTAGTTAAGTTTCCCATTTCAACGTTATTACAGGCCCCGACAATGGCGCCGCAGCGGGTATGCCCCAGCACCAGTATTAACTTAGAACCGGCCACTTTACACGCAAATTCCATACTCCCCAAAATATCTTCGTTCAGAATATTACCGGCAATCCGGATGCTGAAAATATCGCCCAGGCCTTTATCAAAAATTAACTCGGCAGAGGTCCGGGAATCGATACAACTCAGAATAGCGGCAAAAGGAAACTGGCCATCCGAAGTTTCGTTTACCTGTCGCAGTAAATTGCGGTTGGCTTTCAGGTTGTTCATAAAACGCAGGTTTCCATCTTTCAGAATTTGCAGAACGGCATCTGGGGTTAAGCTTTGTTGGCTTTCTTGCGTTTGAGTTATCATGGGCGTAATCTAAATTTAACGGTTAAAGAATATTAAAAAATTTATTTTAAAAACATTTGTGAATCAGATAATTTAGGTGCAAATACTGCCTTATTGCTTATAAAAGCTATTTTCCTTCCCCAGGAACTTTTTGGCTGAGCTATCTTTCTTTTCTCATCTTATTTTCTTCACCGCGTATTAAGTAGCTGGACAAATATAAATATACATGTGGCTTCATTAAAAATGAATTCAAAAGCTACCCTCCTGTTTTAGGAGGGTAGCGGTGGTAAAATTCATTTAATCAAAATATATATAGACAGCGACAAAACTTCTTGGAAAAGCGGTTGAGAAAACGTTACCCTAGCTCCCCTCCTTATTTTCCAGAAAGCTTGCTTTCCGGGAGGGGTTTGGGGGTGGTTTTTATTTTTTATTTCCGACAAGTTAAGACGTGGTCTATAATCAATTTAATTTCGACCTAGCACTTACATTTCTATAAGAATATTTTAGTTTAATACCGCTTACGTACTAAGCGGAGTTTACTTTTTCTTTTTAGTTGGTTTACATTCTTTGCAATATTCGGCCAGCGCGGTTATTTCTTTTAGTATCTGCGCGTGAAAAGCTTCACCTTTGCTATTAGATTCGGCCATTGCATTTTGCATTTCTACGTGGCGCCTGTTCATTTCGGCGTTTATTTCGTTGTAGGTTTCCTGGAAAAAGTTAGGATTGGAAAAAGCATTCTTTTCTGCGTAGAGCCGCTGCCGGAATTTTCGCGCGTATAATTCCAGTAAGTCAAAATCCATTTGGGCATATCTCAGCAAGATTTCGGTGCCTTCGCCTTGCTGCAGCCAGGAATTGGCCGGAATAAAAAAAGCAGTTACATTTTTGTTGAAGTTTTTGGTGAGCATAAATTCATAACTGCTCATGGCATAATTAAAATCTAAATTGGCCGCCAAATAATAAGTTTGTCCCTGGCCTTCCCGGCTGATTGGTGGTTCGGCCTGAAAATCCAGTACGGTGAGCTTATAGCCTTCTTTCCATTCTGTTTTTGCCTGGCCCCAAGAGGTAAAAATTGTAAAAAATAAAATAAAAGCTAAAAAGTGCAGGCGCATAAGAGCGAAAAAGTTTATCATTTAGCTGAGCAGAAATAAGTAACAAAATAGATTATAGATTTGGAAATATGCAGAAAGCTCCCCTCCTGTTTTAGGAGAGGCAGGGGTGGTAATTATTCCCTTAAATTTTTATTTAGCTATTTTTGTTCTATCTCTTACATCTAAAAATCAAAGCTAATTAAATATTTCAAGATGTTATTCAAATCTTTAACAACTGCTTTTCAGTATGTAAGGCTATGTCGGTAACCGAAAAATACTACGATATTAATGGGATACAACTAAATGTAGCTGAAGCCGGAGATTCGGCCGGAAAAGTTATTTTGTTTCTGCACGGTTTCCCGGAGTTCTGGTACGGCTGGCACCACCAGCTCGCTTTCTTTGCCCAACAAGGCTACCGGGCAGTAGCGCCCGATCAACGCGGCTATAACCTCAGCAGTAAACCAGCAGGCGTAAAAGCTTATACGCTAGCTAATTTAACCGCCGATATGGCTGCCCTTATAAAGCAGCTCACCGCCGAAAAAATAATACTGGTTGGTCACGACTGGGGCGGCGCCGTAGCCTGGACCATGGCTCGTGAATATCCGGGATTAATCGAGAAATTGATTATCCTGAATATGCCGCACCTGCAGGTTTTTACCGAGCACCTACGTAAAAATCCGAAGCAATTACTTAAAAGCTGGTATGCCGGTTTCTTTCAAATTCCGCTGTTACCGGAAATTTTCAGCAGCGCTTTTTATTATTGGCTACTCGAAAAAAGCATGGTGCAATCGGCCCTTAAAAATACTTTTTCGGCCGCCGATATGGCCCGGTATAAAGTAGCCTGGCGACAAAAAAAGGCACTTACCGCCATGATAAACTGGTACCGGGCTTACAAATATAATTCCGCTGCTTCTGCCGAACCGATTGAGGTGCCTACGCTTTTAATTTGGGGAAAGAAAGACCAGTTTTTAAACGCCGCCATGGCACAACCCAGCATAAATAAATGCCGGAATGGCCACCTGGAATTTCTGCCCCATGCTACCCATTGGCTCCACCACGAAAAACCCGAAGAGGTTAATAAACTAATTCTTGATTTTATCCGGTAATAACCGGGCCATTGTAGCAGTTAAAGCTTTTTTAATTTTTGATTTTCTATCATTCCCTTTTATAGCAACCGGAAAGCTGAATAGGAAGAATTACGTTAGGCAATATTCGAGATTATTAGGCATGATGTTTTAGCCCCAAAGTATATTTTCATTAATTTTATCCGCTTTCAAACAAGTTGGTAGATTTGCATCGGCTTGTTATAAAATTCACACATCATCAAATCAGCCCACAAATGAAAAACAGGTTAAAAAGCATCATATTCTGCTGCATTCTGCTGCTGAGCAGCCTGGTACAAGCGCAAAGTACGGCAACTTTAAGCCAGGTAAGCGTGAAAGGAAATAGTTTTGTAACCGCCGACGGCAAGACTATTGTTTTCCGGGGGCTCGATACCAGTGATCCGGATAAATTGGCGCGCGACGGGCACTGGAATAAAGAATATTTTGAGGCGATGAAAAGCTGGGGCGCCAATATGGTCCGTTTTCCGGTACATCCTACGGCCTGGCGCAAACAGGGCAAAGAAAATTATCTGAAATTACTGGATCAAGGCGTACAATGGGCTACTGAATTAGGTTTATACGTTATTATCGACTGGCACAGCATTGGCAACCTGCGCACCGAAATGTACCAAAGCGATATGTACGAAACGACTCAAAAAGAAACGCTGGAATTCTGGCGCACCATGGCTACGCATTTTAAAGGGAATACCACGGTGGCCTGTTTCGAATTATTTAATGAGCCCACTGTGATGAACGGGCAAATTGGCACCTGCACCTGGGCCCAGTGGAAAGCTCTAAACGAAGAAATGATTACCATTATACGGGCCAACGGAGCCAAAGCCGTACCGCTAATAGCGGGTTTTAACTGGGCCTATGATCTTACGCCGGTCATGAATGATCCCATCAACGCCGAAGGAATTGCTTACGTGAGCCATCCGTACCCCATGAAACGGGAAAAGCCTTGGGAAGAAAAATGGACCGCCGACTGGGGGCACGTAGCCAAAAAATATCCGGTTATTTTAACGGAAATTGGCTTCTGCGGCCCGGACGAGAAAGGTGCCCACGTGCCCGTTATCAGCGACGAATCGTACGGGGATGCTATTACCAAATACGCCGATGCCAATGGCATTTCCTACACCGTTTGGGTATTCGACCCGCAGTGGGCGCCTATGCTCATCAGCGACTGGAAGTTCACGCCCACGCGCCAGGGACGTTATTTCAAAAATGCCTTGCAGAAAAGAAAGAAGTAATCTGTTTATAAGTAGCTGTTAGCAATTAGCAGTTAGTTATTAGCTTAAAACCAAAATATGGCATTTAGGAACCGATTACGGCTGTTGCTAGTTTAATACAAAATGCTAATTATTTGGTAAATAAAAACTACCAGATCAAATTAACTTAACTTACATTTTTATCTTATCTATTGTGCTTAAAAAATTAATTTTTCCTGTTCTATTGTTAGCCGCTCTCAGCGGACAAGCCCAAACCAAAAAAGCCGTACCGGCCAAAAAACCAGTTTCGTCCAAGCCCGCAACAACCGCCACGCCGGCCCAACCCCTGAAAAATGCCAGCGATAGCTTAAGTTATGCCATGGGCATTTCGGTGGGTGCTTATTTAAAGTCGCAGGGCGTAGAAAACATCAACTTTACTTTGTTAAACAAAGCCATTGACCAGACGCTAAAGGAATCGAAGATGTATTTTGATATGAACGCGGCCAACGGCGTTATGGAGCGTTCGGCCCGAACGCAGGCCATGAAAGCTATCAGCGCCGAAAAAGAAAAAGGCCGCCAGTTTTTGCTGGCTAACAAAAAGAAAACCGGCGTGGTGGAAACCGCCAGCGGCTTGCAGTACGAAGTATTAAAAGCGGGCAATGGCCCCAAACCAACAGCCCAGGACAGTGTGGTGGTACATTATGCAGGTAAGCTCATCAACGGCAAAGAGTTCGATTCTTCTTATGCCCGTAATGAACCTATTACGCTTACCGTGAACGGCGTTATTCCGGGCTGGACCGAAGCCTTACAATTAATGCCCAACGGTAGCAAGTGGCGCTTGTATATACCTTCAGCTTTAGCGTACGGCGACCGGGGAGCCGGCGCCGATATTCCCGGCGGGGCTACCTTAGTATTTGATGTGGAGTTATTGGATATTCCCAGTCAGAAAACCAGATAATGAGCAAACGCTTTTGTTTTGCATTGTTAACTGATATAGATTATAACCCAGGGAAAGCGGCTTCTGCAAAAGCCGCTTTTATTGTATCTGCTTCCTTATGCTTGGCAAAGTATGTTTGTGTTTATTTACGTGAAGGACTTAGGTATTACATTAGCATATAAACTGATAAGTATAATGACAGAATGAATGAGTGAATGTATGAATGATTATTTGATTGATAGACCTTTATAAACTTACTTAACTTAAACTAATTTCGTCCGCTTACTTATATACAGAAGGATCTTCATGCGGCTTACCCTTATCTACTCATATAAAATTATTGCATTCAGCAATAAATAACCGTTAAGGGAATATTTTTCTTAAAATAAATCTGACTTTCTAAAGAAAACCTGTATTTTCTCCCTTCCACCTTTAAATTTACATGCTAAACATAAATATATTAGCATACCCGTGTTTACCAGTAGTACAGCATAGCAATAAGCTAATCTTACCTTTACACCTTTAAAATATTCCTGACGCTAACTTTTTTATGGATTTAACCGACACCCAAGAAACCGCTGCTCCAGCTGCCACCGGACATCCCAAGCAATTGTACATGTTGTTTTTTACCGAAATGTGGGAACGGTTTTCTTTTTACGGCATGAAAGCCTTGCTGCTGGCCTACATGGTAACCGAACTTAAGTTTGATGAACCCAAAGGTTACGCTATTCTGGGCTCGTACGCGGCCCTGGTGTACACCATGCCCATGTTTGGCGGCATGATCGCCGACCGCTTTTTAGGTTTGAGAAAAGCCGTGATGTACGGCGGTATCCTGATGACCATCGGACACCTGGTTTTGGCCATTCCCCAGGACTGGAGCTTTTTTTACGGCATGGCTTTTATTATCTGCGGCAACGGCTTCTTTAAGCCCAATGTTTCCAGCCTGGTTGGTACGTTATACGCCGATAACGACCCCAGGAAAGACAGCGCCTTCTCTATTTTTTACATGGGTATTAACATTGGGGCCGCCATAGGGGGCTTGCTCTGCGGGTACGTGGGGCAGCAAATAAACTGGCACTACGGCTTTGGTCTGGCGGGTATTTTCATGGCCGTTGGTTTAATTGTTTTTTACCTAGGCAAAAACTCTTTGCAGCACCGCGGTCTTCCCCTGGATACCGCTGTCTTGAAAAGACCTTTAGTGGCCGGGATAAGCACCGAAATAGTTATTTATGCTGCCACGTTGCTGGTAATACCGGTTATTGTAGCGCTGTTTAACCAGTACGAAGTAATGGATTACATTATGTTTGGCTTAGGGGCGCTCTCTATCGGGTATATTTTATTTATTTCTTTTCAGATGGACCGCGAAGCCCGGCATAAGTTATTTGCCGCGCTTACGCTTATTGTTTTTTCTACTTTATTCTGGGCCTTTTACGAGCAAAATGCCGGTTCGCTTAATTTGTTTGCCATGCGCAATGTAGATATGCGGGTAGGAGGGGTAGATTTACCGCCTTTATCGGTTAATAACTTTTTGCCGCCGGCCTGGGTTATTGTGCTCAGTTTCTTTTTTGCCTGGCTTTGGCCCGCGCTTAACCGCCGCGGCGCAGAGCCATCTACACCATTAAAGTTTGGCCTTTCTTTTATTCTATTGGGCATTGGTTTCTGTGTTTTTTACCTGGGCTGCCAGTTTACCGAAGGCACCGGTTTAATTTCCCTGCTGCCATTTGTGGCGGGTTACTTTTTTATTATTTGCGGAGAATTATGCCTTTCGCCCATTGGCCTTTCTATGATTACGAAGCTTTCGCCGCCCAAGATAGTGGCCATGATGATGGGTATATGGTTTTTTGCCTCCGCTATCGGAGAGTTCCTGGCCGGTAAAATCGGCTCGCTCATGAGCGTACCCGAAAATGTGGTAGATAACCCGGTGCTGTCGTTGCCTTACTACGCCGATATTCTAAGCAAAATTGGTATTGGTTCTATTGGTATTGGCGTATTGCTGATTTGCCTGGTACCGGTTATCCGGAAGTGGATGGGCAGTGTCCGGTAATTTAGAGCCAATAAGTTAGTTTCGGGTTGTGCTTTTACTAAAAACACTTTAATTTCAATATCAGACAGGTTTATTTAGCTCTTGCATAAGTAATCCATTTCGCGGGCGTCTTCGCCCGTGAAGGTTATTGATCAGGCCTCCGGCCTACCTGAATTGAATAAACAGAGAACTCCCGCAGGCCAGAGGCCTGATAGATGAAAAGCCACGCGGCAGGAGCCTCGCGCCAGTGAATATAATGCCAGTAAATGTGATATAAATTAAAAGTAACCTCAAAGCCGCCTGATCAATATCAATTTATTAAAATGAAGTGTACACATTACCTTATTTGCTTTCTTCTTCTTTTATCCAGTTCTTATTATTCTCCATTAGCCGCTGCCCAGGTAATTACGCCGCAGCAAGTAGATGCATTGGCCGAAAGAACCCTGAAAACCTTTGATGTACCGGGTATGGCGGTAGCTATTATAAAAGACGGGAAAGTTATTCATGCCAAAGGCTACGGCGTACGGTCTTTAAAAACCAAAGAAAAAGTAGATGCTAACACTTTATTTGGCATTGCCTCCAACAGCAAAGCCTTTACGACTGCATCGTTGGGTATTTTGGTGGACGAAGGCAAACTAAACTGGGACGATAAAGTAATTAAGTATATCCCGGAATTTAAGCTCTACAACGACTACGTTACCCAGGAGTTTACCGTCCGGGATTTAATTACGCACCGTAGCGGCCTGGGCCTGGGTGCCGGCGACCTGATGTTTTTCCCGAACCCCAGCAATTTCACCATCGAGGAGGTGATACATAACCTCCGGTATTTAAAACCGGTTTCGGCCTTCCGGACTAAATACGACTACGACAACCTGCTGTACATGGTAGCCGGCGAAGTGGTACACCGCATTACCGGTAAGTCCTGGGGCGCTTTTGTAGAGGAACGCATTATGCAACCTTTACAGATGACCAGGAGCGCCGCTTCTTGGTCCCGGTTAAAAGATACTACCAACGTTATTGCGGCGCATGCCCCCATCGACGGGAAAGTACAGGTCATTAAACGCCACCAAGAAACCTTTGGCAGTTCGGCCGGCGGCATTTATTCCAGCATTGCCGATATGAGTAAATGGGTAATCATGCAGCTCAACCACGGCAAATACGGCAACAACCCGCAAAAGCAACTATTTAGCGAAGCCGTGCACGAAGAAATGTGGACACCTCAAACCATTATCCCGGTTGCTACCACACCGCCATATAATTCGCATTTTGGCGCCTATGGTTTAGGATGGTTTTTAACCGATGTAAAAGGCTACAAACAAGCCATGCATACCGGCGGCTTAGAAGGCATGGTAACCCAGGTAACCTTACTACCCGAACTGCAATTAGGCATTATTGTATTTACCAACCAGCAAGCCGGAGCCGCCTTTAACGCCGTTACCTCTACCATTAAAGATAGTTATCTGGGCATTCCGCCCATCGACCGGGTAAAACAAATAAGCGATATTGTAAAAGCCGACCAGGCCGAAGCGGCCAGAATAACTTCGGATATCTGGACCGCCATTGCGGCGCAGGAAAAGAAAAACAAGCAAAAAGTAGATTTAAAGCAGTACACCGGCACGTACCACGATGAATGGTTTGGCGATGTTATCCTCAGCTTAAAAGACGGCAAGTTGTGGTTCGATGCCAAACGCTCCCCCCGCTTAACCGGGCAAGTATTTCCGTACCAGGAGCAAACGTTTATCTTAAAATGGCAGGACCGCAGTTTCGATGCCGATGCTTTTGTAACTTTTATCCCGGATAGCAAAGGTGCGCCACTTGGTATTAAAATGAAGCCGATTTCGCCTTTAACCGATTTCAGCTACGATTTTCAGGATTTGGATTTTAAGAAAGTGAAATAATTACCGGTTTTTGGTTTAGGGTCTGTAATTCCGCTTTAATTACTTAATAACTAGTTATATTGCTGCCAATATAATTATTAATTATATATATCGCGGGCGTCCTCGCCCGTGATCATTTTTATCTGGCCTCCGGCCACAGGAATGTTGTTTGAACAATTTAGCGATAGTTAGTACATAGAGGCCAGAAACCGGCGCAATACCTTAGCACTAGCGAGGACGCCCGCGGTAGTTATCAAGCAGGTAGAAGCTACTTAAACCTGATTACTTATAAAATCCACTTTTTTCAGATGACTTGGCTAAAAGCAGACAGGTATTTATCAATATATACTTGTTTTGACCGGGCTTTGTATTGCATCACAAAGCGGGGATGCTCCAGGGCTACAATCTTTCTGAAAAATTTTTGTTCGGCGTTGAGGGCCTGCAGAAACTTTTCGTTCTTACCGGTGCCGAAGCAAAAGCAAACATCGGTTTTAATGCCAAAAGCTATTTGCTGTTTGATGCTCTGCACAATAAAATCGTAAACGGCGGCAGTCAGTTCTTTGCTGTCGTAGTAATTATAGTTGATTTCTTTGTTGTTTTTACCCGTAGCCGTAAAGCCCAATGGGCAAACCGAATTAATATAAAAATGCTGGTAAAAAGCTTCCGGGCCGCCAAACGCATTAATTACCTCGTACACAAAAACTGAAGAAGGTTCGTGCGTTTCCTTGCCGGGGTAATCCAGATTGCATTCTTTTTTCATTCGTTTGGGATCGGTGAAGGGTACGCCGGTAACCCCACCGCCGAAGCGCCCCGGATTTATACCCAAAATCAGGTGCCGGGCATTTTGGTCGGAATAATACTTGTGGTAAAAGGCCGACGAAACCGGAATAATACTTTCGTCTTCCCGGAACGGATTCAGGATGCTGACACCGGGAGGTAAAGTACCAGTGAAATGAAGGGTTTTGTTAAATTCAATTACCCGGTCGGCGAAAGTTGGCATAAGGCTTTGTTTTGATGTTATTGGGGGTTGTTAATAGCTGTGTTTTCATGCATCCAGGTTGCGTAAGGTATGATTAACCGATAAAAGTATTTTTTAAACGTTAAATAACTTGCACCTTTAGCTTTAGCTGAAATTAGCAGTAAATCATGCTTTGTACTTTATTTGAATAAATCGTTTTTAGATAAGAGCAACATAAACGCTTGTCTTTTGAAAGATTGCATCTTTCAAGGTGCTGGTACTAACTGGCTTCTACGGCCTAAGTTCGCTCAAGGCCGCGAGGCCCCGTCTCTGGGAGAGTTGGGCTAAGCTTCCTTTCTCCGGCTCCGCTTCCGAATGCCTGCGGCACCGGAACCTTAGCAGATACTTCTGCCAAAAGGCTCTCTTCCCAAAGACTAGTATTACTTCTTTACGCTCCTGCTTTTCTTTCCTCTCAAGTACTTTGATAAAAGTGATAATACATTTCAATAACTAAAATTACAAAACCCTTATTTGCTGAACAGGATTTGTAATCCCGTTCTATTTCTAAAAAACTAATTTGCAACAGCATGTTCGGCCGAAACAACGTAGAAAATATCGCTGTGCAACTATATATACTGCATTTACTACGAAACGGTAAAATTCACAACCTCCCGAAACAGCATGGATACCGGTTATTTGGTTAAGGGTAAGCGATTGGGAGTGGTGGTAGGGCCGTCTACTACTAACTTACCATTGGGCTGTATTTCCATTTTATCAATAAATACTACGCGGTCCAGGCCGGAAGCTTTGGTGCGGCCGTGGTAAACGCAATAGAGTTGCTTACCGTCCGGTGAATAAGCTACGCTGTTATGGCCGGTACCGGTAACTTCGCCGCCCTTACCGGTATTTTTCTGTAATACCGGGTTGTTATCGGCTTTGGTGTAAGGACCCAGAGGGCTTTTGGCCATAGCGTAACCCACTGCGTAGTTTTCCCCGCCAAAATGATTTGCCGAATACATCATGTAATAAGTATCGCCGTGCTTAAAGGTGTAGGAACCTTCGGTCCAGCGGCGATTTACTTCTTTGGCCGTAACCGAGCGGCTTTCCCATTCCGATTGCGGATCATTCCGGGTTACCGGTGGCCGCAGCAATAATACCGGCTCACCTATTACCCCGCTAAAATCGGGCTTTAGCTCTACGCCATAAACCCAGCTTTCTTCAATTTCCTGAAACAAATTGTTTTGTAAGGCCCAGTCGGCAATTTCGCTTTTTACCCGGTGTTTGTAGCAGCAGCGCGAATAATATAAGTAAGCTTTGCCGTTTTGTTTATCGAAATACACGTTGGCATCTATAATGGGGTAACCCGGATCGAAAACCGGTTTGTTGCTGATATTTACGAAAGGACCGGTGGGTTTATCGGCTACGGCTACGCCAATCCGGAAATTTTCTAATTCCTGGGTAGGGTTTTCGCGCCACTGGGCACTGTAAAACAAGTAGTATTTTCCTTTTACTTCGTATACTTCCGGCGCCCAGAAATCGCCGATGCCCCACGACTCCGGGATATTGCTGTAAAACACCTGGCCTTCTTTTTTCCAGTTAGCCAAATCGCGTGACGAGTAAGCGGCAAAGCCGTTTTTGGCGCCGCCACCGGTGCCATACATATAATAAAGTTTGCTGGCCGCATCGTATAAAACGTACGGATCGCCAAAAGAAACCGGCAACGGGTTTTGATAAGTACCCGACATGGCCTTGGCCGGAGCCGCTTTTTGGCCGAATAAATTTATGGTGGCGCAACTTAAAGCCATCGCTAGCAAGAATATATTTACTTTCAGGGACATCATCCGATTTTATTATGGTGGTGAAATGTAAAATTATAAATAAAAGAGAATATTGCTGACTTTCCGGGCTATTCGCCGGCCTTTCTCTATTAAAATGGGTGATTAAGTGATTGAGTGAATCAATATATTTTATGTTCTTACTTAGTGTGAATCAATTTTGTCCTCATAAAACTGCTGCGGTACAACTTCATTATGTTTTTGCTTAGTCGGCGATAAAAGATTTTTTTCTTTTCGGAAAAACCGGAGCTTCCTGTCCGATTATTTCCAGGAGCGAGGTTTCGATAGTCTGGCTGATGGTATTCAGAGCCAGGTCGTTGGGTTCTTCGCCGAAAGGCTCTTCAATTTCCGTAACTAAAGTATCTAAGGCAATAAAAGTATAGCCAATAAAAACCACGATAAGGGGCGTCATCCAGCCAATCGTATCTACCAGGCCAAAGGGCAGCAAAAAGCAGTACACGTACACGGTACGGTGCAACAATACACTGTAAGTAAACGGAATGAGCGTGCTGGCAATGCGTTCGCAGCCGCCCACAATATCCGACAGCCGGTTTAGGTTATGGTCGAAAGCGGCCTGGGTAATGGCATCTACCGCGCCTTCGTTTTTAAGCTGCTGCACCCAGGCGCCCATTTCCAGCATTAGCCGGATGGG
>Ga0210040_10003122_pt1 | contig 22650 bp, 20 predicted proteins | sample CryGeyCG12114_NA_FD_185462 | JGI IMG/M metagenome (GOLD analysis project Ga0210040, IMG submission 185462) | Groundwater microbial communities from aquifer - Crystal Geyser CG19_WC_8/21/14_NA (SPAdes) (version 2) | ecosystem: Environmental > Aquatic > Deep subsurface > Groundwater | place: USA...
TTTTAAAATACTAAAAATCTTTGAGATTTTCAATCTTTAAAAAATCTGTGGGATTTTTAAAATACTAAAAATCTTTGAGATTTTCAATCTTTTAAAATCTTTTGGATTTTTAAATGATATTTCAAAAAATTTATTTGCTTAAAATATAATTTTTAAACAGATTTTTAAAAAATATCTCACAAATATTTTAATTTAAAATATCTAATTTAAAATATCTCACAAATATCCTAATTTAAAGGGATGGGCACCCGATTCATTAATCTGTTTTAAGAGTGTAAATTAGTATATTGGTTATAGTCTAAATATAATATGAACAAAAAAATTTCCATAATAATTCCTGCATACAACGAAGAAAAATACATCAAAGAAACCTCGTCAAAACTCAAAGAGATAAAAAATAATGAATATAAAAATTTAGAGGTAATCGTAGTTGAAAACGGAAGCACGGACAAGACTTATGAAATAGCAAAACAATATGCCAATGCAGATAAAAATTTTAAGGTATTTCATTTGGACAAGGCAAGTGCTGCGATAGCAACAAATTTCGGTGCAAAACAGGCAAGTGGAGAAATTTTAATTACATAAAAATTTTAAAATGCGTTGTGGCAAAAACAAACAATAAAAATATTATTGGCGTTAAAATGGCAACAAATCATAAATTAATAATTGGAAATTGTACGAACATGAGTGAAATTTCCGACGGCAGTGTTCATTTAGCTGTAACTTCTCCTCCTTATTTTAATGCTCCTTTTGATTATAAAGATTTATTCAAAAATTACGACCAATATTTGGGTGTTTTAAGAAAGATGGCTAAAGAATCTTTTAGGGTTCTTGCAGAAGGCAGAATTTTTGTTCTTAATATTGATGATATGTTAGTCAGTGGGGATAAATTCCCTATTGTAGCAGACGCAATTAAGATTTTTCAAGAAGTAGGTTTTAGGTATAGAGATAGAATAATATGGAAAAAACCAGAAGGTTATTTAAGAATTAGTAGAAGAAGCGGAGTTATATTACAAAATCCGTATCCAATGTATTTTTACCCTGATAATCTACTTGAAAGTATTATAATTTTTCAAAAGGGGAAGTTTGACTATAAATCTATTCCAAAAGAAATTAGGGAAAAATCAAAAGTAGATACAAAAGAAATTCAAAGTAAAAAATGGTATATGACATTATGGGATATGAATAATGTTATGCCAAATCAAGTTTTAGAGAAGGATATTGCAGCATTTCCGGAAGAATTGCCATACAGGGCAATAAAATTATTCTCTTATGTTGGTGAAATTGTTTTAGACCCATTCGCTGGCTCTGGAACAACCATGAAAATGGCAAGACAATTAGGGAGAAATAGTATAGGGATTGAAATAAAGAAATCATTAATTCTTATTATAAAAGAAAAAGTAGGTTTTAATGGACAAAAAACTCTGAATAAAACCGACGACACTTTTGAGTTAATAGAAAGAGAAAAAGGATGGATAAAATGAATAGCATAACTGCAAAAATCAAAGGCATAAAATATACTCCGCTTTTATGCAGAAGGTTACATACTTTCAATTTTAACGAGTTGGATAAGGCACTTTCAAAAGAAGCGACATTTATCTTAAAGATTGATGATAAAAACCAAATCGCTTTAAGTTGGTGGGTTTCTGCAAAGAGAACAAGGTCGTATCTATATACAAGAGTTTATGACTCTTTATCTTTTACTGGTAAAAAATTAACGATAATCCCTATTGTTAAAGATGAAGGCAAAGGAGGGGATAGGGATTTTTTACAATGGGATACGGTTACATTAATGAGTTTGCTTGGCGTTTATGTTATAATAGCTTATTATAGCGAAGCTACGCAAAGTTCAAGATATGACAAAAAGATAACAAAACAAAGGTTTGATATTGATTACTTGAAAAATCAAATAAAGAAACTTCTTTCTTATCAATCTGATGCTTTACATTGGAATTTATCACAAATTGACAATATCTCTGAAATTGGAAAGAAAGCACTATATTCTTACGCTAAAATTTCTCAAAAATTAGGCGTTGAGATGCACTCAAAAGAATCAGCAAAAAAAAGAATAATGGAATTGAAAAAAGGAAAGGATGCCTTTATGAAACTCTCCAGAAATCTTGCAGAGATGGCACAAAAAAGAGAAAATGTAACTGTGCAACCGAAAGAGCATTTGGACGGAATAAAAGGAACAATCACAATAACAAATTATCTCGGTGGAAATTATTACTTTACTTCTGATGAAGTTTCGTTGCACAATAAAGAGATTCACTTGATTGACGCTAAACACACAAAAGAAAATAAATTACCCTCTTTAGGGGATATTAAAGATGGACTGCTAAAAATGATTCTCTTTACAAACTTGGAGGATGTTGAGATTGATGGTAAGAAATTTACCCCTGTTCCTATACTGAAACTTACAACAGTAGATACCTTTAAAATTGAGAGCATAAACAAACCGCAAAAAGAAATGTTGGAAGTTTTGAAGAAAGAAGCAAAAACAAACAGATTCATGATTTTAATAAATAAAAATTTTATACACTATTGAAAATATTAAAAATTTATTTTCGGATTAATCTAAATATAATATGGGCAAAAAAATTTCTATCGTTATCCCCGCATACAACGAAGAAAAATACATCAAAGAAACCTCGTCAAAACTCAAAGAGATAAAAAATAATGAATATAAAAATTTAGAGGTAATCGTAGTTGAAAACGGAAGCACGGACAAGACTTATGAAATAGCAAAACAATATGCCAATGCAGATAAAAATTTTAAGGTATTTCATTTGGACAAGGCAAGTGCTGCGATAGCAACAAATTTCGGTGCAAAACAGGCAAGTGGAGAAATTTTAATTTTAATGGATGCAGACACTTACCCTCTTGACAGGGCAATAACAGAAATCTCAAAGAAATTTGAAGATGAGAATGTTGTAAGCGTCTGTACTTATGTTAAAACAAATTCATCATACATCAATAATCTGCTGTTTTCTTTATCTTCTGAACTTGCATATCTTTCCTCAAAAATTAACACACCTTTATTTTATACCATATGTGTTGCTTACCGCAAGGATATATTTGAGCAATTAAACGGTCTTAAAGAAAATTTTGTTACTGCATATGACCTTGATTTAAGTAAAAGAGCGTCTAAATTTGGAAAATGTGTTTTTGCGAGAAAGGCGAATGTATTCACATCACCAAGAAGGGTTGAAAAAGGAGGAACTGTAAATATCATTATGTACCATCTAAAAAATTTTATTAAATTTTCAATTTACAAAAAACCATCTGATGACTATGAACCATACAGATAAAGATAAAAGATAAAACCATTAGCACGAAAAAAATAACGAAAATGAAGGTCAATGCTGTGAGTTTGACCTCAAAAAGTCCAAGTTAACTATTGGTAAAGTAAAAATATTTAAAAACAAGATAGAGTAATCGTATTATTTTGTTAACTTGGAATTTTTAAAATTTTCAGCAAATAAATTTTCAGAAAAACAGCGTGCGGTAAAGGGCAAATATAAAAAAATTAGAAAAAATATCTGTTTTTTTAGTGCTTAATTTTCGTGCTAATAGGATAAAAACTAAACACAAAGATCGCTCCTATTTTTAAGCAGGTTAGTGTACATTTCTCTGTATTTTTTTTCTATATTTTTTAAATCATGCCCTTCAGAGATTAGTTTTTTATAAGCGTTTTCAGCCAATTTTTCTCCAAGCCTGTGATTATTCAGCAATATTTTTGTTTTTGCAATAAATTCCTTATCATTTTTTGCCTTCAGACAATCAACCCCATCTACAAGCCAATCAAAGACCTCAATATTCCTTACTATTACTGGTTTTTTTGAAGCGATGGCTTCAAGTAATGCGATCCCCTGATTTTCCTCCCTTGTAGGAAAAAGAAATATGTCTCCTGATGCATAGGCTGCTTGTATGTCTTCAACATAGTCAGTAAAAATAACATTTTTTTGATTTATATAAGTTTTCAAAGTTGTTGCCGGAGTCAAAAGAGGAAGAATTTTCCCAAACCATACAAAAGATACTTTATTTTTATTTTTTAATGTTTTGGCCACATTTATAAAGGCAGAGAGCCCCTTTCTTTCAAATACCCCGGCGCAACAAAAGACCACTTTTCCATTTAGATTAAACTTTTTTCTGTAGATATCCCTTTTTGCGCGCAAAATCTTATCTTTAAATCGTTCAATTTTAATTCCGTTGCTTATAACTTTTATTGGTTTTGTTATATTGTATTGTTCAACAAGTAATTTTTTAGTATATTCGCTTGGACAAACGAGCGTATCAGCAAGGCCATAAAAATATTTTAGGTAGTCCTTAACAACATGTGATAGAGAATTACTAAAAATAAAACTGTTTCTAAAGTCCTCAGCACTGATATGGGTGTGTATTACAACAGGTTTTTTTCTCAATTTTGCTTCATATATTGCATAAAGCGAAAATGGATCTGGCGTATTTATATGAAGGATATCAAAATCAGCAGTATCAGATGTAACATTGATTTTGCTCGTTTTCAGCATGCTTATTTGCTGTGTTATAGCAGAACTAATCCCATTTCCTGCCATCAGGTCTTTCATAGGAGTATATAAACATACAGTTATATTAGCCATAAATTATTTGGATAAATGCTCTTATTGTTAATTTTATAAAATTGATAAATATTACAATTAAAACAAAATTAATTTCAAAAATTTTCAGCTTACAAAAAACCATCGGAGGACTATGAGCCATACAGATAAAATAACCAATACTAGCACGGACAAACAGGAAATTTCTGCAATTTGTTTTTCCTCGCTTCCACTGGTGAATTTTGGTGACAAAAGAGCGGCATTTTTTAGCATATCTTTAAAGACTGAGGCAAAAGCAACAATTAATGAAAACAGAGACATAACTGAAATTTACGGGTGTGATGAATTAAAGAGCAAGTTAGAAATTTTCATTGATAAAATTTTTAAAAAATTTGAATTTCCTTATGGAATAAACATTCAGATTTCCTCTGAAAACAAAAACGATAAATTTTCAATATTTTCTGCTGTGTGCATTGCTGCTTATGGCGTTGTAGCAAACAGGCATGGCATAGTTTATGATGAAATAATGGAAAAAAAGTTAAGAAGCGACAAGCTCACAAAAAGAAAACTTATAAAAATTAAGGGAAAAATTTATACCCATAGAGAAATTTTTGAGGATATAATTTCATTAATAAATTCAGATATTACCTGCATTAATTATATTCAGGCATACTCTTCCTATTTTGGTGGAATTGCTATTGGCAAAACGAATGAAACAAATGAAACAGATAAATCCGGACATAAAAGATATGAAATTTTGCGGTATGCAGAAAATGAAAAATTGCAAATTATTCTCATTCCAAAAAATAAAGAGGATAATGAAAATACAAATATAAATGAAAATATAAACATAAAAGGTGCTGCTGATATGTTGTGGGATGAAATTTTAAAGGGAAATTTTTACACAGCGGCAAATTTGGGTTGTGTATTGCAGTCATTCGGAAATACATCCAGATTTCATGAACTCCTGAATTATTTAATGAAAGAGGCATTGTATTGTGGAATGACGGATGATTATGTTTTTGGCGTATTCAGAAAAAATACAAATTTTGATGAAGTCCTTCCCAAATATCTCTTTGATGGAAATTTAATTATATTATCAACAAATAATTCTCCAGCAGGGATTTATTGACAGAGTAAATTTTACCGGATTTTATTGCACAGTTAATTGTTAATTCATTAAATTTATATTCGTATTCGTAATTAATAGTTGTAATTATTTTTTATTATATTCGTAATTAATAGTTGTAATTATTTTTTACAGATATTTTTTATAATCAAACATAATCAAACATAAATGGACACAAAAGATATATATAAGGGAACAACAACAATCGGACTGAAATGTAAAGGCGGTGTTGTGCTTGTATCGGACTCAAGGGCATCTATGGGAAGTTTTATCGCAAGCAAAGAAGCAAGAAAAATTTACCAGATTTCAGAGCATGTAGCAGGAACTGTTGCGGGAAGCGTTGGGGATGCAGAGAAATTTATGGAACTGCTTAATGTAGAGGCATCATTTTACCGGCTTCAAAACGGCAAGGAGCTATCAACAAAAGGGATTACAAGGCTCGGAACCCATATTTTGCACGGAAACAGATATTATCCTTATCTTGTGCAGATTTTAATTTGCGGATATAACACTGAAAATAACAAAGGAGAGGTATATTCAATTGACCCTATAGGCGGCGTCACAGAGGAAGATGCAGCTTCAACAGGTTCGGGAAGTTTAACTGCGTACGGTATTCTTGAAAGCGAATACTCCTCTGAAAAAACGATTGATGAAAATCTGCGGCTGGGAGTAAAATCCATTACTATTGCTATGGAAAGGGATTCTGGTACAGGAAATCATATAAAAGCAGCAGTCATAACAACAGACGGATATAAAGAAATACCAAAAGATGAAGTAAAGAAAATTTATGATGAAGTAAAGAGAAAGTAAAAATTTATGTAACTATTCAGAGAGTATTTTCAAAATGTTCCGAACATTTTGTAAATCTCCGAACGATAGTGAGGTGATTTTCAAAACGCAAAGTTTTGAAAATATACTGAAACCTTTGGTTTCAATCTTTAAAAAATCTGTGGGATTTTTTAAATACTGAAAATCTTTGAGATTTTCAATCTTTAAAAATCTTTGAGATTTTTAAATACTAAAACCTTCGGTTTCAATCTTTAAAAAATCTTGGGATTTTTTAAATACTAAGAATCTACAAGATTTTCAATCTTTAAAAATTTACGGAATTTTTAAATGATAGCGAAGCGAACTTATTTTAAAATCCAAAAGGATTTTAAAATCTCCGAGCAACTGCGAGGTGATTTTCAAATTCGTAGAGAATTTGAAAAGACACGAACGAAGTGAGCGTATTTTTAAAACGAAATTTTAAAATACTGAAACCTTTGGTTTCAATCTTTAAAAATCTATAAGATTTTCAATCTTACAAAAATGAGTTACGTTTTTATAAATACACGAACGAAGTGAGTGTAAAATCAAAAAATTTACTATTGATTTTTTGGGATGGTTGAATAGTTACTTTATTTATATCTAAATTTAATTAATTTATTGGTATTTAAATTTTAATTAATTTATTGGTATTTAAATTTTTAGTAACTGTTTAGAGAATATATTTATTTTATTTACTCCCTTTCATAATTATTTTTCATAATTTGTGTATTTGTGTTGGTTTATTATTTAAGTTATTCCTGAACAAGTACAAATCATAAGCACGATTTTTTAACTGGTCTATTATAATATTATGTGCTCTTTTAATTATTGCCCTATTACATAGGATTAGATTACAATTTGCATTATGTTTATTGTGTTATGTTATTGCACTTCATATATGTTAATCTATTAAGCATCAGGCATATTTATTTTTTTGATTAAATTTAACTATTCTTAACAGCAAGAAAAGAAAAAGAAAAAGAAAAAGAAAAAGAAAAATAAGTAAAGTTCTAATACAAAGATTAAGATGGAATTTAAAGATATAAAGCGTATCGTAGAGCAACAGTTGGGAAATAAAGTAACAAAGGTTGTTCCTGAGGGTCCGAGGATCGTAGTTTATGTGGATGATAGAAAACATTTTGCGGAGCATTTGGATGAAATAAAGGAACTGGCGTTACAATTGAAAAAAAGAATAATATTAAGAGGTGGTGTGTCAGGTCTTTTGGATCCGCAGGCGACAATTAAAAAAATAAAGGAGATAATTCCTGAGGATGCAAATATAACAGAAATAAATTTTGACCCGTATTTTGAAAATGTATATATTGAAGCAGAGAAGTTGGGAATGGTCATAGGCAAACACGGAGAGACACTAAATGAGGTCTGGAAACAGACCGGGTGGAATGCCCAGGTCATAAGAAAGCAGCAGATTAACGCAGAAATTGTTGACAGCATAAGAAAAACAATTATGGGGATAAATATGGAAACACAAAGAACAATAAATTTAGCAAAGAAAAAGGAATGGAAAGAACTTTTTGAATATCCAAAAAATTTAATGCATGAAAGACAGGAAATTTTACATGACATTGGCTTTAAAATTTATCGTTCTCCTTTATCACCTCCTGATTGGGTGAGGATTATGCCTTTGGGAGGGGCATCCGAAGTCGGAAGATCTACATTCCTACTCAAAACACCTGAAAGCAATATATTGCTGGACTGTGGAATAAATGTTGCCGCACAGGACAAAAACAGATTTCCTGATTTCAGAGCGGCTGACCTGGCAATAGATAAATTAGATGCTGTTGTTATTTCACACGCACACATGGATCACTGCGGATTTCTTCCGTATTTATTCAAGTATGGATACCGCGGACCCGTCTATTGTACGGAACCAACCAGGGATTTGATGACTCTGCTTTTACTTGATGCAATAAATATATGGGAGAAGAATGAAGAAAAAGCATTATATTCTGCAAAAGATATAAGAGAAGTAATCAAGCATACAATTACTCTTGACTATAATGAGGTGGCAAATATAACTCCTGACATGAAACTGACACTTTATAATGCAGGTCATATTCTTGGCTCTTCTATGGTGCATATTCATATTGGAGAAGGCATGCATAATCTTGTTTATGCAGGAGATATGAAATTTGGTGATGTGCGATTACTGGAGCCAGCGCAGGCACATTTTCTCAGGGTTGAAACGCTTGTAATTGAAGGAACTTATGGAGGTAAAGACGATGAACAGCCAAGCAGAAAAGATGCAGAAGAAAATCTGATAAAGCAAATACAGGAGACGATTGAAAGAAAAGGAAAAATTTTAATACCTGCATTTGCTGTCGGAAGATCGCAGGATGTTATGCTCGTACTGGAAAGATACAGGGAAATTAATGTGCCCATATATCTGGATGGAATGATTTGGGAAGCAACAGGAATTCATACAACTTATCCTGAATATTTAAATTCTTATTTAAAAAATCGCACTTATAGTGGAGATAATCCGTTTTTATACGAAAATTTTCATAAAGTAGGGAGTATAAAAGAAAGAGAAGAAATAATAAATTCTCCTGAGCCGTGTATTATAATTACTACTGCTGGGATGATGACAGGTGGCCCGGTTTTGGAATACCTGAAGGGCTTAAGCGGTGATGAAAAGAATACCCTGGTATTTGTAGGGTATCAGGCAAAGGGCTCTCTTGGAAACGATATACAAAATGGAGCGAACGATGTTGTTTTACCTGATAAAGAAGGAAAGGCGAAAAGATATGAAATTAAGATGCAAATTTCAACCGTTGACGGATTTTCGGGACATGCGGATAAAAGGCAGCTTTTGGGCTACCTGAAAAAGATAAATCCCAAACCAAAAAAGGTCTTTGTCGTTCACGGCGAAAAAGAGAAATGTGTAAATTTTGCATATGCAATAAATAAATTTTTTAATATAGATGCATCTGCTCCGCAAAATTTTGACGGATTGCGAATTGCTTAGAAATACTTAAATTTAAGGGATTATAACAAAATAACAAAATAACCGAGAGATTGTTTAAGACCTTTATTTTTAATACTATCCTGCTTGTGCCCGGAGTTTTAAAAATTTCATTTTTAAAATCAGGACAATCCCGAAAATCGCTCGGAAATTAAATAAATTTAAAATCGCGAGGTTGCCATTTTCAAATCCATAAAACATCTAAAAATCTCCGAACAAAAGTGTTACAAAGCCATGGTAGTATAAATCTCATACTTCTTTGTGTTTCTGTGTGAGGAATTACATTTTAATTAGCCATGAGTTTCCCACCCCAGCGTAAAAGTTTGGGCGTAATTTTCAAATCCCAAAGATTTGAAAATATCCAAACGATGGCGAGGTGATTTTCAAATTCGCAGAGAATTTGAAAAGACACGAACAAAGCGAGCGTATTTTCAAAATCAAAAGATTTTGTAAATATCCGAGCAACAGCGAGCGTATTTTCAAATTGTGTGAATTTTAAAATCTCCGAACAAAGCGAGCGTATTTTCAAAATCGCAGAGAATTTGAAAAGACACGAACAAAGCGAGCGTATTTTCAAAATCAAAAGATTTTGTAAATATCCGAGCAACAGCGAGCGTATTTTTGTTTTTAAGCATAATTAATTTTGTAAATTTTTAAAATTACTCGTCCATTTTTTGATGGTGGGAAAGAAAGGATTATCTAAACAATCAACTGAAATCTTCGGTTTCAATCTTTCAAAATACTGATTGCTGATGGTATTTTGAAATGAGAGCAAAGCGAACATATTTCACCATCTCACGGATTTAAAAATATGAATCCCTTTCAATTTGCTGCTTTATTTATTTTCTCCATTATTTTCTTATTATCTTTGAATGCATACTTAATCACATCAACAATTGTTGTAACAGGAATAATTTTAATTTTTCCCTCGTATCGTTTTTCTAACAGCACATCTTTCTCATTACTCTTTGGAATTATAACCCCTTTAAGCCCTGCATTTATCGCCGCCTCAATTTTTTGTGTTATTCCTCCCACAGGCAGTACTTCTCCCCTTACAGTAAGCGAGCCGGTTATTGCAACTTCCTGATATATTCCAACATGTTCAAGCGCAGATATCATTGCTATTGTTACTGCAATAGATGCAGAATCACCTTCAACACCTTCGTATGTCTGCAGGAATTGCACATGAATATCGTAGTTTGAAATTTCTTTTCCCATAAAAATTTTAATAATTGCAGACACATTGGTTATTGCTTCCTTTGCGATTTCTCCAAGCTTTCCCGTTGCTATTATTTGTCCTGTTCCTTCACTTGACGATGGTGAAACCTCGGCAACAATCGGTAAAACCATTCCCACATCTCCGAAAACAGCCAGCCCATTTGCTCTTCCAACACTTATGCCTTTTGTCAGGATTACTTCGTATTCTTTACGTTTATCCATGTAAATATCACCGATTTGCCCTTCAAGTGTTCTCGCTATTTTTTTTGCATCAAATACATCATTTACCTCTACAAATTTATGTTTTCTTTTTATTGCCAGGTCCCCGGATGCTCTTATCAGTCCCCCCAGTTCCCTAAAAATCAGTGTTAACTTTCCCTTCATTCCGGCTCTTCTTTCTGCTTCTCTGATTATTACATCAACGGATTCTTTTGTAAAATGAGGAATTTTTCCGTCTTTTATTACCTCCTGAGCAACAAATCTGACTAATTTTCTTCTGTTGTCTATTGTATCCTGCATCGTATTATCCAGATAAATTTCATAACCATATCCCCTTATTCTGGATCTTAATGCCGGATGCACGTGTTCCATATCCACCAGATTTCCCGCGGCAACCAATATAAAATCGCACGGAACCGGATCACTCATTACCATTGCGCCGCTGCTCATTTCACTTCTTCCAGTTATTGAAAGTTGTTTTTCCTGCATGGCAGTAAGTAAATCCGCCTGTGACTTTCCCAATGTTGAAATTTCATCAATGTAAAGTAAACCTTTGTTGGCTTTATGTATCATTCCGGCCACAACCCTTAAATGCGGGGGCGTCCCTAATCCACCGGATTGCAGTGGGTCGTGCTTAACATCACCAAACAATGCACCTGCATGCGAACCGGTTGCATCAAAAAAAGGCGCATGTTTTTTGTTTGCATTGTCAACAATTACCTTTGGCACATTTCCACGGGTTGGTACGCCCATCATCTGCCTGAAATTCATTCCCTGAAATAGCAGTAAAAACATTCCGACGAGCATCGGTGCAAAAATAATAGTTGAATCTATCTGAATATAATGAGTCATTGCATAAAAATAGATTGCCAAAGGAATAATAAAGAAAACAATAATGTAAAGAAATGTTTTACTTTCTCCTGAAGAAGATGTTCGTGTGTTTTCGGCAAATTTTTTAACATTTTTTTTTCCTTCACCGGCCTTAACAACCTTTATTTTAGGATTATTTTCATCTTCAAAATTTCTAAAAGAAAGAATATCCACTAATTCTTCAACAGGGAGTAATTCAGCCATTGCTTTGGCAAGCATTGACTTTCCTGTTCCTGGATCACCGATGAGCATTATGTGTCTTCTCTGGATTGCCGCATTTTTTATTATATCAACGGCCTTATATTGTCCAATAACCTGGTCAATTGTTTTTTTTGGTATTGGAATTTCCATGGTTGTTACATACTTCTCAAAAATCTCAGGATTTATATCTTCAATATTTTCTACTATGTTTGCTTGTATTTTGCCTTCGTATATGTTTAACTTGCCATTTTCTTCTTTTAAAATGTATTCGTATGTCTTGCCACCTGAGATTTCTAAAACTACCTTCTTTTCTGTTTTATTAAGTTTAAGGGTAATTGAATCCGAATTTTTGTTTTTATTTGTAACATTTATTGTTTCCATGTTTCTGCTTTTCTTGATTTCTGCATTCTCTGTCCACTCTATTTTTAGATTGTCTTTCAAGAATTTTAGAAGTTGCCCGTTGTCTTTTTCAGGAACATCATCCCAGCTAAACAAATACTTGCATTCTTTCGTTTCTTCGGTCTCATCTGCTTTTTTGCCTTCTTTACCTTTATTATCGCTCGCAATTATCTTTTCCAGATCATCTATATATCCTTTAATATCTTTTCCAAATTTATAGATCTTTGTCTTGCCCTCTTCTTCTTTTAAAAGGTATTTGCGAGTCTTTTCTCCTGAAATTTCAATGATTGATCTGCCTTTTTTTTCATTAAATTTAAATTCAATTGAATTTTTATTATCTAATTTGTCAATAACAAATATAATTTTACCATCATCGCTTTTTTTGATTTCTGCTGTCTTTGCCCACAATATTTTCATATCATCCTCTAAAAATTTCAGAAATTTCTCACTGTCGTTTCCGGGAATATCCTTCCATCTGAATAAATACTTTTTGTCCATATCTATTACTTCTGTTGTTTCGCTCATTTTTATCTTATTTTTTCAAAAATTTCTTTTGCGTAATCCATATTGATTTTCCTGTCTTTTATCATGATTTCTGCAACCCTGGTGGTAGTTTCAGCGGGAACGCCTGCACTTATTGCAATATTTCTTGCGTGTAATTCCATGTGCCCTCTCTGAATTCCCTCTGTTGATAGTGCTTTCAATGCTGCTAAATTTTGTGCCAGACCAAGAGATGCTGCAACTTCAGCAAGTTCTCCTGCTGATTTCACATTTAAAATTTTTAAATTTGTTCTCGCCTGCGGATGGACTTTTGTTGCCCCGCCTATTATTCCGACTGCCATTGGAATTTCAATACTTCCGACTAAATTTCCGTCTTTGTCTTTGCTGTAATGGGTTAATGGAATGTAACCATGCATCGCAGCATAACTGTGTGCCCCTGCTTCAACTGCCCTGAAATCATTTCCCGTTGCGATTATCAAAGCATCAATTCCGTTCATTATACCTTTGTTATGTGTAGCACATCTGAATATATCACTCACTGCAAACTTGTATGCTGTTAAAATTTTATCAACCACGCTTTCGCCACCCAGTGTATCTTTATCAAATATCGCATAAGAGTATGCCTTTCTGTATATTGCTAAATTTGAAATAATTTTTAATAAAACATCTCCTCCGGTTATTTCTTTTATTTTTTCTTTAACTCTTTCTGTCATCGTATTTACTGCGTTTGCTCCCATAGCATCCCTGCAATCAACAAGTAAATGAACAACCAGTATATTATCACTGATCTTCCGCACTTCAATATCTTTGCATCCGCCTCCGAATTTTACCAGTGTAGCATCGCAGGCATTTGCCATCTCAATTATTTCCTTCCTATATTTTAAAATTTTAATCTGTGCTATTTCAACATCATCTAAATTTATCACCTGAATCTGTCCTATCATTACCGGCTCATCAGTATGTGTTATAAATCCACCTTTAACCCGCGCCATTTTTGCTGCGTTTGAGGCAGCTGCAATGACTGACGCTTCTTCTGTTGCCATGGGAATTAAATAGTCATTTCCGTTTATCAAAAAATTTGTTGCTATCCCCAAAGGTAATTCGTAGGTTCCGATTACATTTTCAACCATCTTGTCTGCAATGTTTGTCAAATTTCCATTATAATATGCAATTTCTTCATCAGTTAAATTCGTAAGTTCCTTGATATTTTTCCTCCGTTCATCAAGGGACATCTTGTACAAATGTATTTTTGAATCCATTTTAAAGTTATCATATAAAAAATTTATTTTATAAATTTAGTTTTCAAGTTGTTATTTTTATTTTATCTTTCTTTTTCATTATCTTTCTTTTTCATTATCTTTCTTTTTCATTATCTTTCTTTTTCATTATCTTTCTTTTTCATTATCTTTCTTTTTCATTATCTTTCTTTTTTATACTCAGAATGTGTAACCTTAAAAATTTCCTCTGCCTTTTTTGATCCAATCCCTTCAACCTTCATCAGCGCCTTGACGCTAGCATTTGCAATTTTCTTTATTGTCTTAAAATGATTAAGTAAATTTTCAGCAAGTACAGAAGATACATTCGGAAGTGATTCAGCCATCAAAAGTTGTCTTTCATTAAGCGTGTATGCCCTTTTCTCGCCGATTAAAGCAACATCTTTTTTCTTTTCTTCCTGTTCTCTCCTTGCAATAGCAATCAGCATTTCTGCTGTCTCTTTCTCGTTTTTTGCTGGAATTATTGAAATTTTAAAATCAGTTGCAAGCGAAGCGATTGCCCCTCTTATTGCATTAGGATGAATACCTCTCGCAGAAAAATTTAACTCTCCTTCAATTATCATAAGCGGAATCTCAAAATTTCTTGCTAAATTTCCCGCCTGCTCAAGCAACCTTCTATCAACAATTGACTGCAAAAAATCACCTGCTGTCTTCCTCTCAACACAAACATTTTCGCTTAATATATAGTCCCCAACTTCTAACTGCTTAACTTCAACATTTGCCTTTTTGTTCAAAATTTTAAAAATTTCAGTATTTCGCTCCCTTATATCTACATAAATTTTAACTGTCTTGTTTTCTGTTTGAAATTTATTTGTGTTATCCCCCTCTTTATCCTCTCCTTCTTTATCCTCTCCTTCTTTATTATCTTTATTATCTTTATTATATTCATTCGGATACTCTCCATTCTGATACTCTCCATTCGGATACTCTCCATTCGGATACATTAAAATACTTTGCTGTCCCTGCCTTTTTTGTATTTCTTTTTCAATGCCTTCCTTTCCGGAAATCTGAAATTTTGTTAAATATCTCTTCATCGCCATTTCCTTTGAAATTGCACTCCAGTAATATCCCTCATCCCTTGTTCCTTTTGCCATCAGAATAATTACCTTTCCTTCATACATCCTCCCTGTTCTTCCCCGCCTTTGTATCAGTCGTATGCTGCTCGGAATCGGCTCATAAAATATTACAATATCAACCTTTGGAATATCTAGGCCCTCCTCTGCGACAGAGGTGGCAATTAGCACATTGAACACATTATTCCTGAACCTTTCAAGTGTTGCAATTTGCTCTTTCTGGGTCATTCCTTTGTCATTATCTCTACTTGCCTGACCTATAAATTTTTCACATTTTATGTTGTTGTTTGTTAAAATTTCATAAATTTTTTCAGCTGTATCCCGGTACTGTGTGAAAAGCAAAATTTTTTTGCCTACCAATCCCTCTTTACATAAATTTTCCTTTAAAATTTTTAGAAGTGCATCTAACTTCGGATGGTCTGTTTTTGACTCATACAAAACCCTTACTTTTTCACAGATTTCCTTCATACGCTCATCGGAAAACAATTCCTTTATCCCCCTTCCTTTCTGCAAATTCAGCCGCTCAATATACTTGGACAATGTCCAAATTCCCTGCGTTTCTATAAGTTCAATCGCATAATGAAGCTTTATAATCTTTGCAATAAGCGAAGAAGCATTAAAATTTCCCTTCCCTTTTAATATGTCGTTCCTTATCTTTTCCTGAATGATTAATAAGTCCTTTTTGCTTATATTTATCTGGCTGATCGTATCAGTGTAATTCATATCCTTTAATTGTTTAAGATAAAATTTAAGCAGGAGAGTAATGTTGTCCCTTATTTCTTTAAAGCCGGGAGGCAGTTCAACCTTTACCCATTCTTCCTCTACCTTCTTTATATACGGCTTCACATCAGCATCATTTTCTGTCCTTATCTCAACTGCTTCTATGAATAAATTTTTTGAAATTTCCGAAATTTTTTCAATATCTGATGAAGGAGAGGCACTTAATCCCATAATTAGCGGATTTTTCGCTTTTTTCACATATTCGTCTGCAATAAAAGAATATGCATAATTTCCTACGGCTTTATGTGCTTCATCAAAGACCAGAAAAGAAACATCTTCTAAATTTAACTTTTTCATTATTTCATTGTCTATTGTCTGCGGTGTTGCCAAAATAACTCTTGAATTTTTCCATAAGTCCTTGCGCTTATTTGTCGCTGTTGCTGATGTGAATATTGAAATTTCTTCGTCCTTTAAATTTAAAATCTGTCTGAAGGTCTCGACATGCTGAACGGCAAGCGGTTTTGTTGGTGCTAAAAAAAGAACCTTTGAACCATTAAATTTATTCAGACGGTGGACAGCAACAATTACGGCAATCAGTGTTTTTCCAAGCCCTGTCGGAAGCACTACAAGCGTGTTTTTGCCTGCAGAGGTTGCAATTATTGCTTCCTGATACTTTCGCAGTTCAACAGTATCCGGCTTTATAAGGGGATGGGTGAGGAACATATTTTTTTATAATTTTTATTAGAGTTTTTATTAGAGTTTTTATTAGAGTTTTTATTAGAGTTTAATTAATTTATAATCTGATAAAATTTAATCTGATAAAATTTAATCTGATAAAATTTAATGCAAAATTTAAAATGTATATCTTTGAATTTGGATTTGATGTTGCGGAAAAATTAAAAAAATTAGAGGAAAAAAATGGAAACTTTGGTGTTAAGAAAGGAGAAATTTTATTAAAGAAATTTCCAGATGGTGAATTTTATGCGAGAGTAATTGGTAATATTGAAAACGAGAATTGCGTTGTTGTCAAAAGTATTTACAATAGTGATGAATTAGTAAAGACAATTTTAATATTAGATGCTGTAAAAAGGAGTAAAGCAAAAAGTATAATGCTTGTTGCACCTTATCTAACATACATGAGACAGGACAAAATTTTTCTGGATGGAGAGGCGTTGAGTGCGGAGGTTGTGTTAAAAAATTTGAAAAATTATGTAGATAAAATTTTTCTCATAAATTCCCACATATTCAGGGAGAGCGGCGAAAAAACATGTTATGGAATCAAAATTTACAACATAGATGCGTTTTCTGAAATTGCGAAATATTTCAAAAATTTAAAAAATCCAAAGATCATATCGCCGGATGAAGGAGCGTCGGATATGGCAAAAAAATGTGCGAAAATTTTAAAGTGCGAAAGCGATTATCTCATCAAAAAGAGAGACATGGTAACTGGAAAAATAGTAACCGCGGATAAAAATCTGTATGTTGAAGGGAAGGATGTTTTAATATCTGATGATATAATTTCAAGCGGTGGAACTATGATTGAAGCGTTAAAAGTCATAAAAAAGCAAAATCCAGCAAGTATAAATTTAGCATGTGTTCATGGAGTGTTTTGCGATGCGGAAAATTTCCTGATGTTGAGGATTCTTGCCGACGAAGTCGTTGCAACAAATTCAATTCCGAATAAAGTTGGTAATATTGATTTAAGCAATTTAATTGCAGAAGAACTGGTGAAAAATTTAATCAAAAAGTAGATACCAGCGAAAGTCAGTTAAATTTCCAAAATTTTTTCGGTTAAACTTTGTGTTTTAAGCAGGTCATGAATTGTGTTGTTCAGTGTCTTTAAATTATCACATCTTATTTTTGTAGTCAGCATGCCTTTATCCCCATCATAAGATGTAGAAATATCCAAATGTTCTAAATGCAGATTGTCAAAATTTACAACCCTGCTTAAAACATCCCCCTTTCTTGTATCTTCAATCTCGGAATAAATTTCAGCATAATGCATATTTTTAAATTTAAATTTTTAAAATTGATTTAATTTTTGATTTATTATAAATTAAAACTGCTATGTCAGGGCAGTAAATTTATATGCAAAAATTTTTTCAAGTTAAAAAAAGAGATAAGAAATAAAAAACTAAAAAGTATAAAGCAATGTGGAAAAATTATTCTTCTGCATTAGACTTTATATACCATCTTTTTAGGTTCGTATTTCCATTTTGATGGCAGGACATTTTCCCTTATGTAGTATTTGGCAAGCCGGTTAATCTTTGATTCTATCCGCAACAAATTTCTTTTGTTATGAATATCTTTTTTATGAATTTCCAAATGTTTTCTTAACATTACGGCCCTTTTCATCAAGGTATTAATATCTTCGGGAATATCTGACCGGACATTATTTTCCTTTAAGACCTTTCCCAGCTTCTTTCCGAAGAATTCCTTTGAGGAGGGGATTCCGTAAGTATCCCTTAATTTGTGACCAATATTACTCGGCATTTCTCCGGATTTTTTCCATCCAACAATCAAATCACTTATTTTTTCCTCCTCATAATTTTCACTATCCATAAGTATCCATGGGGACATTCCAAACTTAACTACTTTTTTTGATGATGATTTTCCCTTTCTTTTTGAATGCATATGTGCCATTTTATCTTAAATTTAAAATTTAATTCCGGAAATTTAAAAATTTAAATATTGTTTTATCTGTATGATTTTTGTCTTTTGTGCCTTGGGCCTTTATTACTTTGACTTGGTTTGTGCGGTTCTGTGTTTCGGACATCATTTACAATCAGCCGTCTGTCATATTCTATATACTTTTTCAACAGGACTTCGTTTTTAGTATAATCAATCAATGCCCTCGCAATTGCCGACCGTACTGCATCGCTTCTTCCTGAGACGCCTCCACCATGAACATTAACAGATATGTTAATTTTACTTATATCTACCAGACCGTTAGCAAGTAAAACCGGCTCCTTTATATAGTCCCTTAACAATTCCGGCAGGTAAACATCCAATGACAATGAATTTACCGTTATTTTGCCGCTTCCTTTTTTTGCATGCGCCCTTGCAACAGATGTTTTTCTTTTTGATGATATTACAACCATTTTTAACTATATTTATTGCTTTTAATATTATTTTTGCTTATTTCTTTTCAGTATATCCTAACTTTTTACAAAATTCAGATACAGATACATATTTTCTCAAAGGTTTTTTTTGTAAATTTTTACCTGAAATTTCATCAATAGTTGCCGGATTAAAACCTTTATAGAACTTTTCTATCTCTTTTTGCGGAACGCCCATAAATACAGTTACCTCTTTAAAGGCAGCCCTGCCTCTTGGCCCGTATCTGTTCTTGTTATAAGGCAGCATTCCTCTTATAACACTTCTAACAAAGTTATCCGGTTGTTTCATCATAAAAGGGCCTTTTTTAGGATTTCCCCAATTTCTTATGCCTATTCTCAGACCCACCTCTGTCTGAACACCTGTCTTTGTTCCTGAAATCAGCGCCTTTTCGGCATTAACTACTATTACCTTGTTTCCTCTTAATGCCCTTTTTGCCACAAAAGATGCCATCCTGCCAAGGACCTGTCCTTCAGCATTTACAATCATTTTATTAACCTATTATTTTAACATTGGTTCCTTTTGGATTTTCATTAAACAATTCATAAATTGACATTAATCGCACATTGTTGTTTGTTGCTTTTTGCTTTATGCCTTCTGAAAATTCAAATGCGGCAATTGTAACTTTATGGTCAATATCCCCCTGCCCGAGTACTTTTCCTGGCACAACAATGACATCTCCTTCATTTGTATATTTATTTATTTTCCATAAATTTACTGTCCGTGCATTCCTTTTTGACTTTGACAATTCCCTAATTACCGCATTCCAGATTCCATAATCCTTATCTGCATTAAAATTTTTTAAATCTTCTATAAGTTTGATTCTTAACGGATTAGGATTTTTAAATGTTCTTGCCATTTTAAAATCTTTTTATTTAAAATATATTAAAAATTATAAATTTATTTTATTTTGGTTAATTTGTTAATTACTCAATATTTTTACTTAATATTTGTTGAAACATAGTCCATAAATTTTCTGCTTTCTTTAATTAATTCGTCACATGCTGCATTTATTAATATATTAGCATCCATTTGTCCGTATGACTCCACAAAAAAGTTAAATTTATCACATTCGTTTTCATCACTTTCATAACTTGCCAGTCCACCTTGCCATTTCGCATGATCCCTTCCTTTTCCTATTTGTACTGCACATTCAAGTTTTATTTCCTGTCCTTTTGAGAGTTTTACTATTGGAATGTTATTATAAACAGGAACAATATCAGGATTACTTGATTTTAAGTCACTGGTATAAACCGTTTTTAATTCATTTGAGTTACCTTTAACTTCCAATAAAAGGGTCGTATCAACAAAATTTAAGTCCGTTTTAAGGGGTATCAAACCAAGCCGGTGAGCAAGTATTTCGTCTGCCATTGCCGATGAGTTTCTGTCAATTGTCACATTTTCAATTGCTACTATTGAGACATCTGTAATTATTGCCCTTCTAATCGCATTTGCCATTGCGATATTTATCCCTTTTATTGTAAACGATACTATATTTTTTTTCTTTTTAAAATTTGATATCTCCATTTTAAGACCTGTTTATTTTTTTATTTTTTTCTTTTTGTCTTTTTTGGCATACACCCTCCATGAGCAATAGGGGTGTGGTCGGAAATTTTACCTATTGGAAAATTCAGTCGCACAAGTTGTTTTATTGCTGCCTGTGCGGCTTTTCCCGGAAACCATGGACCGGTATGCCCACCAGGACCACGAACCACAACATCAACACCCGCAATACCTTTTTCTTTCAGGATTTCTACTATTTTTCCCATTGCTTTCATTGCTGCATAAGGTGTTGGTTTATCTTTATCTGAAGTAACCATCTGTTTTCCATATTTTGTAACAATTGTTTCTGAATTACTTAAATCAGTAACCATGTAAATGGCGTTATTCGGCGACGAATAAATATGTAAAATGCCCCAAAGGCCCTTTTTCTCGGATCCGCCGATATTTTCAATCCTTTTTTCACTTGGTTTTACATACGCCTTTGCCTCCTGAGGAGATGCAGGTGTATTCTCTGTATTTTGTTTATCTTTACCAGTAATTTGTTCTTTCACAGATTCCTCTGCTGATGAAATGTTTACTTGGTTTTCCACCTTAATATTAGATTCCTTGTCTGTATTAATATCTTCTGACATTTTAGCTGTTTATAAATTTATCAGGCAGTATATTTTTATTATATTTAATTTTTATGTTGCTTATTAGATTGTTTTCTTGAACCGTCAAATTGTTTTCTTGAATTTTCCCGTTTGATATGTTTTCTCCTTGGTTTCATTCGTTCTTGTCTTCTTCTATATACAAATGTCTCTTTTACACCTCCCTCTCTTGTTGGTGTTTCAACTGTTTTTGGATTTACAAATGTCAGGCCACAGGTTATCCTGCTTTCATCATTGCTACTCACAATATGTCCTGGTGCATTTACCACTTTATTATCAATAGTTATGTGTCTATGTACTATTAAATGTCTTGCCTGTTTTATTGTTCCTGCCAGCCCTTTCCTGAAAACAACGGTCTGCAATCTTCTTTCAAATATGTCATTCGGCGATATTTCAAAAACACTTTCAAGAGTCCTCTCTTTTAAACAACTTATGTTTGTGAGCGGGTTCAGAAGTTCATCGGTTCCTTTTGAATCATTGTTTATAATAAGACGTCTTGCCAGTTCTCTCCACCGGCTTAATTTAAAGAGCACCTTCCAGATTTCTTTATGATTTTTGAGTCCGTACTGGTTTATAATTTCTGCTTCACTGTTAATTCTTTCTCCACGCCACATGTGCCGGGGAGTAGAATATTTTTTGTTAAATTTTTTAATACTCATTTTAAAGTTAATCAAAATAATTAATATTTTTTATTTGTTTTTATTTGTTTTATTTTTTTGCTGTTTTACCCCCGGGTGCTGCTGATTTTTTCGCTCCTTCTTTTGCAGGTGCTGATTTTTTCTTAACTACTCCAACACTTTTACCTTTTCTGAAAGATGTTCTTGTTCTTTGTCCTCTGACAGGTTGTCCCTGCGTATGTCTGATTCCTTTATATGTCTTTATTTTCTGCATAAATTCAATATCGTTTTTCACTGCTAGTTCCAGATCAGTTCCAACAGGGTGTAAATTTGTTCCAGTAAACTGGTCATTTTTATGATTTATCATCCAGGAAGGCACAAAGGTATTTACATTTTTAAGGGCTGTTTCTAGATGTGAAATTTCGTCGGCATCCAGATCAGCAAGTAATTTGTCTCCTGTATTTAATTTTTTTGACAATATTGATGCAATTCTATATCCAATGCCTTTAATATCTCTCATTGCCGCGCTTACTTTCCTATCCCCGTTCAGGGCATATTCCAGTAATCTGACAATTCTATGTGTCTGGGCATTACTTTCTTTATGTTCTGTTTTGGCAATGTCTTTCTTTTCTTTTCCTTTCTTTTCCTTTCCTCTTTCTTCTTTCTTTTCCGTAACCATCCTTCTTTTTATTTATTTGGTTGTATTTGTAGATTTATGATTATTAATTTAAATATTAAGAGTAGATATAAATAAATTTAGAAATTTTAGATATTTTTGCGAATTCA
>Ga0210040_10003123_pt1 | contig 22645 bp, 25 predicted proteins | sample CryGeyCG12114_NA_FD_185462 | JGI IMG/M metagenome (GOLD analysis project Ga0210040, IMG submission 185462) | Groundwater microbial communities from aquifer - Crystal Geyser CG19_WC_8/21/14_NA (SPAdes) (version 2) | ecosystem: Environmental > Aquatic > Deep subsurface > Groundwater | place: USA...
TGTTTAATATTTTATTTGGCTTATTTTCAGTACTGGAATGACGGTGAAAACCACATAATATTCAACCTATATACCGGCACATGGCCTAGTTACAATGAAACTGAACTGAGATTTAACGCGGGGAAAGCTATTTTGGCCAAGGCGTCCATGTCCGTTGAATATTTTCGCCAAGAGTTTGATGTTTCATTGCCATTGTTTCATCCTACTCATGCTGAAAAGGGGGAGGATGTGGGTACTGGAGGATCCACACTTTTTCCGGAACGAAAAAAACATGTTGTAGCATTCAAAGGTAACATTTTGAGTTAACGTAAAAGTATATAATCTTAATTTATTTCTCTATTCATTCATCTTTTTGCATTAATGTATTTACTATTGTAGGCAAAAGGTATGTTTATGGAATTGGATCTGAAACGAGGAACTCAATTTACCATTTACACAATGGTGAGGATGTCATAATGCTTACGACATGCAAGCATGGGAAAAATTGGAAAGATATGAAAGATGACAGATGTGATGAGGATAACAAAGAATATGACAAGTAAAAAACTAGTTGACTTTGACAATATTAGATAGTCATTTCTACGGTCAGGTTTCAACCCCCTCTTGTGTTCTTATAGGTATGACTATGATTCATTGCTTCAAAACTCTACATTCTGTCTTGTTCCCCGGGGCCGGAGGCTTGGGTCATTTAGATTTTTAGAATCTTTGAAGGCAGGCTGCATCCCCGTTATTTTGTCAAATGGGTGGATACTACCATTTTCTGAGGTGATTGACTGGAAGGCATGCACTATTACTGTTGACGAGCGAACGTTGCTCCAAACTATTGACATTGTTCGATCTATTGATGTTGTAAAAGTCTTTGAGATGAAACAGCAGACCCAGATTATTTGGAATCAATATTTGTCTTCACTTGAAAACATTATTCAGACCACTTTTGAGGTAATTTTTTCTTCATGATACCATGAAAAAATATTTTGGATTCCCTGTAAATATTGATCTTTTGTAGATTCTGAGAGACCGGATTTATCCGCACAAATCTCGGGACATTGGAATATGGAATAGTTTTCCGGGTGCTTTACATGTCGATCCCGATTATTCTGACGATATTTACAGATTTCCATTTTACCATTCCAGCTCAGAAGTCAATTTACTTCCAAATTTCACAGCAGTAATCCATGTACACACTGGTGGCTTAAAGTCAACTAGTTTGAGTAGCTACTCAAATTCTCCTCTTTTTAGAATAGTGCGCAACACCGGCAAAAGCAAATATGTCACCAAGGTATACTTCTGCTCAACTATTGTGGAATAATATGCATTCATTAATAAGGATTCATAGTTACACTGCACGCAACCGCAATGTCGTATCTTGAACGTTTATAGATCTTTGTTTTGTGGAAATCTGACCGAATCCCACCAAGGATCTGGCCTGAAGTTCGAGTACCTTTGGAAGTTAAAAAAGTATCACCCTCATCATCACTTGAAAGTGATAGGGTCTTATCTAATTCTGATATTACAACAGATGCGGTAATTATTGGTCTATTTAAAAACTTAAGCCGAATGATGAAGTCCTATTAAAATGAAGGATTTCCCTATAAAATTATGATTTTATGCAGATCTTTTCGTTGAAGGAAGACATTATTTTGACTACAGAGGAACTAAATTATGCTTATCTAGTTTGGAAAACCTTCCCAGATCATATCATAGGGTTTCAATCCAGATCTCACTTTTGGGATGACACTAAGGTATTTAGGAAAAACAGTGACTTTTTGATTACCAATGATTGATTTAATAATTAGGGTTAATCTTTCTCGTTTTATTCTTCAGGAATCTTGGCGTTATAGTTCCAAATGGTCCAATAGTTACAGTCTAGTTCTAATGGGTTCTGCTATTTACCATTCGTACTATGATCACCTTTACCATTCAAAGATTCCTTCTTCAGCGCACTTATTAGTCAACTCTATTCGAAATTGTGATGATATTCTAATTAATCTGCTGACTGTTAAAGTGATAAAACGTCCACCTATAAAGATTTTATCTCGAAGAATATCAAAAGAGTACAATACGGGGTATGTAAATTGTCGTACTCAAACTTGGAATGAAATATCCATAGCAGTAAATCAACTTTATTTTTTTTCAGGTATTCGTCGGCAGACTTCACTAATATGGCTGATAAGCATGTTTGTCTTAATGAGTTGTATGAAATATTTGGCTCAGTGTCATTAAAAAGATCAAGTGTCCGCTTAGACCCCGTTTTGTTTCGTGACGCTGTCAGCAATCTAAGGAAAAAATATCGCACACTTGAGTCTGTCAATTCATAAGCAAATGGTGTCCGTTTTTATTTGTTGTCTCCCTCAATGCCAAGACTTTCGGGCTTAAAAAACGCAAAAAATGTTTAATCCAAACGTTATTACTCAGATATTGCACATTTTTTAACTAGTATTTTGAATTGATCTCAAGCATACATGACAAGTTAATTTTTGTGATATTTTTCTTCTGGTGCTCTTTTTCTATACTTAACTACGTGACTACTGCAAAACAGTCAACAATAAATTATGATGGTTCACATTTTCTGCACTGCAACTCAAATTATTTTAGCATGATGCATTGAACTGTTAGTATAGTCATATTTCTCTTGATATCATCAATTAGTCATCCGGATTAGGTCATCTGCCAGTGTATTAGATAGCAACACTCCAATATATACAATGTCTGCACCATGACGCTTATAATTTCCTTGAGTCATTTGCATCCATATTCATCAATGCTAATGCCTTAAGACTTAACTTTGGTGTCTACAGAAATATTCCCTTGGAAAACAACAGATAAGCAGGTACAAACTAAAAGTGCTGCTCGCACGCACTGGGCCTATCTACCATACTAACTAACTACTATGCACTTAAGTGTTTACACCTGTAGTTTACTAGCATATAGTGCTTATAACTACTTATATAAGCATATAATCCCATAATAAGGGTTCAGCACCTCTTTTTTCCAGTTTAAGGGGATCTTGCATACTTTTGCCTGAAGCTCTACACCTTTGTTTTGAAACTTTGATCCTATAAGCTTCCCTGTCCTTAACAAAGTACCAAATGTACAGTGGCTATTTAGCTATAAAGCTTTAAGGCTTCCTGCAAGCATATATAGCTGTAGTAGTTGTATTGGTTAAGCATACACAAAAAAATACGATGAGAGGGATCCATGCTTATAATGCTCTTCCTTTCTCCTTCCTACAGCACGTACATGCTTATATAGACTATTTTTTATATACTGCTTTGGTGAGTATGTTTATGAGCAATGCCAGCATTATTTTTCTCAGACTTCTTGTATCTGCGCGAGAGTTTGTCAGAACTGATGGCTGAAGAGGATATAGTCAATATAGTGTGATGGTGAGAGTGAGTAAGTAACAGAAAGGGGTTTGTTAGATTGACTACAAGCCCAGACAGCATATTTGTTCGTTTTGTGTTAAACAGTCTAGGATTTTTCAGTCGTGTTTGTAGTGGGGAAGTTTCTAAAGTGTCGCTCAACTGTGATTTTTTAAGGAAACGGTAAGTTAAGTACTAATTTATTAATTAAATTTAAATTTAAAATTCTCCTAAAGAGTATATAATCGATGATCGAAGATCAAACTGTTACATATTTTCGATCAAGTAAATGAAAAAGATTTACTCGGTTTAGAAAATGTCGGGAAAATACTTCAAATTGCTTGCAGATATTAATGCTAGCCTAGCGTTTGTGGTACGAAGATAAGATTTGTACAGTAGTAGACAAGTTTAATCGTGGGTGGCTATTATTTGTTCAGTGAGTGCAGTGGGCGTGGGGTTCAAAACGCAATTTATAAACTGTGTTGGGTAATTTGTAGACAACTGGACGAAAAGAAAGATAGTGGACACAACTTTAACGGATTTATCTCCGCTTTTGCGGCAAATTGATCAATAATGGCTTACCAGATGCACCAAGGATCAAACCCTAATGCAGCTCGCCAGAGTGAGTTTGTCTTGGAAATCTATGTGTATGTAAATATTTCAACTAGGTGATCTAATTAACGACATATACAATAATATAGACAAGGACAGCGAAGCCCTCATGTGGCAACAAGGTGGTTATGGGGTACTTGACTCAGGAGTCCATTCTGGGGCCACTACCGGAGCTCATTCTGTTCGGGATGACGAGCTGGAAGATCCTTTGTTGCTGGATTTGGACTCTCAAGGATACGCTGGTTTTACACCGGAACAAGTTGATGGTATTGCACATTTTTTCAAAAGTAATAGTGTAGTTTTTTTGTTCCCTCAACTAAGTTTTGTTTACTTTAACCTAGAAATGAACACGGAATTAAGTGTGACTAGAACTCAGCGTGTTCGTGCTGCCATGTTTCCTGAAACGCTTGATGAGGGAGTGGAAATTCCGTCCACTCAATTCGATCCTACACAGCCAACTGCAGTACAAAGATTAGCGGAACCATCGCAAATGTTGAAGCACGCTGTTGTCAACTTGATCAACTACCAAGTACGCATTATACATGAAGCATGGAATATTAGTCTTTATAGTATAGATGTTTGAAAATTCTTTTTGAATGCATCTTGTATAACAATTGCTTCTAGGATGATGCAGATTTGGCTACACGAGCGATCCCTGAGCTCATCAAATTATTGAACGATGAGGATCAAGTGGTCGTTTCTCAGGCCGCCATGATGGTTCATCAGTTGAGCAAGAAAGAAGCGTCTAGACATGCTATCATGAACTCTCCTCAAATGGTAAGCTGTTTAATTCGCATGATGGCTAAATAATGAGTTCGTGTACACTAATTTATTTTGGAAATTATGTTTACTTTTCTACAGGTTGCTGCTCTTGTTCGAGCAATTTCAAGCTCTAATGACTTGGAAACCACCAAAGGGGCCGTAGGGACTTTGCACAATCTGTCCCATCATGAGCAAGGCCTCTTGGCGATTTTCAAAAGTGGTGGCATTCCTGCTTTGGTCAAATTGCTGAGCTCGCCAGTCGAGGCTGTTTTGTTCTACGCGATCACAACCCTGCACAATTTACTTCTGCATCAAGAAGGTAAGCTCATAGAACTATCTATTGATTTATTCAATGCTAGTGTTAAAAAGCTTCAATTATCTTTCTTAGTCTAATGAAATCGAACTATGTTGCTACCTTAGGCTCCAAAATGGCTGTACGATTGGCTGGAGGTCTTCAGAAGATGGTGTCATTGCTTCAACGTAACAACGTCAAATTCTTGGCTATTGTAACTGATTGTCTGCAGATTTTAGCATACGGAAATCAGGAGTCCAAGCTTATCATTCTTGCTTCCCAAGGACCTATTGAGTTGGTCAGAATCATGAGGACTTACGATTATGAAAAGCTATTATGGACAACCTCCCGTGTTTTAAAGGGTACAATATTTTGTAAGAATTGAATCTGCTCTTCATTGTCTGACTGAAAAATAATAAGTATTTTATGCATTCATTCACAGTATTGAGCGTGTGCTCCAGTAATAAACCTGCTATCGTCGAAGCTGGTGGTATGCAAGCGCTTGCAATTCATCTTGGTCATCCATCTCAAAGACTTGTTTTGAATAGTTTGTGGACCTTACGAAATTTGTCTGATGCAGCGACTAAAGTGGTAATGACTAGCTTAAAGGGGATTTTAAAAATGTTATGCACTACTTTAACATATTTTCTGTATAAAAAAGGATGGGCTTGAAGGCCTACTTCACAGCTTGGTAACCTTGCTAACATCAGAAGACGGAAATATTGTCACTTGTTCTGCTGGAATTTTGTCCAACTTGACTTGCAACAACCAACGAAACAAAGTAGTAGTATGCCAGCTCAACGGCATTGAAGCTTTGGTTACTACTGTTCGCACTGCTGGAGAGCGTGAAGAAATAACAGAACCCGCTATTTGCGCACTGCGACATTTGACAGCTCGTCACCCAGAAGCTGAAATGGCCCAGAATGCTATTCGTAAATTTACAACCTATGCTTCATAATAATTTGGTTCAAAATGACCGAAATTGAAATGGTAACTGATCACTTTTAGGTCTCTGCTATGGCATTTCTGTCATTGTAAAGCTGATGCAGCCGCCATCTCGATGGCCTTTAATCAAGGCTGTCATTGGACTTATTAGAAACCTTGCACTGTGTCCAGCTAACCATGCACCGTTGAGGGAGAATGGAGCTATTGCTCGACTCGTTCATCTTTTGATGAGAGCTTATCAAGACTCTCAACGTCGTACTTCAGTTTCTAGTGGTGGAAGTGCAGCCATTTATCCTGATGGGGTTCGAATGGAAGAAATTGTTGAAGGCACAGTGGGTGCCCTTCATATTCTTGCTCGTGAAGCACACAACCGTGCACAAATCCGTGGCATGAATGTCATTTCCATTTTCGTTCAAGTATGACATATTCTCCATGCATGATTATGTTTAATTATTTGATTTGTTATTACAATGTTTGTGAACTGTGTTTGCAATTTAGCTGTTGTACCATGAACTGGAGAATATTCAGCGAGTTGCTGCTGGAGTATTATGCGAGCTTGCTAATGACAAGGAAGGAGCGGACATGATTGAGCGTGAGGGAGCCACTGCTCCTTTGACAGAACTGCTTCATTCCAGAAACGAAGGAGTAGCCACATATGCTGCTGCCATTTTGTTCCGTATGTCAGAAGATAAACCTCCAGATTACAAGAAGCGATTGTCCATGGAGTTGACAAACTCTTTATTCGATCGTGATTCCGCTTGGGGACATGATATGGGTGGTGCCCCACCAGATTTCCAGGTATGACTGTGAGACTCATTGGAAAGACATGATGAATTTCTTATATGTTTAGTTATGTATACTTTACATCTCTCATACTTCACCATATTTTATTTTATTTTTTATTTAAGATATTTGGGTATCTAGGTCTATGTCATTGAAGTACATGTAAAGCATCTCTAGTGGCTTATTTTTCAGTCAATTTTTTTTTTGCCTGTTTTTTGTGCACATGCATCTGCATTGAGTAAGTGTGCATCGTAATAGTAATATTTACTTCTATGGATCATTCAAATCATTCCATTCCGCATTCCGCGTAAGTAGGTTGTAATATTTTCGCACGTTTGTGCATGCAATTTTAATTTTGTGGAAATGCAGTGTTGTTGTGGTCAGTTACGAACTGTACGGTTAGCTTTAAGGTTTGTTTGCTTGATTTTTTTTTCAGTTGTAGTAGCTCTTTTATTTTATTTTTACGTAGGACATGCTTTCACCTGACCAAGTGTTCGATTCGCCGGTATTTTCTGGCTCGAATCCTCCAAGTGTCCCAAATCAGTACAGAGGTATCCATTTATTTCGCTTTATTTTTTTATTGTTTCATTTTCATGGGAAAATGCGTATATTTTTTTGCTTTTGTTGACCCAATGTGGCCTGATGCTTTAACTTGTATTTCAATTATAAATAGGATATGGGGATGCTGGAATGATGGACTTTAATTTTGACGCCATGGACATGGACAATTATGAAGCAGTTCCTGTTCCACCTCAACCACCATCTGATGGGAATCAAGATGCTGCGTGGTATGACACTGACTTGTAATCTGACTTGATAGATTGCCATCTGTCAAGCATGCCATTTGTTCCAATGTCGTTATGAACTTGTTAGTGTAGCATCATGTTCTTATCACATCGTAGTTTTAGTATCTAGCTAAACTATAGTATATGTATGTATAGTAATTTTGATGCAATTTTTGACCAGCAGATTTCGATACTGGATTTACATTTGTTCTATTGTTTTTAATAACAAATCGTATGCTTAAGAATGGTTTAAGTTATTGTCATTATTTTCATGTCATGTCATGGGTATCTCATTTACTTTCTACTTAAATAATTTATTTGATTTAATCAAACGATTATGCAATCAGTTAGCTTTTATCTCGTAAGATATATATTTAGTTTTCGGCCGTTTTTGTGTTAGAATTATATTTTATATTTCGGTTCAGATTGTTTCAAGTATTATTAACAGCTCTTGTATCGGCATCATCATACTATTCCCTTAGGAAATACCGGAAATACAAGGTCATTTTATCAGGGTTTGTTTTTCATTTGCACAGTTTTACTAAGTAAGTTCAACCGAGATTGAAGATTTTATCTGTGTAACCACTCGTTTCCAACTAAACTGCATGATTTGTTTTCGTGGAATTTGCATGCAGTGAGAACTACTAGTTTTCTCAATATGATTTTAACTATCGTGTACACAAACAATTTGGGTAATTTCAATCGTTCCTATCTATTTAACTTTATCAAATGTTTGTTACAGTTTGCATTTTTGTGGTAAAATTATCGGATTACTTTTCTCAAGTTCCCGTTTTATATCTGTACAGCTACATTCATTTGTAAATAAAGACAAATGTTTTCATTCAATCTTTTATTTTTTTGAATATTAATCGATGTTATTAAAAACATGGGTACGACTGTTTGACATTGGATATGAGGCCAAATGCCAAGCCAAAGCTGCAGAACATTGACAAGAAATTTCTCGGAGTATTGGTAATTGGCTGTCTAGCATAAACTGTTTGTTTCAGCGATTTATTGGACTTATTTATTTCATTTATTTGGTGGAGGTCCAAAAATGTTTCCACTTTGTTTAGATACTGCACGAGATGGGGCGAAGCCTAAGATCTTTTGCACATTTTGACGAATAGCCATAGTACAAAGAATGTACAAGAAGATGAATGAGCAGTCAGTGAAATCATTTCCAGGAATATTTTTGTGAGAAATAGAGGAAATGAGGGAGATCGGTGTGAATGGCAATTTAGCGACAATTTTTCCGTCAAATCTGTGGGGAAAAAATTATGTCAGTTTCGTTCTGTGCATGAGAAAAATCAAAAAGGGGAAATTTTCTGACACTGCATATTATGGCCTTACATTGAATTAAATATGCTTAGAAGTGCAGTGAATGCGATTCCAATAGCAAACATTGATTTCATCTTGACCAGTGATAAATCCCGTGTGTTTGCCTTCAATTTTTCTTCTTCACGTTCCAATTTCTTCTTACTATTTTTGACCATAACGGATTCGCTAACTGTTTCTTTGCGCTTTTCCACTACATAAAACAATTTAATTCATTAAAATTACTGTATAAATAAAAAACCTCAGTCAGTCGCAGTGTCTGTAAATTGTATAAATATAACCACAATTTTTAACTTACATTTTTTACACTGTCTTTCCACCTCAAGTTTCAACTTTTGATATTTTTCAGTCCGGTATACCATAAGCCATGTTACACCTTACATAAAAGCGAAATAGTCAGATTCAGATCTAATAAAAAAATAAAAATCCCTTGCACTGTTTTACTTACCTTCTCCAAAGAAAGCAGTAATAATGGAAATACAAAGAATAACTAAGGTATCAGACCACATCTTGAAGAGAATCTGAAATGACACAATTTGAACAAATCAAAGCTACAGACGCTTTTTCTGCTCATTAAATTGAAAAACACAGATTCAAATTTTCTTTAAAAAAAATTATCCTAACGTGTTTAAGCTTCCGAGCAAGAAAAGTAGGCTGCAAGGTTATTTGAACGCACTAAACAAAATTAAAACTTCAGTACAGCACTGGGACGAAGTTTACAGCAAATGAGCATATATAATTAGTTAATTAAGAAACGCGCCTCCAAATAGATAGTTTTTGGTTGCATTTCATTTAATTTTGACAAGAAAAACGCACAAGACGGTAGGTGCACCCAAAAAAAATGTAGAATACAAATGTGCCGCGGAAAACAAAGTTACAGTCCTTCTGCTGGCTGCTTTTGCGTTGGTTGGTAAGCATCAGCATGAATTCCTCAATTTGTGGGAAGAGTGTTTTAACATGGCGGAAGTACGCAGTGTTTTCTTTTACAATGAGTTTTAAAATGCTTGAGTAAACGTACAAATTCAAATCGCCAGATATCATTCTCGGTTAAAATGGTTACAGTACAATTACCAGCAAACGTATGGACGCGAATCGTTTTTATCAACCATAACTACACTACGTACGTGGTACAATTTACACTCATCATGGTGCTCTCGCATTCTGCCGAATTGAACAGATATTGACAATATTTAAACCCTGTTATCAGTCAGTCAGTCAGTTTGTGTCCGTACTCTGGCAATCTGTCAACATATTATGACTTAAAATTGCTTCCATGTGCATATAAATAATCCAAATCCAAATCATTGGATTATTCACATCTAGGCATGCACCATGTAAACAGATAGATGCTTCCGATCCTACAACAAATACTACTCAATGCAGACAGGAAGTCATTGTTTAAGCACACCAACAGTATAAATATTCAATTCTTGTTAAAAAACAAATTGTTTTGCAAACAATTTTTCCTATATAATATACACTCCGTGCCGTGCTTTTGTCATGTCCTTTGTTTATGATGTGTTGTTAGTCGTTGGCAGTGTCATTAATCAAGATGTAAACTTTTCCTCATAGGATATTCTCCGAGCAAGTCCTCTTATATAACCTTTGAATTTACACAAATAATGTATGACTAATAATTTTGCTTACGTTTAGCAATTTCATTTACAACTCTGTGGCGAACTATACCCAATACGGACTATACTACACTAGATAGTTACATTTTGCAGCATATAGAGATGACAGGTACAATTCATTTGCTTCATCACAGTACTGTTATGCATTCCAGATTGAACCAACAAATCACAATATTAAACAAACATTACTTCGACCACAGGGTGATTGGTGGAAACTTGTGTGTATATTATACCTTAACTTTTAACAAGTGTGAGTCCAGTATTCGTCATCGTCAGTGAGTAGTGCTGCAGGGGAATTCTATAGCCTAGCCATATTCTCAGCATCATTTACAGGTGGGGAAGCAGGTGCTTTGGTAATAATGAAAGGGTTAAGTACACTGTGTACATATAGCAAGCATACATAGCTAGTTTGTGGTAGACTTATGACTGATTGACAAGTAAGTAACTAAGTAAACTAGCACTATTTTGTTAGATATGTGTAGTTAGTAAAGTTTTGGATAGCAGAAAAATTAAAATTCCAGCGGACGGTAAAGACAATCCTTAGCTAGTTAACTTTCTGTGTAAGGATTGTAAATTTTGTAAATTCTGGAGTTAATGTGAAACATTTTAAAAAATGTTGAAACTATGAGTGGCACGAATGAAAACCCTGTTAATGGGGATGCTGACAGCGCTCCAAAAACATGGGTCAAATTTGAAGATGAGAAAGGTCTACAGACAGAGACGGACGAACACACCGGAACAAAAATTGACGAGAAACCTGCTGTGATTGAGCCAACTGTAGAAATATGTTCTCCATCATCGAAGAAAAATTCAAATAATAATAATACAGTAAATAATACTGCCTGTTTGAGCTCCAGCCCAAGCAATAAAACGTTTACAAAGAGCAACTTAAATGACATAGGTAGTAGTACAAACCAAGGTACCAGTGGATTCCAAAATGTGGAACTTCAAGGTTCAAATCTTAGCTTAAATAGCGCAGACGATGGAAGCCGATCCAATGCTAATCGTGTGGGAAATCGTAAAACGAATACATCTGGATTCAGTATGTCATAAACTTCTGAAACGAGATTGTAGAACATTTTTAATCTGTATAATTTTAAATATCACTTTTAATTTTAGCTAATGGAGATGTCATCGTGTCAATTCTTCCTGTCAATACAAGGTGGCCATGGATCACACCTGCTTCATTTCGACCAGAGTTGGTTCCCGAAGAATTAATGGTTTGTATTAGTATCTGAAACAATCATTTTGTACTTTGCATCCATTTTTAAGCGGCTTTAAAATGGGAAGGCAATCTAACAAGTAAATACGTGTGAATGAGGCTGTGACTGTGTTATCTTATCATAGCATGCCAGTTCAATGCACTGTTGTTTATTCAAGTACACACAACGTTCCAAAAATTGTGCAGTCCTATATCATATAATATTGTTTATCTGTATTATAGCTTGGATTTTGATATGTTTGATTGAAAATAGCTCACTTTCTCGAATCAAACCTACGTCAGGAAAATTTAATTGAAAAAATGATCCTGCATCCGCAATTTACATTTTGCTCCTATTATCTTCTGAAAAAGTAGAGAATAGTCATTTTTCATGCAGGAAAATGAGGTTCTATTTTCTAAATGTCAAACTCTCAATGCATTGCAAATCTATCAATTAGCATTTATAGTTTCCTTGTATAGTAGTGTAAAAACAATTTTTTAACCTATTTTCCAGGCTACAGGACTAACTCTGACTGTGGAAGAATATGTGCATGCCATGGAAATGCTGTCCTCCGATTTCCGTTTCAATGCGTACACGATATGCTACAAAAGATTACTAGCAACGTGGTTGGCTGCAGCTTTCTTCATCCTTTTGATCATCCTATTCTCTGGAGTCGGTGGCATACATTTGTTTGCTTTAGGAATCTCATGGCTTGTTATCAATGCTGCTGCAGTATTCTTATGCATGTACATCAAAATTAAGGTAATTTCAATTTTCCGCATACTCTTCATTATTGCAAAGTGACTGGAATTCCAATATTGTTTTCCAAAACACATTGAGCAGATTAATCAAGGTCTTGAACGCTGCATTGCTCGTGTAAATAAGCTCTTAATCAAGCACAAACTGATCCTTGGACTGGATGATCGTGGCCAAATCTCATGTCATAAAGTGCATCTGTGTTTTATATATTTCGATCCAAATGAATGCATCGTAAGTAATCAATAAACGTTATTCCACAGGCAGTATTTTTGAAGTCCTGTTTGTTCTGGACGTAAATGTGTTTTTAAGAATGCTTTAACTTAACTATACAGAAACGTTTGGGACATGTATTGGAATCATCTCAGGACACGCAAAGACTTCAGAGGCATTTGGACACATATGATGTTGAAATCGTGATTACTGGATCGCAGAATACAACCCGCGTGCCACAAAAACAACAGGTATGGGTTTGTCTAATATGATTTCCACAGTCGTGAAAAATTAAAGAAAAAAGGTCCATTTTCAATGCAGAAAGGCGAAAGACTTTTCTTGAGATATGTGCAACGGTGGGCCAAAGATTTCCTTCGGAGACGATTGGACTGGACAATAAGTGAAGGTGGAGAAAATCCTTCTGCACCAAGGCATATCACATCTGCTTTATGCCCTTGTCAATATGTGGAAGAGTAAGAAATTTAAATATTTATGCTTTTATTTTTTTTAAGTTTTAGCATCGCAATTAAAAATTGTATTTTCTAATTATCAGGTATTTGAAGCACAAGCCAATATCAAATGGTCAGCCTGCTTGGTCATGGTGGCTTCCTTGCTACAATAATCCGCAGAGTGCACCAGCATACCCAAATCAATGATAAATTACTATACATTTATATCATGATATCAGTATATCTTATGATGAAACAATAGCCTTACAACATGTACCAAAAAGTTGTGGAACAAAATATCTATAAAATTTGCTCATCAAATATAAACATTTAATCCGTCCAGATTGCAATCAATAGTTTTAATGAAATTTATAGTCTTCTCAAATAATTTTATACGGCGTATATTACAAAAATAAAAGTGTAATTTAGGTAGCTACCGACCAATAATGATCACATTTTCACATAATTTGATAGTTAGTTATGGAAAACAGTTAAATTGTTTTCACGAGTGAATTAATTAATGTATAAGCACGAACAACTAAAGATCTGCAAATTTTGAGCTTTTGCATATAATGCTGCTATGTACGACTTTGTTTTCACCAGAACAAGTAGTATTGAGAAAAGAAGTACTGAGGTATAATGAGTGACAGTAAGAAAATATAGAGAATCTACATGTATTTTTACACGTACGCGTTTACGTACTACAAGTTTAAACCAAACCGTTAGGCCGTCAGTAGGTGGTAGAATAGAATGTATTGTTTATATTTTACCAAGATCCAGCCGGCAATTGTGAATTTATAACTGCGTTTATTCAATGGTAGTTAAATAATCTTGTAGCTTCGAAATATATATGTCATTTACTGCCTGATAAAATCCGTCCCCCTCTCCCCCTGCTGTTAAGTTTTGACAGCTTAATAGGTGAGTTCCACGGATTAGCGAAATTAATTATTAGATTGTAACAAGGAAGTGGCTTTAAAATAGATTTATTATATTGAGTTAATTTGTCTGAAAAATAAATCCTGAAACAACAAAAATTTAAATTTAAATCTTAAATACTTTATTCATTGCACACTAATAACATTATAATTCATAAAATACTTTTCAGGGCTCCAGACAAATATCACTTGGCATTCATAATACAGAGAATTAAAAAATCCAAAACGAGTTAACAAAAACGTTTTTTACACATCCTGGATGACTTCCGCGTGTGCAACCATGTCGTATTACATAAACTGTTTACATTATGCTGATGTAAAGTATGCATCTAATGTGCGATGCCAATTATAGCCAGTATTCGAAAGGATTATTAAAGTCCAATTCGCAAATAGTAGGCTAATATATATAGAACAGCAGATATATTTAATTATTAATATTATTAAACCGTGCACTAACCTAACCATACTGATACTCTTACTGGTTGATAAAAATTGCGATGAAACTGTAAGTCATGAACATCCCCATTACAAATTAGGAACAACTTGGTCATCACATCCTGCATGCGACTTCATGCCGCTCCGTTTCGCTGCAAGTATGGACCCAATGGAATGTAATCCGGATGGTGAGCCTATCATCGGGGAATCGATAGTACTCATTACATTGTTCCCCAAATCTGCAGTTGAAGATTCAATGAAGGATCCAGTTAGTCCATTATTATGTTGACTCAAATGTTTCAGAAGCCAAGGATGACGCAAGATTTCTTCGCAAGTTGGTCGCTCCAAATGCTGCTTGCGTAGAACATATTTAATGAGATTTTTAGCCGAATTGGAAAGTCCATTTGGAATCGTGTAAGATCCCTGCCGGATTTTATGCAACAGTTTGGAATTGTCAGAGTCATTGAATGGATATCTACATAAAAATTATTCAAGATAACATCACACTTCTACAGTCTATGAAAACTCGATGCTTTGTAATGTTTTCGGCGTTAAAATCTACTTACGTTCCAGCTAACATAGTATACAAGATGACACCTAGCGCCCAAATATCTGTTGCTTTCCCAGGGTATCTTTTGTTTGACTTAATAATATCAGCCTTTTCAGGGCTTACGTAGTTTGGACACCCATTCTTGTCTCCAAGTCTATCATCTTCAGGATTAGCCAAAAGAGCAGAGTCTTCCAGTGATTCCATTCGAATAGTGGCTCTACAAATAAAATATGAGCAAAATAGAATGGCAGTCCATACTCCAGAAGCCAGATAGTAAGTAAATCTTAAACCTCAAACACAAAACCCACCTTTCTTTATCAACGAACACAAATTTGCCCATCTTGAGATCTCTAATTATGATGCCTTTTGAATGACAATCTTGTACACAGCAAACCATTTGTTTCCACAGATTGGCAGCTTCGGCTTCCGGAAGGCGTTTCTTTCCCAACACGTAGGCATGAACAGTTCCATACGTTGGTGGAGAAATCAGGTAAAAGGACTTTGGACTTATTATTACTTCTGAAATCGGATTTACATGTTGGTCACAGTCTCCAAACCTGTAATGGGCAGCCAAGTATGCTAATCCACAGGTATTTCTCGGGACCATCTAAGAAAATAACAGTACAAATGAAAATTACACTTAAATAGATTAAATTCCAGGAAAATTAATCAGATCTATTAGTCCTCTTACTTTACAGGTAAATTGCTCTCTCGTTTCAATCAGAACACATTTGACGAAATTCTTTCGTCCAGGTACGGCAGCTGTAGCATTATTTTCAGGGGCAGAAAACAGAAGATATTTCCCTCCGAGTAAAGATACATGAGACTCTCGTTCAGTATCGACCACATCCTCCACAGTAGATAAAGTGGACATGTCCCGACGAAGTAGACTAGGTGCAGAAGACGTGGTAGGAGTTGGAGATGGACCAGCAATGCGTCTAGCTGTGTACGATGAAGATGATGTAACTACTGGACCAGAACTGTTAGACAACAAATTCCGAACTATTTTGGACTGCAAAAGGTTTGCAAGGTTGCCAGCTTCTGTTCTGTCACCATGTCCAGGAAGTCGACAATGAATTGGAGCAGGGATTGCATCAGCATTTCTGGAAGTAGTTTGTGACATTTCGTATACACAAGATTTGTTGATTCTGTAGGGTACTTATGTCGTTATGATGTGATGGAAATAGGCTTCGCACTATAATGATCAGTAGTATCGTAGTAAGTAACTGGCTCAGGGAAGCATTAAAGCGTTCAATAAACCGTGAGTAGATTAATCTATAGGGAGTACTAAAAACGTTTGTATGATGCAGACCGACTGAGTCACTTAAAAAAACGTATTTAGTAGAGGGACTTGCAATCAACCTAGAACACAAATGAGACATTTGATTATCACATTAACGGTTAATTGTTATTTTAAAATTCGTTGACTGACGACTATAGTTAAGACCAAAAAAACTACTGTTCGCTTACCTCTGGTTTTTTATTGTTTAGTTTCTTACTGAGAATTTGATTTGAAGGAACCAAATAGTTGGCTTAGGTGAGAGATTCACTGACCAATCTTTCCGTTGTCAAAGAATGGAATAGTTGAACAATGTTCAACTTTAAACTGAGGAAAAGTGTCTTTCTAACTTAATCTTTGCGCAGTTGAGAACACAGTGGACTGTTCTTAATTCTCTCACTGCCCTCGAATTTAGATTTAGAGAGAATATAAACAAGATCGCAGTAACACGTAGATCATGCTCCCCAATGTACACTATATACAAGTTTGTATGTAAAAAATTCTCACGCAATACGTTTTTGCTCTACGTTTCGTTGCGAACATGTAGAAATTAACGTAGCTCTTTCAACAAAGTAACGTATGGAAGCCCATAGCCTTATTTGTATGATGAAATCTAAATGAAAGTATGATGCGCGACTAAACACACGTAAGCATAAAAATTCATTCATGTAGTCGCTCAGTTAGTAGTATTATATTACTGTCCGTTTCAATGAAATACGGAGTTCCTAATGTTAAATTGGCTATCTAGGCTTGTTGGATGATCACCGTGAAAAAGGCAAATTTCGTAAAAATTGCCTGAGCAACCAAAATATGTTCTAGATTTTAAGTCCCCATGATGAGATTAAGACGAATTTATTGTTATTATTTATTATTTATTTTTTGCTCAATGATAAACAAACTCTACCAGGTAACCATTGAAAAAAGTTACTCCGTATTTCATTGAAACGGACAGTAGTTTAGATAGTAAGCTGTAGTACAGTTAGTTGTGGTATCTTCTTGTGCAAAATATAAAACGATAACTATAAAATATTTAGAATGCTAGTTGGTTAGTAAAGTTCTGAAAATGAGATACGGTTTTCAATTGTTGTTACCTTCGTTTGGATTACATTATATAATTTAGTCAAAATATAATACGAGCCTCTTCTATATACATAATACGATTTGTCTGATGTGCATGATAGCAGATTTTACGAAGATTTTGCTGCTCCAAATGATATAATTCAACTAAAACAATTTTCCACGTCTTCGTATAGAAAGGTCACAATGTAGCTCCACACTATTGCTCCATTTTTATTTACAATATATGTCAAATTATCGTCGAAATGATTCCAGCCCTTGCAGACAAAAAACTAACTACTAAAATAGAAACTAGCACAGACAGGCAGACGGACTGAAAATTGTTGCATAACATGCTATGCACAACCAAAATAAAGCAGTCTAAAAAAATTCCGATCGTTAAGTATACCAAGCAGGAAAATCGGCTCAAATCCCAAACATTTTAACACGCATCATTACTTAAACCTAACTATCATCTATTTACCAATCGGCATCTTTTATTGACCCAACATTTTTCTTCTTCAAAAATTGCTTTTGATTTGCAACGGTACATGATTCATCCAAAGCTGAAGTAGAAATGACTAAACATTTCAATCCCCATATATTTCAATCAATAAAATCAATTCTGTACTAAACTTTACTCAGAACTCTCTCCCTCAAAACCAATTTCTGTGAAATATAAAACATTGGAATCCAAATAACTCTGATTTTCTTCAACTGCACAACGCCTTCCAGCCGTCTGCTACTGTGTCTTATCAACAATCTAACCCGAAATTACACAACTCGGAGCTCAAATTTCAGCCACACTCAATTACCATACATAATGCTTAGGTGCACTGCAAGCAAACCGTATACTACTCCTACCTAACTAACTGTCACTGCCCTGCCTCATGTAAGTAACTACACTAAAGGAAAACCACTAGACTCTAGTCAATGGTACTTTCACTTCGTATGGAATCTAAAAGAGTGGGCCAGGAACTTCGTATGGCAGCCAACCGACGCTAGCTGCTGGACATGGTTTATTGATCGGCAGAACTCCCGTGTTCAGCTTGTGAAGCTGCTGGGAAAGAAGAAGAAAAGAGGGAGACGCAGCCGCTCCTTACCTTCTTCACATAATGTTTTGAGGATAGGTTCTGCCTGCAGTAGTCTCATGCCATTATTAGCAGAGTGAAGGCTCAAATTGATAACAGCCATCCCTACTAGAGCAAACTCTATCCATATACTGAACTGTGTTTTAGTAAATCCAAGTCAGTTTGTTAGTTAGTAACCAAACCAAACCAGGCCACGGCTAAATTAACCGTGGACTAAGAAAAAACTTATAGAAACTCATCATCCGTTTGGATTGTAGTAAATAGTTGTTAGTTCTAGTTGTGGGGAAACAGTCAAAAGGAAAAAAAATGGTTAGTGATTCAGAACCAGCTTGTTAGTTTAGTTTTTTCAGTGTGGTAGGAAAAGTGAAATGTGTGCTCCATACGTGCTAAACACATAAGCAGACTGAAACTCACTGCATCTTATCATTAGCCATTTCATTCACAAAGTATTAACAAGTGAGTGAGACTTCTCTTTTCGTCCCAGTAAAGTAAGTGAACAGAAAAGACGAGTTTTCCCTGCCTTAATGTTTCCCTTTTTTGTGTGCCCCTGATAATTGAACCAGAGTAAAAGGCACGCACGACACGTCTACTGGGTCAGTTGAATCATGAAAAGAAAGTATTATGAAAAGAAGTAGACATTTGGTTAGTTAGTCGGGATGTGAGAACCTACCATTACAGACGCTTTTTGCATTCTCATGTGATTTGATTCCATTCCCATGAAAATGCAGGGGGAAACGGTAGAATTTTAGAACATGGTTGTGATCAGTGCGGGTTGGTAATTTTTAGGATTCTTTAGTTGGTGAGGGGAAAGGAAGTAATAAAAAGCATTGATTTGACATAAAGACAGATTGTATTCACAGTTACAGTGTGTGGCAAGATGGAGAACGAAAATACACCAGAGAGATGTGATTCCACTTTGAGTGTAATAAAAGTGCAACCGGTGGGTGCCAATAAGAAGCGAAGTTTGTCATTTGTTAGTCAAAAATTTAATGACCCTGAAATAGAAGAGCTTTATCAACTCCATTCGGCAAATCAAAAACGAACGGAGCTATTCCGTTGCTTCCTCTACGCTATCCTTTTCTACAGTTTTGTTCACCTTGTAGTCTACATTGTTTGGATTCCCTCGCATTCAATTTCCTTTAGTAATGAAATGGTTGAAATGGACCTAGAAATACCACCGTACAAAGCAATGCATAGCCGTCAATGGAGAGGTAATCACTTTTGAACGTAATTTGCTTTCCCTGATGTAATTTGTGCTGTAAATTGTGCATATAAATCCATCTCTAGAGCTTTAATATGTCGATTTAGATTCAGAAGTTTGATTAAATAAATGCGATCTGAACTTTGGTCAAACATACACATTTTTTCCAACAAAGCTTCTGCTAATGACAAACTATGAAATGAAAGCCTTTTTTTGTAAAAATATTTTTTCATAGTTTTCGAACACAAAAAATAGGAATTTTTCTTTGCGAGTTTTCAAGTAATTTATACTAAAAAGATTAGAAGCATTGAATACTTTTCGTTATGATTTTTTTCTTATTACGTGTATACTACAAGCTCATCAAATCATGAGCTATCTACTTGAGTGAAAGCTTGACTAACATAATCATTTTGGCTTTCTCTTAACCACTAGAAGCTGAATTTGACGCACATAAAGTTTCTCGCACAACTTTCAACACACAATCATCATTATTCATGGATGGCGGATATCATGCCATAAAAAAACGATTCGTCGATAAGTCAAGACAAACTCGCAAACATTCATTAAGTACACGAAGCAATAAAAAAGACTACTCATTAGCAGCTGGAGAAAACACTCAAGGATTGGCAACTGGGTTTACCCCAACTACTACTTCAAATCGCAAATCTGGGCATTTGAAGAGAACAAAACGAACAAAACGGCGCAAACGGGATTCTTCCTCTTCTCCATACAGAAGTTTTTATAATGACGAAGAAGACGACGGACGAGATGAATTTTTTCGTCTACATGCAGAAGATCCGCCTAGTGCATTTAATTCATACTTTCTAGTTGTCATGCTAGTACTACTATCACTGAATTTTTTGGTTGCACTAGCAATGCTATTGCCGTTAAAAAAGTTGCAGCCCAAAAATCCTCACATTCCTGCTCTACTATGGCTTGGCACCATATTGGCTTCAGTGTCTTTTCGCACTGAGACTTCTATTCATACAAGAAGTGGCTTGGGATGGGCACTTTTGGAAACTTTTTTGATTTGGGTTACTCTACCATGGAGAATGAAAATGGCGTCATTCTATTCACTAACTTTTGCCATCCTTTTTGTCACCTTTTCGGCATATAGGGAACGGCATGTTCAAAACCTTAGTAATCAGGTATGGAATATTTGGAACAAGCTCTCTACTTTTTTAGTCAAATAAATCATTTTGAACTTTGCACATGAAACAATATCAGTATGATAAGGAACTTTTTGCTGCTACAGTTTTATTTACATAAGCATATCGACGATATTATATGGTTGCAGATAGGAGCCAATCTCATTTTGCTAGCAATAACAAATCTGATGGGGATGTTGGCTTTTTACGTAAACGACAAAAAGCAAAGGCGAGCTTTCATAGACACAAGGCAATCATTGGAAATGAAATTGGTGATTGAAGAGCAAGCAAAAGAGCAGGTATTTACAGTGCAATCAAGATTGCAATCCTTCTTCTAGATGAGTAGCTTTAAGTTGTAGCAATGGGATGCTTATTGTGGGCTCCAATTTTTTCGTGCAGGAAACATTACTGCTCTCTGTACTGCCTGAGCACGTAGCGTTGAAGATGAGGCAAGACTTGGGTGCTTCAGCAGATGGGCAATTTAAGAAAATTTACATGAGTAGACATGAAAACGTTAGGTAAAATTGTGAAAAGAACTTAATATATTAAATCTATTAATCTATATAAAAATCTATTAATTCTTGATTATTTGAAATTTAATTAGTAGGTTTCAAAATGACTAACAAGTATTTTTTTTGTGAATTTGGTAGCATTCTTTTTGCTGACATTGTTGGGTTCACCGCAATTTCTTCTACATACTCTGCCATTGATCTGGTGAAGATTTTAAATGAACTTTTTGCCCGATTTGATAAATTAGCGGAGGTAAAAAACTCAGCTTTATTTTAAAGCTCTGTGCACTTTGCTTAACAGATCTAACATTTTTTTCTTCTGTTTTGGTTAAAGAATTTCAACCAAATTCGAATTAAGATTTTGGGAGATTGCTACTACTGCATTTGTGGAGGTACGGAATGGGAAGTTTTGTGGCTTTATTTTTACTACTCAATGAACGCATTTCGCTAATAATTATCATACTTCTTAAATTATTTGTACAGCGCCTGAAGAGAGACCAGATCATGCAATTCAATGTGTTCGGATGGGTTTGTCAATGGTGAAAGCAATAAAGTAAGATCGAAGAAATGCCTTTCAATTACCTTATAATGGTTTGCATGAATTTAACACGGCTGAATTTTCTACTCCCTTGTAGATATGTGAGAGAAAAAACAAAATCTCCTGTAGATATGAGGTACACACTGAAACGAATCAATTACATCAAACATTTGTTCCTCTGTTGAGTTCTTTATGCTTAATGGAAAATTCTTATGCAAATAGGGTGGGGATTCACACTGGTGCTATACTTGCTGGCGTTTTAGGCCAAGTAAGAAAACTACCAAATGTTCGATGAAAGTTGGTTTCGACAATCTTAACTCAATCTTTCAATTTATTAAATCTAGAAACAATGGCAATTTGACATTTACTCCAGAGATGTTGAGCTTGCAAACAAAATGGAATCTAGTGGGAAACCAGGGTACGCATGATTTGTTTTCTCTAAACCCGCTTAACTGTTCTCTGATAACTTGTATTCACGTTACCCCAAATCAGTAATAATCTGTCACTTAAAAAAACGCCTGTACCATCTAAAAATTATAGAAAATCTAGCTAGATCTACTATCTTTTCTTTGAAAAATGTAGCTATCGAACGAAATTGAAATATTTTCATTCTAATTCTTTGATTACAAAATTAACTGTTTACAATGCCTCAACCAATAAACATAGAATGGTTTCTAAGCGAAACGAAAAACAGCGAAAGTAAAAACAGCGAAAATAATAACAACGAAACAAAAATCCATAGAAACTAAATATCTCGAAGTCTACTGTAAAAG
>Ga0210040_10003124_pt1 | contig 22642 bp, 16 predicted proteins | sample CryGeyCG12114_NA_FD_185462 | JGI IMG/M metagenome (GOLD analysis project Ga0210040, IMG submission 185462) | Groundwater microbial communities from aquifer - Crystal Geyser CG19_WC_8/21/14_NA (SPAdes) (version 2) | ecosystem: Environmental > Aquatic > Deep subsurface > Groundwater | place: USA...
ATTCTGTTTATCACATTCTAAAAACTTGCCATACGTCAAAAAATTTGTGGATCATTGACAATTTTGCAGGTTTTAAGTTTTGCTCGTTAAGAGTGAGTCTGGCTAAAAGCCAGTGGGCCCGGCTAGTGTTAGTTTAAACGGCTATTCCTTGGATGCAACAAAAACATGTGTAACAAACACGTGTGTCACATAAAGAAGTGAATAAATATACATGCAGCAATACTTTCTTGTTTCATTTGTTTTTCATTGGAAATTGGAATCGGGGAGGGAATGTGTGTTTGGAACTCTGAAAAGGAATGAACTACAATTTCATGTCCCACACATCCTCATTTGCTTTGCAAGTAGGGTGAGGTCGTTGTCTAATGAAATGAGTGAGCCCAGAGAAGCAGTATACACTGTGAAATATGTGCGTTCATTTAAAAGTAACACATGCAATGCGCATGTATGTCACCGTGTGACTTTTATTGCCCGGGCCTCCTTTTTAACTTCTCAATAATTTCATCCATGCGTCAAATAAAGTTAACTACCCAGTTGACTAGTAGTACACACACGTATTGTGAATTCCTATACCCACTTAAAAACTACGGGAGGATGAGATGAGCCAACAAATTTTTATTGGTGCGACCAGGAAGTCATCCTGTCATTTTTGCTCTTAACTCTCATTTCTTTTTTCCGGAAAAAGCACAAAACTGTGTATTCCCCTCCAACATGGGACGAGAAAGTGAAGCTCATTCCTTATTTACGATTCTCTCTCAACTCTAATATTATTATCTCCTTCTTTCTTAGCATCTCTTATGTCATCAGTTAACTCATTTACCAATGCTCACTTCGTTATTTTATGACCAAGGAAGAAGAAAAAACTTCTTAGGGCATGACATCAGTGACAGCAATACTCATTTTTCATTGCTATTTGATTACGGCTTATAGTTAGTGGATTGTTTTCACTAAAAAATTTGCTTCTAGCTTGGTTACAAAAGCCATTCACTAGAATGGGTCCAATATTTAAACTTTGGCTTTTTTGTTTCATATGGCCCGTCGGATTTTGTCAATCTCGTGTTTTCTAGTCACTTTATGTGACAGGATCTATTAAATTTTACTACTTTACAGCGTAATATTTCTAGTCACTTGTTCTCTAGTAGTGTTTTTTTTAGGAAAAACAAATGTCACGATACGACTTTTTTCTAACTTCAACTCTAGTTTACTATTTAGAAACTTACCTTTAACTGTGAGTGAGGGTGCTAATGTTTGTATGCCATATATTATCATCATTTGATCGAATTGAAATATTTCCCTTTGTTTTTTCTCAAACACCCACAGGGCGATCACACAATTCATCTTTCCATCTGTTTCGTAAAAATCAGAAAGCATCGGAAGGATTGAAAAACTTTGCCGAAACTGGCACTTCTGCCGTTTTGGATGAACTGTCACAGGGAGAGGGAGGTATTTATGACGAATTCAATGCCCCATTAATTCCTCACGGAATTGGGCGCACCGAAGCTGAATTTTTTGTGGATGGCAATCACTCTAGGGTTAGTTTTATGTACTAAAAGATAATTATGTACTACTGCGTGGATCAAGTGAAAAGTTATTGTGAATACGTGTAGTAATGCTACTCTTAGTCAGTTTTAAAACTTTTGTTTCATAGGTATCGCTGATTTCCAAGATCACACCAAGTCCAGATTGGTTTGTGGGAGTGAATGCATACGATTTGTGTAATGATGGTCGTTGGGTTGACAGCGTGACAATTGACGTAAGTACAAAGACTCATGTTCACGTAACTGTGTGAACTAAATACTGTGTAACCAGCAGATATGGTAATCTCATAAGTTGTTTTAAATTTCTGTTGTATCTATTGTATATTCTGCGAATAGTAAGGTAGTTAGTTACCCGTTCAATCAACTTTGGTCATTCATCTTATTAGTAGTCTTAACGTGTAGTAACCTGCCACTAAAAAGGGTTAGGTGATATAAGATTTCCTATTTTCGGCCCATTGTGTACCAACGAATTAATTATCCTTTGCACTTGTGCGGATTCCCAATCCCAATAGTATCCCTATTGATGAATACCGCACATTTCTTTTAAAAAAAGATACAAAGCACGAGACTGTAAATAGGAGTAGTCTGCCATGCCAAATGCCAACCCTCAGATTGAGTTAGCCGTTTGAGTCCCTTGTATAAGGTAGTTTGAACAAATGATACCACAGAAAACGGATATCATAAATCATGAATTCAATAAAGAGTTCTCAATGACTACTCAACTGCTCATTCAGAGGGGAAGGGAATGATGGAAATTAAGACGATTTTAGTGGCTTCTTTATGGATAATGCACACTAAAAGCTGCGGACTTATATTTTACACAGTTTTTATATTATTTTTACCATGTCTAGGCGGATCCATTGGATGCTGGAACCGACTCAGGTATTGGGAAAACGTCTTAATTATTTTCATACGTAGTATATATCCTTTGTATAGAAGCCGGGAAACACATATTATGTAGAAGCCATTATTTCATGGATTCATGAACCAATGCATGCATTCATTAAATTTCCGGGAATATGGATAGTAGATATATGAAATGTGTGGGATAAAAAATAAATTGTTTTATGTAATAGGGCTCACATTTACGTCACCGAATTGGAAAACGGAACCTCAGGATGTTGTTAAAAAAATTACTTCTCGTGACCCAAATCATCCTGCATCTTCATTCTACTACAGGGAATTTGAAACACTTCCCCCCATTGCGTCTTTTCAGTTTTTAAAGGTAAGTCAGGTCCTGAAATGCGATCATGCACTGTAGGAATTCTTTTGAAAAAATATTTATTTTTTAAGTGTAAATTTGAAACCAGTCCGTTTCAACCAATTTGCTATTTTTATTTATTTTCCAATTCGTAGATGCCGAGTTGAATTGAAACTATTTTAGTTGGTCATTCTAACCCAGTGTTTAAAAGTCGTTGCTAGCATGCTACAGTAGTCAAGTCATAGTTGAATGTTTGCCTGGCTACTTTCGTTTGATCGTATCGTATATTTGGTTTCAATTTACCACTAGGACACAGTTGGTAATTCTAAACCTTTGCAAGTAGAATTGTTAGTACCATGGGCCCAAGCACACAACTATGGTATTAGCTAACAATGTCTTTTAGCTCCACTGTTTACCCTTGCTCATGTGGTTTGGTTGGTTGTATGAGAAGGAGGATTCAATTTTATGCGATTATGTGCTCATGGAAACTTGTTCTCGTTTGTTAGGTGAAGGAGTATGAGCTGAGTCAAGTGTTTCATCACCCAGAGCTGGAGATTTCAAACAACGAAGTAACTGATCCAGGAATTGGTCCGATGGAAACCAATTTGAAAAGTGTGTATGTAGCGTCTTCAATCCCCAAACAGATCCCTAACAAGATCATGGATTACTTTCCTCAAGTGGCGAATCAAGGGATGCTAAGCTCTGCCCCTTCTGTAATGGATAGGACGTATCAAAAAGACGACTACAAGAAAAAGAATAGGAAGATGAAAAAGAGCACACTGAGACACAAAAAACGGCGACTCAAGGAAATGCGTGAGTAAATGATTAAGTACATACTGGTGGCGTCACAAAGTCTTTTTTCCTCATAACACCACTTGTTTGTGTGTTGTGTCTCTGTTCCTTTGTAATTGTATGCAAACAGTAACAGTTCCCTTAGCTTGTCAACTGTAGTATACATAGGTTCTGCACTGAATTTTTTCATTGCTTTTCACAAAAGTCATGAGTTTATTTTCTTTCATTCTAACCCAAACTGTACGTTATCTATTTATGCTCCCGAAATTCGTTTTGAGCTTGGCTATTTCCCTGATATGAAACATTTAGTTAACGCACCCAAACTGATGTCACACAACTTATCTAAAGGATGTAGCTCCCAGATTCTCATCCTATGATCGTAAAGAAGTATTGCCTGAGACGTTTATCTACGTATATCAGAACGTAATCTAATTTATTTCTAGCATAGTATCCTTTACACTGGTTTCGTCCCATGTGAAAGTGAATGTGATGCTGATTTAAGATAGTAAACTGGAAAGGAGAAAGATTGAGTGACTGGCTGTGAAGGGAAACAAGATTTGATCCCTTATTTGCGCATTCTATCTGTGAAAAGCGCCGAAAACTTTCTTATTTAATAAGCGTTAGAATTAGACCCCATATGTTAGGAACTTGTATTAGTCACAAGAGATCCCTTCAACTCAATCTTATGCAAACTTACAAGAGGTATAAAAAAGAAGACAGACTACGTAAGCACAAGCTTCTTGGAAATGCATGAATTGTTCTTTGTTCAACTCTCATCTGAAAATCCCAAATAATCCTCCCTTAGTTATGTAGCCTAAGCTTGTTCCTTCCTTCTTAACTCTACTAACACTACATAGACAACAATAACTCACGCATCCTTGTATATTAAGCACGCTTCAGCAAATAAGAAGGTACAGGATTAATTCCTGGTGTACATCATATATTCTCGACTAGACTGAATTCATTATGTAGTTTATCCCAATTTTCACTAGCTAACTAACTCATGATTATTCTTCAACATTTCCTTCGCTCGTTCAGACAGTAGATAGTTTTTCATGCGATATTTCCCCCCTCTCTTAAATTTTGCAAAAATTTTACAGCTGGGAGCCCAAATTTTCTTCTTTTGACGCATGTATATATTTAAAAAAATGCTGTTTCGATGTGTTTTCTATAGAAACTCAATGCGACTGGGTACTTGTGCTTTTAAAATGTTCAAACTTTGATGGAAATTTTTAATTGGCAGGTCCACCAAGAGATTGTAGGGTGTCACCCTGGTCTGTCTGGAGCCCCTGTAGCAAAAGTTGTGGTCTTGGGGAGATGACTAGAACTCGAACTGTTGTAACCCACGCAAGACGTGGAGGGCGACCTTGCCCGCCCATGAAACAAGCAAAATGGTGTGGGTCTGCACGAATCTGTTCTAAAAAGTATTTTAATTGGGGCTAGCTAACTACAGAGTATAGGGGGATGTCCGGGATGTGTGGTGTGAGTAAAGTCAGTAACTACGAAAGTGAAAGTGTTTGGTTGCAAAATGCGTGGAAAATGATATATATTATGAAATTGAGCTGGTTCTTTTCAAGGATTTTTGTTTGCTTGACAAAGCTATTTCGTTAGTGAACAATGGTATGAAGATTTTGTCAGTATATAGTTAGTAGAATAATATGTGATGGAAATAATAATATTGCTATGAACCGGGAAAGCATAAACACTGTACAGGAAAATCTCTATATATATTACATTATATAAATGTATGCATAAATATTCTAACTATGTAATATTACCACTACTATTGCGTAAAGAGGCTTTTTATAATGTTAAGGATCCCTAAAAAAATGTTGAGACTGCACGGTGTGCACGAGTGTACAATGCATGGATCTAACCGCCATTGTATGATAATTTACCCTTCTGAGACTCATTAAACTGCCATAAAGAACTTTGAAAAGTTGAATATCTCTCTTATGTAATAAAATGTGCCATATGGAGAGCAAATGGTTGCCTTGCCTTGTGTGTGTATTCCTAGGATGTGAGGTGCTATATATATCCTTAGCTTTTCACTTTGCTTTTACTTTTACTAACGTTTGTAGGTTTCATGATCTTTTAATCTACAGAACCGTGTGCTTAAAATGTTTATAAACTTTTATCTTGTTCAGCCTTCAAGGTTTTATATCGAATTTTCAAACTTTCAGACCCATGTAATATATAGTTTCATCCGTTTGTTGCATCCACAAAGTTCAACATGCGTTACTTTTAAAAACTTTGCCTCGTAAAAAGTGTGTGCTAATCTTTTCACCTTTTAGTTCCACAGTACTTGCACTCATCTCGTTTATTGTTGTACTATGTTGATTATCATCATTCTCTGAACTGATTTAGCCAGTTTCTATTGTTATGATTAAACATGATTGTGTATGCATTCATCATCGCTACTGATATTAAAACTTACTCAACTTTATTCCGTATAGTTTCACTAGTTACTGCATACATATTGCAACTGATGCTATAAAATAATGAAGCCACTTTTTCATCATTTATTACTCATATACCCAGCCTCCTCTTAAAGTCAGACCATCCTCCGAAATATTAAGCGCTAACTTATTTTTACCTTATATAATACTATTTGAATGGCAGCTGTAACGTGATTAGCTTAAGTATTATCCAATGCCTATTCTCAAGGAAATCGTCAGATATGTCACCTATGATTTAAAGATGTTATAGTACTTGTGTTTCCGTTTACGTTTTAGATCAGAAACAGTAGCATTGTTATCTTGCGCCCCAAATTTTTATTTCTTCTTATCCATGTGGTATGTGCAACCAAACAAAAAAATGCGTAATTGGTAGGTTTATTCAATAGGTGACATATCTTACGATTTCCTTATGAATATGAATTGGAAAATAAGCTTTAAATTATTTCGAGCATACAAATGACAAGTGAGTTCAAAAAATACATTCAAGCTAATTGGACTGGCCGAATGGGCATGCCTGTCAAACTGCCCGGATCCAACTCACTTTTTGGGCATTTTTTGAGCCAACATGAACAAACTAGAGCTTCAGTAATTACTATATCGAGCCCTGTGGAGATCAGTCATCATATGCAATATGAGTGAGCACAATTAATTATAAAATCATTAACTACATAACTAACCGAAGACAAGTTGGAGCTGACATGTGGTTATCAGATTCATATTATCATTACGGAGAAAGAAGAATTACCATTTGCATTCGTTTGCATGAGAAACCTACCAGTCAAAATAATTCTGTCGACAATCTCGAAACGAACTACATAGCCTGGTCTCCATCAGTGCTAGGCATGGAGAGCCGTCCCCTCTGGGTTGATTTGTCACATGCCGATTCCTATGTTGTTCCCCATGTCCACAAATGGCGGAACATTCTGACCAGTCGGACCATTCACTCATGATACAGTCCCGAGTTCTACTCCCTGAAACAAAACCAAAATTGCAGTTGATAGAAATTGCCACAAGGAAAACTTTTGCATACATCATGGAAACTAGTCCACTTTCCCTAGGTGTAAGGTGAAATTGAATTCAAGCAAGACTGAAAGAGAGAAATGAAATAAATACATAGGTATATAGACATACATTTTCCCCCATCTACAGCCCCCTCCTATAATAATTTCATAAGAGGAAAATCTCTCAGGGATCGCGATAAAACTGTAAAAGTGAGCAGTAATTTTCCCTTCTTTTATTTAGTTAGTTATTTAGTTACATAGTAGGGCCAACTCACAGGATTATCTATAAAACCAAGCAAAGAAAACTCAATCTTTATCCTATTTTTTTTGTTCCAACTGGGGGCTGTTAGTCGACAGGAGTACATCATAATTGATAGCCCAGAATTCATTCAATAATTTATTATCTTCTACCTTTCATCCTCCGAGCTCTCCTCTTTTTCACTTTCCTGAGCAACATATCTTCTCCGGAGCTGATTTCGCTTAGCTGAATCTGTAATGCGTTCTTGGCGTACTTTGAACGTTTCGTGAGCACTTCCCTTTCCGAGAGTGAGTATTCTTTCATCTGTAAATGTTCAATCAGAGCAGAGTAAGACTTTTTCCCGTTTCTCTGTGTCATTACTTGAAGGATTTCTTAGTTTGCCCCCACACATGTTAGCATTGTTCCCATCAATCATGGCAACATAGGAGACACGGGAAAACAAGGCTTTTGTGTGTCCTCCAAAAATGTGCACTTGGCTAGTTAGTTAGTTAGTTTCACTTTTAGTGTGCAGAGCATGGATTTTGGCAAGCAGTGAGTGATGACCAACCCATACATGTGTGAGAGCATACATATACTATGAAATGAATAAATGAGAAATGAGCACAACTTTGAGAAAGGTGAAAGTTGCAATGGGAGTGTGCCGTTGTCTGTCCACATTGTAAAATGAATGAGCGGGATGCAGTTTCTCCTCATGAATGAAATGCACGGCTTGTTTAGGGATGGATGCGTAGTTGGGAGCGCTGAAAAAAACGAAAAAAAAACCGGACCCAATGTGATTCATGTTTGTGAAAACGACATCAAACGGAAATAGTAATGTGGTAATTTTTAAGAAAGGTGTCAAAGCATGTGAGTTTGAAACAAAGAGTGAAAAAAAGTAAATGGATGTCTCATTCAGGAAATTACATATTCTCAACATAGGATAAGGTGTTGCTTTGAAGTGCTGAGTCAAAAGAGCTGTTGGGAAGTAAAAAAAAAGAATATTTGATCCCCGCAGTGAAGAATAAAGAAATGTGTACAAGTTGACAAGCTCACATTATATGTTTTGTCAAAAAAAAATATTTTTTTGGTAATTAAATTACTGGATTGACACTACAAAAGTCTATAAGTTTTCTTAAAAATATTAACAAACATTTTAGCAAAAAAAAAATCAATTTGCTCTCAATGTCAGCAATTTGTTGTGCCCAACACTTTGCTTAGCACGAGGTCACTTAGAAAGCGAGTGGAGTCTAAAATGTGCACAATGAAGCAAAAACTCACGTGTAGGTAAATCCAGAATCCGTGCCTGCGTCAATAGGATCTACCTGAGCTTCGAAAAAGGGAGAAACTGTGTTAGACGTGTGAATACTAATGATATAAAGTATACAAATTTAGACACACAGAATATCGAACAAGTTTATCATAAGTAAAAAAGATTAAACATGGAAAAGGTTTGTGCAACTAATCCTTATTCTTTTACATCAATCGAAATCGTCTCAATCCACTCGCTGTTCATGCACAAGTCCATGCTGTCAATCCCAACAATCCAATCAGGCGACGGAACTATACGTGACACCAATGACACCTATAAATTCCATACAAGCATGATAATAATATGTGCACACCAGAGCAACACTGTTGAATCAGTCTTAAACTAATAGTATAGCATAGATTGAATACAGACACTGCACAATAGAGTTTGCCCAAAATGTTTGTCTGCATTTGTCTCGCTGTCGAAACAAGACAATTTACTCTTAACAGGAAATGGAACTTGTGAAAATGTCTTGAGCATTTACCAGCGAGTGGTTTCCATCAGCAAAAAACTGTGTTTCCGTCTCTCCAACGCCTTCAGGGATTAGAGGTCCATTGAAAGCATCAAAGACGCCAGTACTCCCTTGTGAGAACTGCTCTAAAAGGTCGGAAGAAGAGGTTTCCGAAAACTTTTTCAAACCTGGTGAGGCAAGCTCACCCAGTTTATAGATGTGATATGAGCCGTTGTGTGTCCTCCCTAAGTATTAACATTATAAGTACAACTATATTGGTTCATGTGTGTAATACAATAGTCTTAACATTTCAAAACTAACTATATCAACTACATTCCAGCACATTGAATTACTATAATTCCATATTGCTCAATTCCAGTGAATGCTGTTTTAAGTTAACACGCATGTACATTAGTACATAGTTTATAGGAGTCTCCTTACAAAAAGCATAGAGGTAAATGACGCCTCATGGCTTAGAAAACAATGTAAAACAGAGGCTAGGACTCAAGTGCAAAAGTTTCAATGGACTCGTGTTATTTTCAAATTGACTACGTATCATGTATCATCCGCACTATGATCCCACAGCGTCAGCTGTAAAGAACATTAAATTGAACCCACCTACAATTTTGGACCACTGTGCTGGAGGACGGAATTCCGGATAGTGTCTAGGGAAAGCCTCGCGAGACCAATGCGCTTTCATGGTCACCTGGTACAGAACCAATCTATCTAGCGGACAGGATGAGCCCCAAGCTGAAGTAATGACCATCCCGATCAAATAACAGAGTCCGGCAAAGATTCCTGGAACTGCCATTATTGTGGGCTAATTTGACAACAAAGGCCAACCACGACTAACTAACTAACTATCTAATATGAATATAATGCACTGTTTTGATTCACACACTGTGGACTGCAGCCGATGAGGATCTACAGCAAGATCCCTGTTGGAAATCACTTGTACTCAATAGTGGTGACAAATGAATAAAATGTTTCCTCACATGCAGCTTCTTATAGCAAGATGTATTCTATTTTTTCATTCATGTAGGTGGCTAGTTTATATAAATGTTCATCATAGGTTTATCAACATCAATCATCCTGATGAGGAGACTATGTCTGATTTAATTTCATGCATATCGAACCACTTAAGCGATCAGCTTGGGATGTGTGCATTTTAATCACCACTCTATTTACTTTATAGAGTTTCATCCATTCAAAGTATATTATAACTACACCACTACTGACTGGTGCATAAAAAACTTGAGGCATGGTTGAGCTTCATTTTCTACTACGCGTCTCGCGTCTGCCAATAAATACCTAAATATTAAATTGCAAGGATGGTCCGTACTTCAGACATGTAAAGTTTTTCTGCACGGTGTGTAGTTAGTCAGTTAGTAAGCAAGTAAATAGAAAATAAAAATAGTGTTGCATTCTTAGTGATAACGAGAGTTAAACTCCTTAAAATGCTCTTCAAATCCATCATATGCCATGGTGCATACTGTGTGAATACTTACAAATGTTGGCTTGTCGTGCAGGGAGTGAGTGATTGGGTTTCATTATGAAAGCATTGACTTTGAGAGCGCATAAATTGCAGTGGGCATCATTGGAGTAACTTTGGGATATCATGTTACATTGCGTTTAAAATTTAAATACTTGAATTTAATGCACAGTTGGCTCTTGAAGTACAAAGTGCATGCATGTTGGATTCGTCTGGCTCTAAATAGTACATTGGCAGGAAATGTCTCACATATGTTCTCTCATTTTGGGACCTGTGCAGGTTCTTGACCTTCTCGTCTCATGTCCAGTTAGTCATTGCTAAAGCTAGTAATTCCGGTATGATGGGATTCAATGAGTCAATGGAAACTATGCACAGAGTTTCAATAGTTTGCATATTCATGTTTGAATGGTTTTCCACGATAATATTTCCTTGACGGAAGTTCTGAAAAATATTTGTATAGTATATACAAGGAAGGAGATGAGCGCTAAATGTATTGAGCAGTTGCACATATTGAAATGTGAGTAAGTCTTGCTTACAATAAGTATAATTTTTCTAGTCTTGCTGATTATACCGTGTATTTGTATGATATAGAGATATCAGAAGAAAAAGAAAAATGCATAGCTTCTATTTAATGAACTAAATAAGAATCCAGATGTCTGAAAATTTCAAAATGAACTGTTTGAAAATAAATTGTATGATATTGCTATGAAAGATTTAGAATATAGATTTATGCAACCTTGGTAAATTAAATATTGAATCGAATAGTAGGCGCAATCAAATGTGTGTTCATGTAAACTATCTGTGCATGATAAATGCAACAAATTCTTTTGATTAAATGTGTGCTGTTTCCTAAATTATACTTACTCCGTTAGAAAACTACTGAATATGCTCCAAATTGTTTTGCCGAGACATTGCCTTGAGCATTGCACAGTCAAAAGTGTAAGCACATAAGACGATAAGATTTTATCAAATACAATTCTGTACTGAGTGTGTCGTTTCGTTTTACATAAACATCTATGGAAGCAATTCAATTCAGTTTGGCCATTGTGATTTCACAGTTGTTATGATTGTGCATGTTTTTCTCTCCATTTAATGTGACCATGAAAGAGATGCGATACGAGAATTGCTCACTCGCTCACTGACTGACTGAATTACTTACTGTTAGAGTTGATATTATTGCAATGACTGACTGACGGAGAGTGTCTTCAACTCATTGGGATTTCATAGTTCTGCCCTTTCCAGGGGCTATGCCATCTCTATTTCTATCCAGTAGAAACACGGAAATTACAATTATACATGTATGAGTACCCAGCTTCCTCACTGCTCTACTTATAGTACTTTATTTAATAGAATCCTTATATTATATGCATACCACAGGGCTCATGCTCCGTTACTTGATTCAAACTACGATATAACATATTTGACAATTTGTCTTCTAATATAATGAGTAGCGCAATGTACAGGCAGACATTACAGCAGCTATTAATTGAGCGGAACTATAGTCCAATTTCAATGCGTTTCAAAACATTAGAAATTAGCAGCGTACTGCCAGACAATCTAAAGACATGTGAGACGTTCTAGGGATATTCTATAAAAAAGCAATCTAGTAGACAAAATTTGCCTTGTTATAGCTGCAAAATCCTGAGATGAAATATGCTACTTGCGGCAAATGCAGTAGCATCTTTTAGCTAAATGAATTACTGTAACTAATTTTTGTTTCCTGCTAAGTGCTAACTAACCTACTAAAAGTCCTTTAACATGATCTTCATGCCTAAATATGACAAACATAAAAATGTTAGGGTGCCTTGCCTACTACGATCCCTATTTAGCTTTTTTGCGGACCATTTGCCATAACTCCTACGGCACTGTGTGAATGCTATATTGGCGCCTTTGAGTAATAAAATACATATCAGTATCAGAGTCATCTACTCTGAGATAAAAATAAAGTATGACAAACCGCAGGGCGAAGAAAAAATGACGGACTATTTTATTGACTTGGAACATTGGAATTTATTTGTTTATGTCTATGGTATTTCGTGATGTTATATATACAAGGGGGTGCGATGGTGGCATGTAAAATATGTAGGTAGAGGCCAATCTAAAAGAAAACGCAATAACATAAAAATAGTGGGGAAACAGTAAACTGCGGGTAATGTTTGCACCACTGATATGAAATGACACGTTTCGCCAACTTGTAGCAGCGTTAAATGGGAATTTTTGAGGACCACTCCTCATCACACGTCTCGTCCTAATAAAAAGCATCTCATTGCTACGCAATACATTCTTTAGTTGCGCTTTCAAAATAGACTCACAGTGGAAAGTAGTAGCTACACATTCTATTACACTAGGCAAGTTGCAGAACTACATGATAGGTTTGTTTTATTTTTGCAATCAGCAATGATGGTTAACGACACGCCACAGAGTGAGAGTATACGTTAAAAAACCTCTTGAAATGAACAAACTGCAAAATAACTTGTTAGCAATAAAAATGTGACTGTCCCACCATATTTTTTTGTGTTTTTCCAATTCGTTGCAATCGCAATGATTTGTGCACGGAAATTGCAGCTGTCATTTCGGCGACTTGTTTTCACCCTGAATTGATATGAAACTTTCCTGTTGTTTATTCCCATTTGACTGTTAACTTACTGCTATACTTGGCCTTATGCACAGACAATCAAACTAAAACAAAAGTACCATGCAAAATAAAAGTAGTACCTGTGACGAGGTCTATGAATTATAATTTTTGCTACCAACTGAATCAAAAAAGTATTTACCCAATATTTGTCGTACCATCAAGTTGCTAACTATAACTAACTAAACTCACTTCATTTAAACGCGCAACTTCACACCATAAATCTAAGTCAATTTACGACAAGACAATGTCTAAATTAAATATAAGTGCTGTTCCTCTCATGTCAGCTGAAAATCGGGCATCTGGAGTTGCTGAACCTACGCTTAAAACAAGACTTTATCTAACTAAATATTTTACACCCATCCACGCTCACCACCAAGTGCATACAAATATGACCGACGACTGAGAATTCAATAGTCAAGAAAGACTGTGAGTTTTACGATGATTCTATCATTCCAAATATAATTTGAGTGAGCAGACTTGATGACTTCATGTGGGAAGCCTAAGCCGACACATTCTTGGTTATCTCCACTCTGTGGTTGCTTCCAATTTGAACCCGAACACAACTCCGTGGGGTCCCATAACCGTGATCTCAAATCCTGTCGACCTGCAGATGGACTCCTCTCCGAATTGCCAATACTCTCTTCTTGTCTGAGCACAGCCACTCTCATCTTGTACTTAAATGGCCACTCCAGACGCCAATCCCATTCCCCCGTAGTCAATCCCACATGAATATACATAACGGATCGACTGAACCGGGGCACCATCTTCAAGTACAAGCGATGCCCATTGGGAGAGATGTAAAAACTGTTGGACCGGAGCACACGATGTTGACTCCAATGATTTAATTTGTAGGACATGCCTGTCACTACCCAGTAGTAGGAGAACACACGTCTATTATTTTCAACGTGGATTGTACTGTTGTACTTTTGGATTTCATCAGACCGGGGACCTACCAAGCCACTTTTTATGTCAGTCACACTGGCCGACTCAAAATCCCCATCATTGCCTGAGTAATAGGAGTCCGTTTGTGGGGATTGTGTGTAGGTGGATGCGAAATCTTCAGAATCTGAAATTATCTCTTGAGCTCGATGACTAACGCTGGGAGTGTAGGCGGGTATGTAGTCTTCAGAATCGTCCACAACACGAGAGCCAGACTTTTTTTGGGAAGCTAGTATGCTCAGAACTCTTCGTCGATGTCGTTTGTCTTCCAACTCTTGGTCTATCAGTTTCCCCTCTAAACTGAGGACCATCTCTTTGAGAACGTTCAGTTGATCTCCCAGTTGAGTCTTTAGATTGTGGAACCGGTCTTCAATCTCACCTATCAAGTTTCATAATATACAATGAAATGAGTGAATTTTCAGAATAGGTGTGTTAAGTGACAGTGGAAATGGGAAATACAAATCCATTGGCATTCATTTAGCAACCCATTGTATCAGGTTTCACTAATTATTTAGTAGAGTAGCGAAGTGAAACTGCTTTATAAAAATGAAATGTTCATCATTCTGACTGTCAGGCGGCTGTTGTCCTGTCTGTTACTAAAATCATCTCGTAAACTACTAAAGGGATTTTTATGAAACTTGGCATGCACAATATTACTTTGAAAAAGTCAAATAAAATAATTTGACATTCCCCCTGTCTCCTCTTTTCCTATGGAGGGATGAAAGTTTGAATCATTAACTTATGCATTAATAGGTCTAATTTATCTAAGAATTGGATATTTATTTTTTACAAGATGTTGAAAAAATGGGACTTTTCAAGTACCGCGGGGAAAGTGAGGAATTTAAAAATCGTTAATAACTCATGGTCGATGAACGTCAAATTTTATATTGAAAGGTTGTTACTTGTGAGACATGCCAAGCACGATGAAATAAAAAATAAGACCAATAATTATTTTAGCAATATTCAACGAGCTCTACTACTTTGTTATGTCCCCATGATGTGGTTTAATAATACAAAATCACAGTCTATGAGATAGATTACGGATTTCAATCTAGTCTCTCTTATGCAACTTATTATATCATAACCACTAACTAACTAATTAGAGTATTGCGGAAATACGGTGTCTATTTTGACCAGAGGTGAAACAAAACTTTTGCACAGCACATTTGTTGTAGTGTTTTTAATCTACAGGCTTGTAGTCAGAAGTCTTTGGTTTTTCCAAACGATAGAAGCATGTGCCCAAAATAAATTAACGTTCTCCATCCAGTTGAATACTTTTAGAGATGAACCTACGGGTTGGCCAGTGTTAAACTGAAGGATGCTAAAATGTTTGGGAGGAAGATTTCAGGAGTTCGTACACCCATCCATCCTTCTTTCTCAAGTGGGCTAATCTTTCAACTCTTTCCTCATTAATCACATCAGATGCCACTTTTGATGAGGGACGAAGGAAGATGCATTGCATTATAATGTTTTCCCTTTTCCTCTGACCACTACCTGTCGCCTTCCATGCCTACCAATTTATCTCCCAGGCCTTTCCATTTGACAAACTCACCAGAACGAAAGCTAAGAGATTCGAATCTGAATGAGAAAGCATACAAGTAATAGAAAGTGAAAACTTTTAGCCAAGTTTAGGAAACTTGTTTTGTGTCCCGTATAAAGTTCCGTCCAGCATACCAAGTTTCAATATAACTTAATGACATTTGCATTGTAAGACTCAAAGTTTGTCTGTAAATAATTGTTTAACACAAATAAAAAGTCTTAAGCAGAGATTGGACAAGATTTTTAAATGGAAAGTATATAAGCAGTTTGTAAGCTTGTATCAATATGTGGTGCTTGCTTATTGTACAGTACCCAATATGCATATCTGTTAGTATTCATTCTTTAAAATCAATTTCGCATATCTATCTACATATAGTAAGAGCATGAATAGGAGACGAAAAGGGATCCATTACTCGTTTGCTACGGTTGCTTAAATAAAGCTTGAGAGATGCCGTGCATTCCACTAGTGATAAACTAGTGGTCATTTTTCATTCCAAAAAAAAACTAGCCGTCCAGTAGTCTGCAAACACTGTACAGGCTAAACTTGGAGGATACAAAAGTTTGAGCATTTTTTTCTTGCTCAAATGCTTGAATAAATTTGACTCTTACTTGGATTGCAGACGCCTTTTAAGACACGAGCTGCTGTGGCCTGTGCTGTTGCCACTAGTTGTTGACTAGAGATTTTGCAAGTGGATACTTGAATGTCAGTTGCTTCGCTATTGTCTTGAGCTTGACGAAGAAACTCGTCGATAGTACTTTCCAGCCATTTTTCATTCCTGGGTTCTTGACACTTGAGATGGCGTGCAAATAGTAAGAATAGGGCAACTTTACACCACAAAATCAGTAGTGAGTTCATTATTGCCGGTGTGTGCTACAAATAGGACTGGGTTGTATGGCTCAAACTTTTAGATTTATATACATGAGCTGGAATCGGACGAACAAGAAGGTGAATCTTGTCGTTTATTGAAAGCAAGATGGCACGTAGATGACTTGAAAAGGAATGAAAGGTCATCTATAGATCGGTCAGTCAACTGGCCATATCCAAGTTTATAGCTATCCATGAAATATTATTACGGCTAGTGTACATTTGATCGTAACATGTGGAACAAAGTCATGCCGCTCTTTTTTGTCAACTTGTGTAGTAGATTTACGAATTCAGGATTTACAAAACTGCATGTGTCAATGTACAAGTACATAATATACAATGTTAGCTTTTGGATTTAGACAGTAATGTCTTTAATGATAATAATTTTAATAGATAGTACATAGATTTTGTAATGCCATTGAATTAGTGTGTATATAATACGCAGAAAAATTATCTTTCTAAAGTACAAACAAACCATAAGAGCATAAAGGAATATGCTCACTTGTGTTTTGAAGATTCGTATTAAAACTTTCTAAGGTCTCTGTTACTTGTACAACAAATATTGGATAACTTGTTGTCACAAAGTCATTTTTTTCTAAATGAGTTTCGAATATATGCATTTGTTTGCAAAAGTTATGGAATTCCAACTTGATGCTCCATTTTCGCACATCAAATGTAGGATATGAAATATTAAGTCAAACTTATAACGATATTCACTGTGGTTTATTGAGGTCAGCCGGTCAGCAAAATCTCATGGTCGCGTCTCCAGATAGAGCGTCGTGAACAAGAGTATTACAGTATAGTTGTTTGCATTTTCGTGGACATGAGTTGACCTAAATATTCCTAAGTGTCATAAATATTGTATCAATGATGGACATTGTTCCAACTAGTTTTTTTCAACGTTTATATCATTCAGTTGAATGCATTGACGGGATGGCAATATAAATAAATATTTTTCCATGATCCTTCTGAAGTATCTGAAGTCAGGATTTTATCTACAGCTAAAAATAGTCAGTCAGTATGGTAGACACCAAGTTGTAATTGATGCCCATTTTAATCTTTAACGTTCATTGTCAAGCACACAATAATCATTTAAAGCTTTTATCTACTTCTGTAATGTGTCACTTTTTTATGTGCTTAGAGAAAGCATATTGCATTCATATTATAAAGGAATATTATGCATCTATCTGATGAATGAAAACTGAAGTACGCACGCATGTAATGTATTGTTATGGAGACTGTTTGCGAGGGAATCAAAGGATCAAAAATAATTAGAGGGATCGTAGGCTTGGCATTTATTGAAAATGAAATTCGGTTAAATTCTGTAAACCTTCCTGTATTTTTTTGTAAAAGTTAGCGGACGGATGAAATTTATGCATCTAAATGCATTCAATAACTTTAAATTTCAATGATTGTATTTAGTTTGATTACTGTTAGTTGAATTTGCGATCAATGGCTGCTGATATATTTAGAAATGATAAATATTTCAGTAGGGACTTTTCAGTTTTCAGTTTTTTTAAGATTGAGTTTTCTTCAAAATCTAAGAAAAAATATTTTAAAATTGCACGAGATTCGCACCAACAGAGACTAAAGCTGAAAATATGATGCTTGCATACTCATCATCATATAATCCAACTGGACAACTGACTGCGAATGGCTGCATAAACAGTGAAAGCACTATTGTCTGTCTCTCCACATAGCTTTAGCCCGGATAACAGCAATGTGAGAACCTGTGCAGCTAGTGGTTGTCAACTCATGTTGTGCAGCTTTGAACAGCACACAAAAGCCATACAACAGCCATAAACAGCCATTATTGCATATTTATCACCATCGTTTCAGTGATGCTTATAGCCAATAGTTTTTGTCACGTCTTTCCTGATGCACCGATGCGTTGTCTATTGACTGAGAAAAATCGAATTCGCCTCTTAAAAAAATGAAAATTAAAAACTAACTATAACATTTAATGAAGGTTTGTTATTATAGTAATCCTAATCAAATAATACCTTTTGGGTTTCCATTTAAATCATTATAAGCTGTACTATTTGCATTTGAGCATTTCAATGCATGCTAACCAATGTAAATATTATCACATGATACAACATAATAAACTGATTTCTCATGTCGGAAAGAATGCAGGGATGAGAAAATAAAGTTTTTTCCCGATACAGATAGTACAAAGGTACATATTGTCTATAGAGTTTGTCTCTATAAGACTGTATGTATTGTGCTAGACCTTCCGAATCTTTGGAAATGCATTGCCTCTCTTCCCTAGTGCACCAGCCCGACTACACAGATAGACTAGAAAGTTTGTATATGGAAAGGCCTTGCTTGCAGAGGGAATCAGTAGTTGCGGCAGTGGCACTCTTCCCACTTACTATAAAGTATCGATCCTGTTGCGCGAAATGTTTGCGTCACTTGACTACTTTCAACCCCATTGACTATAGAGACCTCTTGGCCTCCATTTATGACAGAGGTTTTTTTGAACAATTTTATTAAATTTACTCTCTTATTTGGAGCAAGTTAACGGAAAATAAATTGTTGAACCAGTTTGGAAACTTTGTGTCCTTGGAGAAATTCACAACAAGCGTCACATGTGGTAAGAATTTTGTTTTTCCTCTTTCAAACTCGTGCAAGACATGGACTACGCTGCAGGTGTACTACTGTGTATAGTATAGTTCTTGTTGAATGGATATCCTCTCGTTTTAATATCCCTTTCAACATCTGCAAATGCCAAAACGGGTTTACGTTCACGCCTTCTTGATGACTGTTTATAATCGATTCATAGTTAATTAGAGCATGTGACAGGTGATAACGTAAATAGTATACACAATCGTGGCGCTCCATGTCTACTGTGGGTTGTGTTCCTGTATCCCAACTTAAGGTAATTTTTTTACACGTTTTGAACTGGGCAATGGCAATCTTTTAAACAACTAAAAAGTTTATTCATAGATTTGTTTACAAACTGCAAGTTGCGTATTTAGTAGTTAGTTACTACGCATTATGACCAATCAATGGAACCAAATATGGACTAAACTATTTAACCAACAATCAACGTAAATAATAAATAAGTTACATTCTCAGCTAGTAATCTGGGGTTTGTCCATACGAAAATGTAATTTCGTCGGCTATGTCTCTGTTTAATCGCAATTATATCAACAGCAATCTTATATATAGTTGTTAGGTGTCCATTACTGTCCATATCCTTGTAGGGCTAAATAGATATGAAAGCACAACTTCTGCATCCTTGACTATAAGCTCGAGCCCAAATATGGAAAGAGTTTAATTAGATCCTGAAGGAAAGGTTTATTCATAAACTTTGATGAGAATTTAGCAGCATTTGGAGATAACTGGTCATAAATTTTGCCAATAATAGTCATCATAACGTTTGTTAACAACTTTCGTTCACATAACGCTACTATGTATCTTAAATTAATTCCTTATGTCCCGTGCCTGCTTTCTCTACTACCAAAAGACATAAAAGTTACTCTTAACGATATACTTTGGACCCGTTGAACCAAAGCTTATCAACTCGCATGAATGTATTTGGACCAATTTACATGATTTTAATCTGTTTGGCTCCTAGCCATATGAAAGTTTTACGGCGACGGACAAAATTGATTGAAAAGGATCGAAACCTTCGGGACCTTGCATTTATGTTGAACGAAGAAAGCCTTTTCAAAGTTTTTGTGGGTTTGGATCACGTATTAGCATTGGAAGCTAATAGATCGATTTAACTTTTAACTATATTTGCATTGTTCAGGTTCCAATTTGTTGTAATTTTCAACAAAAAAAGGATAATTCTACCTTTTTTGCTAAAATAATATGTTAACACATAAAATCATATAAAAATACCTACACTACCGAAAAAACAGTCTGAGAAAGTAAAGTAGCAGAGAAAACTGTTGGAAAACTTAATTCAGCAAATCTCGTTTTCTTTTATTAAAAAAAAACATGCTAGATTGTAATTTCGTATTCAAACTTGGCAACACGTGTTGTATACGCACCAGCTAGCCAATACAATATTGGAGGGCGCAGGCATGTTCCATTGATACCTATTACCAAAATCTGATTGTTTAACAGTTTGCTGAGAGTCAAGGTAGTGCTATATTTTGCATGCTATCTAAATTTTGCATTTTCTTCTCAGATGCTAAAAATCATGAGCATTTCATTGAAATCCATCCTTAGCAGCAAATTAATTAAAAATAGGCACGATCCCATAAGCCCTGTACCGAGCTAAAAATTAAAATTTTTTAGATCCGATGGAGGTGGTGCATCTTATTGCAATAATTAGTTACAACTCCATATAACACTGCTAGATAATATTAACTCGTTTCATTCAACACTGTTTCATTGGTCCTTTTCATGTGCTTTGTTTATCCATTGGCGCTGTATTTAAAGTACTTTTTCACTTCTATCAAACAAACGTATTGGACTATAAGCAGAATGTCCCTTATGCATTATATTGGAATTGAACGTGTTGGGCAGGGATAAATTGAGTTTGGGCTACACAATGGAAAAAGCTTCCCACTCGTTGGTTAGTTCTTTGTTCGATTCATTGTAACAGTTGTCAGTAGTCCCATATCAAAGGGAAAGTCAAAGAAAGCGGCAGATGTTGTCAACATTTTTGTGCCCAGTATCTTGCTAATGTGCACTCACAGATCTCAGTGTATTGGATTTCTTTTGTGAGGTTCCAGTTGGTAAATACGCAATGTTGATAGTTAGCAGGATTTGCACTGTGTTGCTCAGGGATCTTTAAAAACTCACTGTTGATTTTCATTATTTTGGGGTGGCAGGCGTAGACATTTAAGTAAATAGATGAGAGAACTAAGAAAAACAAGACATCCATAAGTTACAGTCACATCTTCTCAAAATGATTGAGATTTATCCCGAGTGTAATGTTTTGTCTGCTGTAACTAAAGAGAAACAAAGGAATGCAATCTCACTTAATTTGAACGCAAGATGTAGTCTGTAAAACTTTAGTTATTTCCGCAACTCCTTTGATCACATGTTTATGCGTTCTAGTTTGTTTATTCCAACTAATACCTATAGAAATTATCTAACCAGAAATAAAATTGAACTTGTATGCGATCTACGAATGAATGTGATGATAACTTCTTAGATATCTGCTATCTTAATGACTTGAAGGTCTTGAACTTACTGCAGCTCTGTCAAGTTTGCTCTAATCTTCGTTTTTTTCACAGAAAAGCCAGAAAGCCACTTGAACGGTATTTATTCAAGATTACAAGGAGATCAACATGGACTACGAATCATTATTACTGTAGTATACTACCTGGCATGTAACTCACATCGCTCACTTAAGACCACGTACTTCAACTGAAAGGAAAATGGCACAAGAAAAACCGTTAATACAGATTCAGGTGAGTGTGTATTTAACCTATGCTTTTAAAACATATCTTCTAGATCGTAATTGCGTAAAACAACTGCAACATTTATTGATTTGGTAAAATCTGCACCAAAAATGATAGATAGTGTTTACAAAAATAAACTCCCCGGAAATGTAAGAAAACGCACTGAGAATAGGAATGGTACAACTGAATAGAAAGAGAGGGGGAGTTAAATGCTTTCTTTTGTTATGAATTCAAAGACTTTATCACACATATGAACAGAGGGTTTATTTCTCTGATAAAGCTATAAATCCAAATCGACTTCCATAAAAAAATCCATAGTTGTGTGGGAGTGGAATTCTATAAACCCGTTTTGAATTTCTACAAAGTTTGATCGTAAAGCTTGCATTCAAAACAAAATAAAGGGCGCACGTTATTTACCATGGAAGAATCAAAAGCTGTACGAGAATAGACGTCATGCAATAATTTAGTCCTGCAGTCATAACCTTTCATACGCTATCATTTAGAATAAAGTTTGTTAATCATTGCATGAACTATCCGAACACTGCATGAAATGAAAACACGAGTGTGACATGCCTAGTTAAAATCACTGATTCATAGAAAACAAGGAAACAGAGGAAATCATTTGTTTGGAAAAGTTACAAATGTTAGCCATACGTACAACTGGCTGTGAAACTTTACAGCGTCAGCATACATCAGCGATAAAAAATATTTCACGCTTATATATTTTCATATTCTCAACAATTTTGTTTATTTTTTGCCTTAATAAACTTAAATGATCATTTGTTAAATTTTTTTAGCACATTCACGCTGAAAACTT
>Ga0210040_10003125_pt1 | contig 22637 bp, 27 predicted proteins | sample CryGeyCG12114_NA_FD_185462 | JGI IMG/M metagenome (GOLD analysis project Ga0210040, IMG submission 185462) | Groundwater microbial communities from aquifer - Crystal Geyser CG19_WC_8/21/14_NA (SPAdes) (version 2) | ecosystem: Environmental > Aquatic > Deep subsurface > Groundwater | place: USA...
CTCGGGCGGCACCACGTCGCGCAGCTCGGCCCGAGCGGTGCGGATGCCGTCGCGCGCGGCGTCCACCGCCGACCGGACGTGGCCCGCCGCGAACCTGGCGAGCAGCACCGGGTAGCGGCGCAGCACCTCGTGGGCGCGGTAGTCCGGCGGGCACAGGTCGTACAGCCAGGCCACCGCGCTGCGCTCCCAGTCGGGCGCCTGCGGCGGCAGCACCTCCGCTGGCCAGCCCGCAGGCACGAGGTCGCGGCTCACGGCGACTCCCTTCCCGGTCGTCCGCGGCGGACGCCTGCCGTCGGCCTCCCCGTGCCCGGGGCTCGAGGTGCCAGGATCCGCCGGTGCGCCGCCGCCTGCAGCTCGTCGTCAACCCCTCGTCGGGCGGCGGGCGTGGGCGCCGGCTGACCGGGCCGGTCACGGCCGCCCTGCGCGCCGACGGCCACGACGTCGTGGTGACCCCCACGCGCTCGCTCGAGCACGCCGACGCGCTCGTGGCGGACGCCGTCGCCGACGAGCGCCTGGTCGTGGCGATGGGCGGGGACGGGCTCGTCGGACGGGTGGCGGGCACCGTGTCGGCGCTCGGCGGCCTGCTGGCGGTGCTGCCCGCCGGCCGGGGCAACGACCTGTGCCGCGCCGTGGGCCTGCCGCCGCGGGCGGTCGAGGCGTGCGCCGTCCTGCGCACCGGGCGCGAGCGGGCGATCGACCTCGGCGTCGTGAGCAGCGCCGCCGGGCAGGTGCCGTTCCTCGGCATCGCCTCGATCGGCTTCGACAGCGAGGTGCAGGAGCGCGTGCTGCGCAGCCGCGTGCCGCTCGGGCGGCTGGTCTACGTCGGCGGCGCGCTCGCCACCCTGGCGCGCTGGGAGCCGGCGCGCTTCCGCGGCACCGTCGACGGCACGCCGTTCGAGCTCTCCGGCTGGTCGGTGGCGGTGGCGGACTCCGGGCGGTACGGCGGCGGCATGCGCCTCGCCCCGGACGCCTCGCTCACCGACGGGCTGCTCGACGTCGTGACGACCGCCGCCATGGGACGCGCCCGCTTCCTGCGCGCGCTGCCCAGCGTCTTCCGTGGCTCCCACGTGCGCTCGCCGGAGGTGAGCGTGCGGCGGGCGCGCACCGTCGAGCTCGACGCCGACCGGCCGTTCCGCGTCTTCGCCGACGGCGACCCGGTCGGCGCGCTGCCGGCCACCGTCACCGTTCGCCCGGCAGCGGTGCGCCTGCTGCTGCCCTGAGCGGACCTGCCGGAGGGCGTCGGCCCCGGGCAGGTCCCCTGCGTCCGCGTACGCCGGCACGCGTCGGCGCGTACCGGACCGCAGGGGAGGTGCCTGATCGGTTGCGGGCGGGCGGCCGGTCGCGCTACTGCTGCTGCTCGAGGTGCTGCGGCAGGGCCGGTGGGAGGGCGCCCCCGCCCCCGCTCGCAGCCTCGCCTGCGCCGCCGAGGCCCAGGCGGCCGAGCGCGCCGGTGATGTCGGTGGGCACGAACCACACCTTGTTGGCGTCGCCCTCGGCCAGGCGCGGGAGCAGCTGCTGGCGCTGGTAGGCCAGCACCGTGTCGTCGACGCCCGCCGCCTTGATCGCCTGCACGACCGTGGCGATGGCCTGCGCCTCACCCTGCGCGCGCAGCAGCAGCGCCTCGCGCTCGGCCTCGGCGCGCAGGATCACCGCCTGCCGGTCGGCCTCGGCGTTGAGCACGACGGACTGCTTGGAGCCCTGCGCCGACAGCACGACCGACTGCTGCTGGCCCTCGGCGGTGAGGATCGCGGCGCGCTTGCCGCGGTCGGCACGCATCGCCTGCTCCATGGCGTCGCGGATCGTGGGCGGCGGCTCGATGCCGCGGATCTCGACCCGGTTGACCTTGACCCCCCACTTGCCGGTGGCCTCGTCGAGCACCGTCGCGAGGCGCTCGTTGATGTGGTCGCGCCCGGTCAGCGCCTCCTCGAGCTGCATGCCGCCGACGACGTTGCGCAGCGTCGTGACGACGAGCTGCTCGATGGCGGTCACGACGTTCTCGATCTTGTACTGCGCCGCAGCCGGGTCCATGATCGAGTAGTAGATGACCGAGTCGATGCCGACCACCAGGTTGTCCTTGGTGATGACGGCCTGCGGCGGGAAGCCGACGACCTGCTCGCGGATGTCCATCTTGCTGCGGACGTTGTCGACGACCGGCACGAGCAGGTGGATGCCGGGCTCGAGCGTGCGGCTGTACTTGCCGAGCCGCTCGATGACGTACACCGAGGCCTGCGGCACGATGCGCACCGTCTTGAACAGGATGACGGCGACGATGCCGGCGACGACGAGGAAGACGATGGCCGCGATGTCCACGGGGGGCCTCTCGAGGGGGGACTAGGACAGGTCGGACGAGTAGACCAGCAGCGTGGCGCCCTCGACGGCGGCGACGCTCACCGGCGTGCCGACGTCGACCGGTGCGGTGCCGGCGTACGGGCGCGCACGCCACAGCTCGCCGTTCAGCCGCACCTGCCCGGAGTCGTCGCTGACGCGCTGGACGACGACGGCGCTGGCGCCCTGCAGCATCCGGACGTCGGTGCGCTCGGTCGTCCCGCCACGGTCGAGGACGGCCTTGACGGGTGGACGGACGAACAGCAGCAGGCCGGTGCTCGCGCCGGCGAAGGCCAGCACCTGCAGGAGCGGCCCGAGACCGGCGAACGCCACGCCGGCAGCCACCAGCGCGCCGACGCCGAGCATCCCGAGCACGAGCGTCAGGCTGACGACCTCGGACACGAGGAGCACGACGCCCAGCACGAGCCAGAGCACGTCCGCGTCCACTCGCCGATCCTATCGGCGGATGCGCCGTCCGACCTCCTGGGACGAGCCCGTCGGGCCGGGGGTCTGGCAGCCTGTCCCGGTGGAGCGGGGCGACGCGGTGCGCACGTGGAAGGCCCGTCGGCGCACCGGTCCCGGGCAGGCCGAGGTGCTCGAGCGGCTCGCGCCGGTGTACGCGGTCGCCGCCGACCGCCCGCTCGACGCCGCGGCGGTCTACGGCCGGACGGCGCCGCTGGTGCTCGAGATCGGCTCCGGCACGGGCGAGGCGGCCGCGGTCATGGCTGCGGCCGACCCGTCGCGCGACGTGCTCGCCGTCGAGGTCCACACCCCCGGCGTCGCCACGCTGCTGCGCCGCATCGAGCAGGAGGGGCTGCGCAACGTCCGGGTGGCGGAGGGCGACGGGCTGCAGGTGCTGGCCGATGCGCTCGGTCCGGGCAGCCTCGACGAGGTGCGGGTCTTCTTCCCCGACCCCTGGCCCAAGGCGCGGCACGCCAAGCGACGCCTGGTCACCCCGTCGTTCGCCGCGCTCGTCGCCGACCGGCTGCGGCCGGGCGGCCGGCTGCACGTGGCGACCGACTGGGCGGCGTACGCCGGGCAGGTGCTGGAGGTCGTGGATGCCGCCCCGCACCTGCAGCTCGTGTCCCGCGACCGCGGCGACCGTCCGCTCACGCGCTTCGAGCGCCGGGGGCTGGCCGCCGGACGCCCGGCGAGCGACGTGGTCGCCGTCCGCACCTGACCCGCGGGCCGGGACACCGGTTCCGGCACAGGTGACAGGGCAGGGTCCAGCCGACGCACGTCGACACGAGGAGACGCATGAGCCAGCCCACGCCCAGGGACCCGCACGACGGGATCGACCCCGCCGCCAACCGGGAGGCCGAGGCCGTCGAGCGCGACCAGAGCTCCTACGTCGCCCGAGGCGGGCAGAGCAGCGGCATCGTCGACACCGGTCCGGCACCCGCCGACGAGCAGCCGTCGCAGGCGGTCGGCGGCGGCACGTCCGGTGGCGACCCGCTGGCCGGCGTCACCGCGAGCGCCGAGGACGTCGAGGACGTGGTGAGCGGCGACACCGGACCGGAGCACCCCGGGCGACCCGGCTGACCGGCGCTCAGGCCGCCGGCGGCTCGAGCACGGCGACGAGCTCGACGTGCTCGGTCATCGGGAACAGGTCCAGCCCGGTCAGGTCGGTGAGCGACCAGCCGGCCTCCAGCAGCACCCGCAGGTCGCGGGCGAACGACGCCGGGTCGCACGCGACGTAGGCCAGCCGCCGCGGGCGCAGGGCCGCCAGCGCGCGGGTGACCTCGAGCCCGGCGCCGGCGCGAGGCGGGTCGAGCACGACCAGGTCGGGCGTGCCGACGCGGGCCAGCAGCTCGCCCGACACCGGCGCGGTGCGGATGCGCACGTGGGGCAGGTCGCCGGTGTTGCGGGCGGCGTCGGCGCAGGCCCGGGCGTCGCCCTCGACCGCGGTCACGGCGCCGGTCGGCCCGACCCGCTCGCCGAGCAGCGCGGCGAACAGGCCGACACCGGCGTACAGGTCGAGCGCCCGCTCCCCCGGCTGCGGCTCGAGCCCGGCGAGCACCACCGTCGCCAACGCCGTCGCCGCGCCCGGGTGCACCTGCCAGAAGCCGCCGGCGGCGACCTCGAAGCGCCGGCCGAGCACCTCGTGGCGCACGCCGTGCGGGCCGCGCAGCGGTCGGCCGTCCACGACGACGCCGGCGTCGACGTCGGGCACCTGCACGCGCGAGCGCCGGCCCGGCGTCACCGACACCACCCGCTGCGCCCCGTCGGCGGCGACCTCGACGCCCGACGCGCCCGGCCAGCGCAGCGCCTCGGCACCGACGGCCTCGACGTCCGGCGAGGCGATGAGGCAGGAGTCGACCGGCTCGAGGTCGTGCGAGCGGTGCCTGCGCAGGCCGGCCCGGCCCGAGGGCGCCACGGCGAACTGCACGCGCGTGCGCCAGCCCAGCCCGTCCGGCGCGCCCGGCACCTCGTGCACGACGACGGGGCGGTCGACCCCGGCCAACCGGCGCAGCTGCTCCTCGACGAGCGCGGCCTTCTGCCGGCGCTGCTCGGGCAGCGAGACGTGCTGCCAGTCGCAGCCGCCGCAGCGGCCCGGCCCGGCGTACGGGCACGGCCGCTCGACCCGGTGCGCGGACGCCGACAGCACCTCGACCGCGTCGGCGCGCAGGAACGACCGGGTGGACGCCGTCACGACCGCGCGCACGCGCTCGCCCGGCAGGGTGTGGCGCACGAACACCACCCGGCCGTCCGGGGCGTGCGCGACGCACGACCCGCCGGCGGCGACCGCGCCCACCTCGAGCTCGAGGACCTCCGGGGTGTCGCTCACCGGCGGGTCTCGGTCGGCCGGCGCGCGTCGCCGGGTGCCGCGCCGCCCGCGTCGTCGTCCCTGCGCCGCTCGGAGGACCGCAGCTGGTAGGCCACGCTGGTCACCATGACGCCCGGCTGGAACAGCAGCCGGCCCTTGAGCCGCAGCGCGCTCTGGTTGTGGAGCAGCTGCTCCCACCAGTGCCCGACGACGTACTCCGGGATGAAGACGGTGACGACGTCGCGGGGGCTCGAGCGGCGGATGTCGCGCACGTGGTCGAGGATCGGCCGCGTGATCTCCCGGTAGGGGGAGTCGAGCACCGTCAGCGGCACCGGCAGGTCGCGCCGGTCCCACTGCTCCTGCAGCTCGCGCGACTCGTCGGGGTCGACGGCGACGGTGAGCGCCGTCAGGTCGTGCGGCCGGGTGGCCCGGGCGTACGCCAGGGCGCGCAGCGTCGGGTTGTGGACCTTGGAGACCAGCACGATCGCGTGGTTGCGGCTCGGCAGCGGCACCACCTCGTCGTCGGGCTCGAGCTCCTCGGCCACCCGCTCGTAGTGGTGGTGGATCGACCTCATGATCAGGTAGAGGATCGGCATGGCGATGAGCACGAGGTAGGCGCCGTGCGTGAACTTCGTGATCGTCACGATGACGAGCACGAGCCCGGTGAGGGTGGCGCCGAGGGCGTTGATGGCCCGGCTGCGCAGCACGGCTCCCCGCCGCTCCGCGGTCACGGCGCCGCTGGCGAGCAGGGCGTTCCAGTGCCGCACCATGCCCGCCTGGCCGAAGGTGAAGGACGTGAAGACGCCGATGATGTAGAGCTGGATGAGCCGGGTGACGCTGGCGTCGAAGGCGACGATGAGCAGTCCGGCGAAGACCGCGAGCAGCAGGATGCCGTTGCTGTAGACGAGCCGGTCGCCGCGGGTGTGCAGCTGGCGCGGCAGGAAGCGGTCCTGCGCCAGGATCGAGCCCAGCAGCGGGAAGCCGTTGTAGGCGGTGTTGGCGGCCAGGACGAGGATCCCGGCGGCCATCACCTGCAGGTAGAAGAACGCGGGGCTGCCGTCGCCGAAGACCGCCGCCGACACCTGCGCGAGGACGCTGCGCTGCACCTCGCCGTCGTCGAACTCGAGGAACTGGACCGCGGGGTGCTGCGAGTAGCGGACGTGGGTGAGCATCGCCAGCGCCGTGATCCCGACGAACATCGACATGGCGATGGCGCCCATGAGCGCCAGCGTCGTGGCGGCGTTGCTGCTCTTGGGCTTGCGGAACGCCGGCACGCCGTTGGCGATGGCCTCGACGCCGGTCAGGGCCGTGCAGCCGGAGGCGAAGGCCCGCAGCGCCAGGAAGACGAAGGCGAGCCCGGCGAGCTCGTCCTGCCCGTCCTCGGGGACGACGGTGTAGCCGGCGCTCTCGGCCTGCGGGGCGTCACCCGTCACGGCCTGGTAGAGCCCGTACAGGATCATCGTGCCGACGCCCAGGACGAAGCCGTACGTCGGGACGGCGAACAGCCGGCCCGACTCCTTGACGCCCCGCAGGTTCATGGCGGTCAGGAAGGCGACGAAGGCGAGCGCGAGCGCGACGCGGTGGTCGGCCAGTCCCTCGAAGGCGCTGATGATGTTGTCGACGCCTGCCGAGACGCTCACCGCGACGGTGAGGACGTAGTCGACGAGCAGCGCGCTCGCGACGACGCCGCCGGCGCGCTTGCCGAGGTTCTTGGACGCCACCTCGTAGTCGCCGCCGCCGGTCGGGTAGGCCCTGACCAGCTGGCGGTAGGACAGCACCACGACGGTCAGCAGGACGACCACGCACGCCGCGAGGTAGGGCGTCAGCGACAGGTAGGCCAGGCCGCCGAGCGTCAGGACGACGAGCAGCTCCTGCGTCGCGTACGTGACGCTCGACAGCGGGTCGCTCGCGAAGATGGGCAGGGCGAGGTGCTTGGGCAGCTCCTGCTCGCTCGCCCGGTCGCTGCGGAGGGCCCGGCCGACCACCAGCCGCTTGACGACGTCGTTGGCTCCAGGCACGTCCGGAGAGGGTACGACGACGCGGGCGGCGGGCGCCTGCCGCGCGTGTAGCGTCGTCCCGGGCTCCGCCAGCGCCGGCGGTCCTGTCGCGCGAAGGGCACGCCGTGCACGTCGTCATCATGGGCTGTGGCCGGGTGGGGTCCGCCCTCGCCAAGACGCTCGAGACCCTCGGCCACTCGGTCGCGATCATCGACCGCGACCCGGGGTCGTTCCGCCGACTGTCGGCGGACTTCGCCGGCACGAAGGTGACGGGCGTCGGCTTCGACCGCGACACGCTGCGCGAGGCCGGCATCGACAAGGCGCACGCGTTCGCCGCCGTCAGCAGCGGCGACAACTCCAACATCATCGCGGCCCGGGTCGCGCGGGAGACGTTCGGGCTCGAGAACGTCGTCGCCCGCATCTACGACCACCGGCGCGCGGCGGTCTACCAGAAGCTCGGGATCCCGACGGTCGCCACCGTGAAGTGGACGGCCGACCAGGTCGTGCGGCGGCTGCTGCCCGAGGGCCTGGTCACCGAGTGGCGCGACCCCAGCGGCCGGGTCGTGCTCGCGGAGGTGGCGTACTCCCCGTCGTGGGTCGGCGAGCGCGTCACGCGCATGGAGTCGGACGCGGGCATGCGCGTCGCCTTCCTCACCCGGCTCGGCGAGGGGATGGTGCCGCACGGCGACAGCGTCGTGCAGGAAGGGGACCTGGTGCACGTCACGGTCGAGTGGGCGCGGATGGCCGAGGTCGAACGGGTGCTCCAGGCCGGCCCGACGGCGGGTGCGCTCTGATGCGCGTCGCCATCGCCGGAGCCGGCAACGTCGGCCGCTCGATCGCGCTGGAGCTGCTGGGCAACGGCCACGAGGTGCTGCTCGTGGAGCGTGAGCCGCGCGCGATGAAGGTGGACACCGTCCCGAGCGCCGAGTGGCTGCTCGCCGACGCCTGCGAGCTCGAGACGCTCGTGCAGGCCGGCATCCAGACGTGCAACGTCGTCGTGGCCGCCACCGGCGACGACAAGGTCAACCTGGTCGTGTCGCTGCTCGCCAAGACCGAGTTCGGCGTCGACCGCGTCGTCGCACGGGTCAACCACCCGAAGAACGAGTGGCTGTTCAACGAGTCGTGGGGCGTCGACGTGTCGGTGTCGTCCCCGCGCCTGCTCGCCGCGGTGGTCGAGGAGGCGGTGTCCGTCGGCGACCTCGTGCGGCTGCTGACCTTCCGGAAGGGCGGCGCCAACCTCGTCGAGCTCACCCTGGCCGACGACGCGCCGCTGGTCGGCAAGCTCATCGGCACGGTGCCGTGGCCTCCCGACAGCGCGCTCGTGGCCGTCCTGCGCGAGGGGCGGGTCGTGCTGCCGACGCCGGACACCGCGCTCGAGGGGGGCGACGAGCTGCTGCTCGTGGCGACGTCCGAGGTCGAGGCCGAGCTCGACCAGCTGCTCAGCGGTCACGCACCGCGCCACCGCCCGCAGCCGTAGGCGCGACCCTCAGGCGGTGGGCGTGGCCTCGGCGTCGGCGCGGGCCCGCTTGACGGCGGCGAGGGTCAGCGCGACGGCGGCGATCGTGAGCGGCCAGCCCATGAGCAGCCGGGCTGCAGCGAGCAGGCCGGGGCGGTCCAGGACGTACAGCGTGCCCTGCACCGCCGCGCGCGAGGCGAACACGAGCGCCCAGAAGACCGAGGCGGCGGCGAAGACGCGGCGGAGCCGGGTGTCCTGGCGCCAGGTGCTGCTCAGCCCCTCGACCGCGGCGTAGATGAAGCCGACGACCGGCCGGCCGACGACCGCGGAGCCGAGGAAGAGCAGCCCGTAGCCGACGTTGATCCAGATGCCGGGCAGGAAGAAGCCGCGCGCCTCGCCCGACCGCGCGGCGAAGAAGACCGCGAGCCCGAGGCCGAGGAAGCCCGAGATCGCCTGCTGCAGCGACTCCCTGCGGGTGACGCGCAGCGCGACGACCGCGAGGCCGGCGGCCACCGCGGCGACCAGGGCGGCGCGCAGCCCGGTGTCGACGTCGGTCAGCGCCGTGACGATCGAGTTGACGAAGACGAAGACGACGGCGGGCAGTCCGCTGTCGACGAGCCCCCGCTTGCCGCCGAGGGCGTCGACCAGCGCCGACTGCGCCGGGCGGTCGGCGGACAGGGGCGCGGACGGGACCGGGGCCGCGTCAGGCAACGGAGGGCTTCAGCTCGTACGACGCGTTGTAGATCGTCGGGCGTCCGTCGTGGCTGGTCAGCCGGCCGCGCGCGACCAGCGAGCGCCCGCACTCGATGCCGCCGATGCGGCGCCGACCCAGCCAGATGAGGGTGAGCGTGCCGGTGCCGTCGTAGAGCTCGGCCTCGAGCGTCGGCGCCCCGGCCCGCGGACGGAGCGTCACGGCGCGCAAGGTGCCGGCGACGCACACCGGCTCACCGCGCATGCACGAGGTGACCGCGGTGGCGCCGGACTGCACCGCCTCGTCCTGCAGCTCCTGGCGCGCGAGCTCCTGGTCGTCGGCGGTCAGCCGGGCCATCGCCTGACGGAAGCGTCCCACCCGACCAGGGTACGTCCGCCGCGCCCGCGGGTCAGCGGACCTCGGTGATCTCCGGACCCCGCTCCGGCAGGGTCAGGTCCGGCGCCTCGTCGGGAGCCTGGTCGACGGCCTCCTCGGGGGCCTGCTCGGGCGCCGGGCCCGCCGAGGCCGCCGCGGCCTGCTCGGCCACCTCGCGCGGCAGGTGGAGCGGCAGCGGGTCGCGCACCGCCATCGCCTCCGACCCGCGCACGACCACCACGCTGCGAAGGGCCTGCTCGAGCGGCGCGGCGACGGCGCGGTCCTGGGCGGCCGGGCCGGTGAGCAGCGCCCGCAGGAACCACCGCGGCCCGTCCACGCCGAGGAAGCGGGCCGGCGCCGCGCCACCGCCCTGCACGGGGACGGCGGCGAACAGCTCGGCGCCGTACTGCCCCTCGACGTCCTGCGCCCGACCACCGGCGCCGACGAGCGAGGCGGCGATCTCCGCGCGCACCTCGTCCCAGATGCCGGAGCGCTTGGGCGCGGCGAAGACGTTGACCTGCATGGAGCTGCCCTCGCGGACGAGCGTCGCCGCGACGACCTCGCCCTCCGCGTTCACGTCGACGCGGACCTCCGTGCCGGGAGGGACGGGCACGCGCATGCCGCCGAGGTCGAGCCGCTGCACCGGGTCGTCGGGCAGGTCGTCGACGTCCCACGGCCCCTGCGGGCGCGCCGGGACGGCCGGCACCTGCTCCTCGGCGTCGGCCGGCTCGGCCGCCTCCGCCTCGAGGGCCTCGACGTCGTCCGGGACGTCCTTCCTGCGGCGTCGGAACACCGGACTCACCCCTTCCCTGCTGCTGCGGCGTCTCCACCGTCGGTCTGCGGGACCGCGCTGCCGAAGCCGCCCGTCGACCCGTACCCGCCCGTGCCCCGCGACGACGCCGGGAGCGCGTCCGCCGTCTCGCGCCAGGCGACCTGCTCGACCCGCTGCACGACGAGCTGCGCGATCCGGTCGAGCCGGCGCAGCCGCAGCACCTCGCGCGGGTCGTGGTTGATGACGACGACCTGCAGCTCGCCGCGGTAGCCGGCGTCGACGGTCCCCGGGCTGTTGACGATCCCGACGCCGTGCCGGGCGGCGAGCCCCGACCGCGGGTGGACGAAGGCGGCGTAGCCCTCGGGCAGGGCGAGCGCGAGGCCGGTGCCGAGCACGGTGCGCTCCCCCGGTGCGAGCTCGGCGTCGGCGGTCGTCACGAGGTCGCAGCCGGCGTCGCCGGGATGGGCGTACGCCGGCAGCGGCACGTCGGGATCGAGCCGGCGCACCTGCACCTCGAGCACCGGGCAGGCCCTCCCTGTCGTCGCGGGTGACCCTGGAGCGGGCCGGGAACGACCGTACCCGCGTGGCGACGTAGCGTCGCAGGCCCGACGAGCGAGGGAGCAGCACGTGAGCAGGTCGGTGGTCGTCACGGGCGCGAACAGCGGCATCGGACTCGTCACGGTGCTCGAGCTCGCCGCCGCGGGCTACGACGTCATCGGCACCGTCCGGTCCGAGGACACGGCGCAGCAGGTGGCGGAGGCCGCCGCCGAGCGCGCCGTCGAGGTCCGCACGGCCCTCGTCGACGTCGACGACACGGCCAGCTGCGAGCAGGGGTTCGCCGAGATCGCGGCGATGACCGGCGGCGGACCGTGGGCGGTGGTGAACAACGCCGGCTACGCCCGGTCGGGCGCCGTCGAGGACGTCACCGACGAGCAGGCCCGCGCCCAGCTCGAGACCAACGTCGTCGCGCCGATGCGCATCGCGCGCCTGGTGCTGCCGGCGATGAAGTCGCGCGGCGAGGGCCGCATCGTCAACATCAGCTCGGTGGCGGGCCGCACCTCGCAGCCGCTCATGGGCTGGTACTGCGCGTCCAAGCACGCGCTCGAGGCCGTCACCGACGCACTGCGCATGGAGGTCGAGCCCGACGGCGTGCGGGTGGTGCTGGTGGAGCCAGGCATGTTCGGCACCGACATCTGGTCCGCGGCGCAGGACGGCGGCTTCCCCGACCCGAGCAGCGCTCGCTACGCCGCGGCGTACGCCCGCGCCCAGGCCGTCGGCGCCCGCAGCGACCGGCTGCCCGACCCGGTGTGGGTCGCCCGCACGGTGCGGCTCGCGCTCGCGAACCCGGTGCCGCTCGCCCGCTACGTCGTCGGCGCCGACGCGGCCGGCGGCATCCTGTCCGAGACGCTGCTGCCGACGGTCGTCACCGACATGGTGAAGGCCGCTGCCGTGGGGCTGCGCTCGTCGCCGATCCGCATCCCGTTCCTGCCGTGACCGTCACCTACGACGAGCGCCTCACGGCTCCGCCGTGGGTGTGGGCCGCCGTGCTGTCGGTCGCGCTGCTGAGCGCGGCGGCGCTGCACGGCGGCGCCGCCGGCTGGCGGTCCCTGCTGCCGTACGCCGTGCTGCTGCCGCTGGCCGTCGTCGGCCTGCTGACCGCGTCGCGGGGACGGGTGCGGGTCGCCGGCGGCGTGCTGCACGTGCCGGGCGCCCGCATCCCGCTGGACCACCTCGGCGGCGTCACGCCGCTCACCCGCGAGGGCACCCGGCGCGTGCGTGGACCCCTGGCCGAGCCGCGGGCGTACGTCGTCACGCGCGGCTGGCTGGCGCAGTCCGTGCGGGTCCAGGTCGAGGACCCGGACGACGACACGCCGTACTGGCTGGTCGGCACGCGCCGTCCGGCCGAGCTGGCGGCCGCCCTGCAGCGCCGCTGAGCGTGCCTACCCGAGCGGGTCGTGGCCCCAGTTCTTCAGCGAGGCGGTCCACCGGGCGTGCTCGAGCTCGTCGTCGGACTTGTCGGGCCGCTGGGCGGTGTGGCGCTTGACGTAGCCGACGACCTTGCGCATGAAGTCGGCGTCGTCGTCGGTGAGGTCACCCTTCTTCGTGCGCAGCACCTGCACGATGCGCCGGCCGCTCTCGTGACCGGTCGACTCGCCGCTGCCGCCGGACTTCTGGCCGACCGACCGGCTCTCGTCGGTCTCCAGCCAGTCCTCGAGCTCCTTGGCCGTCATGGTGACGGCCTCGCGGAACTCGTCCCAGACGTCGTCGACGGCGCTCACGCCTTGTCGAGCGCGCCGGGCTTGTGGACCGCCTCGCCGCCGCTCTTGTCGCTCTTCACGAGGTACTGCGGCTCGTCCTTGCTGGCCTTGACCTTGCGGCCACCGGCCTCGGTCTCGCTCGTGATCTTCTTCTCGACCTCGCCCTCGGCGGTGCCGCCGTGGCTCTTCCAGGTGACGTGGTCGCCCTTCTTCAGCTCTGCCATCTCGTGCTCCTCGGGTCAGGGGGTGGTCCCGCCCGGGTACCCCGTCTCCCGCGGGTCGAACGGCGGGTGTCCCCGGCCGTCCTCGGGGGCAGGGCGCAGGAGACGCAGGACGGCCGACACCGGAGGACCAGACATGGCAGTGGGATCGCAGCTGATCGGCATCGTGACCGGGGTGGCGACACGCAAGATCAGCATGGTCGTGCTCGACAAGGTCTGGCGCAAGACCAAGCGGACCGAGCCGCCGGCCGACCCGGCCTCGCCCGCGACCCCGTGGGTCGAGGCGATCACCTGGGCGGCCGCGAGCGGCGTCGCCGTCGGCGTCGCCCGGCTCGTCACCACCAAGGGGGTCGCCACGGCGAGGATGAAGCTCACCGGCACGGTGCCCGAGGGCATGGAGGGGCCGAACCGCAAGGGCGCCGGGGCGAAGGGCGGCCAGTCCAGGGGCGGCAGCCGCAAGCGCTAGCGCCCGCGCGGCGCGCCGAGCGGGCCGGGTGCCCGGGCCGCTCCGGCGGCGTCGGTAGCGTGCCGACGGTGAGCGCGCCCGCCCCCGTCGACGGTCTGGACACCCTGCTGGCGACCCGGCTGCGCCGCTCGCCCAGCGGTGGCGGCCTGGAGCGGCGCACGGCGACCGTGCTGCTCGACTGCGCGGCGGCCGGCGCGTGGACCGTCACGCTGGACGGCGGCCGGGCGAGCGTGCGCCGCGGCGTCGTGAGCCCGTGGACGCTGTGCGTGCGCTGCAGCGCCGAGGTCCTGGCCGACGTCGTCTCCGGGCGGGCGTCAGCGGTGCTCGCCTTCCTCGACGGCCGGCTGACCGTGCGCGGCGACCTGTCGCTGGCGATGGCGCTGGACGGGCTGTTCGGCGGCGACGCCGACCCGGCCGACGGGCGGCCCCGCGCCCGCGAGGTCGAGGTGATGGGCGTGCGCACGTCCTACCTCGAGGCCGGCCCGACCGACGGGCCGCCGGTGCTGCTCCTGCACGGTCTGGGAGCGACCGGCGCCAGCATGCTGCCGGTGCTCGCCGACCTGATGGCCGACCACCACGTGCTCGCCCCCGACTCCCCCGGCTTCGGCGCGAGCAGCGCGCCGCGCGGGCCGTACACCCCCGCCTGGTTCGCCGCCTGGGTCGAGGCCTTCTCGCGGGCGACGGGCAGCCGCGGCGCGGTGGTCGTCGGCAACAGCCTGGGCGGGCGGATCGCCCTCGAGGCCGGGCTGGCCCGTCCGAAGTCGGTGCGCGCGCTGGTGCTGCTCGCGCCCTCGCCGGCGTTCCGGCGCCTGCGGCAGTACGTGCCGTTCGTCCGCCTCGTCACCCCCCGGCTGGCGTCCCTGCCGGTGCTCATGCACTCGCGGCTGGCCGCCGAGGGGCTCAAGGGGATGTTCAGCGACCCCTCGCGGCTGCCCGACACGTGGTTCGACGCCTTCGCCGACGAGAGCGTGCGGGTGCTGGCGGACCGGGCCCACCGGGTGGCGTTCCTGTCCTGCGCGCGTCAGATCTACCTCGAGGACGCCTACGGCCGCAACGGCTTCTGGCAGCGCCTGCCCGGACTGCTGCCGCCGGCGCTGTTCGTGTGGGGCGACCGCGACCGGCTGGTGCCGTCGTCGTTCGCCCGGCACGTCGCCGACGCCCTGCCGAGCGCCGGGCAGGTCGTGCTCGAGGACTGCGGGCACGTGCCCCACTTCGAGCACCCGGTCGAGACCATGGCGATGATCCGCGGGTTCCTCGAGCACGTGTGAGGGCACGGCCCCCCGGTGCAGACGTTCCTCCCCTACCCGGACCTGCGGGCGAGCTGCGTCGTCCTCGACGACCGGCGCCTGGGCAAGCAGCGGGTGGAGACCTTCCAGATCCTGCGGGCGCTGACCTGGCCCGAGTACGCCTGGAAGAACCACCCGGCGGTGCGGATGTGGCGTGGCTTCGTCCCGGCCCTCGTGGAGTACGGCCTGGAGAACTGCCGCGAGTGGACCCGCCGCGGCTACGCCGACACCGTGGCCGGGCAGCTGGTCGGCTGGACGGGCGGCGAGGCGCCCTCCGGTGCGCCGCTGCCGCCGTGGTTCGGGGTCGAGGCGCTGCACCTGTCGCACCGGTCGGCGCTGCTGCGCAAGGACCCGGCCTTCTACCGGCCGCTGTTCGACGCGCTCGGCAACGCCGACGAGCCGGACGACCTGCCCTACCTGTGGCCGCCCGACGTCTTCCCGCGCTGGCCGGTGCGGGCCGGCGGACGGCAGCTGTCGGTGGAGCAGGGTGTGCGGCTGCTCGGCTTCGAGGAGCCGCGGGCCGGCCAGGCCGAAGCCGCGTCAGCGGTGGCTGCGGGGCGCGACGCGCTGCTCGTGGCACGACCGGGCACCGGCGGGTCGGCGGCCGGGCTGCTCGCCGGGCTGGTCACCCCTGGCCGCACGCTGTGGGTGTACCCCCTGCAGGCACCGGCCTCCCCGCCGGCGCCCGACGTGGTGCTGCCGGCGCCGCGGGTGGTCGAGGCGGTGGGCGACCGGCCGCCGCCGCTCGCCCGGCCGCCGAGCGAGGTGGACCTCGCCGCCATGGCCGACGAGGCGCAGCCGGCGGAGTTCGTCTTCACCTCCGCCGACTCCGCCGAGCCGCTGCCCGACGCCGGGCTGGTCGTCGTCGACCGGGCGTCGGCGCTGACGCCCGAGCAGGCCGCGCGCGTCGCCGCCGTCCGCGGGTCTGCGCCGGTGCTGGCGGTCGTGCCCCGCGCGTCGGCCGACCAGCAGCGGGCGCTCGCCTCGGCGCTCGGGCTGCGCGATCCCGTGGTCGCGGGCGGTGGCTGGGACCCGGCCGACACCCGGCTGGAGGTGGCGCACGTCGCCACCGCCCCGGCGCGGCGCCGGGTCGTCGCCGACCTCGTGCGCCGCCTCGGGTCGGGGCTGGTCGTCGTCGCAGACCGGCCCGCCGCCGACCGGGTGCTCACCGGCCTGCGCGGGCAGGGGCTGCGCGTCGCGGTGTGGGCGCCGCCGCCGATGCGGGCCAGCCGCGCGGTCGAGGCGGTCGGCGACTGGCGCAGCCGCCGGCTCGACGCGCTCGTCGTCCCCGTGGGCGCACTGCCGCCGCTCGGCCGGGCCCGGCTCAGGCTGCTGGTCGGCGCCCACGGCCCGGACCCCGAGGCCTGGCGCGACCTCGTCGCCGAGCTGTCGCCCGAGACGGCGGTCCTGCTGGCCGAGCCGACCAGCCCGGAGCCGGTCCGTGCGCTGGCGGACACCCCGGGGTGCCGCCGCGCCGCGCTGCTCGCGCCGTACGGCGAGCCGGTGGCCGTCCCCTGCGGACGCTGCGACGTCTGCGCCCCCGCCTGAGCCCGCCTCGACCCCCACTAGCGACCCCGACCGCGCCCCCTTCCGCGCCGATCATGGAGTTGTTGCCCGTCCCGGCGGGGCCGGCACGCTCAGCGCGTGGGCTCCAACTGCATGATCGGCGAGCTGGGCTGGTCGCCGGCGCGGCGCTCAGCGGCGGCGCAGGCGCAGGCCGTGGCGGAGCTGGTCGGACAGGGAGCGGGTCTCGCGGCGGTTCAGCTCGGCGCCGGCGAGCGCGCCCGCCAGGAAGGGCGCCAGCGTCGTGGCGTTGCGGGCCAGGCGACGGGCCACCCGGCGACGCAGCTGCTGGCGGGCGGCGGCGCCCAGCACGGTGCCGAGGTCGGGGACCGCGCCGGACGGGTCTGCGGGGGCCCGGGTCGCCCAGGCGTGCAGGTAGGCGGCCGCCAGCTCGGGCCCGGGTGCGACCGGCGCCCGGCCGTACACCACGTGGAGCTCGGCGACCAGCTTGAGCTCGGTGACGACGACGGCCACCGTCTCGGCCGCGAGCTGCACGGGAGCCAGGACCAGGCTCGGCGGGGCAGCGTGCTGCGCCGCGGCCAGCGCTCCTCCTGCCGCGCCGACGCCGGCGGTGGCACGAGAGGCCTGCCGGACGAGCGCGTCGGCGAGCTGCTCACCGGACAGTCCGCCGTAGTGCGCCCGCAGCGTCGGCAGGTCGCGCACCACGACGTACGGGGCCAGCTCGGCCACCAGGTCGCTGAGGTAGCGGCCGGTCAGGGCCGCCTTGGCGCCGGCCGCGCGCACGCCGCCGGTGATCAGCGCGGTGAGCTGCGCGAGCAGGCGTCCGCGCTCGCGGCCGTCGAGGTCGCCGTCCGACAGGCGGTCGACGACCTCGGCCAGCTCCACCTGGCGCTCGAGCTCACCGGCCATGCGTCAGGCGCACTCGCGACAGGTCAGGCGCCCGTCCTGCTCGGACGCCAGCTGACTGCGGTGGTGGACGAGGAAGCAGCTGCTGCAGGTGAACTCGTCGCTCTGCTTCGGCAGGACACGGACGGTCAGCTCCTCGCCGGACAGGTCGGCGCCGGGGAGCTCGATCGCCTCGTTGAGGTCTGCCTCGTCGACGTCGACGCTGCTCGCCTGCGCCTCCGCGCGGCGGGCCTTGAGCTCCTCGAGGCTGTCCTCGGGCTCGTCTGCGTCGGACCGCCGCGGCTGGTCGTAGTCGGTGGCCATGTGGTGGCCCTCCTTCGTGTTGTGCTCGGCGCGGGGACAACGCACGGGCGGTTCGGGTCGTGCCCGCGTCCTGCGCGTCCTGAGCGGCGGGCGGCCCTGGGAGCGCCAGAGGGTACTGGCCGCTCCGCGCCACCCGCCCCGCCCACCGTGAGGCATCAGTCACGGACGCAGGAGGTCTAGACCGGCTCGGACATCCTGGCGAACGACCAGAACTCGCGCGTCGCGTCGACCGCGTCTCCCGGCACCGTCCAGCGGTGCGGGTAGCCCTCGAGCGCACGCACCGTGATGCGGCTGCCCGGTGCCGCCTCGGCGATCGTCGGGACCGGCCGCAGGTACGCCGAGAGCCGCTGCGACCACGGCGTCCCCTCGAACGGCACCGCCGTGTCGCGGGTCCCGTGCAGGTGCAGCGCGCGGATCGGGCCCTCGCAGCGCGGCACCTCCAGCGTGCCGCTCAGCACGCCGACCGTGTCGACGAGCTCCGGCCGGGCGCAGGCGAACCGGTAGGCCATCATCCCGCCGTTGCTGAACCCCACGACCGCGATCCGCCCCGCCCCGCGGCGGCGCAGGTCGGCCACGACGTCCTCGAGGAACGCCACGTCGTCGACCTCCTGGACCACGGCCTCGCCGCAGCACAGCCCGGCGTTGAAGGAGCGCTTGACGCCCGACGGGTAGGCCACCAGCACGCCGTCGCGGTCGGCGAGCGCGTCGAAGCCGGTGCTCGTGGCGGCGTCCGCGGGACCGGTGAGCAGCGCGTGCAGGACCACCATCACGGGCCGGCCGGCCACGACCTGCGGGTCCTCGCGGGCCTGCGGCGGCACGTGCAGGACGTACGCCCGCCCGCTGTCGAGCACGACCCGCTCGCCGGTCGGCACGGGCGGGGACGGGGACGGGGACGGGGTGCTCGCCGCGACGACGGTGCCCACCGCGAGCACGGCGAGGGCCGCCGCGGCGACCGCCGCCCGTGGCCCAGCGTGCCGACGCCCTGACCGACCGCTCATCGCGGCGAGTCTTCCACGCAGGCGTCCGGTTCCCCCGGACGTCCCACCGTCCACGTCGCGACGACGGCGGGGCGGGCCCGCGGCACGGCGGGGTCGACGGCGCGGTGGACGGTGGGGTGGACGGCGGGGTGGACGGTGGAGCGTCCGCCGGCGCGGGTGCCGTAGCGTCCGCTGATCATGGCGAGCGTCGCGTGGTCCGAGACCACGGTCCACGGGCACGCCGTGTCGTACGGCGAGGCGGGCGTGCGCGCCGACGCGGACGGGCGGCCGCGTCCGGTGGTGCTGCTGGTGCACGGCATCGCCTCGCGCGGGCAGCAGTGGGAGCGGGTGATGGCCGCGCTCGGCGAGTCCGCCCACGTCGTCGCTCCCGACCTGCTCGGCCACGGCTCGTCGGCGAAGCCGCGCGGCGACTACTCCCTCGGCGCGCACGCGAACGGGCTGCGCGACCTGCTCGACACGCTCGGGCACGAGCGGGTCACCGTCGTCGGCCACTCCCTCGGCGGAGGCATCGCCATGCAGTTCGCCTACCAGTTCCCCGAGCGGGTGCAGCGGCTCGCGCTGGTCTGCGCCGGCGGTCTCGGCAGGGAGGTCACGCCGCTGCTGCGCGCGGCGACGCTGCCCGGCGCCGAGCTCGTCCTGCCGCTGCTCACGGCGCCGTGGCTGCGCCGCGGTGCCGCCTCGCTCGGCGGCCTGCTCGCCCGGGCCCGCGTCCCGCTGCCGGAGGTCGTGCAGGAGGCGGTCGTCGGCTACGGGGCGATGGGTGACACGGGAGCGCGGGCAGCCTTCGTCCACACCGCCCGCAGCGTCGTGGACCCGTTCGGCCAGCGGGTCGACGCGCGCGACCGGCTGCACCTGACCGCGCACCTGCCGCTGCTCGTCGTCTGGGGCCGCCGCGACGCCGTGATCCCCGTGGCGCACGGCACGGCGCTGGCCGCGGCGGTCGACGGCGCGCGCCTGGAGGTCTTCGAGCAGTCCGGCCACTTTCCGCACGTGACCGAGCCGCAGCGGCTGGCCCGGCTGCTCGCCGACTGGCTGGCCACGACGCCGACGCCGTCCCCCGCCGAGTAGCGTCCGGGGCATGAAGCCCCTGTACACCGCCGTGGCCACCGCTCGTGGGGGACGCGAGGGCGAGGTCGTCAGCGACGACGGCGTCCTCGACCTGTCGCTGCGGCACCCCGAGGCGCTCGGCGGCCCGGGCGGCGAGCACACCAACCCGGAGCAGCTGTTCGCCGCGGGCTACGCCGCGTGCTTCCACTCCGCGCTCAGGCGCGTCGCCGAGGACCGGGGCCTCGACATCGAGCCCTCGGAGATCACCGCCCAGGTCACCCTCGGCGTCGGCGACGACTCGTCCTTCGGCCTCGCCGTCACGCTGCTCGGCGCGCTGCCGACGCTCGACCCGCCGCAGGGCGAGGAGCTCATGCAGGCTGCCCACCAGGTCTGCCCGTACAGCCGCGCGACCCGAGGCAACATCGAGGTCGCGCTCGAGCTGGCGCCGGCCCCCGGGGCCTAGGCGACCGCCGGTCGCCGCCGGCTGGACGGTCGGCCGCGTCGTCCCGGGCACGCGGATCGCCGGTCGGCATGATCACCGCCGGACACGCCGGCGTGTCCGGCCGCACGGTCCCGGTCGGCATGATCACCGTGAGACACACCGGCGTGTCTGACGTCGACATGCCGATCGACACCGTCCCGCGGCGGCGGGACAGGCGCCGGCTCGCCGGCACCCCGTTGTTCTCAGGCCCTGACGACCTCGCCCTTGCCGACCACGACGACGCCCTGCTCGGTGACGGTCCAGCCGCGCGCGCGGTCGTGCTCGAGGTCGCCGAGCACCGCTCCGGGCTCGACGAGCACGTTCTTGTCGAGGATGGCGTTGCGCACCACGGCGCCGCGTCCGACGTTCACGTTGTCCATCAGCACGCTGGCCTGCACCTCCGACCCGGAGTTGATGCGGGCCCCCGGCGAGACCACCGACCGGCGCACGCGCCCGCCGGACACGATCACGCCCTGGCTGACGAGCGAGTCGACCGCCTGCCCGACGCGGCCCTCCTGCTCGAAGACGAACTTGGCCGGCGGCAGCGCCGGCGCGTGGGTGAGGATCGGCCACTGCCGGTTGTAGAGGTTGAAGATCGGGTGGACCGACACCAGGTCCATGTGGGCGTCGTAGTAGCTGTCGAGCGTCCCGACGTCGCGCCAGTAGCCCTGGTCGCGCTCGGTCTCGCCCGGCACGACGTTCTGCGAGAAGTCGTACACCTGCGCGGCGCCCTTCTCGACCATCAGCGGGATGATGTTGCCGCCCATGTCGTGGACGGAGCCCTCGTCGCCGGCGTCGAGCTTGACCGCCTCGAGCAGCGCCTCGGTCGTGAAGACGTAGTTGCCCATCGAGGCGTACACGGTGTCCGGGTCGTCGGGCAGTCCCGGCGGGTCGGCGGGCTTCTCGAGGAACGCCTCGATGGTGCGCCCGTCGGCGGCCGTCGAGATGACGCCGAAGCCGTGCGCCTCCGAGCGGGGGACGCGGATGCCGGCGACCGTCACGCCCGCGCCGCTCGCCACGTGCTGCTCGACCATCTGACGCGGGTCCATGCGGTAGACGTGGTCGGCGCCGAAGACGACGACGTGCTCCGGCTGCTCGTCGTAGACGAGGTTGAGGCTCTGGTGGATCGCGTCCGCCGAGCCGCGGTACCACTGCGGTCCGAGCCGCTGCTGCGCCGGCACGGGGGTGACGTAGTTGCCGAGCAGCGTGGACATGCGCCACGTCGTCGTGATGTGCCGGTCCAGCGAGTGCGACTTGTACTGCGTCAGCACCACGATCCGCAGGTAGCCGGCGTTGACCAGGTTCGACAGCACGAAGTCGACCAGCCGGTAGATCCCGCCGAAGGGCACCGCGGGCTTGGCGCGGTCGGCCGTGAGGGGTGAGAGCCGCTTGCCCTCGCCGCCGGCGAGGACGATGCCGAGGACCCGGGGTGCGCGCATGGGTGCAGTGTGACGCACTACCTTCGCGGCATGAAGATCGGTGTGCTGACGAGGGAGTGGCCCGACCAGGTCTACGGCGGGGCCGGCGTCCACGTCGAGCACCTCGTCCGCGCCCTGCGCGCCGAGCAGGCGGCGGTCGACGTCCACACCTTCGGCGGCACGTCGGACGGCGCCACCGCCCACGGGCCCGACCCGCGGCTCGCCTCGGCGAACGCCGCGCTGCAGGTGCTCAGCACCGACCTGTCGATCGCGGCGGCGACCAGCGACTGCGACGTCGTGCACTCGCACACCTGGTACGCCGACCTGGCCGGGCACCTGTCGGCGCTGCTGCACGGCATCCCGCACGTCGTGACCACCCACTCGCTCGAGCCGCACCGGCCGTGGAAGGCCGAGCAGCTCGGCGGTGGCTACGCGCTGTCGTCCTGGGCGGAGCGGACGGCGGTCCTGGCCGCCGACGCGGTCATCGCCGTCAGCGAGGGGATGGCGCGCGACGTGCTGGCGTCGTACCCCGACCTCGACCCGGCGAGGGTCCAGGTCGTCTACAACGGCATCGACGCCGAGGTCTACCGCCCGGTGGGCGCGACCGACGTGCTCGAGCGGTACGGCGTCGACCCGGCTCAGCCGTACGCCGTCTTCGTCGGCCGGATCACCCGCCAGAAGGGGCTGGCACACCTGCTGCGGGCCGCCAAGGACGTGCCCGGCCAGCTGGTGCTGTGCGCCGGCGCGCCCGACACCCCCGAGATCGCGGCGGAGACCGAGGTCCTGGTGGCGGAGCTGCAGGCCGCACGCCCGGGCGTCGTGCTGATCTCGACGATGCTGCCCAAGGCCGACGTCGCGCAGCTGCTGTCGCACGCGACCGTGTTCGTCTGCCCGTCGGTGTACGAGCCGCTCGGCATCGTCAACCTCGAGGCGATGGCCTGCGGCACCGCGGTCGTCGCCTCGGACGTCGGCGGCATCCCCGAGGTCGTCGTCGACGGCCGCACGGGGGCGCTCGTGCACTACGACGAGGCGGACCCCCGCGGCTTCGAGTCGGCCCTCGCGGCAGCGCTCACCGCCGCCCTGGCCGACCCCGACCGCGCCGCGGCGATGGGCCGGGCCGGGCGCGAGCGGGCGGTGGCGGAGTTCGGCTGGGACGCCATCGCGCGCCGCACGCTCGAGGTCTACCGCTCGGTCCTGCGCTAGCCGGTCGTCGCCCGCACTAGGAGACTCCTGAACTACGGCGCTTGAGCGGCGGACGCTGCTGACGTTGGCGAGGGCGAGGCGCTTTGCGCCTCGTCCTCGTGTTGTTGCTGGTGACGTTGACGGGCTCTTCGCCGGTCACCTCG
>Ga0210040_10003126_pt1 | contig 22637 bp, 12 predicted proteins | sample CryGeyCG12114_NA_FD_185462 | JGI IMG/M metagenome (GOLD analysis project Ga0210040, IMG submission 185462) | Groundwater microbial communities from aquifer - Crystal Geyser CG19_WC_8/21/14_NA (SPAdes) (version 2) | ecosystem: Environmental > Aquatic > Deep subsurface > Groundwater | place: USA...
TTCAGAGGATGAATTATACTCATCACCCCTCAGCCATTCACTACCTATTAACATACAAGATACCGTGTGCCTGTAGACTAGTCAGTGTGTGATGAAATATGAGGATGCGATCTAAGTAGGGATAACCACTTTGTTTTTGTGTTCGTTTTAGTATCTTGTGTGCCTCCTCCTGCGGTGAAAACCAAGCCAGGCACGGGAGAACAAAAAGGTTCCAATATTGTTGATCATCACTGTGATAATAGTATAATGAGGACGATCTGTGTCATATATCAAGTAGCTTTGGATTCATAAAATGAGTGACCGGCTGTTTTCCCACAGGATCCATAAGGCTCACAGCCGGCCCCTTTTGGTTTCCAATGTGTAGCAAAGCGAACTGATAATTTATTAGATTTTGCTAGTCTCATTGTAGATAATAAAGTGTTTTATATGGGAAAGATTGATAAAGAAAACTGAGATTTTCAAGAGCCTTATGTGCAGTTTTTGTTACTTATATAGTTAGAAACTACTATTTTAGTGAATGCAAGTGAAAGTAGTTTTTACAATGCTTTAAATGTGTTGAAGCCGTTTATAAAATATTGCTGAGTTTAGGTATAGCAATCAATATTTCGTATACGAGGTTTTCAATAAGTGGGAATCACTTATTACAGAGGCAAAACAGATTTGCTAGTGTATTTCGTTGTATTTCTCAATTTGGCATGAACCCCGGTAACTGAAAATGCGAAAAATGATTTGATAACATACTAATACCCCTCTGCGCCGTAATTTTGGACTCACAAATAACTCGCAAAGTCATAAATACAGTGGACGCGGAAACCAGCTGTCTGAACCACTGCTCTGGGGAATGACTTATGTGTTTTATCCACAATAACCCTAGATCCGTGTCATCCTCATGATTTGTGGCCAATAAAGGCGTAACTAAAAACACTAGACTCTCTGGGCCATTTTCCTCATCACAAAAGGAATTAACCGAGTGGAATGAATGGATCCACCAATGCTAAAACTAACTATATATAAACTCTATGCTATATGGACTCTCACTGGGAGCTAACTAACTATTAAAATGAAAAATGATCAGATCCCCTTTTTATTTTGTGGCTTTCCTGTCAACCCAAAAACATTATTGTTGTTATCCTCTTCTAATCCACAAAATGTATGCAAACGTGCGTCTTCCTTACCTCATCTTTTGTTTTCTATGTTATGCAAGTGAGTGCGAGTTGTCAACAGATTATGGATCTTTTCAATTATTCAAAGTTGTGTGTGGGACTATGACTGATAAGGGATAATGGAACGTGAGCTTGTCTTGTGTATGCATCCTATATTGTGAATGATAATGATAGGAAGGAAATGATGTTTAGAAAGCAGAAATAAGGTTTTTTCCTATTGCAGTAGTCAGTAAGTGAGTAAAAGCCTGTATTTGATGATTATGTAAGCCGGGAATCCAATAGGATACACAATTTTAGATTAATGTGTCTGGAACTCAGAAAGTGGCAATAAAAATGATGAATTTCAACTGTAAACTATTTCCAGTTAGTCATTACGCGCATATTTTTTCCCACATTGCATAACTTTGGGTTTATGAATCATGATGAGATAATGTGATGACACAGTTTTTGTGAATTTTTTGAAATTTATGAGGGGACGACAGACAGATGATAATATGGTTAATAGGGCAAAGTGCAAATGCAATACTTTAATACGTAAATTTCAATTCTGTGGAGGAGGCAATATTATGTATGATGGACAAATGTTGTTGTTATGTATTTTATTTGTCTCGTGCATTGGCAATAGGAGTGAGGATGATAAAAATGCACGTGTCATTTGTTATTGAAATTAGATAAGGTGTAAAAAATGGTAAACTCATTGTTGCATTTTTTGCCATTGTAGATGCGCTCAAGTATTTAATTGCTTTGTCATTCATTAGCTGTGGCAATAATGTCATTATGAATTGCATATTTAGTATTATTGTTCATATTATGCATGAGATAATGTCAGGTTTGTATGTAGCCAGCGATAGTATTCTGTTTTGCATGCATATTATTATCCAAATGAGTTTTGTGTAGTTTTTTCAACCGTTCAGTTTATTGTGATATTGTCATTGATAGTCACTTTTTATTCATTCATGAGTACAACAATAGGCTGAATTCGCAATTCCTATGCTGGGGATTGAATTTTATTTGTTTAGATGGTAATTGGAATGCTATATTTTTAACAGAAAATTTTCGCTCGCCAGGCTCAACTGCACAGTTAAACGTCCTAGTGAATTCTCAAGAACTTAATCTTAAACTCTAACATGTTAGATTAAAAATTTCCATTCAAGGTTATTTGGCGCTTGTTTCTTTTTCCTGGTTACCTTGCTAACAAAACTCTGCAAACGACCATTTCACCGACACAGCAAACTTACTATTATGGAAGTCTATTTTGATCACGAGCATTCAGTAACTTACTACGAGACTCTAGTGGTGGAACTATTATAGAAGGAAAATGAAACCACTTGGGGTTCAAAGGATTCCTACTCACAGATGATTAATGATCCCTGGTGGTCCCATTTACGACCTAAGAAATCATCGTGAATTGACATTAATGTGTGACGTGAACTTTCTTCTATGCAGTACTACAACTCCTTAAGTTCTCGTGATGATCGTAATTATTATGGTGATGATGACATCAGCCCATAATACATAAACCCTACCATCCCAAATCCTATGTGCGTATATTGATTCAACTAACTGACTGAGCTAGCTCCCTTTAGTTTTAGCTCCTGAGATATTGGTGGTGCAAAAGTGTAGGAGCCAAATGAATGAAATCAGTCGTCAATCATTGTAATGAGAATGGGACCAAAGTAGACTGACTGAGTCAGTCAAGTCAGTAACTTCATAAATGTGGTGATCTTACATTATTTCTCAAGTCTGTACTAAAGAATTCTTTTTAGGGTTCGAACTATAGCATTGACTGACAAGATAGCATTTATTTTCCAAATCTTATGGTTAGTTAGTTAGTTAGTTTGGTAACTAACTAGACAGCAGTATAAATCAAAATTTTTGTAACTACTATTCATAGATTCCTTGATTTATTATATTGGAAACAGATTACACTACAGCTCACACATTTCTTAAGCAAATAATCTTGAAACCATGAGAAAATTTAAGTTTGATTCTAAATAAGTCATGATTTATTTATTTAATTTCAATAATCGAGCCAAAACTCAGCCATTTTGCATTCACATTCATCGAAACCGCGTGGTGGCATAGCACTTTGCTACTAAAACACATATACAAATATCGTAAGTAACTAGCAGACCATCCAAACTGATAAGGGAAAACAACAGGGGAGCGCAAACTGAAAATCATCCTTATTCCCATATTATTATTATTACTATTATTATTAGTTTTTCCCGTCAGGCACTCACAAACTTATATCGTAATATATGCGAAAAATTCAACTAACTAAATAACAATGCACCGCTATCTGTGTGTGTGTGCACTGAATAATTTATAATAGAGCCAGGTAAAAAAACAAGAACCTTGTAGGCAGTTTTAGTAACATTTTTCTCCCCTGTGTTCCCTGGTCCCAGTTAGTTAGGTAGACCGGATATGTTGTTTATGAGCACATGCATGACAAAAGGAGCGTTCAAGACAAAAAGGGGGAAAGCAAGCGAAAAAAAACAATAAGTTGAGTTTAGTTGGAATGATTTATGTCTTTCTTTTTGACAGTCGTTCACGGCGAGGAAATAATTATTTGTTGCTATTATCTGGCTAACAAGTGTTGCTACCTGTATGAATTTAATTAAGCGTATCATCATGATAGGTTGGTTGGCAGGCAGGTAGGTGTAATTGTAATCACCAGTATCTAGAATTTTGCGCAGTTTAGTTAGTTAGTTAGTTAGTGTATTGGTGAGAGAATTTTATTATTATGACTGCCAGCGGAAATGATTTGTAAGCCTGATAATGTTTTGTGCATGAAAAATTGATGGGGTATTTGATGCTAGTAGTTGTATAGTTAGTTGTTTTATAGTCAATGTGTGTGTCTGTCATTATTGGTTGGCTGGGGTTGAGAAAAATGAGATTTTTTAGTTGCCAGTTGGTAGGCAAGTAGCCATGCAAGACGTGGAGTTTGCCAATTTAAATGAGGATTGCAGAGCTGCGGTGGTAGGTTGGATTAGGTAACAATGGAAATGATACTTTTTTGAGATAGAGAGAGAAGAAATTGAGTCCATTTTTGTTCAAAATTTGTTCATCAGTCGATGGTTTTGGAAAATTTACAAAACAGCTAGCTTATATAGAGTGGCTAAATTGATGTATTAACATCATCATGCATAAAATATTTTACAAAAATTTCAGTCTTAATAATTTTTGAAAATTTGTTTCGAATGAAATGAATAAAACAACGTTTTTAAAAGTGGATACCAAAACTGTATCATTGTTACCCCCTGTTAAAGTCTACTTGTGAGTCCAAACAGTGTGAAATTAATAGATTTAAACTCACTAGTGAAGATAAATGATCCTGAATTGCACCAGAGCATACAAAAGTGAATTATAGAGTTGATAGTAGTTACAAGACTGCCAATGATTTTCGCCCTCTCTTCAATCATAAAGTCAATTAAATTCAACTTACTGGTTAGTTAACTAACTACCGTCCCTCAAACAACAGATTCAATGATCGCTACAGTAATTATACACTCACTATTGCCATATCCACTCAATTAACAATATAAATAATGCTACGTTTAGCTTGTTAACAAAAATAATCAAATATCTAGTCACTGCAACCAAAGCTTAACAATGAGTGCATTGATAAATGGAAACACAAATAGGTGTGTGCATAGATAACCGACTAAAGTATCAAAAAATTATCATCCTTGCGAATTATATTGCAGATTTTTCTTTTTCCATCCGTCAAAGATGCCAATCTTGATGAGTTGAACAAAGGGTTGAACAAAAAATGTGTAATTTTTGCAGGATACTAAAAATTACTAACTAACTAACTAACAAAGAAATCATTATATTACGACTAACTTACTAGCAAACTAGATTTAGCCGATATCACACACAGAGAGCATTATTCTAACTTACACGGTAAATAAATACAACTGTAACTCCTAATAGGACTGAATACTTGATCCATACAAAAGCTATATTTTATTTCACGCATTCCAAATTAGTTGAACCTATTGTTCTGAAGGAAGGAAGAAATCATATTTTTATGCTCATTTTACGATTCCTCTGACAAGCACACAACATAAAATTCACAATACTTACCAACTACCACTACAGTAAGTATAGAAACTATATTACCTGCACCATAATAATAATAATATTATGCATTTTGATAAAAAAAAACATTACCTTATTGCATACAGAGCAAGTCAGTATATATTATGTACTAATTGGCTGGAACACTAGAGCATATGTGCATTTAGTGTGTGTACTGTGAGAGTGCGCGTCAGCATAAATAATCCTTTTAACAATGACACATCCTGTTCTCGTGTGCAATAAAATCCAGATGATTATAAATTGCCTATTGTTTTCTACCTTAAAACATTGCGTCCACCATAAAAACCAAATGACAGGCACAACAATTTACAAGTCAAAAACACAACCGTGTCTATATAGTATGTATATTGCGTCGGCATAATGTAAATAAGTCCGCTTTAGAAACTCACTGGTGAACTTTCGCCCGTAACTACTTGATAACCACACGCTAAAACACAAGAAGCCTTTATTCCCGTTTTTAAGGACACCAAATTATTATTGGTAGCACTGCTAAAACGACAGCACGTCCAGATCACCATTTAGATATGATTCAAGAGTAATAAAAGGCTGTATGTACCTGTGTTTAGATGGTGTCTATAAAACGACAACTTGTGAAAGGTTTGGTTTAGCCTAATATGGGAATGTAATGATTCTATACTGTAGGCACTCGCGGGACAATAGGGACTTCTCCGGATTCGGAATTCTTAGTTAGGTAGCTATAGTTACTTTAGCTAGTATGTATGGAGTAGTTACGTTGGTAAGTATATGGACAACAATATTGTAATCTTCTGTTTTGATGTTTGAGCTCAACGTAAAGAAAAATGGGCAGCCGGGCTCTCAAACAAGAAGAGATATGGGACTGTAGTTGTAACCAACTAACCAACTACTTTACGTTAGTTGGTTCGGTTTAGTTAGTTAGTTAGTATTCATCATGGTGAGTTCTTTTAGTTAGGGTTGCATGCATTTTATAGGAGACGAGATGATGAACACGAGTGACAGACAGGATACATATATTATCTGGTTGATAATGCATTTCGCAAACACAGAAGTGCTTGTCCATCAATCAACCTCTCAACTCTCTAAAGTGTAGTATGTGTAGTTAGTTAGCATTGTGTGAGTGACTAAAACTTACTTGAATTTGATGATTTGTTCCTTACTAACTAACTACTACTATAGCTAACTAAATGGCGCATAATGTTAGTGTGCACGAGATAAGAAAAATATTGAGAAAATGGAAATACAGATTGAAGACTGGAATATGTTAGAGTGTGTGGTGAATCCAAACCGGGTTAAATAATTTGTATTATGGTGATTTCATATAGTTATTAAACCCTAACCCTATGTATTTCCTAAAAGTGATATGAAAATGCATACAAAACTCATAAAATGTTTAGCCATCACTGGTTCTCATTTCAATTATGGTCACCGTACCTCATTTTTATGCAAATGCAAGTTGCTCACCTTTTTGTACACATATAAAAGGGGTGCTACTGGGGCTACACGAATTCACTATGACCAAGTGGGTGTCAAGAAATTTACAGCTCATTTCTGCCATAAAGTATGAAGCGCCTGACAGTGACACAGTATTATAATAAAGCATTTGATTAAGCGCCCATAATTAAAACATGTTGGCAACCATTTTTAATAAGGTTGCACCTTCTATGGTCACCAGGAACATAAATGATGACTGTTTTGATTCCATTATTACAATGCATACCCACAGGGATGGTTTCTTTGGCTGACGGCACAAACGGATGTTGACATGACATGACATGAGACACCATTTGCATTTCAAGTCTTCCAATAGACAAGGAAGGACATTATCGATGGACACAGATAGAAACCAACTAACTACTGCACTCCATCCATTGTATATGCACACCAACTAACTAACAATAATATATTCTTGTAATGTCATCATGACAAAAAAAAATATCATGCTTCGCAACAAAAGTCTCAATGCGGCTGTCCAATCTATCCACAGTGCTATTATCAATCAATCTATTTCTCCATCATATCAATTTACATGGAAATATAAATGTGCTTTGCTCATGTTTTCCACTCACGTTCTCTCTCCCCTTCATTATTATAAATGAGTGATTTGATGGCAGCTAAGGTATACGCGCAGCAATACTATACACGCATATTACATGAAGACTACTTTGACTTGTTCTTCGAGCGGCTCCCTTTTCATCTGTCAACTTCCAATCAATAATCATAATAATGATAAATTTGAATGATAATCCTCCTGTGGCCGCAGAAGACAAGTTTGTTACTCACTCTATATGCACTGTATGCATGTGCAGCTTTTTCCACTTATTGATTCATAACTAAGTAAGAGTCACAGAATGATACTGACTATAACCTACTTACAATCATCTTTGCCCATTCCTATTTTCAATTTTAAAACTTAGTGATTCAATATACTATCCAGAAAATATATTCAAAATGATGATTCAAAAACTAGTCATTAAGTCACTTTTTCATTTACTCAAACACAGAAAATAATATACACTATACAATATTTCTCACTTGGGCTTTGTATTTATCTTGGGCGTCCAAAGAGTGAAGACCCTGTGGTAATTTATCATAGTCAGTTCACTTAATGACCTACCATTCTTCATATTGCATGATGGAGCCTGGCACTCATATGTCTCATCATGGAGAAATTTTCTTCACTAATGTTCCTCCAGGCTCAGTCAGTCAGTCACTCACTCAGCTCATATAATATGTGGGAACTAACTAACTAACTAACGAACTATGCATGGAACACAATATAATGGATGGACTTGAGGCGGCACCACATGCCAAGCGATGATGATGACTATATGACAACACAAGGTTGCCCATTTCTTATACAGACTATTGTAGTGACTGACTGTGCTCAAAAAAAGATGGATGCGATCGTCATTATTATATACGATTGTGTGATGAAAAAATTGCCGTCATCATCAGTTTATTATGATGATCAGTTAGTTAGTTTCTTACTTACAGGTGCACAAGGTGTGCTAGAGCTAATAAAATGATGAGTGTAATTTATAGCCAAAGCTGCCATTTTTTTCGTGTCCTTCGTCCATGTAGTGTATACTGACAGAGTCAGTCAGGTAGTTTTTTTAAATTGTCTCTGGCTGAAAGGCATGAATTGCATAAGTAGTAAAATAAGAAACAAGTTCATATTTTGCGCAAACTTCCTGCCAACATAGGTTTACTACTACGATGTCAGTGTCATTGTCATTGGAAATGAATTGACTTGTCTGAATTATTGATAGGTATTTGTTTGGGGATTGCGTAAAGTCACTCATTCCACTCACATTGTGGTTTGCCTGGGCTTTGTTGCAAGATTTCCACATTTTATAGGGAGATTCTGATGACAGAGTATAATCAGAATGTAATCTGGAATGAAGAATTCCAGACCTGGCCTTTATATATGTGGGGGAAGCGAGTCATTAATCGTGACAGCTCACTTCACCATTTCACTTGAGTTCACAAAAGCCATATGCCGAAATACACGTAACTAAGTGGGCAATGACAACAAAAGTAGTATTAGTAGTAGTACCGAGTCATTCGGCATGCCTGCCTACTTGTCAGAATAGAGTGAGTGAGTTTGCCATACAGTTTGGCTCGTGTAGGTGGAGGACCATATGATACAAGAGAGATAGAGATAAAATTGGTGCATAAAAATGTCAGATATGGATCAACACAACCAAACAAAATGAAGCATTGAAGATTCGCATGTCCTTGCAAAACTGAATTCACAAAGAAGCAGTTTTAAAATGATTCCAGAGTTTAAGCTGTCACAGTATGTGAGTTTATCCGCAAGTCAAAGGAAATAGGAGACGTTTGCATTGTAAAACTAGTTAGTTCGTTACTAACTCCAACTTCAACTCCAGAGAGTCAGCTCCCCAATCAAACGAATTGTGGCCACAGAGACGAACCACAGAACAACACAGATCGTCATCATCATTTTATCTCATCTCTCTGTTCCTTCCTGAATGAACACAGGCCCTGGCTGACTGACGGACTAGCTTGACGGCCCTTTTTACCATCCTCATTATTGTCTGTGTCAACAACAAAAGCCAAAAGTGAACACTATGTATATGGGGACGTTTATTACGTGCTCCTGTTGTCTCCATTGTGAGTTTTTAGAATAAACTGTCACTTTTGATGGCAGACGTATGTTACATACTGTATAGCTACTGACTCACTGACTGACGGGCGGTTTGAATGCTGTTCAATAGACATAATGTAGTGTAGTTAGCCAATCATTTTCGTAGATCGGTTCCAATAAAGGTCTAATTCATTCCATCTTTTATAGCTTTGAGTCTCTTGTTTGTAATTTTACACAAAGAATTCTTACAACAGAACCTACTCCAACTATTACACCCACTTATCTAGGTTTTGATAAAATAATACACGCAGCGTAGAAGCCGAGCAAACAAATGCCATACTAAAAATGCTCCAATTCCGTCGCTAGCTAGGTGAAAAGCCGATCTATGCTGTGGCATAGGAAATCTGACGAAGTAGATTTGCCATTCGTTGACTGAAAACAAGAAAGGGAATCCAACTAACTAACTAACTTAACTTATGGTTATTTTCAAAATCATTGCATTACTAGATCTCCCATCCATATGGAACCAATGAATTGACAAGGGATTGCGTTGTCATGTCGAACATGTTGACATGGCTCAAGGATTGGCGGCGGTACATAGCGGACTACAGCCACAAAACAGCTGACAAGTCTACCAAAGAATCAACTATACTGTACTCCTATTGCACTTCATAACTCCAATCCATTTAGTTAGTTAGCAATAATGAAATGATTCAACTGTTGAAAGTTTGCTTTTGCTTTTAGCTAACTATTGAACAGGTAGAAGTATAGTAATGATCACGACATGAACAGCAACTTTTATATACACTCGTTTTCATCACGACGATGAAATTTGACTAACTAACCAACATAATTATCGTGTCAAAAGTTAGTATTGGTGTGAAAACACGAAAATTTACAAATAAATTATTCTCATGCATGTACTCACTTACTAACTGACTTGAGTTGAAAAATGCTGACATCTTAATTTCATACACAGACAGACACAAACTGAACTTTGAATGTGGGTTCTCAGATATGACTATCGAGTGCGAAGGACATGACACAAACTCGAGTGCAACTACACCCATTAGTGATATTAATGAGTTGTACAGCTAGTTGACAGTTTGGCTCATTTCCTCATGTTTCTATCAATCAATCATTTGGTAATGTGAAGAAAATGATGTCATCATCATTATGCTTTATTATCACTAACTAACTAACTATCTGTGCCCAACCAAGCCTTGAGAAAATGAAGGGAGCAAAAAAATGAGATGTGACAGGCGGATGAGTGACAAAAGTAAGTAAGTTACAATTTTCCCACGTTTTCAATTCAAGTTAGCTACAACACAAGGGCGAGATATAGTTTCTACCATTGGAATATTTATTATTGGCAATCTGGTTGCTAACTAATTATGGACGTGCTGAGGCCAGTGTGCAGTCAATTACCAAGTAATTACTTGTGTTTTCGAACACATTAAGGTTGTTGGTGTAAATAAAGGATGGAATAAATAATTAAGTTTATTGTTTGTAGGCTAATTACGAATCCCTTTCAAGTAGTGCATCGCATAACAATGGCATTGCGGTGTGGTGCCGGAAAGCCTGTAGATTTTCCATATTGGTAGTTAGTTAGTTAGTATTACTGCAGTCATCATAATGATAGCAGTGCATAGGGCATAAAATAAAATGCATTGTACTCGTCAAGGGATGAGGTGGTTTATAATAATTTGAGTGTGTATGTATATGTAATTAATAACATTTGAGAGGGCGAGAGAAACTTTTTCTACATAGTGTAATCACAGAGTATTTATTATATTACACTCTGATAGTAACGATGATAATATGGCTTGCTAATAGTAGTGATTACGATTAGATAATTATAGCTGGGCTGAACAACAATAATGAAAATCAAGGTTGAGTACACCACGGAGACCACCGTATCATTTTTTAATGACAAGATCCCACGCAACAACAATAGGTAGATTCAATGAGAAATGTAACAATGGAAATGAATGACAGTCCAAGTCAATATGGTGATTAATTTGAGACTTAAATTTGTTAAATTGGCATGCACAAGTGTGAATGTTGGCTCGATATATCGTTGAGCAAAAATAAGAGACAACCAACAACGCAATGAAAAATATGTCAGTTCTAAAGTTTTTATTTACTTTCACAATCCACTATATTATACGCATCTCAAAGTATAAGTTGAGATAAACACAAATAACATCAGTAATGTATAGAGGTCACGACAGAATCATCGGCTGACTTGAACGGATGCGTTATAGTGCAACTAAAATAGAGCTTGATTAATCAGTTAATAACAAGCAAGTAAGTAATAAGAGAATAATTAAAAGGATTATAACTGTGCAGACAGAGAAAAAACAATAATTAAATACATAACATTTTTTCAAAACAGTTGTGGATACTTCCTCACAATAACTAACTAAATAATAAAGTGAATTTTTCAAAATATTTTGACTGATTTTCACTTGGGTTTTCACAAAACGACAAAGATAAAGGAAGCCAACATAGTCACTCACTAGGCCACTAACTAACAAAACGCATTGAGCTGAACAAAACAATGAAAGTAAACAACACAGAATAATTGAGCGGCATCATACAAAATGTACATACATATTTCTTAATCTTTGATTGAATCGATAATCTCTCATGTTGGATTCTAAAGACCAACTAACTAACTACTCTCTCTTCTCCATATTTAGACTTGTTCAATTAAAACTATTATCAATTAAATATCATGTAGTTAGTTAGTTAGTTAGTTACACAACTATACACAAGATAATCTTTTCTAACTTGTCACTTACTTACTGACTAACCTAATCTTTTCGCGAGCGAGCTTTGGTGGTGATAATAATAAACGTCAATACGTGATCAAAAATAATTATTACACAGTCGACCGACACTTGAACATCGATAACTATTCATCAATACTTAGCAAACTAACTATACTAAGATCACCAAGTTCAATTTTTTTCGAATCCTTAAGGATGAACTGGTGGGCCAAATCTTTGTCCGTACAGTGAATAAGGTGATGGATAGTAACTAGAACTTGGAATAGGTGACACTAAGGAAGACACAGAATTGCCCTTAGCTGCGGCGGCAGCCGCAGCGGCTGCTGCATATGGATGATATCTGGCCGCTGACATTGGACTCAGAGGAGGTGTGGGATAATTTCGATGAAGCGCCGCAGCAGCTGCAGCCATTGAAGAATTCAAGAGAGCACTAGAGTACAAAGAACTAGGACCACCAAGTGAAGCCAATTGTGCAGCACTCACTTCCGCCGCAGTCGCACCACTGCTTCCTCCATTTGAAGATAGATTTGTGTGAGTTCTGAGGTGTTGTAACAATTCTTCTGAAGTGGGGAACCTCTTTCCACAGTAAGTATCTCCGACAATCCAATTACAAATGATTTTGGAATTAGCGGCAGCAGCGGCGGCATTTTGTTGCTGCTGTTGTTGTTGTTGCTGCTGATGATGTTGAGCCAATTGAGCATGCTGTTGAGCTACGGCGGCCTGTTGACTTAGCAAACTTGAAGGATACAGAGCAGCAAGGGCGGCTGGGCTGAGACCAGGTGGTGGTCCCATAGCTCCAAATGGAGATCCAAATCCAGGGAAAGGAAACTTTTGATGATCACATTGAACACAACCGGCTGGACACATGCCAACAGACGAAGCAGAAGATGTGGGTGGACCGAACGGGGAGAAGCCTGCTGCAGCAGCAGCAGCCATTAAACCAGCAGATCCTCCAGGCCCATAAGGACATCCAGTGCAATAAGGATCTTTACACACGGGTACAATAGTTTCAGCTCCTGACGGGGTTTTAACGCGACTGTAACTGAGATATGGTGAGCCTGATGGGGCACCAGGATATCCTGGGAATTGACTACCGTGGTGAGAGAAAAATGGGGGTCTCAATGCTGGATTGGTAGGATCGAAACCAGGTGGGTAGCCTGCCAAAGCACCCAGACTTGAGAGAGATCCAGGTTTGGCGTAATCTTTCCCTTGTAGCACTTCCAATCCTGATCGAATTATAGGAGAAGCTCCTTGATCATTGCTTTTCGATGAGGAGGAGGAGGAGGAAGACTCGGATTTTTTGAGTGACACTTTTTCCTCACTATGCTTATTGCTGCTACTACCACTACCACTTTTACTACCGCTATGGCTTGAACTGACACTGTTTGATGATGTAGGAGCCACATTGCTGATAATTGCTGCTGCTGATCCACTGGGACTACTACTGTTGGATCTATGCTGAGATGAAGGAGGACTCATTCTACTCATTTTCATAGGCACTGGTGACCCCGCACTGCTGGGGCTATGATGGTTTTGACTTTTGGACTGGCTCTTTGACTTGTTGTCTGGGGAGCTTCGACTTGTGTCTTGCTGTTGAGAGCTATGACGTCTTTTCTCACCAATGCTTGTGGACTCTTTACTAGATCGACCACCACTGGAAGTTTGCCCGTCATTACTATACGGTCTGAAGGCTGGTGGAGAAGTTTTTCCGCCTCCCAATTTTCCACCATTGCTGGTAACACAAATGCCCGAGCCGGATCCAGAACTACGTGGTCTAGATGTAGAGTCACGTTCACATTCCGATTTCAGGCTACTAGTCTCACTACTAGTTGATGACTTTCTTTTGGACGAATCCCCATTTAAGGAGGACAACAGGGATTTCGTGGATGGAGAATCCGCTCCAATTTGACTGCATGTTTGTGCCAATAGAGCCAATGGGGACTTCTTTGCGTCCAACTGTGTGTAGAGAAAACAAATTCATCAGTTTCAACATGAAAAGGAATGTTTTTTTCATTCTGGTTTTGAAGTCTCTACAGTCATGTTTGCTATTTATTTTTCTCATCATTATTATGAATGCTTATTCTGCATCATTCTGCATGCTGTTTCATCCAGCAGTCCCTAGATATTAACCAAAACCAAAGTAGCCACGAATAATATGTTTTGCAATGTAGAAATATTATTGTGGGAAATTAGGATTCTAGTATCTTCAGCATTTGCACTAACAAACAACTTTATGCATACTGTGAGGGAAACTAAAAATAAAATGTTCCTATGTACCAAGTGAAAAGTTAATCTCAGAGTGGATTGTTCCAACGTGAGTGAATTTATGATTACACGAAAATATGGAGGTCTAACTGTGTAGTTATGAGTAATCATTGAGTGCACAGTGCTTCTTCCAACTCATCTAGCTTCATTCATCAAGAGTCATCTGCATTTGATCTCAAAGGAAATGGGAATGAAATGAGAAGAGTTGTGTGTGTAGTTCGTATTTTCTCTTTTGAAAAGGAGTTGAGGCAAAAACTCGTCTGTAGTCTCTACCTCTTTATTATGTTCCAGCTCTCGTGGGTACTCCCAGCCCAACTAACTAATAATAAAAAGCTCCGTGTATGATGTGCTCCGAGTATATAATGTGTACAGATGATTGAGTGAAAGATGAAGAAGGCAAAGTTTAACGGAGAGTCGTCACAAGTCAAAAGCAGACAAGAAAAATAAGCCCATGTCAAATTTAGGACAGGAACTTGAAATCATTCATTTTTTTCGCCTCCCTTGTTCTGTTGCATGTGAAAACTACATGTTTAGATTATTACACGCAAGTCAAGAAAAGAAAAAGAGAACGACACATTAAATAAGATAAATGAACTGACGGACGAACTAACAACTTGTGTATGCATCTCAACTTTTATGTGTTTTCCCCCTTTTTGACTAAAAAAAGGAGCGTCTGTGTTTTATAGAGTTAACAGTTTATGGCCTTTTTTCCATCATACAACATGACATGGTGTATGCATTTTCAGAGAGAAGTTAAGTTACCAAGTCTAGTACATTTTAGAATCGTTTTGTGTTCAAATTAGCGGACGACTGAGAGAAGTCATTTTTTGCTGTATAAAGTTAAGGGATGGAATAAAGAAGTGTGAATAGATTTAAGTTTTCCGTTTACACTAGGAAAACATGTACTGAAATTAATGATGACCAAACGTAAAAGTGTGAGAAAATGGTTAGCAAGTGAAGAGAAGTCGTGATTTGAAAAACGTTGTCTTTTCAGTGATTATGTCTAGAAAAATACTTTGAAAAACCTCATTGTCTTGAATTAGTTAAAAATCCTAGCAAGAATTCTAATTTTCGAACAAAACCTAACACTTTTAATCACACACATTATTGTTTTTCTTCGTTTTAACTTAGAAACCCCTACCCTAATTCACGCTCTAAACAAAATTCTTCCTATTTTCAAAACCAGATCAAACTATACCCGGAAAACAAAAAGAATACTTACAGTAGTCGGCAAAGGAGACAAATACTCCGGTTGAAGATATTGGTTAGGATTTCCTCCCAACATGTTTGTTCCGTCTAGAACCACCATTGGAACAAATTAGAAAAATTACTCACACAATCCAACAAGACAAAACCAACTAACTGCACACAAACAATTCAAAACTTGGGTTTTTACTCACAGTACATAATTCTCGTTCTTTGTCAGTCAATATCGTTCAATTTTTCACATTTACTAAAACACAATCGATCCTTTTTCAAACTAAAACGGTACACATTACCGCATTCACCAACAAACAAACAGAATTCCCAAACGATCCAAAAATGTAGTAATACTGGGACAAGTCAACAGTATTATTCCTTTTTCCACTCAAATTTGTTCAGATCCAAAATATTTCAAAGACTTCACTCAACAAAACACCAACATGACTTCACCCTTTGAACGCTCTACGAGGACTGACGAGAGAGTTGGACCAACTGAGCCTTTTGCTTTTCGTTTGGGCCTAGCTCACGGCTCACAGTACTTACTTACAATGGAAGTACGTAGTAGCTATCATTACTTGCTCTACTATATACAACCTACAACCATGCACAGATAGAAAAACTAGCTGTGTTCGGAGTTAGTTGGCAGTAGTAGTAGTTACTTGCATATGCAGTAAACTGCGCAATGGCTTCCCATTGTCATTGTCAAGTATTAGTTAGTAGTGAATAGACGGAAACCAATACTACCAACATAAATGCACTCTAAGTAAGTGTATTTCTATGTGTTAGTTTGTATGTAAGTCTCAGTTTAAGAAAATGTTTGATACTACTAATGGTTGGTTAGTTAGTTATGTAGGGATTTTAGGTACGATGTAGGATGCTTTCTTTAGTTAGATGTTTATAGCCATATGGTCTGGGCTAGGGAACACACTTGGTTTTGGGCTTATCTCAGTTGTCCAGGAGCTGAACAATGAGTAATATTCCCATCTCCTGCTGCTGGATCGTAAAAACAAGATTTAGTCAAAGAAGTAACTAACAAGTTGTTATTCGTGGCTTTTTCAATGCTCCCTACTAGTTTTTCTTGTGAACATAGGGAAATGATGATGACGGTGCACTTTGGTTCCACATTTTTTATTGTGGTGGTGTGTTATGGGATTAAAATTGGAGTTTTTGGAAGGCTCGTAGTAAATTTTAGTGAAAAGCAAGGGTTTGATGATGGCAAGTTTGTGAAAGGTGACAAAAAGAGTGAGTATCCATTAGCACGTGTTTTAAGATTAGGTATACACAGGTGTGATTTGGTCAGCTATGAGTTTTGATGTGCTACTCTTACAGTGATTGATTAAATTGTATCGTCGAGCGATTCAGTTTTAACATTTTGTCATCCAGTAGATATTGGTAATTACTGCACTAAAGTGCTACCGCGTTAGATTTTATTGACCGCTTCTGTAGCTTTCAAGTTCATCTAAACTTTATTTCATAACTAACTCTGTAATTTTACACTCACATGAGATTAAAAATGACAACCCGCTCGCTCACAAAAACTTTAATAACTTGAATCCAGCTGCAGTAATACAATCCTTGTACATAATCAGTGCTAAATAATATAAAGCTATTCTAAGCTACTCACTCACTCGCTATGAACTACACATGACAAGAGGATTATTTTCGATTACGTACTCTACTCACTTACATGCATTACAGAAGAACAAGTGTTCAAAAGCTGAAAAATTTTAAACTAGTTTAGCCTTTGTAATCGCGTTTTAGGAAACTTAGGGCTGAATTACTAAAAATCTGTTCTCAGTAGCAAGGTGGGTAGCTCACTACACTACCCATAAAAAGTGCAACAATGCTTGCTTCTTTTTTTTACAACACTGCCTGTCGACCTACCAGTCCAGTGTTCAGTTGTTCACTTCATTTCATAACTCTATTTATAAAACATTTTTTACAGCTTTTGCCGGCTTATTCACACAGAGGAGGGAAAAGTTGTCCAATTTTTATTGCATGATATGTCAAAAGAACGCATGCGAGAAAGGATTTCCGAGAAATTTTTGACAGCTTGGTTCCACCAGTAGTATCTGATTCCAAAGCTCAACCACTGAACTTAAAAATAACTCGAATCCACCAAGGTTTCCCATCCATAATTGTCATCTCACACACATCACATGCCTGTTTGTATCAATATAATGACCTGATGGACTGACAGCAGGTTTCATATCAGTCAATTAACTATGTATTATTAATATTACGATCATTGTTCTCCATTTTTCTCATTTCTTGTCAAATATAGGTGACAGTTTTTTGTTTAATGGATGACATGGCTCCAAAAAATGCTCCTGTCATTCCGGAGAAATCCTTGTTTGTCATGCGAGCAAACAATTTTAATACTCGCAGTTGAATGTGTCAATATATTTTCACATAAAAGGTTTCATTATTGTAAGCCAAATTTCCATTGTGTGTACAAAAATGTGTTTCCCACTGATCCCTGCAAATACAATGAAATCCTTGTTTGATAAACAATCACTTTAGATTATAGGCTATTCCAGGGCAAGGTTCATTCATTCACATTAGCTAACGAAATATGCATTGCCGAATGCATCGACCTGTATACTACTGATAATAAAAATACACAGAAGCTTGTTTGGAAAAATCATCAATATTGACAGTCTCTGTTTTCAATTTCCTTATCTAAAAGCTGGAAAGGAAAAACTTTTTCCTTTTACTCAATTCCCAATTCAATGTATCAATCATATCCACACAAATAACATGTCAAATTACGACCGGACCAAATTTCTCCCTTATCTGACAGGAAAACAAAGACTGATGAAAATTATGGCTCTGTTTTCAAAAAAAATCTTTCAGACCATTATCGCTCAAGAAGACGAGTCAATATTGAACAACGACTTATTCTTCCCGTTCATTTATGAATGATGATGACATTCTATACGTTATCATCTTTCCCCCAGCAGTGCTCATCTATATCTATAGGGAAAGACAAACTTTGTACTTATAGCTAACTGAAAGCAAAGTGACAGACCATTTTCATACCATTTGATAGATCACAGTCCAAAACATACACACACAAGGATTCTCTATGTTTGTCTTTGTTTACTGCCTGGCCTGTCTACACACACAGCACTTGTGTTTTGTTTGCACAGTTATAGTTAAGGACTTATTTCAATTTGTATGCTGCATTTTCGATAGTTTGTGTACAGTTTGGACAGTTTCTTGCCCTTTTGGAACACAATATCATAAGTGACAACTTTTTTCTCTCATCTTTTAACTAAATTGGAATAAATAGTATGATTTTTTATGAGTGTTGGAATCCGTTGATAGGTTTAGGCATACTGCTTGTTTACAACGCCATTCTAGAGAATTTTGAAAAATATGTTTTCTATTCCGTAATCAATAAAATAGTTAGTTATTATTCATTGATTTCAGGGATATATGGAGTTGCAACCTTAAATTTAATGGAACCAGGAATGCCAAAAGTATGGCTAAGCATCCATGTGAACTTATTCTTATTGTTGTTAAAATTGTTTCCCACAAGTCGTACATCTTCATGAAAATCTCATTAGAAGAAACTCCATAGGATTCCGTAGCCACCCAATTTGGGTCTCACTCAATTCTCAACGGAGGATCTCTTCATTCCAAATTTCTCTATCTTTCTGCCTACCCATGTAAAGTCTCAATAATAAGCTCTTAAGATGAAATACGACTAACTCGTTCATCATCTATTTCCGTTTGACAAGGATTCATAATCTGTGTCGGACAGATTTCACTTCAGTTCAGTTACTAAAGCCCTTAATTACGTATGCTTACTATTGCAGTGAAGGAACTCTATGTGCAAATTTTTTCGTTCTTTAAAGCTTAGATTCACAAAAGATTGCAAATCTGCGCAAATGGAGAAAAACCCAAAAATGTCAGCCTATAAAGAAATTCTTTCTTTTTTTTGCTCAAATCAAAATCCTATTACTTACTTACTAGCCACAACCCACTGGTTTTACCAAAAAATCCTCCCATATCGGAACCAACTTGGTTGGTTCCTTTGAAACGCAATTTGGGACAGTTTGAGGAACATATCACCACAGACATGCATCCGTGGCTATACGAATGTACACATAAGTTTGACTGATGGATCCCAAAAAGTGACGGCCAAGCTGACTTTCCGTCGTTCACGCGATGATTGATTGACAACTGTGTGAGCAACGCAACAACATTATAAGAGTGGATAGAAAATTATGAAATGAAACGCATATCCATAGCTTTGGAACCAACTAACTAACTTACACAGGGAAAGGAAACCACCTTGACTGATGTTGATGATGATGAATGAGCCCGGAGTCCAATCTAGGAGTGCAAAGTACACACAACACGATGACACAAACTTATGCATGTATGCTCAGAGTTCAAAATGATGTATTGCCTTCCCGTGCACACAACTTGAGTTCCAGATAGATTATATGCTCATGAAATGAGTTCCTGTCTCAGACCATTATGTCAAAGTGCTAATTAAAGAGCTCATGGGCCTTTCGCTTTTCAGGTGACGTTGAATACTAACAGCTAAATAGGATTTGGAGAAATGATTTAATATGCTAGCTTGCAACACATAATGCAATATGCAATCTTGTATCTACAGTAGTTGAGAAAATTTTAAAGTTTTTGGCCTGAAATAGGGCTCATTCCGGGATGAATTGATGAATCAGTGTTTGCATATGATTTGGGTCAATGACAAAAATGGGCCTATAGTTACTCTATGTACAGAATTTGAAACTCAGAATTCAGAAAAATTTTAATCCAAAGTTGTTAGGCTAGTAGCGTCATGAAGGTCTATTTTAATTTCGGATATACAATGGTTAACACTGTTAATGCCACATGGCCTTACATACACTCATTCAGGGTTTTTTTCTTGGCCATTTTTGACTGGATTAAAATTATGATTTGATAATGCAGACTAAATCCTGGGCAATGAATTTTTTACAAGAGTGCGTTCAAGTAAGTGTCAACAATTTGTGTCGGTCCCTTTGGTCCATTTGGATTGAATGATGTGTCGGCATAAACACGGGTGTAATAAAAATATATTTATTTATTCTCATGACATGTGTGCTTTGTGCTTATCCATGCGGATTTACAACTGCTCCCTTTATGACATGGTTTTACACAATATTTTTTCCTATACCACTTCTGCTCTTCATTTTAACACTTTGTGTAGGTAAAGCTTCTTTCACCACGTGTTCACAAGGAGAGAAACTAGAGGATTTGACTCAAGAGAAAAGTCATAAAATGGCTATATCTGTCTCAAAATGGCTTCTTGCTGGTTAGTTTTGTTTGTCAACAGTGTACATGAAAAAATCCGTCACACATTATGCTCAAAGTCACTCGTGTGCAATATAAACTGTGTAACTAACTAGTAGCGTAAAGTTCCCAACACTCATTGCCTATATACAGAAAACAGAGTGTTGTTGATGGATGAGTTTAATATTGACTACATAGGATGAAACTAACAATGCAAGTGTGAAACAATGCTACAGTATCGGGACTAATGGTTCCCACCTGACTTGATGATAAAAATACATTAATCTTGTTCAGCTAAAGATTCGTTTCGGGGCCACTAATTTTGATCATCTTTCAAAATTACGTGTGAAATTAGATTGGAATGAAGTTAATTTTTGTTAGTTAGTTTATCAGTCCAGTTCTACACATTTGTTTGGCATTGTAAATATATGCTAGCTAGAGCTAGACTGGGTTATTAGTTTAGAAGTTAGTTAGTTAGTTAGTTGGTCGTATACAATGAAAGACTGACTGGAGAGTTTACAGCCTCTATAATAATAATGTAGTGAAGGCGGCATATGTACTATGTTGAGCGGCTTTTGAAGAACACAAGAGGAATAGGGGGCCAATAAAGACAAGAACAGAGTGTAGAGCATGTAATAAAATGCCAACAGGGGACCAGCCATTAGAAAACCTACCATCAAGTCCCAGTCAAAACTTAAAAGCTCATAAATCATTTTGTTTCACTCTACATACTATATAGCATGTGTGCAGGCAGGCATTGTGTACGTAACTGCATTTTGTTGAGTCCAAGGAAATAATTCATCTGTTCAAGGGTACAGCAGTGTGGATTTGGATTAAATTTAGATCATGGTCTTGGATTTTCAGCCTTATATTTACTAGGTGGAATGCCAAAGTTTTAGAAATAATGCATTTGTGCTCGAGAAAGTTCAAACTTTTAAAAATTATGCATTTTTACTCGAGAAAGTTCAAATTTTTAATACTAATACATTGGTATTTGAGAAAGTTCAAAAGCTCTGTTCAACAGTCATAGTCATAAGACACTACGAAGTTTTTTAAATTCGAAGACCTAGCATTAAACTACTAATTGCTTCCCGATTTTTCTCAGGTTTCTACAAAAGTTTTCACATGGCATTGAAAACTCTCATACTACTTGAATTATCAGTAGACACTTTTAAACACACAGAAAAGAGCACTTTCTAGCCTGTATCTTCCCCCGTTGCTGCTGATACATACAAACAGCTGTAACAGCGTTATCTGAATGTACTGCAGAGCCTAGCTTAGCATATTACATTGTATTGGCTGCACAGTAAAATGGCCAGTATTATAATCAACATAATCGTAATCATAGTTAGTAACTTTAAGTAAGTATGTATGCTGGAGCAGTAATAATGGTTGTTTGCTCACTTTGGCTTCGACTGCAGCCATACGTTGTGTCTGCGTAAGGATAGCGTGCACCAGTCATAATCATAATAATGCTGTTAATGATCTCTCTCTCTGACTATAGAACTGTTGTTACTTTAAAAAACAGCCATAGTTAGTGCAAGCACCAACCAAACAGAGGAGGAAAATCAGTGATGCCTGGAGTAGAGGCCTTTCCTCTATGATTATTATTAAACCTGAAACTGACTCAGTCAGTCAGCAAGTGTACAATCAGGGAGACAAGAAAAGACGAAAATTATTTTAACTACTCTAAATAAGTATGATAAAAGATTGAAAATGAGGATTTTT
>Ga0210040_10003127_pt1 | contig 22635 bp, 24 predicted proteins | sample CryGeyCG12114_NA_FD_185462 | JGI IMG/M metagenome (GOLD analysis project Ga0210040, IMG submission 185462) | Groundwater microbial communities from aquifer - Crystal Geyser CG19_WC_8/21/14_NA (SPAdes) (version 2) | ecosystem: Environmental > Aquatic > Deep subsurface > Groundwater | place: USA...
TCAAGTTCCCCGACTTCATCCACTCGCAGAAGCCCGACCCGGTGAACTTCGACCGCCAGGTCGCCAACCGGGTCTTCGACTTCTGGTCGCAGTCGCCCGAGGCGCTGCACATGATGACCCTGGTGCTCAGCCCCCGCGGTCTGCCGGCCAGCTACCGGCACATGCAGGGCTTCGGGGTGAACACCTACAAGTGGGTCAACGCCGCCGGCGAGACCCAGCTGGTCAAGTACCACTGGCTGCCCAAGCAGGCGCTGCAGTCCTGGACCCAGGCCGACGCCGACGTGGCGCAGGGTCGTGACCTCGGCGTGCACACCAAGGACCTCTACGAGGCCATCGGGCGCGGCGACTTCCCCTCCTGGGACCTCTACGTCCAGCTGATGGACGACCACGACCACCCGGAGCTGGACTTCGACCCGCTGGATGACACCAAGGTGTGGCCGGAGAACGACTTCCCGCTGCGCAAGGTCGGCACCATGACCCTGAACCGGGCGCCGGAGAACTTCTTCGCCGAGAGCGAGCAGATCGCCTTCGGCACCGGTGTGCTGGTCGACGGGCTGGACTTCTCCGACGACAAGATGCTGGTCGGGCGCACGTTCTCCTACTCCGACACCCAGCGCTACCGGGTGGGGCCGAACTACCTGCAGCTGCCGGTGAACTCGGCCAAGGCCGCCAAGGTCGCCACCAACCAGCGCGACGGTGCGATGGCCTACTCGGTCGACCTGGGCCCGGGCCAGAACCCGCACGTGAACTACGAGCCGTCGATCACCGGTGGCCTGCGTGAGGCCCAGTACCCCACGCACGACGAGCAGGGCCCGGAGATCACCGGCCGGCTCACCCGCAAGCGGATCCCGCGAACCGACGACTACACCCAGGCCGGCCAGCGCTACCTGCTCTCGCAGCAGTGGGAGAAGGACGACCTCGTCGGCAACCTGATCGGCAACCTGTCGCAGTGCGACCGGCCCATCCAGGAGCGGATGATGTGGCACCTCTTCATGGTCGAGGACGAGCTGGGCCAGCGGGTCGGCGAGGGCCTGGGCATCACCGCGGACGACGTGCGGGGGATGCAGCCGCTGCAGTCGCAGACGCTCACCGAGGCCGAGCTGCAGCGGGCGGCGAACCTGGGCAAGAACGGCCCCCGCGACGTCAGCGGTCTGACCATGACGCACTGCGTGCCCAACCAGCGCGTCGACCTGACGAAGTGATCCACCGGGGCTGAGCCCCCACCGCACCACCCGCTGCGGGCCACGACCGGACTCCGGTCGTGGCCCGCAGTGCTGCTCGGCCACAATCCTCGGCATGGACAACGCCGCACTGCTGCTGGAGGCCGCCGACCGGCTGGAGGCGCTCGCCGCCCGGACGACCGGCGGCACCTGGACCACCCGGGGGCTGCTCGCCTCCCGGCCCGAGGTCGTCGCGGTGGCCGAGGACGGCGGCACCGAGCACGTCGCGGAGGCCCGCGCCCGGACGGCGGAGTGGATCCGCACGCTGTCCCCGGCGCTGGCCGCACCGCTGGCCGGCTGGCTGCGCGCTGCGGCGCAGGACCCGGTCCACCCGGCCGCGCTGGCCGTCGCGCGGCGGCTGGCCGGCGCCGAGGACCCGGTCGGTGCGCTCTACGCCGCGCTCAACGCCCGGGACGTCGACGCGGTGCTCGCCCGGTGCGCCCCGGACGTCGACTGGCCCGATGCGATGCACGGCGGCCGGGTGGTCGGCCGGGACGCCGTCGGTGCCTACTGGCTGGGCCAGTGGGAGGTCATCGACCTGGAGCTGCGCCCGCGCCGCGTGCGGCACCTGCCCGACGGCCGGGTCGAGGTGCTGGTGGAGCAGACCCTGCGGGACGCCGACGGTGACCAGCTGGCGCACGCCGTCGTGCTGCACACCTGCACGTTCAGCGGGTCGCTGATCGCCCGGCTGGACGTCGGCGACCCGGAGGCCTGAGGTCTACTCGCCGTCCTGCTCGGCCAGGAACTGCTCGATCTGCGCGCCGAGCTCCTCACCGCTGGGCATCTCCCCGCCGAAGCCGAGCAGCCCGGTGTCGTCGCGGGAGGCGGTGAAGGAGTCGAACTGCTCCTCCAGCGCGGAGACCACCGCGGTGTTGTCGCTGCTCCGGGCGATCTGCTCGTCGACCTCGGTGCGGTTCGCCTCGGCTGCCTCGCGCAGCGACTCGGTGGGCACGTGCAGGCCGGTCAGCCGCTCCAGGTGCTCCAGCAGGGTGAGCGAGGCCGCCGGGTAGGTGGCCTGGGAGAGGTAGTGCGGTACGTGCGCGGCGACGCCGAGGGCGTCCACGCCGGCCTCGCCGAGGCGGAGCTCCAGCAGGGCGCCGATGCTGCCGGGGATGCGCATCTCGCCCCAGTAGACCGGGTAGGACTCGATGAGCTGGCGGCGGGTGGCGTGCGCGGTGACGGTGACCGGGCGGGTGTGCGGCACCGGCATCGGGATGGCGTGCAGGGCCACCACCGAGGTCACGCCGAGCTGCTCGACCAGCTGCTGCACCGCGGCGATGAACCGCTCCCACGCGTAGTCCGGCTCGACGCCGTGCAGCAGCAGGAACGGCTCGCCGCCGTCGTCCTCCAGGGCGTAGAGCCCGATCTCGGGGGCCGAGACGGACTCGTAGCGGTCGCCGGAGAAGACCATCCGCGGCCGGTGACCGCGGTAGTCGACCAGCGCGTCGACGTCGAACCGGGCGATCAGCACCGACGGCAGCGTGTCCAGCAGGTGGGCACCGGCCAGGGCGCCGGCGTGCGCGGCGTCGAACTCACCGGACAGGTCGTGGACCAGGACCAGCCCGCGTCGCCCTGCGGGGGAGGGCGTCGCCGCCTCGCGGGCGAGCACCGGCCCGGCCTCGGGGAGGAGCTCGACGAGGTCCTCCGGTCGCTGCGGCACGCGTGGTCCTCCTGGGGTTCGGGGTCTTCTCAGCTGGCAAGGCGTCGCCGGCCCCGGGCATTCCCACCCCGGGGTCGCCGGCCTCACCCCGCGGTCGGGCCGGGAGCGTCGACGTCCGCCGGCTCGGTGTGCGCCACGTCGGGGCTGGCCTGCCGCCCCTTGGCCGACCGCCGCCGGATGAGCCGGGAGCCGGTGCCGTCTCCGGTGAGCTGCTGCGACGTGCCGTCGGCGCCGACCTCCGGGGCCAGACCGTCGAGCTGGTCGCGGCCGTAGCGGTAGAACACGGCGATCAGCGCGACGACCGGGACGGCCAGGAAGGCGCCGATGATGCCGAACGTGCTGCCACCGGCGGTGACGGCGAGGATGACCACGGCGGCGTGCAGGTTCAGCCCGCGGCCCTGCAGGATCGGCTGCAGCACGTTGCCCTCGAGCTGCTGCACCAGGATGACCACGCCCAGCACCAGCAGCGCGGTGGTGAAGCCGTTGCTGACCAGGGCGATGAGCACGGCGAAGGCGCCGGCCGTGAAGGCGCCGATGATCGGGATGAAGGCGCCGAAGAAGGTCAGCACGGCTAGCGGGAGCACCAGCGGCACGCCCAGGAACAGCAGCCCCAGGCCGATGAACAGGGCGTCCACGAACCCGACGATCGCCTGCTGGCGGATGAACTCCGACAGCGTGTTCCAGGTCTTCAGCGACAGCGCGGCCACGTGCGGCGCGGCCCGCGGGCCGGTCTGCGCGGCCAGCCACGGCACCCACCTGGGGCCGTCCTTGAGGAAGAAGAAGGTCAGCAGCAGCGCCAGCAGGACGTTGATCACGATGCCGCCGACTGTGGTCGCCGTCGAGTAGGCGTAGGTGGCGATCTGGGTGGCGTTGCCCTGCACCCGGTTGATCAGGGCGTCGACGGCGTCGCCGATCTGGTCGTCGTCCAGGTTCAGCGGCGGACCGCTCACCCACTCCTGGACCTGCTGCAGGCCGTCGCTGAACCGCTCGGCGACCTCCTCCACCTGGCTGACCACCTGGGGGACGATCAGCGCCAGGATCCCGCCCAGTGCGCCCAGGAAGAGCAGCAGCACGACCGCGGCGGCCAGCGCCGGGGGCCAGGAGTGCTTGCGCAGGAAGCGGGTGATCGGCCAGAGCACGGTGGAGAACAGCAGGCCCAGCACGACGGGCAGCAGGACCACCCAGAGCATGCCCAGCACGCGGCCCACGATGATCAGGGCGATCACGATCAGGATGAGCTCGGCGGAGGCGATCGCCACCCGGCGGGAGGCGGCCTGCAGCCGCTGCGTGCGCTCGGGGCCGGGTATCGGGGCCTTGGTGGCGACCATGGCGGGGCCGTTCCCGCCGTGCGGTGCGGGGGAGGCGCCGCTGCCCTCGGGCGTCGTCTCGTCGGCGGGGTCGGCGGCGCTGTCCTCGGGCATGGGTTGATCCCAACACATCCGGCGCCCGGGCACGCACCGGTGGCACGGAGTCACACCGCCGTCGGGCAGGACGTCGTACCCGCGTCGTAGGTTCGCCCCATGCCGAGAACCGCTACTGCCGACCGGGTCGAGCGCGATGAGCTGCTCGCCTTCCTCCGCCCCCGGCACAAGGCCCTGCTGCTCACCCACCGGGCCGACGGGTCCCCGCAGCTGTCCCCGGTCAGCTGCGGGGTCGACGAGCAGGGCCGGGTCGTCGTGGCCACCTACCCGCAGCGGGCCAAGGCAGCCAACGCCCGACGTGATCCGCGGGTGTCGCTGTGCGTGCTCTCCGACGACTTCGACGGCCCGTGGGTGCAGGTCGACGGCCGGGCCGAGGTGCTCTCCCTGCCCGACGCCCTGGAGCCGTTGGTCGACTACTTCCGGTCGATCAGCGGTGAGCACCCCGACTGGGAGGAGTACCGGGCGGCCATGCAGCGGCAGGGCAAGGCGCTGGTCCGGGTCTCGATCGAGCGCTGGGGGCCGGTGGCCACGGGTGGTTTCCCGCCCGAGCTCGCCGGGTCCTGAGCGGGGCGGGCGCCACTGCCAAGGCTGCAGCCTTGCTTTTCATCAAGCAAGCTGTTGGACTTGCGGTATGCCGTTCGTGCTGACCGTGGACCAGCGGGGCAGTCGCCGGGGGGGCGATCGGGTGCCCGCCGGGCTCGCCGCGCTCTCCGGGGTGCCCACCGTGCTGCGGTTCGAGCGCACCGCTGGTGACGAGTTCCAGGGCGTGCTCGACGACCCGGTGGTCGTGGTGGACGTCGTCCGCCGGCTGGTCCGGCAGGGTGGGTGGAGCGTGGGCATCGGCGCCGGCCCGGTGCACACCCCGTTGCCGGGCAGCACGCGGGCCGGTGCCGGCCAGGCGTTCATCGCCGCCCGCGGAGCCGTCGAGGCGGCCAAGCGCCGTCCGGTGCGGGTGGCCGTCCGCGGTGCCGCCGCAGAGCCGGCCGCCGACGCCCAGGCGGTGCTGAGCGCGCTCGCCGCGCTGGTGGAGCGGCGCAGCGACCAGGCCTGGGCGGCGATCGAGCTGGTCGAGGCAGGGCGCACCCAGGTCGAGGCGGCCGGCGAGCTCGGGGTCAGCCGGCAGGCGGTGGGCCAGCGGTTGGCCGCCGGGTTCTGGGAGGTCGAGCGGGACCTGCGCCCGACCGCCGCCCGGCTGCTGGCCCGGGCGCTCCGGTGACCGTCGTGGTGCTGGTCCTGCTCGGGGTGGTCGTGCTCGTCGGCGCCGGGCTGATGCTGCGTGGCGAGCGGCTGCGCAACCCGCTCGGCGCGCTGGCCCTGGTCGGGCTGCTCGGCGTCGCTGCCGTACTCGCCTGGCAGGCCGGTCGGGCGGGTGAGGGCGCAGCGGCGGCCGGTCTGCTGCTCGCCGTCGGTGCCGCCGCACTGGGCGGTGGCCCGGTGGTCACCGCGGTGCTGCGCGCCGCCGACCCGGCGTCCGCACCGCACCGACCCCGGGCGTCGGATCCCGAGGTGCTGCGGGGCGGCGCCTGGATCGGTGTCCTGGAGCGCACCGCCATCGCCGGCACGGTGCTGGCCGGCTGGACCGACGGGCTGGCCGTGCTGATCGCCGTGAAGGGCCTGGGCCGGTTCAACGAGCTCAAGGCCCCGGTCGCCGCGGAGCGCTTCATCATCGGCACCCTGGCCAGCGGTCTCTGGGCGCTGGCCTGCGTCGGCGTCGCCGTCCTCCTCCGCACCTAGGGCCCGCCGCTTCCCGGCCATGTTGGCCAACATGGCCGGGTCCTGTGGACGGCGGAGCCGGCTGCTGGCCGGATGCGACACGCTCGTGGGCGTGTCCGGTCGGTTGTTGCCAGGGGTGTTCGTGGGCAGTGCTGCCATCGCGGAGGGGCTGCTGACCCGCCGCCAGCTGCGGGAACGCAGCTACCGACGGCTGGTCCACGGGGTGTATGCCGATCCCGGTCTCGAGTTCGACCACCGGTTGCGCTGCACCGGCGTCGCGCTGCTCCTGCCCCGGGGGACGGCCGTGGCGGGGCTCTCCGCGGCGGCCTGGCACGGCGCACCACTGGCCGCACCGCACGACCCGGTCTCCGTCGTCCGGCCGCCCTCCGTCCTCTGGCAGGGGCCGCGTGGGGTGCGGGTCCACCAGGGCGAGGTGGCCGCAGCCGACGTCGAGTGGCAGGACGGCGTCCCGGTGACCTCTGCGGTGCGCACGGCGTGGGACCTGGCGGCGTGGGAGCCGCTGGGCACCGCCGTGGCCGCACTGGACGCCATGGTGCGGAGCGGGACCCTCACGACCGGCGCGCTGCACGCCGCTGCTGCTGCGGGAACGGGGCGCAAGGGCGTCGTCCGGGTCCGTCGCGCGGTCCGGCTGGTCGATCCCCGGGCCGAGTCGGCGCCGGAGTCGCGGGTGCGGGTGGCCCTGGTCATGGCCGGCCTGGCGCCCGTTCCGCAGCACGAGGTGCGGTCCGGCGGTCGCTTCCTCGGCCGGGTCGACCTCGCCTTCCCAGCGGCCCGGGTGGCCGTCGAGTACGAGGGCGCCCACCACTTCGAGGGCAGCCAGATCGTCCGGGACGATGCGCGGATCGCTCGGCTCGAGGCGGCGGGCTGGCGGGTGGTCCGGCTCAGCGCGCTGGATCTGCGAGACCTCGACGGCGTCGTGACCCGGGTCCGAGCCGTGCTCGCTTCCTGACCCTCCGCGCGCGGCCATGTTGGCCAACATGGCCGCTCTCGCGCGCGGGAGGGGGAGGGGGGCGGTCAGAAGACCTCGATCTGGGCGCCCATCTCGACCAGGCGCTCGTAGAGCTGCTCGTAGCCGCGGTCGATGATGTCCACGTTGCGCAGCACCGAGTTGCCCCTGGCCGCCAGCATCGCCAGCAGGATGCAGACCGCCGGCCGCAGCGCCGGCGGGCAGACGATCTCCGCCCCGGACCAGCGGGTGGGCCCGGACACCAGCACCCGGTGCGGGTCCAGCAGCCGGACGTCGGCGCCCAGCCGGGTCAGGTCGGACAGGTGGATGGCCCGGTTGTCGTAGACCCAGTCGTGGATCACGGTCTCGCCGGTCGCGGCAGCCGCGATCACCGCGAAGAACGGCAGGTTGTCGATGTTCAGCCCCGGGAACGGCATCGGGTGCACCTTGTCGATCGGCGCCCGCAGCTCCGAGGGGTGGATGGTGATGTCCACCAGCCGGGTCCGGCCGTTGTCCGCCGGGTACTCCGCGGACAGGTCGTAGCCCAGGCCCATCTCGGTCAGGATGGCCAGCTCGATCTCCAGGAACTCGATCGGCGCCCGCCGCACGGTGAGCTCGGAGCCGGTGACGATCCCGGCGGTGAGCAGGCTCATCGCCTCCACCGGGTCCTCGGAGATCGTGTAGTCGACGTCGGCGTCCAGCACCGGCGTGCCGGTGACCACCAGGGTCGTCGTCCCGAAGCCGGAGATGCCGACGCCGAGCAGCTCCAGGTAGAGGCAGAGGTCCTGGACCATGTAGTTGGAGCTGGCGTTGCGGATGGTGGTGGTGCCGTCGTGCCGGGCCGCGGCCAGCAGCGCGTTCTCGGTGACCGTGTCGCCGCGCTCGGTCAGCACGATGGCCCGGTCGCGGCCGGGGGAGCGGGTGACGGTCGCGCGGTACTCACCGGCGTGCGCCTCGACGTCCAGGCCGAAGGGGCGCAGCGCGATCATGTGCGGCTGGACCGTGCGGGTGCCCAGGTTGCAGCCACCGGCGTAGGGCAGCTCGAAGGTGTCGGCCAGGTGCAGCAGCGGGCCCAGGAACATGATGATGCTGCGGGTGCGGCGGGCCGCGTCGGCGTCGATGGCCGACAGGTCCAGCTGCTCGGGGACGACGAGGGTCAGGTCCCGGCCGGCGGCGTCCCAGGTCGCCGAGACGCCGATCGAGGTCAGCACGTCCAGGATCCGGTCGACCTCGACGATCCGGGAGACGTTGCGCAGCGTCGTCCGGCCGCGGTTGAGCAGCGAGGCGCACAGCAGCGCGACCGCGGCGTTCTTCGAGGACTTGACGGTCACGCTGCCCGACAGCGGGGTGCCACCGCTGACCCGCAGGTGCGTGGGGCCGGAGCGGCCGACGGTGCCCGGCTCGCTACCGAGGGCGGCCGACAGCCGGCCGAGCAGCTCCAGGGGGAGGTCCTGCCCGCCCTGCTCGATCCGGGCGATGCCGGGCTGGTCGGTGCCCAGCCGTTCGGCCAGCTGGGACCGGGTCAGGCCGTGGTACCGGCGGGCGTCGCGCACCAGGGCGCCGATCTGGCGCAGCGACCGGCCGGTGGGGTCCTCGGTGAGCGTCATCGCGGCCATCATGTCGCACGGACGCGAGGACGCCGGTCCCGACGTCCAGGCCCGCGGCGGGGCCTCCCGGGTGCCGCGCCGGTGATCACCGGACAGAATGGGTCGCCGACCCCGGCAGCCGCCTTCGCGAGGAGAACCCGTGTCCGAGACCCCGGCGCCCACCGGCACCGTGCAGCACCCGGAACTGCTGGCCGTCTACTGCAACGACCACATCGCCGCGGCAGCCGGTGGGATCGAGCTGGTCACCCGGATGATCGGCGTGCACACCGGCAGCAGCTACGAGGACGGGCTGCGCCAGCTGCTGGACGAGCTCCGCCAGGAGAAGTCCGACCTCACCGCCGCCGCCCGCTCGCTCGGCCTGCCGGTGCGCCAGTACAAGCAGGTGGCGGTCTGGTTCGCGGAGAAGGCCAGCCGGCTCAAGCTCAACGGGCACGTGCTCAGCCGGTCGCCGTCCAGCGACCTGGTCGAGTTCGAGTTCCTCGCCTCCGCCGTGCGGAGCAAGCGCAGCGGCTTCGAGACGCTGCGGATCGCCGCGGAGGTCGACCCCCGCATCGACAAGGTGCTCTTCGACAGCCTCATCGACCAGGCCAACCGGCAGTTCCGCTGGCTCACCGACGTCCGCCGCGAGGTGGCCGCCGCCGTCTTCGGCGGCGACCCGGGCGTGCTGGCCGAGGTCGAGGAGGCCTGAGCGCGCGGGCCGGGCGGACCGGAGGTAGACACGGGGCCATGTGCCACGACCACGACAGCCGCCCGCCCGCACCGCCCCGCTCCGGGGACGTCGCCGAGCGCGGCACGCTCACGCTGACCGCCGCCGACGGCAACCGGTTCTCCGCCGCCTACGCCGCACCGGCCGCCCCGCCGCGGGCCGGCGTCGTCCTGCTGCCCGACATCCGGGGGCTGCACCCGTACTACGTCGCGCTCGCCGAACGGTTCGCCGAGGCCGGTCTGCCCGCGGTGGCGATCGACTACTTCGGCCGGAGCGCCGGGGTGGCCGAGGCCGGCACCCGCGAGGAGGACTTCGACTGGCAGAGCCACATCCCGCAGACCACCCCGGCCGGCGTGGACGCCGACACCACCGCGGGCATCGAGTACCTGCGCAGCCGCACCGGACCGACCCTGCCGGTGATCACCGTCGGGTTCTGCTTCGGCGGCAGCCACGCCTGGCGCCAGTCCGCCGGGGACCTGGAGCTGGCCGGCAGCGCCGGCTTCTACGGCAGGCCGAGCATGGTGGGGGAGGCGGCGTCCGGTGCCCGCAAGCCGGTCGTGATGATCATCGCCGGCGCCGACTCGGCGACCCCGGTGGCCGAGCAGCGCGAGCTGGCCGCCACCATGCGGGCCGCCGGTGCCGACGTGGACGAGGTCGTCTACGAGGGGGCGCCGCACTCGTTCTTCGACCGCGCGTTCGGCGAGTGGGCCGAGGCGTGCCAGGACGCCTGGCAGCACGTGCTCGCCCTCACCGACCGGGTCGCGGCGAGCTGAGCCCGCTCAGGCCGGGCGGGTGGCGGTCCACACCGTCCAGCGGTCCTGCTCGACCACCGGCTCCCCGGCGGGCAGCTCGGCCCGCATCCGGTCGACCAGCTCGGTGAGCTCGGCGTCGTCCAGCTCGTGCAGGATCGACCGCCCGACCCGGCCGCGGATCTCGGCCAGCAGCTGCTCTGAGTCCCGGTGCACCCGCCGGGTCTCCGCCAGCGTCGCCTGCACCAGGTCGGTGAACCCCGCCGCCGTCAGGGCCGTCGTCACGGCGGCGGGGTCCGGCCGGCGGGCCAGCTCGATCGCGGTCAGCCGCGGGTGGACGACGGCGAACCAGCCGCGGACGTGCCGGGAGGACGGCGGCTGGGTGACGTCGGCGGCGACCCGGTCCTGGACGACGTACCGGCCGCCGGGGGAGAGCACCCGGAACGCCTCGGCGGCCACCGGCCGGAGATCGGCGATGTGGTGCACCAGCGCCCGCTCGAAGACGACGTCGACGCTGCCGTCGGCCAGCCCGGTGGCGGCCGCGTCGCCGGCGAGGAAGGACAGCCCCGGCCGGTCGCCGTCTGCCCGCGCGGCGTCCAGCAGCGGCCGGCTGGAGTCGACCCCGATGACCCGGGCGGCGCCGAGGTCGAGCCAGGCGTGGCAGTAGACCCCGCCGCCGCAGCCCACGTCGGCGACCGTGCGGCCGGCGGGGTCGACCCAGCCGGCCATCGCCTGGTGCCAGCTCCGGTCGGCGGTGCGGCCGGAGTAGGTGCTGCGGTTCGCCGGGTCGGTGAAGTCGATGGGCACGGGGTCACCCTGCTCAGTGATGCCGGGACGGGCAACGTGGCAGGCCGGGCAGGGCCACCTACGCTCGAGAGGTGAGCGAACCGATCGATCCGGGTGTCATCGCACTGGCCGCGAAGGTCTTCGACCTGGCGCGGGAGGGCGACGCCGAGCTGCTGGCCGAGTACCTGGACGCCGGGGTGCCGGCCAACCTGACCAACGACAAGGGCGACACGCTGCTGATCCTGTCCGCCTACCGCGGGCACGCCGACACCGTGGCGGCGCTGCTGGAGCGCGGGGCCGACCACTCCCGGGTCAACGACCGCGGGCAGAGCGCGCTCGCGGCCGCCGTCTTCAAGCAGTCGGCCGAGACGGTGCGGCTGCTGGTGGCCGCGGGCGCGGACCCCGAGGCCGGTCAGCCCAACGCCCGGGCGACGGCGCAGTTCTTCCAGCTCCCGGCGATGACGGCGCTGCTCGAGGGCTGATCCCCGGTCAGCCGGCCGGAGCCTGGACCGGTCGGGTAGCCGGGGTGCGCCCGGGCAGCACGGCGGTGAGCACGGCCAGCGCGAGGCAGCTGCCGACGCCGATCAGCCCGATCGCCGAGTAGCCGCCGGTGCCGGGGAAGGCCGCACCAGCGGGGGTCTGCGCCTCGAGCACGGTGGCGCTGAGCGCGCTGCCGACGGCGAACCCGATGTAGCGGAGCACCTGGTTCAGGCTCATCGCGCTGCCCGTCTCACCGGCCGGGACGGCGGCGACGATCAGCCCGGGCAGCGCGGCGAACACCGTGCCCACCCCCAGCCCGGCGACGGCCATGGCCAGGAACAGCTGCCACAGGTCGCTGCGGGCGAAGCCGAAGAGCAGCTCACCGATGCCCAGCACGACCGCGCCGGCCGGGAGCACCAGCCGCTTCCCGACGACCCGTTCCAGCTGCCGGGCGAGGCGGCCGGCGGCGAAGCTGGCGACCGAGAAGGGCAGCAGGACCAGCCCGGCGACGACGATCGAGGTGTCGAAGCCGTAGCCGGTGGACTCCGGCGTCTGCGCCAGCCGGGGCACCGAGGCCAGCAGCAGGTAGTTGGCCAGCCCGACGAGCAGGGCGGCGCCGTGCGCGGTCGCGGCGCCGCGGCTGCCGGCCAGCCGCAGGTCGACCAGGGGAGCGCTCGCCCGCAGCTGCCAGACCGCCCAGCCGACCAGCGCCAGCACGGCGAACGCGCCGAGCCCGAGGACCGCCGGCGACGTCCAGCCCCACGTCTCCGCCTCGCCCAGGCCGAGCAGGCCGGCGGCCAGCCCGGTGCCCAGCAGCACGGCGCCGGCGACGTCCAGCCGGCGCGGCGGTACGTCGGCCGAGGGCGGGTAGACCAGCGCGGCCGCCACGACCGCCACCGCGCTGGCCGCGGCGCCGAACCAGAAGGCCGCGTGCACCCCGCCCAGCTCGGCGATGGCCCCGGTGAGCGGATAGCCCAGGCCCACGCCGGCGGCGACGGTCACCGACAGCGCGGCGGCCGTGGACCGGGAGCGTTCGCCGGTCAGCGCGGTGCGGGCGGTGGCGATGGCCAGCGGGGTCAGGCCCAGCCCGAGCCCCTGCAGCCCCCGCCCGCCGATCAGCCAGCCCAGCCCGAGCGGCAGGGCGGCGAGCACGCTGCCCGCCAGGACCACGGTGAGCACGACGAGCACCACCCGCCGGCGGTGCCGGCCGTCGCCCAGCCGCCCGATCACCGGGGTGGCGACGGCGCCGACCACGAGCGTCACCGTCAGCGACCACTGCGCGCTGGTGAGCGAGACGTCGTTGGCCGCGGCGATGGCCGGGATGAGCGGCGCGCCGAGGCTGCTGATGACCGCGACCAGCATGGCCAGGTAGATCAGCACCGGCACCAGGGCGGGGCGGGCGGGGGAGGGAGTGCCCGGGGGAGTCACGTCTCTCCACGGTAGTTGCGTCGTGCGCAGCACCGGGGAGCCGGTGCGCTTCCTCGCCGGCGGCGGCACGATGGGCGTGCGCCGGCACCGACCGGCGTCCGACTCCCCGGAGGTGCCCGTGCCCGTCCGTTCCCCGCTGTCCTGCATCGTCCCGCCGCACGTCCTGGCCAGGCTGGAGGCCACGGGCGGTCCCGACGTCGCGCAGGCCGCCCGCAGCACGCTGCTGACCACGGCACGGCTGCGCGGTGAGCGCTCGGTCCGGGCGGCGCTGGTGGGCGCCGCGGCGCCGGCCCAGGGGCGCCGGACGATCTTCGACTGCCGGCACAGCACCGACCTCGGCACCGCGGTGGTGGCCCGCACGGAGGACGGCGTGGTGTCCGACGACAGCTCGGTGAACCAGGCCTTCGACGGGCTCGGCGCCACCCGCGACTACTACCGGCAGGTGCACGACCGGAACTCCATCGACGACCGGGGCATGCGGCTGGACGGCTACGTGCACCGGGGCGTCGCCTACCAGAACGCCTTCTGGGACGGGCGGGAGATGGTCTTCGGCGACGGGGACGGCGAGGTGTTCACCGACTTCACCGGCTCCCTGGACGTGATCGCCCACGAGCTGACCCACGGGGTCACCGAGCACACGGCCGCCCTGGAGTACCGGGGCCAGTCCGGGGCGCTGAACGAATCGGTGTCCGACGTCTTCGGCTCGGTGGTGAAGCAGTGGGCGCGCGGCCAGTCGGTGACCGAGGCCGACTGGTTGATCGGCGCGGACATCTTCACCCCGGCCGTCGAGGCCGACGCGCTGCGCTCGATGCGCGCGCCCGGCACCGCCTACGACAACGAGCTGCTCGGCACGGATCCGCAGCCGGCCGACATGTCCGGGTACGTGGAGCTGCCGGAGACCGAGGAGGGGGACAACGGCGGCGTGCACATCAACTCCGGCATCCCCAACCGGGCCTTCTACCTGGCCGCCACCGGCATCGGCGGCAACTCCTGGGAGGGGCCGGCGCAGGTCTGGTACGCCGCGCTGCTGGGCTCCGGGCCGACCACCGACTTCGCCGCCTTCGCCCGGGCGACGTGGTCCCGGGCCGGCGAGCTGCACGGCGCCGGCAGCAGCCAGCAGCGGGCGGTGGCGTCGGCCTGGCAGGGCGTCGGGGTCCCGCTGGACACCTCCGGTGGCGTGGCGTGAAGGTGACGCTGACCAGCTCCGGCGGGTTCGCGGCGGCGGTGCGGCTGGGGCGCCCGCCGCTGGTGGTCGACGCCGCGGGGCTGCCCCCGGCCGAGGCGGGCGAGCTGGCCGGTCTGGTGACCGCGGCGCGCGCGGAGGAGCCGGCGCCGCGGGCGGAGCGGGCCCGGGACGCGATGAGCCACACGATCACCGTCGAGGACGGCGGGTCGTCCGCCGTGCTGTCCTGCTCCGACGCCGCCATGTCCCCGGCCTACGCCGACCTGCTGCGCTGGTTGCACGCCCGGGCGACCCCACCGCCCGGGCGCTGAGCCCCGGCCGGCGCCCGGATAGCGTCTGCGGCGCTGTCGGGAGCGGGCGAGAGGGAGTGGCGATGCCGGACTGGGTGCAGGACGCGGTGTGGTGGCACGTCTACCCGCTGGGCTTCGTCGGAGCCGAGCGCGAGCACCCCGCCGACGGCGCCGTCACCTCCCGGCTGGGCCGGCTGACCGGCTGGCTGGACTACGTGGTCGCACTCGGCGCGAACGGACTGGCGCTGGGCCCGGTGTTCGCGGCCAGCACGCACGGCTACGACACCATCGACCACAGCCGGATCGACCCGCGGCTGGGCGAGGACGCGGACTTCGACGCGCTGGTCGCCGCCGCGCACGACCGCGGGCTGCGGGTGCTGCTGGACGGCGTCTTCAACCACGTCGGCCGCGACCACCCCGCCTTCCGCGCGGTGCTGGAGCAGGGGCCGGACGCGCCGACGGCGGACTGGTTCCGGCTGCGCTGGCCCGACGGCCCGGCCGCGGAGCCGGCGTACGACACCTTCGAGGGCCACGGCCAGCTGGTCGCGCTGGACCACTCCTGCCCCGCGGTCGCCGACTGGGTGACCGGGGTGCTGACGCACTGGCTGGACCGCGGCGCCGACGGCTGGCGGCTGGACGCGGCCTACGCCGTCCCGACGTCGTTCTGGGCGACCGTGCTGCCGCGGGTGCGCGAGCGGCACCCCGACGCCTACGTCGTCGGCGAGGTCATCCACGGCGACTACGCCCGGGTGGTGGCCGAGTCGGGGATGGACGCGGTCACCCAGTACGAGCTGTGGAAGGCGATCTGGAGCGCGCTCAACGACGGCAACCTGCACGAGCTCGCGCACGCGCTGGGCCGGCACGACGGCTTCCTGGACTCCTTCGTCCCGCTGACCTTCGTGGGCAACCACGACGTCACCCGGATCGCCAGCCGGCTCACCGACGTCGCGCACCTGCCGCACGCGCTGGCCGTGCTGTTCACCGTCGGTGGCACGCCGTCGGTCTACGCCGGTGACGAGCAGGCCTTCACCGGGGTCAAGGAGGACCGCGCCGGCGGCGACGACGCCGTCCGGCCGCCCTTCCCGGACAGCCCGGCGGAGCTGTCCGCCCTCGGGGAGCCCACCCACCGGCTGCACCAGCAGCTGATCGGCCTGCGCCGCCGGCACCGCTGGCTGCACCGCGCCCGGACGACGCCGCTGCACCGGGACAACCGCCAGCTCAGCTACGCGGTGAGCGCGGAGGGGCAGCGTCTGGTGGTGGCGCTGAACCTGGCCGACACCGCCGTCGACGTCCCCGCTCCCGGCGCCGGTGAGGTGCTCGCCGGCGCCGGGCAGGTGCGCGGGGGCACCGTGCGGCTGGAGCCGCACGGCTGGGCCGTGCTCGCCGGCTGCTGACGGACGCCGCTGCCCCGGCCGCCCGCTCGCGGCGGCGCCGGCGGGGGAGCACGGCCATGCCGAGCCCGTGACCCGCCGGCGGGGTGATCTGCACCGCGTCGGGAAGCTCTCGGCGGCGCCTGCCGTTGTGCGGGCACGTGACCGAGCCGACGACGCGCATCCCCACCCGGGCCTACGCCGTCTGGCTGGTCGGTCTGCTCGCCTACGGCGTGGCCATCTTCCACCGCGCCTCCCTCGGGGTCGCCGGCCTGGAGGCGCAGCAGCGGTTCTCCGCCGGCGCCTCGGCGATCTCGCTGTTCCTGGTGCTGCAGCTGGCGGTCTACGCCGGGCTGCAGGTGCCGGTGGGGGTGGCCCTGGACCGGTTCGGCTCCCGCCGGGTGATCGTGGCGGGCGCGGTCACGATGGCCGCCGGGCAGCTGGTGCTGGCCCTGGCCACCGACGTGCCCACCGCGGTGCTGGCCCGGGTGCTGGTCGGTGCCGGGGACGCCATGACCTTCATCAGCGTGCTCCGGCTGGTCCCGCTGTGGTTCCCCGGTCGCACGGTGCCCGTCCTCACCCAGCTGACCGGTCTGCTCGGCCAGCTCGGGCAGATCGTGGCCGCCTACCCGCTGGTCTCGCTGCTGCACACCGCCGGCTGGACGCCGACCTTCCTGGGCGCGGCCGCGGTCGGCGTGCTGGTCGCGGTGCTGGTGCTGGTCGCGCTGGCCGACGCCCCGGCCGGCACGGTGCTCGCCCCACCGGCCGGGCTGGCGCAGGTGCGCAGCAACCTGGTGGCCACCTGGCGTGAGCCGGGCACCCGGATCGGGCTGTTCACCCACCTGGTCACCCAGTTCTCCGGCACCGTCTTCGCCCTGCTGTGGGGCTACCCGTTCCTCACCACCGGGCAGGGCCTGTCCGCCGGCGTCGCCGCCACCCTGCTCAGCCTGCTGGTGGTGGTGGGGATGGGCTTCGGGCCGCTGCTCGGCCGGCTGGTCAGCCGGTGGCCGCTGCGCCGTTCCAACCTGGTGTTCGGCATCCTCGGCGCCACCGTGGCGATCTGGACCGTCGTGCTGCTCTGGCCCGGGCGGGCGCCGCTGTGGCTGCTGGTCGTGCTGGTGCTGGTGCTGGGCACGAACGGTCCCGGGTCGATGATCGGCTTCGACTTCGCCCGCACCGAGAACCCGGTGGAGCGTTCCGGCAGCGCCAGCGGCCTGGTCAACGTGGGTGGCTTCGTGGCCGCGCTGGTGACCGTGCTGGCCATCGGTTTCGTGCTGGACGCGATGACCCCGGGCGGCTCCACCGACTACCCGCTGGGTGCCTTCCGGGCGGCGTTCGCGGTGCAGTACGTGTTCTGGGCCATCGGTTTCGTCGGGGTGCTCACCCACCGGCGGCAGCTGCGCGCCAGGCTCGCCCGGGACGGCGTGGTGCTGGTCCCGCTGGCCCGGGCCGCCCGCGCCCGGCTGCGCCGCACCCCGGCCTACAGCCCGCCGCCGACCGAGCCCTGACCGCGGGCGGGCCGGCGCCGGGCGACCACGACCGCGTAGTCGAACCGTCGGCCGTCGCGCTCGACGGGGAGCAGCAGGTGCTCCACGTCGGTCGCCCCCGGCAGGGCGGTCAGCCGGGCGGCGAGCTCGGGTGCCGGATCGCTGGACCAGATCGCCAGCACCCCGCCGGGCCGCACCGCTTCGAGCGCGGTGGCGAGCCCGGTGCCGGAGTACAGCCCGGCGTTGGTCTGGTGCACCAGGAACGCCGGCCCGTTGTCCACGTCCAGCAGGACCGCGTCCCACGTGGCGGGGGAGCCGGCGAGGACGTCGGCCACGTCGGCCACCGCGAGGGTCAGCCGCTGCGCGGGGACCAGCGGCAGCCCGGGCAGCAGCCCGTCACCGGCCCAGGCGACCAGCGCCGGCTGCAGCTCGGCCACCTCGACGGCGGCGACCCGCGGCTCGGTCAGCACGGTGGCGGCCGTCCAGCCGAGGCCGAGCCCACCGACCAGCACCCGCAGGTCGGTGCCCGGGCAGCGGCGCAGCGCCTCGGTGGCCAGCGCACGCTCGGTGGAGGTGTCCACGTCGTCCATCGCGAAGACGCCGTCCACGATCAGCTCGGTGGCCCCGCTGCCGCGGCGTCGCCGCAGCACCACCTCGCCGTGCGCGCCGGTGGCCCGGCCCAGTTCCTGCAGCTCGTCGTCCTCGGTCACCGCCCGAGTCTCGGTCACGGCCGGGGCCGGTGCGTCAGCGGGCGGTGGTGAACGGGCTCAGCGGGCCGGTCGGAACCGGAGTTCCTGGCCGGGGCGGAGCTGGGCGCACCGGTCGACGTCGTCGTCGGCCACGTAGCCGATCACCGGGTAGCCGCCGGTCACCGGGTGGTCGGCCAGGAAGAGCACCGGCGTGCCCGCCGGCGGCACCTGCAGCGCGCCGCGGACCATCCCCTCGCTGGGCAGCTCACCGCCACCGAGCCGGGTCAGCGGTTCCCCGTCCAGCCGCAGTCCCACCCGGTTGCTGTCGCTGGTGACCGCCCAGCCCTGCCGGGTCAGCGACGCCCGGGCGGCGGCGCCGAACCAGTCCGCCCGCGGGCCGGGCAGCAGCGCGACGGTGACCGGTCCGGCCGTGAGCTCGGCGACCGGGGCGAGGTCGACGCCGGGGAGGGCCTGCGTGGGCGCACCGACGGGCAGCGCGTCGCCGGCGGTGACGACGGCCGGGCCGAGGCCGGCGAGCAGGTCGGTGGCCCGCGACCCGAGCACCGGCGGGACGTCGATGCCGCCGCGCACCGCCAGGTAGGTGCGCAGGCCGCCGACCGGGGCGCCCAACCGCAGCTCCTGCCCGCGCCGCAGCAGGGTCGGGGCGGCGTGCGGCGCGCCCGGGCAGCGGGCGCCGGCGGTGACCACCAGCAGGTCGGCCTCCGCGCGGACCGCCAGCCCGCCGAGCGTGACCTCCAGGACGGCGGCGTCGACCGGGTTGCCGACCAGCCGGTTGGCCAGCGCGGCCGAAGCGCGGTCGCAGCTGCCGGATCGGCCGACGCCCAGCGCAGCCTGCCCGGGTCGGCCGGTGTCCTGCACGGTGGTCAGCGGTCCGGTGGCCAGCACGGTGAGCGCCCGGCTGCTCATGGCCGGTGGGGTCGGGCGGGCGGGGACTGGGCCACGAACCGCACCGTGGTGCCGGGCCGGAGCAGCGCGGCCGGCTCCCGGTCGAGGTCGAAGACGGCGACGTCGGTGCGGCCGATGAGCTGCCAGCCGCCGGGGGACTCCCGGGGGTAGACGCCGCTGAACTCCCCGGCGAGCGCCACCGACCCCGGCGGCACCTTCGTGCGCGGGGTGGCCCGGCGGGGGACGTCCCACGCCGCGCCGGGCTGGACCAGGTACCCGAACCCGGGGGCGAAACCGCAGAAGGCGACCGTCCACTCCGCGCCGGTGTGCCGGGCCACCAGCTCCTCCGGCGACAGGTGCAGCAGCTCGGCGGCCTCGGCGAGGTCCGCGCCGTCGTAGTGCACCGGCAGCTCGACGGCGTCCCCGGCGGTGCGGCCGCCCGGCCGCGGCGTGCTCGCCCGGACGGCGTCGGCGACCGCGGCCAGGGTGGTGCGCGACGGGTCGGTCACCAGCAGCACCGTGCGCGCGGCCGGGACGACGTCCAGCACACCGGGGGGCGGGGCGTCGGCGAGCGCGGCGTAGAGGGCCAGCACGTCGTCGAGGGTGTCCAGCTCGACCAGCAGGGCGGCGCTGCCGCTGGGGAGCAGCCGCATCAGGGTGCGAAGGGGGCCAGCTCGACCCCGGCCCCGGTCAGCGCGTCGCGCACCCGGCGGGCGGTGTGCACCGCACCGGGGGTGTCGCCGTGCACGCAGATCGACCCCGGCGTCAGGACCAGTTCGCCGCCCTCGACGTCGGTGATCGGCCGGCCGGCGGCCATCGCCACGCACCGCCGGGCGATCTCGGCCGGGTCGTGCAGCACCGCGCCGGGCAGCCGGCGGGAGACCAGCGTGCCCTCGGGGGTGTAGGCGCGGTCGGCGAACGCCTCGTGCACCACGGTCAGCCCGGCCTCGGCGGCCAGCCGCAGCCACACCGAGCCGGGCAGCCCCAGCACCGGCAGCTCCGGGTCGTAGGCGACGACGGCGGCGACCACCGCGGCGGCCTGCTCCTCGTGGTGCACGATCGCGTTGTAGAGCGCGCCGTGCGGCTTGACGTAGCGCACCCGGTCGCCGGCGATCCGGGCGAAGCCGGCCAGCGCGCCGAGCTGGTAGACGACGTCGGCGGTGAGCGACTCCGGCTCCATGTCGATGAACCGGCGGCCGAACCCGGGGAGGTCGCGGTAGCCGACCTGGGCGCCGATCGCGACGCCGGACCCGACGGCCGTGGCGCAGACCCGGGCCATGATCGTGGCATCGCCGGCGTGGAAGCCGCAGGCGACGTTGGCGCTGGTGACCACCCCCAGCAGGGCGTCGTCGTCGCCGAGGGTCCACTGGCCGAAGCCCTCGCCGAGGTCGGAGTTCAGATCGATCCGGGTCATGGCGTCAGCCTCCCCCACGCGAACAGGTCGATGACCGGCTGCACCGAGCGCACGGCCAGGTTCAGGGTCAGCAGCCCCGGACGCCCGCCACCGGCAGCTGCGACGAGCGGTCAGCTCCCGCCCGGTACCGACTCGGGCTGATCGAGCAGCCGCAGCCACGACCCGTCCGGCTGGCGGCGTGCGACCTGGGTGCGCTGCCCGGTGCCGTCGCGGGACGGGGTGGACGTCAGGGCGGTGTCCCCGCTGATCAGCGTGGGCAGCGGCGTCTCCTGCTCGAAGTGCGGCCGGGTCGTGAGCACCCGGGCCCACAGCTCCTCGATCGCGGCCCGGCCCACGGTGGTCCGCCCCGGCGGGTGGGCCATGACCGCGTCGTCGGCGTAGAGGGCGGCCAGGCCGGCGGCGTCACCGGCGTTGGCGCGCTCGACGAACAGCCGGGTCAGGTCCTCGGGCGTCATCGCCTTCTCGGTGCTGGTCATGCTGGTCCTCCGCGTCGGTGTGATCGGTGGTCGGTGCCCCAGCGTGGGAGCCGCAGCTCGAGAAGTCCAACAGCTGGTTCTGCTGGGACCTAGAATCCGTGGTCATGGAGCTCCGTCAGCTCGAGTACCTCGTCGCGGTGGTCGACGCCGGCGGCTTCACGCGCGCCGCGGAGCGGGTGCACATCAGCCAGTCCGGGGTGAGCGCGCAGATCCGGGCGTTGGAGCGCGAGCTCGGGCAGCCGCTGCTGGACCGCTCGGGCCGGTCCGTCCGCCCGACCGCCGCGGGCACCGCGGTGCTGCCCTTCGCCCGGGCGGCCCTGGCTGCGGTCAGCGGTGCCCGCCTGGCGGTGGACGAGCTCTCCGGGCTGCTGCGGGGCCGGGTCGCGGTCGGTGTCGTCGTCGGCTGTGCCCTGCCCGCGTTCTCGGCGGCGCTGGCCGCTTTCCACCGGGCCCACCCGCAGGTCGGTCTCACGCTGGTCGAGCGGGCCTCCGACGAGCTCGTCGAGCAGGTGCGCGGCGGGGATCTGGACCTGGTCGTCGCCGGCGTGCACGGCCCGCCTCGGCCCGGCCTGGAACGGCTGGTGGTCGTCGACGAGCGACTGGTGCTCGCCGTGCCGCCGGAGCACGAGCTGGCCGGGCGGGACAGCGTGCCTTTGGCCGAGCTGGCCGACCGGCCGCTGGTGGGGCTGCCCCGGGGCGCCGGGGTCAGGGCCGCCTTCGACGCGGCCTGCGGGCTGGACGTCGCGCTCGAGGCGAGCTCCCCGGCCGTCGTCCTGGACCTGGTCGTGCGGGGACTGGGCGTCGGCCTGGTCTCCGCGTCGATGACCGACGGGTACCCCGGGGTGTGCGTCGTGGAGCTGGCGCCGCCCGCGCCGGCGGCCCGGCTGGAGGTGCTGTGGCGGGACGCCGCTGCGGCGAGCCCAGCGGCGCGGGAGCTCGCGGCGACCGTGCGCGCGCACCTCGTGGTGACGACGTGACCGCGGCGGTGGTCGACCGGCTGCGCGCTGCCGGGTGCGTGTTCGCCGAGGAGGAGGCCGCACTGCTGCTGGCGGCCGGCGGTGAGCTCGACGACCTGGTCGCCCGCCGGGTCGCGGGGGAGCCGCTGGAGCAGGTGCTCGGCTGGGCGGAGTTCTGCGGGCTGCGGATCGCCGTCGAACCGGGGGTGTTCGTGCCCCGGCGACGCACCCGGCTGCTGGTGCGGGAGGCGGTGGCGGTGGCCGCCCCGGGCGCGCTCGTGCTCGACCTGTGCTGCGGCACCGGCGCGGTGGGCGCGGCGATCGCCGCCGCGGTCGGCCCGGTCGAGCTGCACGCCGCGGACGTCGACCCGGCCGCGGTGCGCTGCGCCCGGCGCAACGTGGCCGGTGCGGTCCACGAGGGCGACCTGTTCGACGCGCTGCCCGACGGCCTCCGCGGCCGGGTGGATGTGCTGGTGGCCAACGCCCCCTACGTGCCCACCGACGCCATCGCGCTGATGCCGACCGACGCCCGGGACCACGAGGCCCGGGCCGCGCTGGACGGCGGTGCGGACGGGCTGGACGTGCAGCGCCGCGTGCTGGCCGGAGCGGGCAAGTGGCTGGCGCCCGGGGGGCGGCTGCTGGTCGAGACCAGCGGGCGGCAGGCGCCGGCGACGCTCGGGGCGTTCACCGCGGCCGGGTTCCGCGCCCGGGTGGTGGTCGACGAGGAGTTGGCCGGAACGGTCGTCGTCGGCGTCCGGAGGACCTGAACGACGAACGGCCCCCTCGTCCGCGGACGAGGGGGCCGTGCCGACCCCGTCCCGGGCTCGCCCCGAACGTGCGAGGGGCGAGGAGGACGGGGACCTTCGGTCAGGAGGGTTCGACGCCGAACGCGGTGGCGAGCTTCTCGATCTTGCGGGCGCGGCCCAGGCGCGGCAGGTCGCTGCCGTCCCGGATGACCTGTCCTCGTGCGTCGAAGTCAGCGAGGAAGTCCCGCGCCCATGCCACGTCCGACGGTGCCGGGCTGATGACCTCGTTGATCACCGGCAGCTGGTCCAGCTGGAGGCACAGCTTGCCGGTGAGGCCCAGCGACACGGTCAGCGCCGACTGCTCGCGCAGCACCGGGTGGC
>Ga0210040_10003128_pt1 | contig 22632 bp, 36 predicted proteins | sample CryGeyCG12114_NA_FD_185462 | JGI IMG/M metagenome (GOLD analysis project Ga0210040, IMG submission 185462) | Groundwater microbial communities from aquifer - Crystal Geyser CG19_WC_8/21/14_NA (SPAdes) (version 2) | ecosystem: Environmental > Aquatic > Deep subsurface > Groundwater | place: USA...
TGATGTTCAATAGGTGATAGTGTCGAGAACGGTGTTAATAACATACGGTGTTTTTGAATAAAGTTATTATTGCATAAAGGTGTTATGGTTACCAAGTTGTTTTTGCATAAGGTGTTATTGATAAGTTGTTTTTACCCAAGTTGTTATTGGTGACGATGTTTTCACCGGCCACCAATAAATTTAATAGCGAGACTCTAGACTGCAAAACAAACCTTTTTAAAATCCTTTATCATCTGTTCTTTTTCCCGAAGAAAAAGTCGATTTTCTAGATACAATTGATTGTGCATGACGGTTACAAGTTACAATATAATTTACTGTCTTTATAAAGAAAATAGAGTCAACCAAGTCCTAAAACATCGTACCGTAGCCCAATGGCTTGAGTCCATCCTCAGATATTTTCAACATTTTAAACTCTCCTAATTTAATCAGGTGAAATGTAATGAAAATTTTCAATTATAGTTCATTTCAGAAAAAAATGGAATTTTTTTTTCGGTAGGTTATTTGGCATTATGATTGTTCCGTTGTCAACAAAATGTAAACAAACATTTTTTCAAATAATTTTTTTTCAACTGAGAAAATGAGAATTGAATTATTGTTGCCACAACATTTTACAGATTTAGTGGTTTACTTTACATAAATCGACCATTTGTCGGGGATAGCCGAATAACATGGGACAACTTTTTTTTACTTTGAAATGAACTATAGTAGTTCCAAATGATTATAATTTTAGAGAAACAATTTTCAGATCACAGAGTTGTTCTTCTCTCTCTGTAACGTCGTTTTACTAAATTAATAATTTCAATCGTAGTTTCCATAGAAATTGATATCGACAGAGAAGAAAACTTTTTATTTACTTAAGTGGAAATCTAAAGTTTTTTTTTTTTCAAAACGCGGAAATTTTTGCGATACCTCGAGTCCGAGTGCTTTACTAGTAGTATTTTTGCAAATGACGAGCTCAGGAGATGAAGCTGATTTTTACAGCAGAAAGCGAAACCAAAGTCCACATGGAAGACAATTTGATAAAATTTTGCGAGTTTGGTGTCCCGGAGCGTAATACCAAAAACAAAATAATTCTTAGCTCACCATAAATGCCCAGACAAAAAAAGTATAAATAATAGTTACGTTTTACGTTTAGATACGATTTATTTCATATGGGACACGCTGAATTTCTAAGCAAAGCAAAATGGAGTGGTGGGAATGCCCAAGTGGTTGTAGGACTGTATTCGGACGACGAGATTTTAAAACTTGAAGGGCCTTCAGTTTTTACCCAGGATGAACGGTGAACTTATAACTGAAACTCAATTTGACTTCTCCAATAGTTTTTCCTATATAAATATAACTGAATTTTTTTTAGATATGAAATGCTGTCTGCCAACAAATGGGTCGATGAGATTGTAAAAATTACATCTTCAGAACTTACTCTAGACGTACTGGATCAATTTAATTGCAACTATGCAGTAGCTGCTCGAAAATCTTCTGAAAAACCAAAGGAGTCGGATTCTGTAATTGCACGATTCTATAACTTGTATCCTTTTCAATACCCAATAATTCATTAATTCATTCGTTCATGTCAAGCTTACTTAATTTGCACTATAAAATCCGGGTTACGTTGAAAATTTATCTCCGATCGGAATTAAACATAATTTCACTGGAAAATTCAATAATTTTATCTAATTTCCAATAAAATTGCAAACGGTAATAATTTAGTTCAATAGATGGCATAAAAATTTGGCGTGGGCACGCTATTTGATCGGCCATTTTGCATAATTTTTGTTGCCGGTTGCCACCATTTTATGTGAATGCAACTAAGGGGCAGGCTTTTTACCTATTTTGTATAATTTCGCTGCCAGTTGTCATTCAAGTGCAAGTATTGCATTCTGCACTATCTGCACTGTTGAACTGATGTTCAGCAAAGATTCAAGTATTTAGAGGGGTTCAAATTGACTACAAAATAATTTTGTGCTTTGGCTACTTTGGCGTTAAAAACTGACAAAACCAAATATTGTAATCTTTGTTTCTCTGTTGCTATCATTGCCATGTTCCGGCTCTAGATAATTGAAAACGGATTTCTGAAACATGTTCCATTTCGGAAAGGAATTTCTACCAGTGCGATAATTCATCGGATCTTAGCAATTGTAAGCTACTCACTAAACTAAACTAACTTTAGTAGGCTCATTTTCATTATAAATATGAGCAGTATTTATGAAAATTATTTTTCTGTTCAACAAATGATAGGAAGAACGGGACATCAATAACAATTCGGTGAGAATAGAAAACATTCCTTACACCTTATCACTTTATGAATACAAAGTTGTGTTCAACTCTAAACAATCTGCCTTACTGAAGGAATCTGGTAAAAATTGGGAAAATTATTTAAGTGGTGGAGGACCAACTCCTTCCAATGGAATCACCTGTGCAGAAATCATGAAATTTGGCTTCAAAATGCAACCTTTGGTAAATGACTGAATTAACTAAACTCAACAAGTTACTTTTACTGCATTTATAACACCCAATCTATTCGACTCTCAAGCCCAAGCCAAATAATACAGTAGTGTACATATCTGGCGCATTCGACTTGCTGCATCCGGGGCATTTGAGTTTCATCAAAGCAGCTCGGGAGAAAGGTACATTGACATTCTTCTGCATGATAATGAACGCAATACGATCACGGTGGATTATTCAATTTCCAATGTTTTTTTTGCAGGGGACTATCTAATAGTAGGAATTCATAGTGACGAAAACATTCGTAAGTACAGCGGCGAAAAATACCCAATCATGAAATGGAGTGAACGGGTGGCTGCTCTGCTCTCATGCAAATACGTGTCAGAAGTGATTTTAGATGCTCCATATGTACTCACTGCACATCTACTAGACGAATTCTCAATTTCATTAGTTTTAGCCGTGGACCATGAGTTGGATTTCCAAAAAATTCAGGAGGTTCCTTCATTTCCCCTATCTAACAAACTAAATGCACGAATTCGGGCTCTCTTCCTCTGTTTTACTATCGGTAATTTGTTCAGGTGGAGAAACTGGATCCATATGTAGAAGCCAAAAGCCGAGGAATATTTTGTCGGCTAGATTCCGCAGGAATGACAAAATTGTCAACCGAAAATGTTGTTCGTCGAATTCAACAGCGTTGGTTCGATTATGAAGAACGACTTTCAGCCACATCAAGTTCTGATTTTATGGCATTGGGACTCCACAAGGAGACTGCATCTGATGATAGTTTGGCAGTACGAACGGAAATTGCGTGAACCTCATCTTTGTTTTAATCCACAAATGTTTACAGTAAATAAAGTGCTATTGAAAGCCCGCCGTGATTTGTTGACGTCATTTTTCATGACGCAGTTAGTTATAGTTCATTATCTTATCCTGTTCAATTTAACAGCGGTAAGTTTTATCAGCCATGCGGTCTGTGAAGCTACCACACTAATTGAATGTAGATACTGAATAGTGTCTCGTGTCTAGTCTGGTCCATCCATCGATCAAAATGACTAATAAATTGCTTTAAAACCAACAAAAAATCGTTTTATATAAAGTTGCGTTCTCTGTTTGAAATAAACTGAATCATTTTTCTGCGTTGCGTCTTGAGTAACAGAATCTAGCGCCAGGGCCTTTTTGAAATTTTTTTCGTTTTTTTTTGTATCATTTAAATGATCATTTATCATTCAATTTGTTTCAAAGACTACGTTTAGCGATGTTAGCTATTTTAAACGAACATTACACGGTCATATTTATATTTGTGCTGAATTCTACACTCTGCATTAGTCATCTATGACGACATCTTTGCGTATATTGAACAATTTACAGGACAGTTAGGATACTCCACTGGCGCCACTGACTGACGTGAGTTTAGTTATCACGGCTAGCCCAAATAATTTCATGCACAATTTTTAACCATTTTCTGCATTCCCAGTTGTATGGGTTTTCCTTCTGTCTGAGTCTCTGCTGAAGGTTTTCCCCTATCCTTTTCCTAGCTAGGTTTATCTACCATTATCATAACCTTTTTTTGTTTTTATTCTTTCTTTGTTTTCTTGTTGCAAATAAAATATACCATTTTGTCGTGAGTTTATCTATTTCTGGCACTGCAATAATTGTTCAGCAAAAGATTGCCCAACGCAATGAACCTATAGAAAGCCTTGGGCGCACACACTCCGTGTTAACTAGGCGCTATATGTCAAAGTTAGTGAGTCAAATGAATTATTCACTCAGTCAGTCAATAATGCTGCTAAATGAGTTATAAAAAACCCAGGAACAAGTTTAGTTGGGAAAACTAGCCTATCAGTCATTCCACGTGGCATGCGTCTGCGTTGACTGACCAAACAAACACAAATAATGAATGGCGCCTGCTCTTGATGAACTAAATTAAACAGTACGTTACTTGGTACTGTTTACTTTTTAGCCTAACCCGAGCTAATCAAAAACTGCTCTATTTTCAAATTTGAGCTGCTTAACATCCTAGGGGTTCACTAGGCTGACCGATTTAAACCTTTTCATGAATGTGTGTTTGCTGCATGTTATAAATCCTATTGTTTTCGGTTATGAGAAGATTAGATATGATGATATGAGCGTATGACATTCAATTAACCCCTAGCTATAGCTACGGATCTGGGTTTCCAAGTCGGGATTTACCTCAAAAATGTTACGTAAACTTCCTCCTCACACAGCTCTGAATCTGACAAATCTCGGAACTTTCGGTAAACATAAAAGGTCTTAGGAGGCAATTAAAGGTTCTCAAATCACTGAAAACCTGTGATTTTCTGTAACATTACATTACTTATGAAAGTTCAACACAAACTTGCCCAGGGTTGAACTCAGCCAAGCTATCCTGGTAGGTTCTAATTTTAATTTTTGAATCAATTTATCTTGCCGTAAACTTCTGTCGTCTAGTTTTCAGATTCTTAGCGCACAAGTTTTAATTGCATGAATGACGGGAATTTTTACACTACGTTCACATCATCGTTTATCAAGGGACGACTTTGCAATGATTTTTTGTTGCATGCTTTGGTACAAGTGCAGATAGGCTCCTCCTCTTACCCACATCAATGCTATAGGAATATTTCAAATTCTTTTAGTAGTGGCCAAACAAGCCAACACTGTAACGCTGCTTAAGATTGCGCATTCAGGATGCAGGAAATTTTTACCGGATTCAGTCTTACGCATGACTCACTCATATATTACATTTAAATTAGCCCTGGTCTTATCTCCATTGATAAAACTCCCGCATTGCGATATTTAAATGAATCAACATAAAAATATTCCAAAGGAATGCACCCACGTTGGGTAGTTGGGTTTCCATTTACGAAATATATGGATGCCAATCTGCTGCACTTCAAATATTCGCATTGACTGTGGAGCACGAGGGTTTAGCTAAGCCAAAACATTTCCGATACTTTTATACAGGAGTTAGTTACAATTTTAAAGCTACAAACACATTTGATGTAAACATTAGCCACTTAAAGTAACTAAACTACTATATGAATCTATGTTCATTTGGCCTCCATAACTCAGTTGCAATCGGAAGGTGATTGATTCCACACACTGTCAATAACTTCGTCAATTCCTGGAATTCGAATTGATAGAAATAATCTGTGTTGATACAAAAATCAATAATGTTTTCCTTCTTTACAAAGCCTTGGCTCCTCATTTATTTGGTGATCACACTTTCGTCAAAACTGAATGCTTACACCCTACATTCTGAGGAGGAAATAGCTAGTTAGTGCAAGACATCCCGAATTAAAAGGTTTACCTAATTACGTTGAAATAATTCAATATATGCAATTATTACTATTACAGAATCAGTCCCTAAAGTCACCGAAGGAGAGAAAACTGAAAAAGCGGAGTTTCCATCTCTTGCAAACATACAAGTCAATATCAATCGCGCAACCAATGAGTACGCCTTTGTATGCGGAGCTATAATAATTGCCGACGACGTTCTTCTCACGGCTGCTCATTGCTTCAATTGTGAAAACCCTGGTCGTCTGGAATATTTCGGCATCATGGCTGGTGACTATGATTTGCAAGATGGGAATAGCGATCAACAATTTCGATATATTAAGCACGTCTTCATTCATCCAGAGTACGATGCTGTTGACGTGAATGCTGACATTGCTGTGATAATCCTACAAAATCCATTAATATTTGGACCGGTTGTGTCAAGTATAAGTCTACCGGATACAGACCAGCAACTTATTGGTAAGAAAAGTTAATATTTGTTGTCTTTTAAAATATAAATCGATGTTTTAAATAAACCGAATAAATAAAATTACATGTTCGGTACATTTCAGGAAATGGGGTCGTTGTGGGTTGGGGCAAAACAAATGAAGCGGACAAAACTGTGTCCAAAATACCCTACAAGGCTGAATTTCCATTTGTAGATGCATCAGATTGCAAGAGTGTTTATGGAGATAGTTTTAACCCGGAATATATGCATTGTGCTGGTGAATTCAATGGTAAGTTGGAATAGATGTGGATATTTTTTGTTCTACCTGAATTTATTTGATTGTTTTACCCATTTAGGAGGGAAAGATGCGTGTCAAGGGGATTCTGGAGGACCTTTCATTGGCACTAATGAGAAAGGGGAGAAATATGTAGCAGGCATTGTTAGTTGGGGTAAGATAGTTAACTAAAAATATTTTTAAAAAAGTTTGTTGCAAGAGAGAATTAGTCTCATCACTTTGGTGAATTGCTTACAGGACGAGGTTGTGGCAGAAGAGGTATGTACAGCAGTGTTATTTAAATGATTGACTGTTTAAGCGACGGATTGAAATGAATTTTTCTTTCAAAGGATATCCAGGAGTCTATACGAAAATTTCAAGGTTTGTACCTTGGATCAAGGGATTCATGTTAAATCATAAAATGCAAGAAACAGCACCGCATAATCCATTTCAGTGTCCTTCTTCCAACTCAGGTAAATCATATATTTACTCGCATTATGTAAGTTAAGAAATCTTGTGCTGAGCATTTCTTTTTTTTTAGGAGGAAAGGTTCCGAGAGACAATCAATTCGCTATTTCACGATATTTCGAGAATCACTTTCCTTTTGTGAAATTTGTTGACAACAAATTATATAATATTATTTTTTTTGGAGTATTTTCTTTGCTTTCTCTGGTTTTGCTATGTTTCTGTACTTTTCATTGCTTTTGTAAATGTTGTTTTTTTCAGGAGAAGAAACATCCTGAGAATGTTAAAATGTATACAATTGTTCCAATGCCACCGAATTCAAGTGATTTTAGTTAGTTTAAGAAGCATTTAAAAGTCTTTTTTTAATCCTGAAAAAAATGCTAGTGGTTACTATTTATATAGTCAGTTGGACTCAATGCATTTCAAATTTAAGCGATTTAGTTGATCGTTCTCGGGTATTTATTTTTTTAAACAATCTCAGATGTGTAGTCGTATGAATATTTGTAAGACTTTTAAGTTTTTGAAAGTATATCTTTAAAATGTTTAATAACTTAGAAACGTAACGACTGAATATGTATAACTTTACAGATTAGTAGTGTTGTAGAGCGCTATTTGTACAGTGTGTATCCCAACCCCAAATAAACTGGAGTAGTTTAAGTGTTCTCATATTTTCCATTTTGTAATAAATCATACATTTAAGTTGCATGAATACTATTATTTATTAAGATACATCCGAAAATAAAATGTTTTTTTTGCAAAATTACTATCTTATTTTAATTTTTCATTGATCCAAAGCATCAAAAACAAAATGTCATATTCCTCCTAAAAAATAAACGGGATCACAGCTTTCCTGTTCTTTGGATACGCATTACCAAACGTCTTTTTGTAGAATTTATGATGATGGTAAGCCCTCAGTCCCAAAAAGGTGGCGGAAAACAATCCGAATACAATCTATAACCAACACCAATCAAATCAGTCAATTCAACTTCAAAAACTAACTAATCTCAAATCCAACGGGTAAAAACCACCTGAGGATATTCCAATGTAATAAGTGCAAATGCGGTCCACTCAAGAATCTCTCCAAAGTAGTTAGCACAGGAAATGTAATTAAATAATCCGCCAGTAGGAATCAAATATCCGCCTTTGGAATCCCCTTTTACTTTAGATTTTTCTTTGAATGCTACCAGCAAACCATCGTGGTGGACATTTATCCACAATCCAAGTAAAAACAAAGGGACACCTGAAATTCAACCAATGTAGTCAGCTGCGCATGTGCACTCATCATAGCTGCGACTGACGCTATCAATCGTCGTCAATGCATATTCACAATTGTCATTGCGTTGCGCGCATGTCATTGTATTTGTACGAATACAGAATTTATAGTAAGTACTTGCTAGTTAACTATGTAGCAGGTTTAATTTCAAACTTAATCACGTAACTAACCTAATCAATTCAAAATTAAACCTACCAGCAATACGAACATAAAAAGGAATTTTCGAATCGTGAATATCAATGGAATTGACATTAGCAATGGAATGAGACTGAAGAACTCCATTGTATATACAAAACACAAGTGCACTAGTGATGATCACAAAGGAAGCTGGTTTAGCTTGACTAGAAAGTTGCAGTGGGTAAATGAACGATCTAGAAGGACAATGCAATTGGAATATATTTGTCTGTCTAGTATACGATGTTTTTGCTAAGTAAAAAAGTATCAATTTTTGAAGTATAATCGGATATACAGCATATACCTATTGAAATAGTGAATAGAAAACAATGCTAGGCAAACGGCATTCATTGGATTTGTCCACAATAATGTACAGGGGGTTGAAATGACGATGAATAATGCCATGAGAAAACTTGGAGATTCTTGAATCTAAAGAAAAGAATATTTTTTTAGCATTTGAAAAAAATTTGAATTAATATTGATGTTTAATAGTTAGTTAAATGTACCATCCATCCCAATTTTGCATTAATGGTGGGCCCAAATACAGATTTTGAGTAACGGCCATAAGGTGCAGGTTGAAAAATTAAGAACAATAATGTACCAATCACGTAAATGAGACCGACTGTGCTCATTTTTGTTATGAGATCATGATCTGTTTGCACACCGAATAGAGGGTAAACCCAATGAATGCATGTTGCCGACAATATTCCCATTTTCTTATTTGCATAAGAATATGAAGCCGAGTCAAACTGTGTCAGTTTAAGGAAACAGGTAACAAAAAACTATTATTTTGACTGCAAGTAAATCGGTATTTTGAATACTGGAGAATTCATAGGTGAGCATAACTTGATGCATTCATTTTACTCCTGTATATTGGCTACTACGGCTGCCTATCGCGACGTCGTTCTCTTTAGGTCGTCTTACTCTACGTCGCCGTTTTTAGGTCGCGGTCTCTTTAGGTCGCCGACTCTTTAGGTCGCGGTTCTTTACGTCGCCCAGAAGGAAATTAGCATGCTAGAGAGTAAAGTGAACAAACAGATTAAAAATAATTATCAATAAATGTTTATGCTTTAATTACAATTAAGAATTTTAAAAAAATCATAAAAATTATCATGCACAAAAATTAAATGACTTTGCTCTTTGGAAAGTTTGGTGGCCCTCAAAAGGGCCACCAAATATTTGTCATGGAACTATAAAGAACTAATATAAAAGCTTTAAAATTGAGTGAGTGATGATGAAACTTTATGCTTCAAAGTCAATGTGGACTACAATTGCTTTGATGTAGTCCAGGATTTCACGATTTTTACAGTCGTCAACCACAGTATGGAGCCTTTCTGCTACCATCTTAGGTTTATTTGTAATTTTTGTGCATGATAATTTTCATGATTTTTTAATAATTCTTAATTGTAATTAAAGCATAAATATTTATTTATAATTATTTTTATCTGTTTGTTTACTTTACTCTAGCACGCTCATTTCCTTCTGGGCGACGTAAAGAACCGCGACCTAAAGAGTCGGCGACCTAAAGAGCCCGCGACCTAAAAATGGCGACGTAGAGTAAGACGACCTAAAGAGAACGACGTCGCGATACGCAACGGGCTACTACATATCATCTGGAGGTCATCTTGTCCAGCTAATCGCAGTGCTACTTTGTTTTCCTATGCATGATAATCATATACAGTTTTTTACATACTGAGTTTATAATTTAGAAGCACAAGTAATTTAAACGTTGTACCATTTATGCATACCCAAATACAGCTTCGTTTTGTTGCTTGCATTGTAATACATAAAAATAACCTATATAATTGATATCATCAAGGAGGCATTTATTTTAGAGCAATGTTCTTCTGCTACTAATGATAATAAAGTCATCTAGTGACGGCAAGAGGAATAATTAACAAAAATCAGCACTCGAATTTCTAATTGAAAAAGCAACGTGATTTTTAGCAAAATCGTATTTCAATCTGTGTTATTTAACAACATGGAATTCTTTGTAAGTATTCTAGCTGCCACAGTGTAACTAGAAAACCTGTAAATTGAAAATGTATATAATCTATCCCTTGTACTTCATTCACTACTAGACTTCGGATGGAATAAGAAAAAATGGAGAGAAAAAGAGAGAAAGACCAGACAGCCTACTTATCCAGCATAAACGATACAAAAGCGCAATCGAACTTAATCATCGCCAAATTACTTTCCCATCCGATGATGAAGACAGTAATGTCAGCTTTGAGCCTGAGTACCGAAGTATTGCCCACACGAATACGCGGTTCTCTCATTTACAAAAAAGTAAAAGTGTCCTCATTCTGCAACAATCTATGCGGAAAATTACTTGCACATCTAAAACTTTACGACAACCCCTTCCTTTACCTGTGGTATTGCATTCGACCCCTTTGCCGTAAGTATATGACACACTTCCGCAGATTAGTCGTGTTGCAGACAATATTACAAAAACTGTGGCCATTTTCTAGTGGCAAAAGGTTGCTAAAATTCGGCAGTCCAGACAAAGAACCAAGAAGCAATCAACGAAACATTCATGAGATGGAAAATGAACTAGTGATTCGGCTTACAACACATGGATTTCGCTGGCCTAAACCGTTGAACCGGGTTATAGAAAAAGTGGACAAGTTCTTTTTTACTGCTGTGCAGGTGATTTAAGTCAAGTTGCAATAACTAAGACATTAAATATATTTTTGCAACATAAATATTTATGCATTCGTTCATAGCATGTCGGTGAACTATTGCTAGGGGCATTGTATTTCGAAAATGTTGAAAAAGCTGATCAGCCTGAACATACTTATGAACTTGCTCAACTGTTGCATTACCCGTATTCCTCAGAAATCAAAGTTAAATACTTGAAAACAGGTTTGTAAATTCCTATCTAACCTCATAGTCATAATTTGTGTATACTCGCAGTAGTCAAATGAGTTAGTAGCTAACTTGCAGTATTTATACATTTTAGCAACTGCTCCACATGTGTGGGGAAAGCACTGTAAATTCTTGCTCTGGTTGTGCGATCAAGCTGAATATACTCACTGGATTCGAGCTCAGACTACAAGTGTTGCCATACAAAGGGCAGCCAGGGATGCGTTCAAAAAAGCGCTACTCAACAATGAAGTTAGCGTCCCTCAGGTGATAGCAATTTTACAGTCTCAATAGTCTCAAAGTCTCAAATGTATATAGCTTTGGCTATTTAAACAATATTGATTGAAATTTTTCAGTCTTACCACTGTCAAGTCCTTGTATTTTAATTTTAATTACATTATATTTAATCTAAAGTGACTAAAATGGTGGATACGGAGATTAAAATGCAATACTTTTTTATACCATTTACCCAGAAAAGTTGTGAATTGCCAGAAATTGGATTGACGAGACTGTTTGATAGAACCGTCATACAAAGGGAGCAACGAGCAGAAGGAGAGAGTTTTTATCAATTTGCACGTAGATGTGCTAAAATTGCGGCAGGTATTTAAAAAACATTTTTCATAATCCAGCCCGCATGAAAGACTGTAAATAAACTGTAAAAAAACTGTACATTTTTTGAACTTCCAGAGGAGCCACTAGAGTTATTCAAGGCAGAATTGAGTACAGTTGAATTTAGATTAGTTATTATATTACTCATTACTAAACCCCAAAAAATTTAATAATGATGCACTATTTTGTATTTTATTTTTATACTGCAGAAAAAGAAGTGATTTTCCCCGAAAGGTCAGACGAAGATATACAGTCTGAACTCCTAGATAAACGGAATAGGCTCAAGGTTGAAAAAAAATTTGCTTCAACACAGGGTTTGTGATGGTGCCAGGTTAATAAATATTTTAATCATTTCGTTTTCCCATTTGCATACGGTACAGAAATACTATGATACGATTGCAAAAGCTAATGCAATCAGAGAGGAACGTGTAGCACTGCAACTAAAAACAAGAAAACTTCGACATCAGCGAGAAAACGCTGGTTAGTTATAGTACCAAACTAAGCTTTTACCATTGTATTAACATGACTGATTTTAAATGATAATACACCTATCTTCTGAAGCACACGAACTAAAAAAATCTATGGAGACTTGGAGACTGCAGAAAATCAAGCAAAAGCAGTAAAAGAGCTTCAGCTGAAGTATGCCACAGACACGTCAAACACAGATAGTGATGCAATCGTCCGCGATACACAGCAAAAGATGCAAGCATTCGACGATCTAGAAATGCGAATGAAAAACTTAACGGAAAAAAGCAGAGAGCTTACAAAACTGCAAAAAGAAGAGAACAACAAGAAAATTGCAGAAACGGCAAAGCGATTCATGGTACACAGACAGAGTTGAACAAAAAAATATATCTTAGTATCCTAGTTAGTTAGTTAGTTTTTATCCGGAGCAGCAATAAATTGTAAACAGTCTAGTCTTGTCACATAGAAACCTACTTAAAAAACTCAATGTTTTCAATGCATTTGTAATCAACAGTTTTGACTTCCACGTTTTTAAGATAGTATCTTTACTAATCAACACTTATTTTTTTTTTAAACACTTTTATATGCTTTTAAAAACCAACTATAAATAAACTTTGCTTAGTTAAATTGTAAAATAAATATCCACAACTTTTAATCAAAACACAATAAATCGGAGATTACAGGTCTTCAACACTCCATTTATAAGCTTCTGATTCTATCGCTTTCTTTGCATTTAGTCTCTCAAACCATCTCTTTTCATACCCGTTTGATCTATCTACTCCATCCCAACGGTAGCCTGGAGGAATTTTAAATCTATTTGGAGCTGGAGCTGGACCATTATACCTCAGTTTGTCTGCAAAATATCAAAATGCAATTCAAATTCAGAAAATTAAAATAAAAGGACTCACTCAATTTAATCTTTTTTTTTAACTTACTGCCCCCAACAGCATTTTTAGCTTTCTTCTTACTCAGCATTTGTAACATTGGATCCCCTTCCCTATCCTGACTTTTTAGCAGCTTGTCTAAATCTTTATCATCTTTATACCGGGCTAATGGTTTTGCCATTTCGTGCACGGCATCATTCAAGCGTTCTTCATGTCTTTCAACCTGTTTCAAACTACAGAGAAAAATAATGAGAATATTACACATTTCACGTTTACAAACAAATTAGAAAAAAGTCCTTTAACTAAAGTTACCCTTTGCTCCATTTATCGTATTTTTCTTTCCTTTTCTGCAGTTTATCATCCTCCTCTTTTTTCTTGGCATACTCTGCTTCAAAATCCCGTTCTTTCCCAGTTGCCCGATCTCGTATTTTAGTTTTAGCCAATCGGCCCGAAACAGAGTCATCCAGCTGAGTGTATTTAGAGAATTAGATTGACCTTTTAAATTCTATTCCTCATGATAAAAAAATAACAAAATTGAGGCTTATTCATACCTTAGCGAACATCTCATTTTCCCGTTCTCTAAATTCAACCATTTCATTCCTAAGATCCCTTGCAGTTTGAAGTCCAGCCCTTTTCCCTTCTAAAGTCACAGAACTGTGCTTAGGAGAGTCTTCCTGAATAATTTCTGGTTCAGCTATTTGTCTTCTTCTACCGGGCCCATTATAATCCCTATCATGACTTCTACTGGACGCTTTTGAATTCGATCTACGAGGCGGAGATAAGTCTGGACTTTCATTTCGGCGACTACGACTGGAGCGATAGGATTGTTTCGACATATGCGACATTTGCCTGTATCCTTTACTTCTCTTTTCAGATGGAATATCTAAATCTGAGTCGGAGCTGTTTGATCTATTACTCCGATCTTCGTGATTCCTAAAAGAAGTCACAGATTACCAAGATAATCGCTTTTGATAGCAAATTTTTAGTGTTAAAGTAACTGTACCTTGATTTCTCATAATTGTTTTTAGAATTTGATCTTCTACAGCTTTCTCTTTCTGGTCTATTTCTTGGAGGAGACAAGTCGGAGTCGGAATTTTGACGCCTTCTAGAGCGTACAGGAGACAAATCCAGATCAGAATCTTGATTATTTCTCCGACGTACAGGGGATAAGTCTAGATCAGAGTCTTCATCTCTTCTCCGCTTTGCGGGCGAAAGCTCTAAATCTGAATCATCTTGAGCATTGTTTTTATTCACTGATCCAGACGCTTCATTGAGGGCTTCAGCTCCTACAGTTTTCCATCTTTGGCCATCTAGGCCACGGCTTTGAAATCTTTCTAATGCTTGAACTTCCTCCGGTCTGTCATCAACTATGGCCGCTATTTGAGGTCTTTCGTCAGGATCTTCGTCTAGTTCGTTTGTGGGGCTGAACGTTCTTAAAGTAGGGCGTTTTGATTTCTTAGACGTTGAAGATGTGGAATACCCAACGGGTGGCAAATCATCATTGTCAACAATCTTCAACCTGTAAAGTGCAAAATATTTTAAAATCACTATGCTTTAGTGCATTATGCAAATTGCAAGCAAAACTTAAATCTAAATGTCATAGTCATAACGAACTTACCCGGCCCCTTTATATTTCCTGACTTTCTTCTTTTTGCCGGAGGAGGATTCATCATCTTTGTGTTTCTTCGCCCGCCTTTTACCAAAAATCATGACTTCTGAATCCATTATTGCTTTTCACAGATAAACTATTTGATGCAGGACAAAATTAAATAATTTTATTAAACTTCACTTTTTAGTTAACGACAACAACGTCGTTTGTAAATAAAATTTAAATCATACTTTTCGCGCTCACATATTAGCCGGGAATGCTAAATATTTTTAAATAGGAGTTTACTTTTTCTGTTTTTGAGAAGTAAATGTCGTATTAAATATAAAATAATAATAAAAAACTTATTATGATTTTTGTGAAGAATATAATAGTTTTACTGATTATAATAGCATAGATCATCCCTTAAGCCGTTCCTCAGACTGACTGTTTCTAATTTAAGCTGATAATGCCTCTTTTTGAGCCACCGCCTCCTCCTACAACAAAGGGTATGCAAAATTTTGCCGGCTTGTTCGCTTCTCTATTTAATTTATATGTAAATAAGTGCCAAAATTTGTTAAATGCAGTTCAAGGGAGAAGACCTGGAAGGCCTGCTACAAAAGTTGAAGAATGGGAGACTCGGGAAAAATTGTCACTAGTGGCGGCTGTCCTAAGGCATCATCAGCAGAAAAATTGGTAAGACATGGTGCAAAAGTAAATTGGATTGGATCACTTGTGAGAGATGCATTTATTTTATTGTCGGTTTTACAGGGATGATGTCAGTGGCGTAGTTAGACGATGTGGTATCAGACCCAACTTGAATCGTTACTCAGCACAAGCGTGCTCTGCACAATTTGATTCGCTGGTGAGGAAACATTTGTCACATGAACCAAAAGCTGACACTGAAACCCAAGCCAATAAACTTATCAAAATATTAATGACCGGTAAGTCGGGATACTGCATATTTTTCTTAAAATGCTAAACCTGTGTGATGACACCATTGTTGTTTGTTGTTTTAGTCTGTAAAAAAGAATTAGAAGAGACTGTGGAACGAGAAAGAAATCTGATCCTCAGCTTAAGTAGAGAAATAGTGGAGGCTGAAAAGGAAGCTGGCTTGGAAATGTCAGAATTAACGTTAGTCTCAATTTCTGTTTTGATTTTAAAATTTTATTGAGTATCTGGGAGGATATGATTTTTATTTTTAACACGAACTTTGATAATTTTAGACACTTACCTGATAAAGAAGTAATGGAGCAACATCCTTTCAAAAAAGAAAATCCATTTTTGGTGCTCTTGGCTAGAAATCGTAAGGGATACCGGATACAATAAATTGAAGCATATAACTGTGAATTTAAAGTCTTTTCGTAAAACAAATGTGCATCTTAAATTATTTCATTGCAGTTGGAACATACAAAGCACAAAAACGTGCTGCTAGTGGGCAACCTCAAGACACCAAGCCTAGTGATGTAAGAATGATTTAACTTTACAATTTACAATTTAGTTTTATGGTTGTTAAATAATATCTTGACAAAGGTTTTTTTTTATTTTAGCTGGACTGGGTGCAAAAAGGTATAGATAATTCTGAATAGTCCAAATGGTCACAACTTCATGTTTCAGTTATCGTGATATAATCTTTATTTTTATTTTTATATTAATTGGTCTTTGGGCATTTTTAAATCGACCTTCATAATTTTTTATAGTGTTCCCGGGCCCTAAGAACAAAGTATCCCAACAGTTGACTGATTTATTCAAAACAGCTATTACTGGTACAGACGAAGCTGCTCGTCCTTCCACTGCTACTTCTGGTATGCAATCACTCGTATTTCGGTCATTATGTTCTTATGCACTGTTCTGATTTACTGCTCACGTTTTTTAATCAGGTACGGTCACATCACCCACATTATCTAGGTTGCTGGAAATGCCACCTAGAGATAAAGGAGAACCTTTACCAGAACTTTCCAATCTCCCTAGTTCTAGCAGTGAAACCACTGCCAAACCCGATTTGGTTTCTACTCCTGTTAAAACCACAGAGCCAATCAGTGCTCCTACAGTTATTTCCATAGATCTGCCGTCAGGAGGTAACAAATACTGTAGGATATTATGTCCATTTTTGAAACATTGTTGTTCGTTGTGTATTGCTAACTAAACTACTTGCAAATGGTTTCAGCTACTAATATAACCCCTAAGAAGAACGCAAATCTCTCCGAAAACGGTAAGTTTTTAATTTTTAAACCTTTACCGTATGTTTGAATTTAGTAGTTGGTTTGTAGTGAACTCCAATTGTTTCCGTTTTTCAGAAACAATTCAAGTGAAAATAGAAGGTTTGCAGCCACTTACCGATCTCTCTGCCAAAACACCACATAAAAGCCCTACAAGCATCCTTGGTTTGCCTTCCTCCATTGAGGAAACTAATGCTGCTGACGAATCTTCAGATATGGAATTTCATGATGCGGTGGAAATCAAACCAGAAGTTGAGATCCAAGTCAATGAGCAGACTAAAGAAATTTCGTTGGTTTCTTCTACGACTATTTCTCTTGTAAAATCCATTCCTTCCAGTCCTCCAATTTCTCAGACTACCACTTGTATTACTGGTAAATATTAAACATATTTTTTTTGTGTCGGGCTTTCGAATAAACTCAGTCAACACTTTCTTCAATTCCAGTTACAACAGCAACTTCTGCAAGTACCACAAATATGATTACTCGACATGCAAGTCCTACAAGAACTTCTCCTGAAAAGGTGGAATCTACGAAAAAACCAGACGGAGAAAATGAACCTATTGTTAAAGCTGAGAATGAGCCAATGGAAGTCGATAAAACTAAGGATGATGAACAAGAACAAACTCTATCTACTATGGAAGATGATATTTCGGTAAGAAAAAGCTGGATTGAATAACCTACGTTTTTATGCTCTCAATGGCGTCTGTAATGAATGATATATGTTATATGGTAGACTTCCGACTTGACGGTGAAAAAACCATCCAAAAGGTATCCCAAAGCTTTCACCCCAGTATTTTATCCCGAGGACAATGGGAGCCAAAAACCGAAGACGACAAAAGGAAAATCTTCAGAAGATGAACCAATGGAGATTAGTTCCAGTATATCATCTGAGGATACGAAGAAAAGAAGAAGTACTCGGTAATCCAGAAATCAGTGATTTTGAAACATGTTTATTTCTTGTGGTCGTAATGCTAAATGTATTTTTTAGCGGCAGAAGCAGAGTGTCTGAAAGTGAACCTGTTCGATCAACCCGCAGTAACAAAACTGAGGAAGAATTGCATGAAGAGAAAAAGAAGTTGTCTTTTGACTCTGGTAAACAAATATCTCCATTTCGTGCCTCAAAGTGTGTGGTCAACTAACCAAGCCTGTTTTATTCATAGAAGCCGCACTAGGAGCAAAAACTAAAGTGACCGAAGAGTCCATTGCGACTCCGGAGTCCAAAACGGTGAAAACCTTTGGAGACTCTTTGGATGAGAGCAAAAAAAGTGGCGAGAAAACGTCCACAGGTAGGACGCAAAAGTCAAACCCTAGTAACGATAGTATACCTAGCCTTGAGTCCATTTCCTGTAGTACTGTTTCTCCCTCCTCTATTAAAGTCATGGCGTCTTGCACTGTAACCTTAGACAAAATGCCTAACACCAAGGCTTGTAGATTACTACAACATGACCTGCTGTCTCATAAAAATGTTGTGCATGGCGTTACCAAAAGAGGCCGAGGAAGACCAAAGTCAGGTATTCACCAATTTGAGGTTCCGAATTCAACAATCAACATACTAACTAACTAATTAACCAACTAACTGACTGGTTGGTGCGATGAATCCTCGATTGCATTAAATAAGCTTTGCTTTTTTCGTCACCTAAGTTTCAACATGACTTTTAAGTTTTTGTCTGTGTGCGGTTTTTCATTTTTTTTGGCAAACCAACTAACTAATATTTAGCTTTAATTTTATTGCCAGTTTTATTTTGTCGTGTGTAAGTTTGCTGTGAATTTTGAGTTTGAGTGCAGTGAGTAGTGAGTCAAGGATTCATTGAGCACCATCGTTGTAGATTGATTTGTAGATTCTTTTAACATTACATGATTACATCAAACGTCCTTTTGATAAGTGCGCCATATCCGTAACTAGTCGAGGGACTGACTACTTTATCTTTTGTACTGACAATTATTGTGATACTATACTTCAGGGAAAAAAGTCGATGCTACACTATCGTCTATGGTTAAAGAAGATGGAAAAAAAATTATTGATTCGACTGTAGTAGAGAAAACTACGGAAAAGAATCAGGCCAAGGGTGATGCTGAAGATGAAAATGAAAGTGATGATATTTCAGAGCCCAAAAAGACTGGCAGGCCCAAGCGGGTTGAAAAGGAGGGACGGGAATCTACTGATGCTTTGGAGGAAGATTCTACTGTAAGCAAAACTAATGGGTTTATACCACTTTACCGAATTCGGTTGTGCATTACCAATTTTTATTATGTCTTCAGGAGGAAAAACGTGTTACCCGAAGAGCAGCTAAAGAATCTCCGAGAAAAAGTACTCCAGCTCTTGCTAGCAGTACAGATGAAGAGAGTACAAGTAAGCCTACTAGGGAACGAAATAGTGTGTCTGCTAGTGAAAATGAGAAATCTAGTAAACAAGGAAAAACTTCTTTGGTACGCAAAAACTATACAACAAAACACGAATTTTGTAGACTTTTTTAATTCCATGACCAAATGGCTCACTAAAATTTGGATATGTAGGCTGCACGAGCTAAAAATCTTACAGAGGAGGCTCATAATTTGCTGGGAAATGTGGATACATCTGATGCTGAAGAAAAGGAGAAACGCATCACGCGGTATTTAGAAATGTCATGCGATTAGGTTTAGGTGGAAAGTATTCATGGAATGGAAATCCTTACTGACGATTTTAATTGCAAACATAGGGCTAGGGCAAAAACTACTACACCAGTGGGTCGTCCTTCAAAACAACAGAGTCAACTTGGTACGCCTGTCAGCTCCACTCCGACTTCTACTTCTACCGGGGAACATGATGACCACAGTGGTTCTGATGCAGCTGGAAGATCTTTACGTAGTCGGGCGCCAAATTATTCCTCCACAGTGATTGAGCATTTACCTCCCGTGTCTCATTTGACTTTCGATTCGAACCCGAGCAGTCCCAGCTCTTCTACTACTAATAGTACTGTCGCGTAAGTGGATTGAATAATTTTGAGATTTAAAGTTTTATTGGGTGAATTAATGTGGACTTGTTTTTTATGCTTGTTAGGGAGGAAGATAAAGAGCAAAAAGCTTTTCGTAAATCCATTATGCTTGTTTGGAATCGGATTGCAGCCCATAAGTTTGGATCCTTGTTTGCTAAGCCTATTACGGATGATAAAGTTTCAGGCTATTTGTCTGTGGTAAAAAGGTGAGTTAAGTAAAGTTATTTTACGGTGAGCAAAGGTTTGAAGTTGTAGTTAAGGTTGACTTGATTACTGACTGGAATATTTTATTCATGTTGTTATTGGAATTGCAGACCGATGGATTTAGCAACAGTAAAGAAGCATGTGGAAACAGGAATTATTAAGAATTTGGCTCAATTTGAACGGGATGTTTATCTAATTTTCTTCAATGCTTTGATGTACAATTTGAAAAGTCATTCCATATATCCCATGGCTTTGGAAATGTACAGGGATACTTACGGTATTATTGAGGTAGGTTAGATTTGATTACCACTGACCAGTTATTATGAAAACTGTGAGTTTTTGTATTGATTTTGTGTTTACATTTCAGGAATTCAAAAGCACTCAACAACTTCTGAAGGGGAATAAATCTGTGGCTGAAGATACTAAAAAAGGTAAAAGTTACTGCGCAATTAATAAAATGATGCGTTCACGCTTTTTAATCCAATTTTGTTTGTCCCTAGATTCTGATAATGAAATGGAACTAGATGATGAAGACAGCCATGGCCGTGGGCGTAAAAAAGGGCGACAACGAGCTGACTCTAAAAGTTTGAGCGAAGATAAACGAACTACACGTGAGTAGTGTTATACCCTTATACCCCTATTTTATCTATCTGGTTTCTTTTTGGTTGCCTTTTTATTTACTTGTTAATTGCTTTGATTTTCTTATTTCTTTCTCCTCTTTTGGGACATTCTAGGCGTACATTGTAAATAATATTACAACACAGGTACGTGGTCGTCACTTGGCGGTCGATCTTCTACTCCTACCATGCCTTTCATGAAAAGGGGAAATAAGGGGCAGTACTCTCCTGACATTACGCGATAAAGGAATGATGAATTATTTGCAGTTTTGTTTATTTTATAATTTTACTTGGTCTATAAGTAACTATAACTAAACTAGTACCTAATGACTGTAGATTCTAAGTTGTGTATTGTATTATCATGTCGAATTCTAAGACTTCATACTCATGAATGAATTGACTTGTTTATGTGAAAATGAAACTAATGGATAGAATATATAAAGAACGTACTTTATTTAACAGTATGTTATGTTACAAAAAAGTTACTTTGAGTTTGGAAATGAAAGTGGGAGTAACAAATCGTGGTTGCCATTTGCCATGTTGAGAAATGGGCAAAATAATGCAGATACAGTATCAAAGGAAGGAATTGAAATATCAATAAGTATGTCATAAAAAGACAAACGAAATTAAACGTTTACATCCTACGTTTCCATTGGAGCGGGGGTAGAATCCCCTGCTCCCAAATCATTGAACATATATTCATTTTGATGTTCTTTCAAGTACTTTGTGGATCTGATTTCATCCAGGAATAGAGAATACACTTTCTTCACATCATCAATTCCCACCTGAAATAACATTTGAAACTCATGATTTGACTACTTAAATATGCAATGCATGCATTTTCAAACAGAGACTAAAATAATTTACCTCATTAGATTTCCTGCGCTTGGCTACCACACCAGCAGTAGTGATCAATTGGATAGCATAACGCAGAGAAGTGTCTTGAGCAATTCTAGTCAATACTGTTAAAGCATCGTTTTCAATTTCCACATCTTCCTCTTCACATCTAATTCGAAGGATTTGCATTAACTCGTCCAGCTGGTAAGGAGTAGTCTGTGAGTAAATGGAGAAAATTGTATTCCTTCCCTATTCTTCTCATTCATGCATGCCGAAAGAAAATGAGAGGAAAACTCATACCTTAATGATAATCATCCGATCCAACAAATCAATAGGGATGCCATGAGGAGATGTGTAATTAGTGCCCCTAATTCTGGTGATGCCTCTGTTGGTAGCCATGATGATGATAGGAGCCATTTCATGTTCCAAAGCCCGATTCAGAAAAGAGAAACATTCGATATCTAGCATATGAGCTTCATCGATGAATAAGACTCCGGGAGCGATTTCTGCTTTCCCTTCTTCTCTCCATTCGGCAACTTTAGCGTTGATTTGATCTCGAACTTCTGTTTTGATTTCACCAGTGTCCCCCGAAAACAGGGCTAAAAATCCTTGAGTGCGGGAGTTGATCACGTCAATCTCGTGTAAACTGACCGTGTGGACCACTTCTTTCCGTTTTTGGAGTTCTCCTTCAGGGCATGATACAAATCTGGAGAGATTGAATGTTGAATGAGTAATTTTACTTTGTGAGAAAATAAAGCCAACTAAAAGTGCACATTACTTAAGTATGAAACACAAAATGTTTTAGTCGAGTTTTTACCAGGCTTCCATTTTCTTCCCTGGGCTGCCGTTGGCAACGGCGGGACATTTTGGTCCGGCAGGTGTCTGCGCCGCCGCTTGCGGCGGCGCCGGCGCGAATAATCGGGACATTTTGAGGAGTTTTTTAAAATCAATATAAAAAGGTCAGGCGGCGGCGCTGACTCCTAAACCGGAACAAATTAGCCAAAACGATTTTTTAGAGCTAGAAAT
>Ga0210040_10003129_pt1 | contig 22618 bp, 19 predicted proteins | sample CryGeyCG12114_NA_FD_185462 | JGI IMG/M metagenome (GOLD analysis project Ga0210040, IMG submission 185462) | Groundwater microbial communities from aquifer - Crystal Geyser CG19_WC_8/21/14_NA (SPAdes) (version 2) | ecosystem: Environmental > Aquatic > Deep subsurface > Groundwater | place: USA...
TGATTTTTCAGGAGTAATAGCTGTGGAAGGCAGTGGCCAGTTGTCTATATGGATAAATAAGTATGCCTCTTTAATCGGTACGCCTTTACTCATTTTGATTTATCATGCTATTATCATTATAGAGGCGCTCAGGCTCAATTATCTTTTTACAGACCATCGCATGTACAGTAAGCAAAACTTCCTGGTTTCGATGGTCTATATACTGCTTTCCGGAATCTTTAAAGAATGGACTGCAATTACCCCTGCATTACTTGACAACATACTTGTCATTTGGTTTTTTGCAAAAACAGTCCGGTTATACAGCAATCCAAATCCTAAAACTTTACTTTTTAATATTGGTCTTGTAATAGGCCTCAGTATTTTATTATACCATCCGTCTGCCTTGTTGATTTTAGTAGCCTTTTTTGCATTGTTGGTAGTAAGACCATTTATGATAACAGAATGGTTAGTCTTACTCATGGGTGTTCTTGCTCCTTTCTACTTTCTTGCTTCGTGGTTATACCTGACAGATCAAATAAAGTCTTTCGGTAATTATATTCCTGATTGGGGGCTTAACTTACCTATTGCCCATGTTACAGTCCCTTTTTTTATAACTGCTGGCTTAATCATAATTATTCTGATTATTGGTCTTTTTTATTGGCAGCGCGAGAGCAGGCGGCTGATAATACAGGTACGCAAAAATTGGAGTGTTTTATTGGTTATGCTATTGGTAATGCTGCCAATTCCGTTTATTAATGAAAAGGCTGGTATCGATAGTTTGTTTTTATGGATAGTGCCTGCAAGTCCGTTCATTGCAAAAGGCTTTCTTACACCAAAAAAAAATTTCTTACCAAATCTTATGTTTTGGAGCTTGCTGGCGCTTGGAATTTTGAAAAACTGGGAGGTAATAAAGTAGAGTTTTTTGGGTAGCAGGCTTTTGTATAAGGAGGAGACATCCTTCTGTCACCCCTTGTACTTTTGATCTTTAGAAATTGTCATTAGAATGTTATGATGAATAACAATTCCTTTTAAAATTGAAAACTGAAGATCCGCAATGAAATACAGTTGAAAGGAGCGTCGCAACGAATGCCACATTGATATTATTGGCTGGTAACCAAAAAACCGACACGATGATTTAAGAACGCTTATTATCCTCCCTCAAAGTCCTCCAAATATTACAACAGTATTTACACTTCACTCTTTACCTTTGTATTCTCTAATTAGTCATCAAATGAAATTTGGAATTGTCGTTTTTCCCGGCTCTAATTGTGATAGGGATATGCAGGATGCTTTGCAAACAGAGTTAGGAAAAGAGGTTATTATGCTTTGGCACAAAGACAAAGATATAAGTATACTCTCTACTGACGACTGTATTGTCTTGCCTGGTGGGTTTTCTTATGGTGATTATCTGCGTTGTGGCGCCCTTGCACGTTTTAGCCCGATGATGGAAAGTGTAATTGATTTTGCAAACAGGGGAGGTAAGGTGCTTGGTATTTGTAATGGTTTCCAGATTTTATGTGAAGGTGGATTATTGCCAGGTGCGCTTTTACAAAATGCAGAGCAACAATTTGTATGTAAAAATGTTTACATAACAGCAGAAAAGGGTAAGGCTTTGAAAATACCGATAGCTCACGGTGAGGGTCGTTATTATGCAGAAGACGAAGTGTTAGACGAAATGGAGGCAAACGGGCAAATCATGTTTCGATACTGCGACGATAAGGGCAATATAGCGACTATAAGCAATCCCAATGGTACTGTTAGAAATATAGCCGGCATCAGTAATAAAGAAAAAAATGTTTTTGGCATGATGCCGCATCCTGAAAGAGCTGTTTCAACTACTCTGGGTAATGTGGACGGCGTGCAGGTGTTTAAGCTATTAGGTTTGAATTAATGCGAATTGGGATTTCAGATTAATAATTGATTTCTTAAATGATTAAAAAATTTGTTTTTATGCGTAGAGTTATATTTTTAGCAGTATTTGTCTTGTTTGCATTGAACCTGATGGCCCAAATAAAAGATCCTGTAAAGTGGAAGGCTATGAGCCGTAAAAGTGCAAATGGCTATGAAGTTGTGTTGACAGCAACTTTACCCAAATCATGGCACATTTACTCACAATCTACCGGTGAAGGTGGGCCTGTAGCTACAAATTTTAAGTTTGCAAAAAATCCGCTTATTACTTTTGATGGTAAGGTTAAAGAGATAGGTAAGCTTAAAGAGAATTATGACAAATTGTTTGATACAAAAGTTAAGTATTATGGAGATAAGGTTGACTTTATTCAAAACGTAAAAGTTAAGGGTAACCTTAAAACTAATGTAAACGTAACCGTTGAATATATGACTTGTGATGATAGCCAGTGTTTGCCGCCTACAAAGAAAAGTTTTAATGTTTCTTTGTAATCACAACTAATAATAACAATGAGTAATTTTTATAGGTCTTTTTTTTTAATTTTTATATTATTTGCATCTTTTTCAGTAACTGCACAGGTAAAACCTGTGCAGTTTTCTTTTAATGGAGACCGCGATAATAATGGTCAGGCATACATTTCTATTAAAGCTAAAATTGCCAATGGTGTTTTGTTGTTTTCAGCAACAAAGAAATCTGCAGATGATGTTTTTATATCTGCTGTTGACTTTGATACCAGTGCCCGTGTTTTTTTAAAAGATAGTTTGCAGGAATTGGGCAGGGAGCAATCAATCTCTGATGCTGCCACTAACAATTTACCTGTAAGATTTTTTGAAGACAGTGTAGAATGGCGACAACTGGTAAATTTACCTGCGAAAGACAGTGCAACGATCAAAGGGGTTGTTTCCTGGCTAGGCCGGCAAAGTTCAGAATTTCCGGGTGGGGAAGCCGCTTTTTCAATAAAGGTAAAAGCAGTTCCGGTTACACCAAATCCTGCTATATCAAATAGTGAGGAATCCCTGTGGTCAAATTTCTGGATTTGTTTGCTTACAGGTTTGTTAGCTGTATTGACACCATGTGTGTTTCCGTTGGTACCGGTTACCGTTAGCTTTTTTTTAAAAAGAAGTAAGTCAAGAGCTGAAGGTTTAAAAAATGCAACATGGTATTCGCTATCAATCATTTTAATTTATACTATACCAACACTTATTCTGACTTTGCTTTTTGGTGGCAATGCTTTGTACAACATTTCGACACATCCTGTAACAAACCTGTTGTTTTTTCTTATTTTTATTCTGTTTGCTATTTCCTTTTTTGGTGCTTTTGATCTTACACTACCAAATAGCTGGGCAAACAAGACAGACGAAAAAGCTGGTAAAGGAGGCCTGTTAGGTACTTTTTTTATGGCCCTGACATTAGTAATTGTTAGCTTTAGCTGTACAGGTCCTATTGTAGGCACTTTGTTGGGCAAGACAGCAACGCAAGGTGTCACATTGGCTCCTGTTATTGGTATGCTTGGCTTTGGACTTGGTCTCGCATTGCCATTTTCGCTTTTTGCTTACTTCCCCTCCATGCTTAAAACTTTGCCCAAAAGTGGTGGGTGGCTCAATACTGTTAAGGTTACTTTTGGTTTTATAGAACTCGCACTTGCCATGAAGTTTCTCTCAAATGTAGACCTTGCCTATCACTGGCGATTATTGGACAGAGAGATTTTCCTCGTTATCTGGATTGTGATTTTTACACTTTTAGGATTGTACCTGTTAGGCAAATTAAAGTTCAGTCACGATAGTGATTTACCTTATATAAGTGTTCCCAGACTTTTTATTGCCATAGCTTCCTTTTGCTTTGCCCTCTATTTGTTTCCCGGACTGTGGGGCGCTCCGTTAAAAGGAGTAGGTGGCTGGTTGCCTCATACCAGTACCCAGGACTTTAACCTGCAGGATTTGAAATATCAGATAGACGACCTTAAAAAATCAGGAGTAAAGTCTTCTTCAGGTAACGCTGCCAATCTCACTCAACCTCCTAAAAAGTATACGGATAAACTGCATGTACCTTTTGGTCTTACCGGTTATTTTGATCTTGCAGAAGGTATGGCTGCTGCAAAAGTTTTGAACAAGCCAGTGATGCTTGACTTTACCGGTCATAGTTGCGCTAATTGCCGCAAGATGGAAGCGGAAGTATGGTCAGACCCGGATGTACTGAAAACCATAAAGGAAGATTTTGTATTAATCAGTTTGTATGTTGATGAATCAACCGAACTGCCCGAGGCGGAACAATATACAAATAAAGAAGGGGAAAAGATTAATACTGTTGCGGATAAAAATAAAGATTACGAGATAAACAAGTTTGGTTTCAATGCGCAGCCCTTATATATGTTTTTAGATTTGAATGGCGAACCATTAAGCGATGTAAAGTATGGCTATAATGGCAACATACAAAAGTTTCTCGATCATTTAAGAGCCGTAAAAGCAAAGTTTCATGGTCAATAATTTGGGGAGGCTGCGCGGCAGTTTTTGGACAACTACGAACGTATTTAAATTTTCTTTTTTTTGGTTGCCAGCAGCAGTTCTTTTGATGATTCTTTTGTTGCGACGCTCCGTTTTGACAGCATATCTTTGAGCATCTTTAATTTTTCAGGCGAGTTTTTCAAATAATTTTTAGAAAGCTTTTAAAAACAAAGGAAAGAAGCACTACAAATCTTTTTCCAGATGTGTTCAAAGTGTTTTTGATATTCCTTGCAAAAGACAGATAAAAAAAGACTTCATTTTAGGATAATGCCTTTTTTCATCTGCGTTAGAAGCTGTCTAAAAATCGTTTCATTGATTTCGCAGCCGGGAAGAAGTTGCTGGTCAGGCAAGCAGCAACGGCACAAAAAGCCGCAGTTAGTCTTGACCGACTGCAACCAGTATTATAGTTTCTTTTTCAGACGGCTTCTTAAAGTTATAATGCAGTTGTCTCGTCAGAAACCATTCTACGGATATTAATAAGGCCATATCTCATACGACCCAGGCAAGTATTCACGCTCGAATTTGTTATTTCTGAAATTTCTTTAAAGCTTAAGTCTCCGAAATGTCTAAGAACAACAACTTCTCTTTGTTCCTCTGGTAAGTGGTTTAAAACTTTCCTTACCCAGTCACGATTCTCGTTCTGTATTAGCTTTTTTTCTGTTGTCTCTTCATTAAAGCTATAGGGTTCAAAAAAATTCAGGTCGTCGCTGGTTACAACTGCAGGCTTTCTTTTCGACTTTCTAAAATAGTCAACACACAGATTGTGTGCTATACGCATAGCCCATGGTAAAAATTTCCCTTCTTCCGTATATCTGTTATTTCGGATAGTGTCAATTATCTTAATAAAGGTGTCCTGAAACAAATCTTCGGCTAAATACTTATCCTTAACAAGAAATAAAATAGTAGAAAACAACTTGTCTTTGTATCTGTTTATAAGTATTTCTAAGGCTCTGTTGTTACCTTCATTAAAAGCTTTTACAAGTTGATTGTCCGTGTTTTGAGATAAGTTTTTCATTTTAGATAAAAGTTGGATAACCGGAATGGTTTTAATTAGGATATTAGATTTTAATTTTTTAGTTTTTAATCACTGTTTCGTATCAATAGGGTAGAAGATGTGCCTGCTTTATGGCCATAATTACAAGATGTAAAATAAGTGCATATTTAAGAATGACAATAATTGATAGAGGTAAAAGGATATCCTTAAGAGACAACTTTTTTGTAATTGAAAGTTGCTTTAAAATTAAATTGTAAAAAAACTTACTCTTATTCTCCTGATTGATATATGATTATATGAAATTCATAAAATTATTTCCAAGATTGGGAATAACCCAATCGTGTTTCCAAAAGCGGGAAGCAATAATATTGGAGCGATCCGTCCTCGCTACTTCTTCCTGTCACCCTAAGCGGTAGTTCTCGAAGAATGTTAAAACTATTAGCAACTCTGCGGGCGTTAATTATTAGACTCATTAACCACATTATTGTTTATATTTTTGCTTTCTATTATGGCTAAAAAGACATTAGGTGCAGTAAAACCTGGCGGTGTAAGTAAAGTTAGAAGTAACGATAATATATTGGTACAGGGTGCAAGAACGCATAATCTGAAAAATGTAACTGTTGAGTTTCCGAGAAATAAGTTTATAGTTGTCACAGGGGTATCAGGATCTGGTAAGTCTTCCCTTACCATCGATACATTATTTGCAGAAGGGCAAAGACGGTATGCAGAAAGCCTTAGTGCATATGCCAGACAGTTTATGGCAAGAATGAACAAGCCTGATGTAGATTTTATAAAAGGGTTATGCCCTGCGATAGCAATAGAGCAAAAGGTGATAACGCGAACGCCAAGAAGTACAGTTGGCAGCATGACGGAGATTTATGACTACCTGCGGTTACTTTTTGCAAGGGCTGGTCACACCATATCGCCTGTAAGTGGACGTGAAGTAAAAAAAGATGATGTAAAAGATGTAATTGAAGCTATTCAACAATTAGTTGAAGGCAGCAGAGTACTGGTGCTTGCTGTATTTAAACAACATGCTAATCGTGAAGCAAGAGAAGAACTAAATATATTATTGCAGAAAGGTTTTAGCCGAATGTATACTTCAGTCCTGCACTCCCCTTCAGGAGGAGACGGAGAAAGAAGTTCGGATGGGGAAGTGATACGCATAGAAGACCTGTTGGAAATGGGTGATGATGAGTTGCAGCTAAAACTGGTGACTTCTTCAACTACTAACAATCAACTGTTAACTTTCATTCTCGTTGACCGTATTGTAAAAAAAGAATTTGATGAAGATGATATTCACCGTTTAAGTGATAGTATCGGCACCGCATTTTATGAAGGTGAAGGAGAAATGTATCTGCAGGTTGATGGGCGATTGGTTCATTTCAGTAACAAGTTCGAGTTGGATGGCATCCAGTTTGAAGAGCCTGTACCAAACCTTTTTTCTTTTAATAATCCTTTTGGTGCCTGCCCGGTGTGTGAAGGCTTTGGAATGGTGTTGGGAATAGATCCTGACCTGGTAATACCAGATAAAAGGCTAAGTGTTTATGAAAGTGCAGTAGCACCCTGGAAAGGTGAAAAAATGGGGCTGTGGAAAGAAAACTTTATCAGGGCAGCAGGAAGTTTTAATTTTCCTGTTCATGCACCCATTGCAGATCTCACCAAAGAGCAGTACAGCATCTTATGGAAAGGTAACCGGTACACCAATGGTATTGATGACTTTTTTAAAGAAGTTGAGCAAAACCTGTATAAAGTTCAGTATAGAGTTATGCTAAGCAGGTATCGCGGTCGCACAAGTTGCCCGGTGTGCGAAGCATACAGGTTGAGAAAAGAAGCTTTGTATGTAAAAGTAAGCGGCAAACATATAGGAGAGTTATGCGAAATGCCGGTCGTGAACCTTAGTAATTGGTTTGACAATCTATCGTTAAGCGAATACGACCGGCAAGTTGCAAAACGTATTTTACTTGAAGTAAATAACCGGTTGAAGACCTTAATTGATGTAGGTCTGGGTTACCTGACTCTTAATCGCCTTGCTAATAGCCTGAGCGGAGGTGAGAGCCAACGCATACAGTTAACAAGAAGTCTGGGAAGTAACCTTACAAATTCACTTTATATTCTTGATGAACCCTCTATTGGACTACACAGCCGTGATACAGAAAGGCTGATAAGGGTGCTAAAAGAACTAAGAGACCTGGGCAATACTGTAGTGGTTGTAGAGCACGATGAAATGATGATGCGAGAGGCAGATCATATTGTTGATATGGGGCCTTTTGCCAGTCACCTTGGCGGTAAAGTGGTTGCTGCAGGTAACTACAACGAAATAATTAATCACCCTGAAAGTCTCACTGGCAAGTATTTAAAAGGTGAGTTACAGATAGAAGCGCCTGCACAGGTAAGGAAGTCTCTGCGAAGTATAACTGTTGAAGGTGCACGACACAATAACTTAAAAGATATTACTGTAAAGATTCCACTGGATGTTTTTTGTGTTGTAAGTGGCGTTAGCGGAAGCGGAAAGACAACTTTAATTAAACAAATACTGGCACCCGGCTTAAAAAAGCTAAAGGGAGAGTTTGCAGAAAAAGTGGGCTTTCATAGAGCAATAACCGGTGATATTGAACATATATCGCAGGTAGAAATGATTGATCAAAACCCGATAGGAAAATCATCCCGCAGTAACCCGGTTACTTATATTAAAGCTTATGATGAGATAAGAGATTTGTTCGCTAAGCAGCCAATGGCAAAGATGAGAGGTTTTCAACCAAAACACTATTCATTCAATGTAGACGGTGGCCGCTGCGATGGATGTAAAGGTGAAGGCGAACAGGTAGTTGAAATGCAATTTCTTGCCGACGTTCATCTTCTCTGCGATGTTTGTAATGGAAAAAGATTTAAAGAAGAGGTGCTTGAGGTTACTTACAGAATGAAGAATATTTATGATGTTTTAAACATGAGTGTAGACGAGGCGATAGAATTTTTTAAAGACGAGAAAAACATCAGCAAAGCAATACAACCATTACAGGATGTTGGTCTTGGTTATATAAAGCTTGGTCAAAGCAGCGACACTTTAAGTGGTGGCGAAGCGCAAAGGGTAAAACTGGCAAGTTTCCTTGGAAAAGGTAAAGGGATTGGTCATGTATTGTTCATCTTTGACGAACCTACTACTGGTCTGCATTTTCATGATGTACAAAAACTGCTTACTTCATTTAATGCGTTAATAGAACAGGGGCATTCTATATTGGTAATTGAGCATAATACCGATGTCATCAGAAGCGCTGACTGGGTTATTGACCTCGGTCCTGAAGCCGGAGACAAAGGGGGCAATCTTGTTTATAGCGGCGTTCCTGCAGAGTTGAAAGATATTGAGGAAAGTTATACAGGAAAATTTATGTGATGGTCCGGGAACTAAATATTAATTAAATCATCAGAAATATGATCATTAGCATTGTTTGAAGCAATATTATTACATTCAATCGAGTAATACGAAGGGTAAATCATTTTTTGGTTGCAGGCGAAATAGCATTATGCATCTTTGGTTGTGTTACTACCTTGTACTGAATAACGTCAGATTGTGCAAAAACTAATTTTATTATTACGAATAAGGTTGTAAAATCTGTTTCATCTGCATCGGGCTCTATTACGTCTGACATATTTTTACTTTTCATGCTGCCACCTCATAGCAGGTAGCGCCCATAAAGGTCTAAATATCTTTAAATGCCTGTTTTTAGAGACTTACCTGCACTTTTCTTTGCTTTTAACCTGCTTATCAGCTCTTTGATGCAAGGTATATTACACGAATAGGATTATCACCTGCGATGAGACTTTCAAGACACATCGTACTCATTTGTTTACGCAATACACCTTGCTTGAAGTTCCTAATTACTAAGACAGCGATAATCGGTAAAAAATTTGCAGGAAAACGAAACTTTATTTTTATAATATAACAAGAAGGATTTTTGGACGGTTTGGACGGTGACGCCATAAAAAACTACTGCCGGTAACCCAAAAATAAATTTTAGACAGCCACTAAGGCACAATAAAGGAAATAAGGATTTAATAAATTTAGATGCGATTACAAAACAATAATTAATATAACAAACAAAAAAGGCAATTGAAATATTGATCAATAAAATGTTACCTCTATAACCGTTGACTTATGTATTTAATTACCTCTCCCTGGTGGCTTAGAAAGATTTATGCTCCCGGTCTTACCTGGCACATGCCTGTTAAAGACAAAGAGTTGTTCCTGACATTTGATGATGGCCCTCATCCGACAATTACTCCTTTTGTTTTAAATCTGTTAAAGCAATACAATGCAAAAGCTACCTTTTTTTGTATCGGTAAAAATGTAAAGCTATACCCTGAAGTGTACAGGCAGGTGATTGACGAAGGACACAAAATAGGCAACCATACGCATAATCATTTGAATGGGTGGAAAACAGCGGATGGGGACTATCTGAAAAATATAATGCTTGCAAGGGAGACAATTGACAGTAATTTATTTCGTCCTCCTTATGGTTGTGTAACAAGGTTCCAGGCGCAACAGTTGAAAAAATTGTTTAAGATAGTAATGTGGGATGTGTTGAGCGGTGATTTTGATACATCAATTGAAGGATCGAAGTGTTATAACAATGTTGTTGGCAATGTGCGTGCAGGCTCTATCATTGTGTTTCATGATAGTGATAAAGCTTTTCCAAGACTTAAATATGCTCTGCCAAAAGTGTTACAATATTTTACTAAAGAAGGATATGAGATGAAGACAATAAAGTAAAGCCTTTTCTTATTAGATGTAGAATTCTTACTCTGATTAAAGTTGCAGATACTTACCAAAAAAAAGTGGGCCTGAGGTAGAAACCCCGGCCCGTTTTAATCCGTACCCTATGAAAACTAAATTTAGTATTACTTATTAACGATGTTTTTAATTGCGCATCTTGTTGTTTTTCATGTTATTGTTGCTTCGTTAAGATATAAACGCACTTCATGCAAACTTTATTTTTTCAGTTAGAAGAAAAAATACTTTATTCTTTGTTTTAGTATAGTAATTGATATTTAAAACACACAGAATTTTCGTTTACCAGTTTTAAAAAATAAAGAAGTTTTTAATAATGAGATTGATAGATACACATACACATCTTTATTCAAAAGAATTTTCTGATGACTTCGATCAGGTGCTACAGCGGGCGCGAAATGCAGGAGTAGCAAGGTTTTATCTTCCGGCGATAGATAGTGAAGTGACTGACGATATGCTTAGGCTTGCTGACCTATATCCTTTAGAGTTTTTTGCCATGATGGGATTACATCCTGTTTCAGTAAAGGAAAATTTTAGGGAAGAGCTAAAAATCGTTGAAGAATATCTATTAAAAAGAAAGTTTGTTGCAGTAGGAGAGATTGGTCTCGACTTTTATTGGGATACCACTTTTAAAAATGAACAGTTAATCGCTTTCAATCAACAAATGGAACTGGCGCAGCAATACAAGTTACCAATTGTTATTCATACAAGAAATGCAATGAAAGAAACGATTGAAGCAGTTAAACCTTTTGCAACAAAAGGCCTGACCGGAATTTTTCATTGTTTTGGTGATGGATATGAGATCGCAAAAGAAATAATTGATCTCGGCTTTTATTTAGGCATTGGCGGTGTGCTAACATATAAGAAAGCCAATCTTGGAGAGTCTTTAAAAGACATACCATTGGATCGAATAGTGCTTGAGACAGATGCTCCTTATCTTTCACCTGTTCCATTTAGGGGCAAGCGCAATGAAAGCAGTTATCTTGTACATATTGCGGCGAAATTAGCTGAAGTGAAAAATGTTACCATTGAAGAAATCGCAGCAATAACTTCAGCGAATGCTGAAAAAATATTCGCAAATTAACCTTGATTTAAGAAGTATTTTTTAATCTTTTTTTTATTCCTGGCAATAGATATAGCCTTTTATAATTGTATCGGTTTTTTAAATAGCATAATAAGACAGGTATAAAATTAAAGAGCCTTTTTTCCCGTTTCTCTTTTATACAAAAATGTTATAAATGGATTTATCTAAATTATTGCAGGAACTGGTATTACATGAATTTAAACTTTGGGATTGTTTAAGAAATGGCTGTTCAGAAAAAGCTGTTGAAGAAATTTCTTCTCATATATCTGAGATTAAAAGAGAAATAAGAAGCAAAACTTTCTTTCGTATTTCAACCGTTGCTTAGTAGGGTGAATAGTATTAGATTAATAGCGCCTTCCGGTTGTGCTATTAATGATAATATTCAGGCCGTGTTGTCTGTAAGGAACTAAGATTTATATTTTTTACATAAATCAAATTGTAAGAAGCTTTAAAAGCTTATTGTTCTCCTTTTTTTACTAAAAAAAAGGCTATTTATCTTTCTTACGCTACAAGCATTTAAATGCTTACTACTGCCTTATTCTCCATGATTTGCTTATATACTCCATCCCACAAATCAATGCGACGCTGAAGAGACTCTATGGTAGCTTCTTCTGCTTCCTTCCAGTACTGTTCATTATTGCCGCAAAGATTTGAAGTCATTTCTAATGCCAGATGACTATGATGGTCGCCATCTACCTCGATGTGTCTTTCGAGGTAGTATTTAAAAATGGAAATACTTTCGGGTGACTCTTTGTATATATCGCTAATGATGCTGTGAAACATGTGGGGTATAAGATCTTCCCGTCCAAATGTAAAAACTGCTGCTTGTACGTGACTTTTATTATCTGCAATAGCTTTAAATGTAGAGTTAACAAAGTTTTGGGCTTCGGCAGGTGTTTTTGCTGCGGAATATGCTGCATTAAGATCGCCTGTCTCTTTTAATGTGGTTAAAAATTTTTGAATGTCTTCGGGCCTCGCATTACTCTGTTGCATGGCATCAAGGTATAGTTCAAAATGACTTTTTCTTGTACCAAAGCTATCAATATCAGACTCTTCGCCTACCACAATTTCATTTATCAAAAACCGGGTATCTCCTGAACCGACAGGGAACCAGGGAGTGCTTGTACAGGTGAGATTTATTTGAAGTGCTTTTAGCAATGACATAAAGTCCCACACGGCGTATACATGAAATTGCATGAAAATCTTAAGGTCTTCTATATCATTTATAACGGAGTATACTTTATGATCGATAATTTGTTGTCTTAATGGGTCGATTGCCTTTCTTACGTTTTCTAATTGTTGATTCATTTCAGAATTCTTTTTTGTAATTACAGATAAAGGGTGAAGTAATTGTAAAATTCTGCAAAGGTTATCAAAAAAATTATCAGACAAGCGCTGCAACCGATTTTAGCAAGAGATTAATAGAATGATCAGAAGGTGAACGATTAGGATATGCCATTTATACTGTACGCCTGATAGAATTAGGCATTAAAATTAATGAAGGCAATTACAAGAGGATGTAGAACAAAAGGTGGAAAAAGCTTAATAGAATTACCAATTTTCAACGGAGCGTCGCCAATAAAGTTTAATCAGGGTACAAATGTCTGCCACCAAAAAGAATCATGTAATGCCACAGCTCTGTACTATATTATGAGGCGATAAGTTTAATCAAGACTTGAGGTAGAGACGGAAATAAGGTTTTTAAAACGAGACCAATTTTTCTTCAGATAATTTTATAGACGTAAAGTTTACAACTGCAAGCTGAAGCTTCTAACTTAAAATTGAGGTAGCATATACGTTGCAGCTTTAATGAGGTACGGTTTTTAACACGGTTATTATATGTGTTACGGATATGCAGCTATTAATCTCACCTTGGCAGCTGAAAAAATTCAGGTGAACCGTTCAATGGTTAAAAGGACTTTCATAGAGAAAGGAATTTCATATGCGTCAGAACTTGCTTTAGCAAACTTTATTGATTTGGAAAAAGTAATAGACTGGAATATCGAAAACAACATTCTGTTTTACAGAATGAGTTCTGATATGGTGCCTTGGATGAGTGAGTATGAAATTAGTGACCTTAAAGATTATGAACAGATAAAAAGTATTCTTGCCCGATGTGGAGAAAAAGCTGCTGATAGTGGTCTTCGTCTGACCTTTCATCCGGGGCCATTCAATGTTTTAGCAACTAATACTGCAACTGTATTGATCAATACAATAAAAGAGCTTAGGCAGCATGCAGAAATCATGGATCTGCTTAACCTTGCTGACACACCTTTTGCTAAAATAAACATCCATGTAGGCGGAGCTTTTGGAGATAAAGTTTCAGCCTTATCAAGGTTTGCCGAAAGTTATATCAGCTTGCCCGAAAACACAAGGAAAAGACTTAGTGTAGAGAACGATGATAAGGCGAATATGTTTAGCGTACAGGATCTATTATGGCTGCACGAACAAATTAAAATACCAGTCGTATTTGATTATTTCCATCATGAATTTTGCACCGGAGGTTTAAGTGAACAGGAGGCATTTCTTGCAGCCATCAGCACGTGGCCGGAAAGAATAACACCAGTCGTACATTTTTCAAGTTCAAAGAAAAAGTATGAGGATTCTTCTTCACCACCTACAGCTCATGCAGATTATCTTTATGACGAAGTAAAAACATACAACAAAAAGGTCGATATAATGCTTGAAGCTAAAGCCAAGGAAGCAGCAGTAATGGAATACCGGCAAATTTTAAATTTTATAAGTCAGGATGACACCTGACACCGGGATAATCATAAAACGAAAAAAGCCCTTAACAATTGATAAACAACTATTAAAGGCTTAAAGCTTGTAGAGCGTACGGGAATCGAACCCGTGATTCCTCCGTGAAAGGGAGGTGTCTTAACCCCTTGACCAACGCTCCATTTTTGTAATTGGAGTGCAAAAATAGGGGCAACAGTTATTCCAGCCAAAACTTTTTTTAATCAGTCTAAAAAAAATTTAAAGTATCAATACTTGGTATAAGATTTTAAGAAGAAAAATGTCTATTTAAAAAGTAATTTAAATCATTGAGATCAATGAAGAAAATTATCTTATAATTCCCTATAATCAATGTAGTTTTGCAAAGTTTTCAAAATCACAAAAAACAAAAATATGAGTACAGTTAAAGTTGCCATTAACGGTTTCGGACGTATTGGCCGTTTGGTATTTCGCCAAATTTATAATATGGAAGGTATAGATGTTGTTGCTATTAACGACCTTACCAGTCCTAAAGTTCTGGCTCACTTACTTAAATACGATAGTGCACAAGGTCGTTTCGATGGCGAAGTTACCAGCACAGAAAATTCTATAGTAGTAAATGGTGAAGAAGTTACAATATATGCTCAAAAAGATCCTGCTCAAATTCCATGGGGACAACATGGAGTTGATGTGGTTATTGAGAGCACAGGTTTCTTTACAGATAAAGCAAAAGCTGAAGCTCACTTAACAGCAGGTGCAAAACGTGTTATTATCTCAGCTCCTGCCACAGGCGATCTTAAAACTGTTGTATTCAATGTTAACCACGAAATACTCGATGGTAGCGAAACCATCATTAGTTGCGCTTCTTGTACCACAAACTGCCTTGCTCCAATGGCTAAAGTATTAAACGATACTTATGGTATTGAAGGTGGTATCATGACAACTATTCATGCTTACACAAACGACCAGAATACGCTCGATGCTCCACATCCAAAAGGCGATCTTCGTCGTTCAAGAGCTGCTGCCCAAAACATTGTTCCAAACAGCACAGGTGCTGCAAAAGCTATCGGTGTTGTATTGCCTGCCCTTAAAGGTAAATTAGACGGAAGCGCTCAACGTGTTCCCGTAATTACAGGATCTTTAACAGAGCTTGTTTCTGTATTAAACAAACCTGTAACCAAAGAAGAAATAAATGCTGCAATGAAATCAGCAAGCAGCGAAAGCTTTGGCTATACTGAAGATGAAATTGTAAGCAGTGATGTTATTGGTATTACATTTGGTTCACTTTTCGATGCTACACAAACTAAAGTAATGCAGGTAGGCGATAAGCAACTTGTAAAAACTGTAAGCTGGTACGATAATGAAATGAGCTATGTAAGTCAGCTTGTACGTACTGTTAAGTTTTTTGCCGGGCTTATCAATAAATAGTTTTTTCTTTTTTTGTGGAGCCATCGGTTGTAATTCTGATTTTGCAGCCGTTGCGTCGCACACTTGTACAGATAGTTCTTTATTGACCGCAGTTTCTATTTTGGACTGCGGTTTTTTGTTTAAATTTGATATTGAAACAATTGGAAATTTATTCAATATGGAAGCAGATTTATTAAAAAGGATAACTCAAATTCCAGGCTTATGCGGCGGAAAGCCAACAATCAGAGGAATGCGCTTTCCGGTAAAAGATGTTTTGGAATTACTTGCAAGTGGAATGTCTTCTGAAGAAATATTAGAAGAACATCCTGATTTAGAAGAAGCGGACATTAGAGCTTCCCTTTTTTATGCGGCGTTACAAATGAATAATCCAGTAATAATAAATGCAGCTTAACCAAATTGAATTGTGGTTGGATATGCAATTCTCACCACAAATTGCTCTTTGGATTACAAAAACTTTTTCTATAAAAGCAACGTCATCTTATTCAATATTTATTAATACGGAGCAGGATGAAGTTATTTTTTTGAAAGCAAAGGAATTGAAAAATATTTTTATTTTGACAAAAGACAAGTACTTTGCTGATTTACAATATCGTTTATTATCGCCTCCTAAAATAATTCTGCTTAAAACAGGTAATTGTTCTAATGAAAAAATGAAAGATATTTTATCAGACCATCTTCTTTTGGCATTAGAGGAATTAGTAAATACATCAACAGGAATCGTCGAAATAAAACCTAAAAACATAATTTAATTATGAGCAAATTCTCCGAACATAACTTTTCAGGCGAAAAAGCCTTGATACGTGTAGATTTCAATGTACCGCTAAATGCAAACTTTGAAATTACAGACGATAACAGGATGCGGGCTGTCGTTCCTACCATTAAAAAAATCTTATCCGACGGTGGTAGTGTTATTTTAATGAGTCATTTAGGGCGACCAAAAGAAGGTCCTACAGATAAGTATTCTTTAAAACACTTAATCTCTCATTTAAGCGAATTAGTTGGTGGAGCAAAAGTGAAATTTGCCAATGATTGTATTGGTGAAGAAGCCATACAGAAATCTGCTGCTTTACAACCAGGGCAAGTTCTTTTATTAGAAAATCTTCGCTTTTACAAACAGGAAGAAAAAGGCGATGAAGCATTTGCAGAAAAGCTAAGTAAATTGGGTGATGTATATATAAATGATGCTTTTGGTACCGCACACCGGGCACATGCTTCCACCGCTATCATTGCTAAATTTTTCCCTGGAGATAAAAAAATGTTTGGTCTTTTGATGGAAAATGAAGTAGAAAGTGCTGAAAAGGTACTTCACAAAAGCGAACGACCTTTTACAGCGATATTAGGCGGAGCAAAGGTGAGTGACAAAATACTAATCATCGAAAATTTACTGGAAAGGGCAAATAATATAATTATTGGTGGCGGTATGGCTTATACCTTTCTTAAAGCACAAGGCAAAGAAATTGGAAGCAGTCTCTGCGAAGAGGATAAGCTTGATCTTGCCAATGAACTTTTAGAAAAGGCAAAGACAAAAGGTGTAGGTTTTTATTTGCCAAAAGATAGCATAGTTGCCGATAAGTTTGATGCCAATGCAAATACAAAACTTTCTTCTAATGACGATATTGAAAAAGGTTGGATGGGACTTGACATTGGTGATGAAGCAATCAAAGATTTTGGACAGGTAATTTTAGAAAGCAAGACAATTTTATGGAACGGGCCAATGGGTGTTTTTGAAATGGAAAAGTTTAAAAAAGGAACAAAGTCAATTGCAGACTTTGTAGTAGAAGCAACTACAAGGGGTGCCTTTTCTTTAGTTGGGGGCGGTGATAGTGTTGCTGCGGTTAACCAATTTGGGCTTGCTGACAAAGTAAGTTATGTAAGTACGGGAGGTGGTGCAATGCTTGAGTATTTTGAAGGAAAAGAATTGCCAGGTATTGCTGCAATAAAATAAAATAGCAAAAATTACAAATAGTGAAAGGTCTTCTAATTGAAGACCTTTTTGTTTACTGTTATAGACTACTTGCACCGTAGAGGTAAAGACAAAATGACATTTTTACATAGCAGGCATAATTTTTAATGATAGATCAAAGTTCTTAACAATAAAACTGAACTTTTAAAAATTCAAAACAAATGAAATCAAGAAATCTGACGCTTATAATCATTCTCGGTGTCATCCTGTTATTAGGTGGTTGCGGTTGTGGCCAGTATAATGGATTGGTACAACAAGATGAGGTAGTTAAAAACGCATGGAACAATGTACAAAGTGACTACCAGCGTCGTGCTGACCTTATACCTAACTTAGTCAATACAGTAAAAGGTGAAGCAAACTTTGAGCAAACTACGTTAACTAATGTAATAAATGCAAGAGCTTCTGCTACGCAGGTAAAAGTTGACCCGGCTGATTTAACACCCGAAAAAATGCAACAATTCCAGGCAGCACAAGGCCAGTTGTCTCAGGCATTAGGCAGATTGTTAGCGGTTTCTGAAGCATATCCTAACCTTCGTGCTAATGATGCTTTCCGTGGCTTGCAGGCACAACTTGAAGGAACAGAAAATCGTATCAAGGTTGCCCGTAATGACTTTAATGGTGCAGTTCAAACATATAATACCCAGGTAAGAAAGTTTCCTACTAACATTTTTGCCGGTATGATGGGCTTTAAACAAAGACAGGGTTTTGCTGCAGAAGCTGGTGCAGAAAGAGCGCCTGAAGTTAAATTTTAGAATTTAAAACCTGTATCCGAAGTGGCATTATTTCCCTTAAATAAAAAAAGAGAGTTTTTTACTGCAGAGCAACAACAAGCAATGGTTGATGCAATCAGAAAGGCTGAAAAAAATACCAGCGGAGAAGTGAGGGTTTTTATAGAAAGTAAATGCAGGTATGTTGATCCGGTAGATAGAGCAAAGGAAATTTTTTTTAGTCTTCAAATGCAGAATACAAAAGATCGCAATGCCGTATTATTATATATGGCACTTGCCGATCATCAATTAGCATTGTTTGCAGATGAAGGCATCTATCAAAGACTGGGTGCGGAATATTGGAATGTGGAAGTTAAAAAGATAATATCTGCATTTACAAAAGATGATTATACCGGGGGGATTTGTCTTGTTGTAGAAGACATAGGCGATGCTCTTAAAGCAGAGTTTCCCTATGAAAGTGATGATAAGAATGAACTGCCGGATGAAATAATTTTTGGAAATTAATACAGTCCCGCTAACGCGGGATTGTTTCTTTATAAAACATGAAGCGTTTTTTATTTACAATACTTTTCCTGTTACCTGTTTTTTGGACTATAGCTCAGGATATTCCTCAGAGGCCAAACCCTCCAAGGTTAGTCAATGATTATACAAATACCTTAACTGCAGATCAAAGAGCATCTTTGGAGCAGAAACTGGTGACTTACGACGATAGTACAAGTAACCAGGTTGTTGTAGTCATTATTCCTACTACTAGTGATTATGATCCTGTCGATTATGCTACTAAATTAGGAAGGACCTGGGGTGTAGGCAATAAAAAAACAAACAATGGTGTCGTACTGCTGGTTGCGAAAAATGACCGTAAAGTATTTATATCACCGGGATATGGACTTGAAGGAGCGTTGCCAGACATCACGTGCAAATCAATAATAGACAATTATATTACTCCAAACTTCAAAAATGAAGATTTTTTCAGGGGCTTAGACTTAGGGACCAACGCCCTCATCAAAGCGGCCGTAGGAGAGTATAGAGCACCAGAAGGGTATAGAAAACAGAGAGATAGCGGGGGCGGAGGCAGTATTTTGGGGATAATTATAATTATAGTTATTGTTCTTATAATGATTGGTGGCAGAGGTGGAGGTGGTGGTGGTATGTTTAGTCGTAGAGGGTATGGTGACTTTGCCACCGGCGCTATACTTGGTAGTCTCCTTAATGGCAATCGAGGATACGGAAGTAGTGGTGGATATGGAGGAGGCGGTTTCGGTGGAGGAGATAACGGAGGTGGTGGTTTTGGTGGTTTTGGTGGCGGTGGTTTTGGCGGGGGTGGTTCCGGAGGCAGTTGGTAAAAATTCTAAAAATAAGAAGGGCAAACGTTTTTAAAACCGTCTGCCTTTTTCATTGCGTATATTTATTTCTTATTCCCATTCTACCATAATTCTACTTCAACAAGTTCAGGCTTTTGTATTTTTTTTGTGGCGGCAGATGTTTTTCATGGCAACTCCGGTTGTGTCACTCACTTTTACACAATCTTTTCATGGCATCTTTTTACCTTTCTGCTTTCAATTAATTCAATATAGTTCGGTACAACTTCCAAGTGTGCCAAAGTAGAAATAAACACCAAATTTTCTTGTTTTCTTTCAGAATAAGTGAGTTCGTCTTCTCTCCTTGCTGGTTTTTTTAAAAAAGTTTTGTCAAAATCATGTATAAGCACCGTTTTTGCTGTTGCTGCACGGGCTCTTATTATTTTACCACAATAATATAAAGAGCTTACTTTTATTTAAATTTGCCTTTAAATAATTCATAAGAATTGCAATTAACTCGTAATAGATGAAATATTTTTTTCACATCTTCTTCTTCATTCTCTGCTATACTCAGATAAATGCACAGGAAAAACATTTTCTTTTTATCCAATCTGATAATAAACAACCTTTTTATATATCTGTAAACAACAAACTGTTCAGTTCTTCTGCCAGTGGATACGTTATTATTCCCAAACTCGCAGAGGGTTCTTATAATTTCTCTGTTGGTTTTGCGCAAAATGCCTTTCCTGAGCAAAACTTTCAATTATTGGTTGATAAAAAAGATTTGGGCTATAATCTTAAAAACTTTACCGAAAAAGGATGGGGATTATTTAACCTGCAGACATTAGATATAACAATGGCTGGAAGTAGTAATACGAGTAATGTTGCAAAAGCTCTGTTAGAAAGTGAAAAAAAGTCAGCTGGAGAACCCGTGCTTACGTTTAAAAAGAAAGCAGAAACCGTAGCTTTACCCGTTGCTGTTTCAGAAACCCGGCCTAATGCTAACCCAGCAGATTCGAAGGCTCCTGTTGCAGATACCATGGCAGTTGTTAAAGTAAATAACGATACAGTTTCACAAGTACCCGTAGCTTCGTTAAATAAAGAAGAAGATAATCCAGCCGGCCTACAAAATTTATCAGATGTAAAGAAAGTGTCAGAAGTCAAAGGAGCAGATGGTGTTAAGTTGTCTTATATCGAAACAACAGGTAAGACAAATGACACTATCCAGGTCATTATTCCCACTGCAGTTAACTCAGCTTCCGGCACAGTGAATAATGCAGATACTCAAACTTCGGGTAATCCTTTAAACGCTGTCCCAACAACTGGTAGCACTTCTAATAAAGAGGTTAAGTTTCTTGATATGGATATGGACTCATCAAAGAAAGATAGAGGCCAGGCAGAAAAAAAGCCGGAGGAGACTTCAGTCGCAACTGTATCTAATAATTGTAAAGACATTGCTACGGAGGAAGACTATGGTAAGTTGCGAAAAAAAATGGCAAACGAAACAACAGACGAAGACATGATTGCGGAGGCCAAAAAGTTTTATAAAAACAAGTGCTTCACTACAAGTCAGGTAAAGGCACTTTCTACTTTATTTCTTTCAGACGAGGGCCGGTTTAAATTTTTCGAATCTTCTTACTCATCGGTTGCCGATGCAAATCAATATTCGTCATTACAAACTGAGTTTATCGACCCTGCATTTGTTAACCGGCTAAAAGCACTTGTTCAATAATTGGTTGCTCATTAAATAATTTTTCATGAGGTATTTCCTCGAAGTAAGTTACAAGGGAACTAATTATGCAGGATTTCAGGTACAAAAAAATGCAAACACCATCCAGGGAGAGATTGAAAAAGCTTTAGCAACAGTTTTAAAAAGCAACGTAGATCTTATCGGTTCTTCCCGTACGGATGCTGGTGTACACGCACGGCAAAATTATTTTCATTTTGATATTGCTCAGCCTTTCAATCCTCGCACTATTTACAATATAAATGCCCTTTTACCGCAGGATATAGTAGTAAAAGCGATAACTCCGGTAGCTGCAGAGGCTCACTGCAGGTTCCTGGCTACTTCCCGTGAATACATGTATTATATAACATCTTCTAAAGATCCGTTCAATACAGATACAGCGTGGTTCTATCCTTACACTCTTGATATTGACTTATTAAATCACGCAGCAAAAGTTTTGTTTTCATATACTGATTATACATCATTTTCTAAGCGTAATACCGAAGTCTTTACCCATAATTGTGCAATTATAAAAAGTAATTGGTTTAGCAACGGGTCTTCTATAGTGTTTAATGTTTCAGCCAATCGATTTTTACGGGGCATGGTTCGTGGGTTAGTGGGTACCATGCTTTTAGTCGGTAGAAAAAAAATCACTCTTTCTAACTTTGAAGAAATCATTCAGGTAAAAGACTGTACAAAAGCTAATTTTGCTACACCTCCACACGGTCTTTTTCTTGAAAAAGTATCATATCCCTCTACTGTCTTCAATAATATTACTTAGTATTTGACAGGGCTTTTTATTATTAATAAATTATCTCCTGTCGTTTTTTTTATGATACCAGCTTTGGTTTTTTATAGCATCATCCTTGCGTCGCAATCACTTTATCTGCAAATCTTTTTGCGTCTTAGCCCATATTTATTCCTAACGGTACAGCTTTAAAAATTTAAAAGGTAAGAATGCACATAAAGCAGTTAGTTCAGGAATTTATTTCGTATGGACAAGTTTAAAGGTGTCAGCTAAAGTTATCGTATAGAATATCTGCAATACAATCTTGGGAAAAAAGAAACTTTAATTCGGCAGCTAAAAACAGCCCTTGACCTACAAGAATTTTACAAGAACGATCCTATTGCATTACCACATCTGCCACTTCGCATACTTACTTGTGGGCCGGTAAATTTACTTGCATTTACTAAAGCAAAAACATCAATAGTTTTATATTGGTAAGCTAAGAAGATGTTCTGAAGCTACGAAAAACGTTGAAAAAAGTTTTATGATAATAGTGAATAATATCAGGCAGATAGAAAAAGAAAATTTCTATAGGCGAAGCACTATCGAAAAAAATAAAAGGTCGGGAATATGATTATTTAAGGGGATTACATTAACATTAATCTTTAATAAGTTTTTTTGGAAAAGATTTAAGAAAAGAGTTTGTTGTTAAAGAAAGGGGTGTTATCTTTGCGGCCGCATTATGAAACTGATGCAGCTCTTTTTACAGAATAATTCAAC
>Ga0210040_10003130_pt1 | contig 22616 bp, 21 predicted proteins | sample CryGeyCG12114_NA_FD_185462 | JGI IMG/M metagenome (GOLD analysis project Ga0210040, IMG submission 185462) | Groundwater microbial communities from aquifer - Crystal Geyser CG19_WC_8/21/14_NA (SPAdes) (version 2) | ecosystem: Environmental > Aquatic > Deep subsurface > Groundwater | place: USA...
AAGGTCGCAGAGGTTAAATTTTGGGACTCGGAGTTCATCGTAATTAATAAAGTGAACAATAAAATCGGATGAAAAATAAACAGTTAGAGGGATGAGCAATAATGATCAACAACTACTTTGTTGATTTAGATGGGTGATTTGTTTGTTGCCGAAAAAAAATCTCGTTGGTTACGAGGAAAATCATATGTCCCCTTTTTCTTCGCAGCCATTTAATTCTTTCTGGTTATGTAACTTCGTTTGGAGTGCATCATTTTTTTTTCTAGTTGGAAAGCTGGAAAGGATCGCGTCTTTTTTATCCCCAAGTTTGTTTATACCTTGTCCGCAAAAAGGAGGTAAATTTTATCCTATCCTACTACACAAATTTATCACACACAGGACAGGAAAAATTTACCTCCTTTTTCCGGATGGTCTATACTTGGGACTTCATTCAGTTCTCTCAGTCAATTGCGATTTGCGATACGTGTTAATCTGAATCAAGAGCTTAGGATGAAAATAGACATAAAGTAGATTTCGAAGAGATCTCACAGAGAATGATATACATTTGGGATCTACATTATGTATGTAACATTACAACAAAGTTTTGCGTTAGTAAAATGAATTCTCTCCGCAACTATTCACTCCAGTGTGACTCAAGTGGTTGTTGTGGTTGCGTATCTCTATAGAATAGCACCTGCTACCTTTTTGATTCCAGGGTAAAAATTCATTTCATCCTGTCAGTAGAACGATTTACCCTTCTCAAGAATTGTACGTGATGCACATATTTGTGTCATTTTACTGTGCAAATGGAGATCAAGAATTTGGTTGAAATGAAACTTTGTGAAAGCGCAAATGCTTTTTTAGCGTACGAAAGGAACCAAGTTTGCTGTATAGAGCCGTGTGGTTTTTTTAACCTTGTATACCGGTTTAAATTGGCCGCCCATGAATTTAGAATGAATACTGCTAATGGAAAACTTTGAGAATTTCATATTTCACGGAAGCAAAAGGGAACTTGAATTTATTTCATTGAATTCTCTTATTTCTCACAGCATTCAGAAACCAGATGCATTCTGGATCCAAAGCTCGATGAAAACTGTGATGAACCTTGCTACCGGAGGCATTGGGCATGAAATTCAAAAATGGATTTCTGCACTTGGAACCGAGTTTTTGGAGTTGTTTCCTCAGCCAGCAGATATTAGCTCGCTCATGTTGAGACCACAACTGTGGGAAAACGGTGAGAAAAATCTTTCATTTCATGCTCCGTCTAGTATGTAGGACGGAATTGTCATTAACTTATTTCGTAGGGACTAGATGATATAATATATTTTTTGGGGACCACAAAATTGAGAACCAACTTCAATTTTTCTTGTGGCATTTGAGTCAAACGGTGGGAATCAAATTTGTTCTTTTGTCCAGCTTACAAAGTAATAGAACTTGTCAGTTTCCAAGGATTTTACTCGAAGTAAAATTACTATATAGTAGTCTTAATTCTTTTGTACGGATATAATTTCATTTCTTCTATGTGGTCCTGGTGTTAACTTGTATACATTTGAGCAAGAAGGGAAATACTACTTGTTACAACCTGCACACGAAATATTATTTCTTTTTTAGCTCCAAAGAATACATTTACAACAAGTGGTTCTGGAACATCTGGAGCTTTTAGTAATAGTATCTTAAAAAGTACCATGGATCCAAGCACTGGAGAAAGCTCTGTAGGTAACATGAACAAAAGTACACTGAAAGGGAATACAGGACCTGGTCTCAAATTTGATGTTGCGAGCACTCTCCCTGGTCAGTTTTACCCAGGCAAAGGATACAAGATATATCCACGGAAAGGACCAGACACTTTTGACAAGTTTTCTGCACAGCATGGGAGTGCGTCGTCTCTAGTCTCTTATAATGAAGGTCGGGAATCAGAAAAGGACGAGAATGAAGCTGATGAAACGACCACTGGAAGTGATACAAGTTCATTTAGATGGGTTAGTAAATAACGCTTTTCGAAATCATTGAGCTGTAGAAAATATTCCTTTCGATTGTGAAAGCATTTTGTCCTAGTATATGTCTGAAACGGATTTAGCATTAATCAGAATGACGGTCTGCTTAAATAACTACAAAGTCAACAGTTGTTGCTGTATAGTTTCATGTATTATGTGTACGGCAGTTAATAGTTAGTTTGGGTTTGCGTATAATAAATTTTGATAGGATACTAATTCATTATAATCAAAGATTTTCCACTTTCACTGTGCCTATCAAATTGATGGGAAAATTTCGAATTGTAGCTGTTAGTTAATGCTTACAAATTGTAGTATGAGTACAAAACAAAACAATGGGATGCATTGGATTCTTAAAATAATTAGTCTGTTTTGTCATTCCAGCGACTTGAAACGGGAATAGATGACCATGAAGATCATGTGAGGGTTCTAAGGTAATGTAATGTCCTTTTGCCTCTCCACATGTATTTTAAGTATTCCATCAGTGTAGTGTAATATGCGATGGGCGAACCAACTGAACATGGCTAGTAATATTCCTCATTCATTCCATAAAAATAGCCCTAAAGCCATACAAAGATGGCTTAATATCATGATGTGCTTTCTATTCGCTCGTAAAAGATATGCTTTTAACTGTTTCGCACACAGATTTATGTCTGCTACTTAAATAGATACCAGAGGGAATCATAATAATGAGTAATAGGCTTGACTCCACCAACTGGGTTTTGCCTACCCACAGTTTGTGATGGTCTTTATGAGTTTGTGCTTATGCATTTGCTGTGTAGCACTACTGGCCATAGAATTGCCTAATAGTCATGATGATGCTGTCTATTGCTCCCTGTTGTTTCTATTAAGGTGGAAAGCACTGTAAACACTAGTCGAGTGTGAAAGTGCATAAGCAAAGTGGTTGAAAACCTAATAATGGATGAAATAGCGTAGCCACATCATCCTTGAACTTGTTCCAACGTTGTTTTCTGGCTCAAGCAAACAGAAACAAAGCTAATGGTCACAGGGAAGGTTTACATGAAGACGTGTATTGAGTGTGCTTCAAGTGTAGCTTCAAAGCTGGTGCTTATGAGTAAAGATTAAAGGATATCCTGTGAATAAATGGTTCTAGATTTGTGGAAAACATAAGAAACGGAACTGGGAAGGCCTCACTTTTCACATTAAATACATGGTGCTCTCGGCCTGGGTTCATATGAAGAATATTAAAAAAGAATAGGCGGACAGGCGTTCCAAATAGTGTGGACTTGGCGATTGGGTTGAATTGTCTATAAAAAATTAAACATATACATGTAATCTTTTGGCTAGATCTGGGATATGGCTCTAAAGTACTTTATTTTATCTTTTACGAGGAAGAAAAATTCACTGTCACCTTTCCACGGCCCAAAATTAATGACTAAAAAAAGGGTAAAACAGCGGAAGGTTTTTTCTTAGTTACAACATTAGCATTCTGCACATATTGCATGATGTTGTGTGTAAAGTAAAAATGGGGTGCAGACATGAAAGTATCTTGAAGATTAAAAAACATTTTCTAAAGCTAATGGCTCAAGATAATAGCGATAAGGGAAAGAACTGGGAAACTAGTCTGTTTGTAGAACGCATGGGAAGGTACTATACTACACGTAATATACGGCTGCGAACTTGGTCCCGTTTCTTTGAAGTCTCGTCTTAACGACCAATGAGGCATTACATACACACAGTAGAGTCTAACTGCTGACTTGACTTTTCAAAGGGCTCCCTTCGTTAGTTTTTGTGTTATGCTTTTGAATACTGCCTTGTCTCTCTGACATGCCTTTCATCTTCATAAATTATAGACGCCAAAGTTCTTAACCAAGCTGAATAGCTAAAAATTACTGCTAATGTTTGTCTTCATTAGTGGTAGAAAATTTACGTATTTTTTTATTCATGCAACTTGGGTTGCTCAAATTTTGTTTCTGTACTTTTTATTCCTTTCATGCATGTCCGTTGCTGTTATTCCGCTACACTATAGCCAGATTCGTATGTGAACAAATATCTTATTTAAACTTTAGGGGTACACCTAAATAGCTCGTACTTGCGTATGTTGCGTAGCTGCGTACATGAATGGACCAATCAGGAGCCTCGTAACAGAAGTACGCAGAGGCACGCAAGTTACACCCCAGAGTTGACATATATAATCGAAGTACTCAATGTATTTAGCATTAAGTTTTTGACCCCATCGAGTAGATTCTACTAATCTACGCAAGTACGAACATTACACGCCGTTCAGGTTCCTTTTATGTGCTGGTGAAAATTTGGAAATTGTAATGAAGGAATTAAACTTTAAATGTTTTGAAAACTCGTACAAGACTTGCTACTTGTATAGCTTGCTTGTAAAGTAAGACTTTAGTTAGCAATATTGAATATTGTTTTAAAAAAGTGTAGTGATATGGAAAACGGACGAATTTGAAGATTTAAAGTGGGACAAAAAGAACCTGATCCTTGTATTCATTGTGGTTTGGCTTCCCAGTAGAAAACATAATGCTCAAATTGATCTCTCATTTCTTCGTCCCCTATCCATGATCCTTATTATTGTATCCTTTGTTGACTTTTGGTCTCGAAAGCTGAGACTTATTCACAAGTCACTGGATCTTCATATTGACTTAAAGTCTATGCAATCAGGGCTATGACTGTGCATGGTTCATTGCTGAGTGGTATTCAAAATGAACATGGCATTTTATTTGATCGTGTGTCTGTTCATAACGAATGTAAAAGCACAGTCCTTGTTTACCTACAAGCACAAAAAAATAGAAATATATGTTAACTTGGCTTTTTTTCACTCTTCACTTACTCTGCATCTGAAATACTTGGCGCACTATAAGAGAAAATATATTTCTTCACTTTTATCATTCTGATTTCAGCTTTCACAATTCCCCTTATTCACAGAAATGGAAGCATACTACATAATATGATCATTCTCGTTACATCCTAAATATTACAGTGTGCAATTCGTCATTGTGAAATTGTCTTGAGGGTAACACCAGGCAGTCTAGCGTTTAGGTTCGTTTTCTTTCACTTTTTCATGTGAATATAAATATCCATAATAACGTTTCCGCCTTCAATGTGACGACTATATTCTCCGGTTTCACTAGTGCTTGGGGTCCAATTTATTTAAGGTTTTGAGTTCAATTTTGCCCATGTAGATTTTCTAGTACCTAAACTACATAAAAGGGCATATGCGGACGTAGTTAGTTTTCGAAATTTTTTATCGTTAGACCTTTTTCGTTTTAAACATTTTTATTTTCGACGTTTTTCGTCTCGACATTTTGATTTAGTATAGACTAGCATGCTGTATTTTAAAAGTTGCTCCAAAACCTTTGTATTCAACTTCTGCTGATGGATGGAAAGTTCTTCGTTCTCATTTCACATATCTTGCTCGAGTTTTCATGATGTTTTCTAGTCTACAGACTATATAGCGCTCCTTCACAGCAAGTACTACTACTATTTGAAGAAAAATACTCGAGTTCTATCGTGAGAAAACAGAGGAAAAGGGACAACACAATGAGTGATCATCTCATAGTTCCTGTCATCATGCATCCACTGAATTGACATTGTCCTGGACTTGGACTCGTTATGTGGACAGATGAAAGAGTCAGTCCTGCCTATGACTGACGATGTAGGGCCCGTTTTTTCCCTAAGATGAATAATGTTCTTGTAGTTCCTCAGTATATAATGACTTTTTTGGACGTGAAAGGAGAAAAACTGGAGTTTACACATCCGCTAGTTCAAATGTAATTGACAAGGCGAACTTTACTCTTTGTAGTAGTTTAGTTATTTGAAGTCGGAGTTACTTGCAAGAGTTGATACATCATGGCTCTATAACTAAACTAAATTATTGCTGTTTCCAACTCAAAAAATACTATAGCTACTTGTAAGTTAGTAAATAAATATTACTTTAGTTAGGTTAGGTTAGCAGGGATGTGTTTTTTTGGTTTCACAGCGTATGTGAATCAGGGTGGTCTGATCTTCCATCGCACTGTGTAAGTAAAATTGTGGATCAAGTAGAGTTTCTAAAATATGCAATGGGAAACTTTAGGGTCTGCATTCCAATGTGTGTTATCCATCTCTATAAAGTTGAGTTTCATTGTATAAGAAAGGCACAAGAAAGTTAACGTCTGCAAGAGAGTGAACAACTTTAAATATTTCGTTTTCAAGTATTTGCTAGCTTTTGATAACGAAAAGTTCTTCCTTTCACCTTTCGTAAATATTTTTTGTATATTGACTAGCCTGAGTTTTCTTCCTGTGGTATCTTGAAAGAGACTATATGCATGTGTTTATTGAATCGTAGAAAATACTGGACAGTGCGGTGAGTTTCGGCTGGGAGTGTCCGAAAACAGCATACTTAATGTTAAACTGGCTCTATTTGCAATATCCACTTTTCGATTCATCAATGTCCACGAGAGTCATAAACATGTTGAGTTGTAGTCGTGATAATGATTAGGTAGCCAAACATGTTATGTCATGTCCAATGGCTAGTTTTTCACAGTTTTTTGGACCATAAGGCGTGAGGATAAACGTGATCAACTGAACAGTGTTGGAAGTAAAAAATGACTTGGCACAAATGCCGAAGGTTTTACATCCCATTTAAAATATCATGGCGAAATAATAAGGTTTGGTCAACCACAAGAATAGTCGAACGGATGAAAAAAATTCAAACTAGAATCCGCAAAATCAAAGATCGATTTGTATTTTGACAAGAACAATTTTTCAGATGAAAGATGTAGTTGCGGGACGTTTTTGGCAGTCAATTTTATCCAAACCCTCATTTTTTCGTCTTGTATAAGCTGTATCAGTACCAATGGAGTTGTGTAAAAGCAATTTGAGAGCTAAACTCAGCCATCTCTACATGTATGTATAGTAGAAACTTTGGTGTTTTGATTTTCAACTTTTGTAGTTTACATCAAAGGCCTTTTAATGGATCATGCAAGCTTGTTGATTTCAAAGCTCTTTTTCCCCGTCGTATTTTTATCAACAGCTCAGACTCACTAATTCTGTACTTCTGACTCTCTCTGGCGCGCCTCACTAGTTTCCATTTCCATGCAATTAGTAACTCTTTGGTACGTGCTTTGTGAAACTATTGAAACTTAAGGTAACTGTTTGTTAAATATAGATACAGTATACCTTCTACTGTTCCTATTAAAGTCACTACTATTCATTTGCACACTCAATGCTCCCTTCTATTTAGCTTGTTTTGCTTTCATTGTAATTTGATACAGTAAGTAAGTGATAGCTTAAAACAATGCCTTGTTTTGCTAATATTGCTTAGTTTTTAACTGGTAGTGGATATTATAATTGCTTAGGAAAGTTCGAGAAAATCTATAGATTGCAGGGACTTTTTTTCACGAAAGTGAGAAAACTTAAAGTTTCTACTACAAGGTTTTGCGTGCTTGAGAGTTAGCGAAAAGTTTTCGCCATACTTAAATTATAGAAATATGTGTGAAATAAAAAGCTTTTTACAAGGTTATTTCATATCAATCATTTCCTTTGACCTTAAATATTTCATGCTTTCTTGTCGTCGGTTATATTGTTTTGTATTAGTGATTTGTCGTTGTTTCTCCGCGTTTGATTATTATGTATATGTAAAGATGAAGGCTGAGATAGTCATTTTGTCTGGAATATGGAAACTGGAGATGACTTACAAAGCTCCGAGTGTACTTTTCGTGGTACCCAACATGTTCAAAGACTTACTTTAACAGGAGTTGGATAAATCACATCTGATTTCGTGTACTTTGAAGGAAGAGTAACTTTTTATCTTTTCTTTCCGAAAGTTTAAATTTAATCAAGGTGGGATTGTGTATTGCCGTGTTTGAAGTCAGGACCCACTGATGTAAGAATGATGAATAGTAGGCTTTCGGTAGTGCTAGTTCTATTGATTCCTAGAATCATTCTGAGTCATTTTATCCCAGATCAGGAAAGAAAGATTGTAGATCAAAAGTTATTTTGCGTGGATGAATCATAGAATTGAGATTGATAGCATATTTGCTATGGAAGCTTGAAAGTTTGCTCTGTCAAAGAAACACTACAATGTGGTCCAAATTAACTATTATAACAATGTATAGTGCTTTTGCACCGTATTGGAGCCTTTTCATTAGCAAATGTAACGTAGTATCAAATGTATATGATGAAATCAGTGGAAACTATCCCGGATGACCAATTATTATTATGGTTTGAAGGAAATGAATCTGTAACCAACTTGGCCAATCAATAATACCATCCAGCCCCCATGAAACCGAATTATTTGTGTCTGTTCTGTTTATCTTGTCCATTACCGCTGATTTTAGATGATCACTCATACGGAAGGTAAAATATCCTATGGAAACATCAACATAAAACCAATTTATACATTAATGTTTGCCCCTTTCTTGTGAATCATGATTCGAAATCTCTACCCTTGCATGACCTGCTTTGAATCCAAATGAAGCGTAGGGTAAACATTTCTAGAATTCGGCAAATCACAATTGTTTATTTTAGATATTTTTACTCTAGTCCACATTGCAGCTCTAAATTATTTCTCTTTCTCCACTATATATTATATAGTTATATAGTTTTCCTTGATATCTTGCCATCAGTCTTGGTAGCTTGCATTATGTGCACAATGTATATTTATCGTATTTGGTATTTTTATGAATCTATAAGTCTTGATTTCTAGATTCACTGCGTGGTTTCCGCTAATCTTGGGCACTTAAAGTGCTCATCGTTTTTTCATAAACGGCGATTTTCATTGTTCCCCTGAATTTTAAACAAGAAATCATGATATATAGTAAAAGCAGTTTTACCAACTTTTAAATGCTATAAGTTCTATGGCTAATATTATATTTTGGTGTACTTCAATTTTGCGCGTGCAACTACATGAATGGTAACATATAGTTTAAATATTTTATGAAGACATGGAATGCAATGCAAATATTTAGTATTTGACGAAATGCGTGATTAGTCCGGTTATAATATATTCATTCTTTTTAATGTTCTTGACTTCTATGTCAGATAACCGATTTGTGGAAAAATTGGAGTCAGTTCCAATTGGCACTATTTTGTTGCAGTAACTATGGTTGATAAAACGAATCACAAATTGATTGGTTTGACATCATTTTGGCACAGGAAGATAGATTTTCTTCATACTATACAACCCTTACGGGCACCTCTCGTTAGAAAATTAATCCCAGAGGATGTGTCGCAATCGGAAATTATACGGCCTATTGTGCTTAGCTTACTCAATTTTATACTCGGTCCTGACCTGTTGTTTATGTATAAGTTTTTCGGTTTGCTGAATGTTTGTGTAGCTGTAATTTGAAAGACCTTAGGTAATTAGCCATAGTCATAGTTACAAGTTTCTAGGATTCAGGTCCTTTTCACTGTAAATGAATGTCCCGTTGAGCATCGCATTTTAATGGGAGGCTGTTCCTTGTGTTTAAAGATAAATTAATGACTTGTAAATTTGGAATTATCATGCACACATTCGTTATGTTTCCTACCGGGTGTTACGCTCTGACCTAATGGAATTTAGAAAATTTGCCATAATTGTGGAGAAAAAAAACTTCAACTGCATAGGAGGGAGAAATCAGATCCAATTGCTTTTCTAGTCTGATGTTCAAAATATGAGGCTTGAAAAACTGGTACCAGAGAAAACGTTGTAGCTATTAAGTTGTACGAGAATTGGATAGTAAATGCATAAGCTCTGTCTGTGACTCTCAGTGTGCTGCAGATGTGCAGGGGGACACTAATTGGTGCGGGTGCAGAACTTGTGCACAGGATACTCTGATTGGTCAGTCTGAAAATGAAACGCGTGTTTTTTGTTTCACGTGCGTTAAACAATCCATCAGACATTGTTTTAATGACCTTTACGCTTCTAAACCAGGGATTCTGGTTCGTCTTGTATGCTGATACATGATACCTAGGGAAAGGGAGGACTGTATTGAATTGTAGTAATGTACGATTGTATAATTAATAAGTATTAATATATATCCGAGCCGTATTATTACTAAATGGAAGTATAATGTGAAATCGTGCTAGTATTCCCTAATTGATAATGAAGTAATGCGCGCGCGGTACATTGCACATTCACTGTTACATTTGCTCGCAATTATAACTGACATATAGTACATAAATACGTACGTTATTTACAAAGCGTGGATTACTCTTGAAGGAAAGCGTTGAAACAGTTATTGTGAAAGCAAACAAAACAAAGCCAAAGTTCCGTATCCTTTCTAACTTACTGTGTAAATAGACAGTTCGAGTCACTGAATGATGTGTATTTATTATTTTTGCATGAGCCATTACATGCATGCTATTAGAGTTGGAGTGAACCTAACGAAATTACTCATGTGTTTATGATTTACTTACCACCAAGAGTATAATAATAATGTCTGGGAGCGAATTGTTGTTTCTCGGCAAAAACAAAGGCAACTCCAGTTTTGTTATCATACAACTGATGAATACATGCTTCAACATTCGCTTTTATGTTTTGAAATAAACCGTGCTTTCCAATGTAAGTTGTTAGTTGTAAAAAGAGAAAAGTTGCCCTGGATTAGATGAGTAGAATCAGTAGAATATTCTTCATTTACTATTCTGACTTTTTATAGTTGAGATGATGCCATCAATAATTCTTGCCAGAGTTACTTTACTTATAATAAAATTACAATATGTAGAGACTGTAAAAATAAAATTTTATTTTGATTACAGATTGGCAAAGGCGAATGTTTTATTCGATTTTATTCAAATTGAACATGGGAGGGGATTGATGCTGTCTACGAAGGATGTTCGAGAAGGCCCTTATTCAGTGGTACTTCATAATTTTCGACAAAGTGCAAACATTACGCACTTGATTCTGCACAAAGCAGCGAATGCCAGGGTGAGTTAATTTTGCATATGATCTTGGAATGATACTTGAAGATCTGAAGAGGTTCTCAATATTTTGTTGAGCTAAATTGCATTTTCATTAAATTTTCTGTGTCTTTTATACTTAAAATCCATCAGAAAAGACTGGCGTGCCAGGATGCTGACAAAAAATGGGTGAGCACATTCTTAGCCCCGATATCAGAGCATGGAACACTTTTCAGTTGTGATATTAAGGAGCCAAAAGGGAATTCCAAGAAGAAAACTAAAACTCGGCTTATAGACTACTGGGTTGTTGGTCGCATATATCCAGATGATAGGGAACTTTATATTTGTTTTCAAGATGAATTAGGTGTGCCAAATTTACTTGAAACAGCATTTAAATTAGCTTTTTTTGCGTCCAAGTAAACTATTATAGTGGAAACTTGCATGACCTGAATATCCCTTGCACTAAGCACGTTAAAGTACAACCAAAGTTATTTGTAACACTAAATGCCACTTAATATAATCTTGCCATTTTTATGAGTACGAGGTAAAAAAAGGCTGTGTATTTATATATTTTTCACCACATTGTATACGAATCAAGTATAGCTGAATGAGCTGAATTCACATAAATAAAAAGTGAAAATAATGTGTGGTTGGAGGTTGGATCTGGTGAATTTGTATTTTATTACTTCATGCTTAGACATTTAGCTTTTTATTTTCTGTTAGGTATTTACCTAAAATCAACTATATCTCATCAGTCATTAATGAAAGAGCACGATCGAAAAATATTACTACGGAATACATATTACTATCCATATAGAATGCGTTTACTTTAAAAAGTATTCAATTATACAAAAAATTAAAGTCTATAACCGATTGTAGAAAACTATTTCTTTGGCCTCCAGATTGAAAAATTAAAGGGATGATGACAGAAATCCTTGATAATTGGAGATGCGAGTCCATGTAGAAAGACTATCAAAAAATTATGCTTAAATGATTTCGCGCAATGCTGGCGCTAATGAGATAAAGCTATTTCTGAAAAAAATAATAATATATCGTCAATAGTGAACTCCAATGTTATTTTTGCACCAGGATAACATCTACCAATTAGACTTTCTATGGATTTATACTGAACGATAAATTCTTCCTGCATAGCTCTCCAGACAACCTGCAATAGTAAAGTACAACATTGGCTCCGGGTACACATATACACAATGCATGGATTTGCAGAACAATACTAACATGTAGTGTGTTTGTACCTGAAGTAAATTTTCTTCTTCCGACAAATGTTTCTCTACTTTTTTGTACAAGGCATCTAACCCTTTTTTAACTTCCTTTGAAGGATACTCTTTGATAACTCGTTTGAGTTCGTTTCTACTGAAGGCCATTTGATATCCAATTTCTGACTCTTTCACACCTTGACTTACTCGAGCTTGAACACCATCGAAGAATTCCTAAAAAAATCACCAGAACCATTGAAAAAATTGACTGATATCTGCTTTCTGATTTTTTTTACTGAAAGAGGTTATAAACGGAAGACGTACATTTAGTTTTTCCAATGGTCTTCCAAAGTATTTGGTAACATAAGCATTGAGGGATTCATTATATTTTATCTTAGCATCTTTTTTCTGCTGCTCTAAATACTGAACCTTAAGTCTTGACAAAATGGCATGAAGACGATGAAAGTTTTCCATTCTAATAACTTCCGCTGGAGTTTTTCCTCCTTCGTTTGACAAACGCACTACACCTTCAAAAATTGAAGATATCAATCTTGCGTACCACTTCTCTAGATCGCTTCGGCGCGGAGAATTCCCAAATATTGATTCAGCCATTATTGCAAAATCCTGTTTACCATAAAGTGGAACCATTAATAAACTTCACAGCATAGTTAAAAGTCTACACATTTCCTAAACAACAAAACATACCTCAAAATCAGTAACAAACGCTATGATTCCAGATTTCGCTTTTCTTGGAAGTCGACTGTCATTGATAGCTTGAACATACGAACTCATGAGTCGGTCAAAACTTCTTTTTTCTTGTATCAACACGGAGCCAAAAATCATGCCAATATAAGTGGATGTGTTGTCAGCTTTTAAAGCATGGTTTCCAAGGCGCACCATTGCACCCATACAGAAACTATACACGCAAAAAAAATGTATCAGTGTGACACACAAATTGTTTGAACGGGTTGAGCATAACTAATACTGGGGATGGGAATGCAAACTTACCTTGCTTCTAATTTTTCGTATTGAGTTAGAAATGCAATAAGTTCAGATTCAATAGAACAAAATAAATCTCCCATGAGCCTACGTAGCTCGCTACAAGTTGTGGATTTTGACGGCGAGTTAGGAGAGAGTGATGCAACAGCCTCGACATGAAAAAATTGAACAATAAATCTTTCTTCTCTGTTTACCGCTGGCTCTAACCCTTCTAGTAACTGCTCCAAGACATCATAAAAGTGCTGGCGCTCATTTGAATCTACAGATCTGTAAGCTCAGAACATCAACCAATTATTTTTCATGCCAAAATAACTGCAAGCTATGCTTTAACAGTTAAACGAAAATACAAAACCCTACCCTTCTCCGGATCCTTGACTCTCTGTATCGCCTTCTCTATTAGCCAAATTTCTAGTTTTACCAAAATATTTCCCTCTTATCCGTAAATCGTGGGTTGACCCGGCACTCTCTGTGTTTTAAGTCAAAATGTGACTAGATATTATATGTTGATCATATTGGTTTCATGCATAGAAGTTGCATGCTTTTGATTATCATGATGCAATATATTTTAGGGTGAACGTACGACGTGCCAAAGAAGTACTACCAGAAACCCTCATTTTAGCTTCTTCAAATAGTGCCCGTATGTTTCTTTCGTATATTTTCTGCATGGATGAAATATATGTTTTACGAAGAGACTGATATGATTCCATATCCATGGTCTTCAACCAGTCCATCAGTTCTGAATAAGCAGACAGCTCTTTGTGCATAGGCGACAACTGAGGAAAACGAAACGCAGCAATAGCAGCGGGTGAATCAGCAATCAATACATTCCCATGGTGAATAAAGAGTTTAGCTAAATGTGAAGTAAGATTTTGCGAAAATTTTGAACGCAGTCTCTCCAGAATTCTTTTTTGATCTGTAACTGCTCGCATTTTTATCAGTGCTGGATGTAACATGTTTTCCATTTGCAAAGCATCTTTTAAACTGAAAACAGCTTTAGTGGCCTTTTGAACTCCTTCTGGCGAGCTCAGGTCTGCATTAACAATGTAAGAACCATATGGGAAGTCAAGGGCTTGTACAAGGCCAGATAGCTCGTTCAATAAAAGTTGATTGTTTTTTGAAGCTGTTCCAATTTGCGAGTTTTCCTCCTCGATTTTTTCTACAGCTGATTTTACATGCATAACGGCTTCCTCGTAATCAGTCAGCTCCGCGTCAATTTGCTCTATAGCTGATATAGATTTGTCTATTGATTTCATTAACGCGTTTACTTGGGTTTCGGACTCCATGATACTATGTATATTTTCCTGGAAAATTAATTTTAGAATAAGTTTATGACGAAGGGATTCAATGATGCATACACAAGACACGGGAGGACTGTATTTTTTTTGTGCAACGACACATAACTTATTTCAGATAGTTAGCAAAAACAAAATCACCCCATCAAGTATAGAAAGCTCTTTTGCCAACTGCTCCATAAATGCTTCAGCATTGACGACAGCACTATCCGCTCTAAGTAGAACCTTCTCTAAATCGTATTCTTCCTTTTCAGTAAGTCCGAATTCTTCTTCATCACTTTCAACAATTTGACTGTCTTTAGGTACTGGCACAATAGCTATACTATTTGATTGATTAAGCTCATCTTCCTCGGCAGCCTGATAATTTATAAACTTCGGAGGGCGGTGGAGACGAGCACAAACCTATAGATTTGATAGTTTTATTTAACGATGGCAAGTAAAAAACTATCAAAATGGGCAAAATTTATTCTGATAACCTGGGATAGAAGGGAAAAAAATAATTCTTTTTCCTCCACTGAAGAAGCAACCCACTGATAAGATTTTTCCAGTAAGAGATTGAACTCAACGCCATCCTATAACAGTCAATTCAACAACACGAAAAAAAATTGTCGATTTTTAAAAATTATGAATTCAAAACATAAATTCCCAATGCTCTTACATACTTTCACAACATGGAAAAGAAATGAGAAAATTTAGCATGGAAAACATAGACAAAAAAATGGAAAAAGGTTAGTCTCAATGTCAAAATTCTATCGTATTAATTTTCATAAATATTTTTCAAAATTGATTCTTGATTTCGGATCGAAATGTCAGATTACGTAAAACGCAACCCAAAAACGCTTCAACCTCAACGTAGGGAGCTAATATTTTGGTTCCTTAATAAAGATTATATGGCCAAAATTTTGAGCAACATTGCAAACTAATTGGGCGCAAACAATGTTTACCGGTCCACTGTCAGCTACACAAAACCGTAAACATCTTACTTTCTAGCTTATTGACGGATATAAGACACTTACGCTAGATTTGTAATTGGCCTCTTTCAAAGATGATAAAGACCAATCCTGCTTCCGTTTAAAGGCCTTTTCAGTTTTCTTGACCTGTGTTTAATCGATAGTTAGTCCGTTAGCACAATTAATAAGTGACGACAGCTCAATTTTAAAAGGTCAAAAGGTTTAAAATTTCTTTCTAACTAGAACTATATAAAATTATGAAAGAAAAATTACCAAAGATATCGAAAAACGAATAGGTCTTTCGATGGTACCACTTAGACAAAGAAAACTCGGAGATTTCTTTTTCCTGTTGGCTTTGTTGACATTTAAAACCCCGTGAAGTCTTTCTTTAGTTATATCAAAAAGTTCTTTTTGTAGCTCGAACTTAATGCCAGTCATCTTGTAGTAATTAATTAAGTAATAATCTTATTAATAGAGAGCTGTTTGTCACTTGTGGAACGTTCTGAATTACAATAACTGTAAGATTGTAACTGTAACTCATCTCTTTATCTCATCGATGAAAAAAAAATTAATCATAATTTGTTTGCATTAGTTCGTTTCGTAATAACGTAACACTAACTAACAAATTAAGTGATTATCGAACTATCGAAGAAATATCTTTCTTTTAAATTTGAAAAATTGTTGCCGCGTTGCTTTTAGCGCAATTTTCCCACCAAATGGACTACGGTCTCAAAACCACCCGATCACCCGACTTTCTCTTTGCTGCACACACTACAAACCTAACCTAACTTAACCTAACACTTCTGCAAAGAGAAAGTCGGGTAGTCGGGTGGTTTCGAGACCGTAGTTATTGGGACGCTGTTGTGATGTGACTGTGACCACTTTATGGCTTGTTTCTCCCGGCAGGCGTGCGTGCTTTTGTTCTTTAACGAACGATTTTATTTTGGCGTGGTTATTTTACCAGTAACTTAACCAATAATTTATTCATCTCACTCGTAGACTCATTTGCATTACGCAGGAGTCTTGTCCCGCCACAAATGAGAACAAAGTTTTCATTGACAACATAACGAAAAAATCCCTCTCTCTTTCTCATCCATTTTAAGTTTACAATCGTCTTTAGTCTTTAACAAAAGAACAAAGTTTTAATTATTTATCTTTCTCTTCTACGGTTGTGTTTCCTGCAAATTCTTTTGCCCTTTGCTGCTTTACATCGCTTGAAATCGACTTGTGATTTCCTTTTCGTTGTGATAGATAAGTAAGCCCTCGTGTTTTTTAACGAATGTTATTTATTTAGGGATTAAGTTTAAAGTTACTTAAGGTGGTCCGTTAACTACCAGATAATGTCTACTGGCATCAATGCATTGCATGCTCTTGAAAAGGAGCCCCCCTCCGCCATCCGCACTCACGGCTATTGCCTTTAATTGTTTAATTTTTGCATTAAAGATAACGCTTACACGCTTTCGGAACACCGGTTATCAAATGGAGCTGAATGTCGGTTTTGAGTATTCCAACAACACATCAGTATTGCTTGAGAAGCTTGAGAAAATATATGAGGAAAACAGACGTGACATTGTTCTACCTGATGGGATCATTTGCACTCCACTGCATGTAATCAAGTCACTTGCCGTCGAAAATAACACTCCAATTCATACAGAAATTTTGGCTTTTCAAGACTCCGGTGTTGTAAAGGACAATGAACAAGTTCATCGGGTAGAGTTCTTCATTGGAACTATGAGAGGTATGATTTATAGCTATTTCTTTTCCTGCAATTGTTGCATATGGAGCTTAGATGAAAGTTTCGAAAGAATTTGAAGTTTGATGGTTCGGGTGAGCGTCATCGTAGTAGTTGCGTGTTCCCATACCATACCCTCGACTAGTAATTTTTTGTAATTTTAAGTGTGGCATGCGTATGAATACTGTCAGAAATTATGAAAATAAGTTGAATAGACTGCAGTGAATTGAAGAAAATCATTAATGGGAAATAGACGCTGGCTCGATCAAAAAAGCTGTAAGTTCACAAAAGTAGTTCGTTTTAAGCCACAAAAAGCGAAAGCGAATGAATATGACTTTGTTTCTGTGAGAGACAATGGAAACTGATATTATCGTCCCATTGCTGTTGCCACCGCGTGTATACTAAAATGTTATTGTAATTTTTTAGATGTGGACATGCGGTTTAACAGTTATTATCTATATGGCTAAAAAAAGGTCATTGTAGATGGTGACTGAGTTTTTTCTCAAACAGACAGTAGCATATTAAAATATGAATGGCGTTTCATATCGTGTTAGATGATAAGCTTAAGTTGTAATAGTGGGTTTTAGTCCTGAGCTTGTTAAATGTTTCTATTATTGGTGTTTATTAGCATTTGTTCTTTATACTCTAAGAACTACAATCCAATCACATGCTTTAAAAATAGTTTGATTGCTTGAACTACTTAATTACATGTTAATTGCTATAGCTCATCGATTTTATAGTTGTTTGATTGAACTTTCTATAGGTATTGGGCAAAGCCCTCGTAGAGGCCTTTCTTTTCAAGTGGCTGCGATGGATATGCTTGAGAAGATTAAAAAGGCGAATCCGGATATAGAGCTGCCAATCTATGGTATGATTCCAGGATGCAGAATCAGTCCAAAAGTTTGCCGTCATTTAGAACTGATTGCTCGTAGACAAGGACTTCCGTTGCCAGTTTACCAGTCGTTACCTACTGACAAAAGCGGCGAACAGCCCATGCAGGGAGTCGTTTGTACGATTGGAGAGTTGGAGTTCATAGGTTTGCTCATTTTACTTAATTTCGGCAGACGCACCATGATGATGATACTGCGCAGTTGGCTATGTTGGTGTAGCTTTTTTTGTTCTTACAATTTAAATTTATAAAATCTCATTGTAGGTCGAAGTGACAGCCATTTTGTTGCTAAACGCTTAGCTGCGAAGTACATGATTGAACATATTAGTGGGGAAATATACCCAAATGAAGTCGTGTGCGCTGGAAATGAGTGTATGGGAACAGTTGAGCTGGAAAGTTATGGAATAAATATTACCAGCTCTGAGGCGGTATGTGAATCCTTTTATATAATTAGAAAAGTAAAGTAACTCACGGAAACTGGATAGACAAATGGTATGTTTAATATTGTCAGCCAGTCAGCCATGTTAAACGGCTTAGCACCAAAGTAGCAGCTTGATGTATATCCTAGCGACGCAAACCTATATGATTATGATCAACCACATCTATGATGGATAGGAATAACTGTGAAGAGTAGGTTGTGCGTGTGCGTTACAATTTTTACAGTGAAATATGCATGCAAGGGTATTTAAAGGAACTCTTTTTGGGGGCATAATTGAAGAGAATTCAAGAATACTTATCTACATAACTTATTATTATTTGGGTTGAACCATCAAGCTCTACTAAATTATTATTTACAAAATACACTTTAAGCTGTAAAATATCAACCACAACCACAACAATTTAAAAAATAATGAAACATTAGTGGTTTTAGTTCAATCCAATGAAGCCAAGATTTTGTATTAATTTGTTTTATTTTCGAATATAGAAAATCAAGTGGATGGTTGAACATCGGATTTCAGACAATAAAACTTTCCGCTTCGAAGATGAGCCTGATGACGGGGACTTCCATGACTTGATGACCGACCCTGAACCAGTGGTTCTTCCACCGAAACATACTCTTGCAGGATTTAAAAAGACCATCGTAAATGACGCTGTGAGTGATATGAAATAATGGCGTGGAAACTGCACCAGAAATGTTGGAGACTGATTACAATCAATTTTTTTTTAATCTTCAAGTTACTATTAGTTTAGTTGTTATTCCACAATTTACTTATTTGCGATCATACATTAGTTTGTTTGTTACTTTTTTTTACTTCAGCTCTTTTTGTCTTGCTTTGGACTCTTGATATGAAGTAGCCTGGTACATTTAAAACTAGGATGCCGTTAGTATGTGATTTTATTGTCTATTGCTTTCTCACTTTATTTTCATTTCATTAAACATGAAATCGTTATTAATTAATTGAACCAAATACTGGGATTGAGTTAAGTAGATATGATTATAACATATGATTTTTTTGTTTACCACATCCCGGTCCCACATCTGGGTGATTGATGTATTGTATCCCTTTGATGTTGCTCATGTTGAGTTGTAACGTTTTTCATAAAAAATATAATAAACAACTAGTGAGTTTAAAAATTATGAATTCAATTAATTAAGCAAAAGAAAATTCGGCTACGTACAAACACAAGTTATATCGGCATTATTTTTATTTGCTTTCCAAGATCACAAATCACAGCAAACAATTCGCAGAGATTCTAGCCCTTTTTTTAGAGTGCATTAAAAACCATCTAAACAAGTTCATATACATGGTGCAGAAAAGTAACAATATGTAGCTGTCTTGATACATAAATAGTGTGAGAGCGCGTTGCAGTTGTGTTTATATTTCCTTAACTTTGCTAAGAGACACAACATAGTTTCTGAACAGATAATCAGTAGAACTCCATAAGATTTGCATAACTACCAGCAATGCACTGAAAGTACAAAGAATATCGAATTAAAATCGCAAGGACAGTACAACGAGTCCGTAAATTAAAGCATTACACGATACGTCAGAAAAAGTTTTTTACATAATTTAACAAAAAATATCTATGATTTACAACAACCCTGGAGCAGAACCTAAAAACAGGCTAATGAATTCCTTCTATCATAAGTTTGAAACACACACAAACTACATCAACTACTGTCTGTTTCAAAAAAGTATGGAAAAATTTTGCCCGAAAGTTATTTGGCATTCGTTGTTATCGCCTGGTTTCCGTGTAAACAAGCTGGAGATCAACAAAGTTTTTTTTTTCAGTAAATTGCATTTAAAATTACGCAATTTATTTCTATCTTTGAAACTTCTGTAAACTTATTGCTATAACAATGAGACCACTTTTCTCCCATAAATTCAACAAATTACTATTTAACCAAAATAGTAAACTTGCTATTGGAGAGGTGTCTTTTGTTTTGAAACAGACAGTAACTCTACAGCATAATTGTTTGTGGTGTACTGACTGACCATCATTCAATTTTAGCAGCAAAATTCAACTGTGACCTGATAAAGTATCTTTGCTTTTGCTACCTGTAACAACTCCTACACGAAACAGCAAAAACATGTACGTTTATAAAAAGCCGCAACGTGAGCTTTACATAGTAATTATGAAGAAATGAATCGTGGAAGATCAGTGCACGGACTATAATATATATTGATTGTATTTTTTGGCAGACGGTCACGGTCATAATTAAGATATTGAAAAATATAATATATACACCCTTCCCAAGAAATATCTTTGTTTTTCTTTTATGCATGTTTGTTTGAATAACATCTTGACATTACTAGCATACTATAACTATGTGACTGACTACAGATTTGAAAATCCAAACTCAGAAGCTGCGACAGTTAAAAAGAATAACTAACGAGCAAGAATTTCAATAAATACTTTATACAAATACATAGAAATAGTCACATCGAAAAGAATAGTTCAAACTAGAGAGAAAGTCAATTCACTGGAGTCACAAAAATATATACTCTTCCCGTCTTCCCCAACTAACACAGTATTTAGATGTCAGAATATAAAGAATACTATCCATCCTTAGCAAAAAAGTACCTTAGTAATTCAAATACATTAGATATAAATAATGTATAGATATATGCATAATGACTAAATGATAGCTTGTAGAGTAATTATCCGATGAACTATATTCTGCAACCCATTGCTATCTTTACGTTAAGTATATAATCGGCTCGTCTATTTTCCAAATTCACATAAGTCTGTCTAACGTTTTCTCTTTTTGTAACTTGTGTCCTCCATGTCTTCCAATCGACTAGGAACTTTAATAGATCGGCTTGACCTTCGCGTTGGACTGAGAGTAACTTTTGAAACTGGTGAGTGGGTTGAAACTACGGTAGCGGTGTGAGTAAACACTGAATTGATAGATTTGCTAGGACTTTCAGCACCAGAAGTCCCCAGGCTAATGTCATTGAAGTCCACATCAACATTTAGACAGTCAGGAACTTCTTCTAACTGAAAATCTAACAAAAATTCTTGCTCTTCGGGGTTGAGCTCTGGCTTGATGAATTGAACAACATCAGCCTCAGTCTTTTCTACCTCAGCAATAATAGTTTTTGAAGTGCTTGAAAGCTGAACCGGTCCTTCGACTACAGAGTGTTTAGCCTCACATTGACGTGTCAGGCCAGTGTGGTCTCCAATAGATTCTTGCAAATGAAATTCTATGTTTCTAGATTCAGGGACCGATTGGATTGAGGTATGAGGCCTTTTTGAGGTCAACAGAGATTTTGATTTGTCTGAAACAAAAACAAACTTTTAACTGATGCTTTAAACTGTAACTGCCTTCATAACCAGACCGTAATTAAATAGATGCAGAAAATAATTACTCTGATTGTTTTGAAGTATGTTTGGTCGATTTGTGGCTGGTTTGTACACGGGCATCGAAACCGGCATTTCTCGTCTATGAAAACGCAAGATCAATAATTTAATATAGCATCATGAAACTATAACAAGAACAAGCAAAAAAATAGGCATGTTGAAAATATGTAGCAAAACATACTCCTCTTTCTACTTTTGTGTAATGTTACCTGATAATGTTGATTTTCGGGGGTTCTGGAGTTTCTGGTGCAATAAACTGTGGTGACACTTCTCGTTTTTTTGGTCGCCGACGTGTTGATCTATTGACTGTTATTCCTGGTTCCCGAGGCTTTTTGGCGTAATTATGGTCCAAAACAATTGGCCTACATAAAAATCGGGTTGAAAGTATTAAAACCACTACAAACTTACAAAACCTGTAGCTCCCGACTGTTTTGGTAAACAACAACGTGCATTATATTAGCTTACGGAATTTCATCATCATCTTCGTCATCATCAAGAAGAGTCTGAATCACAGTAAACTGTTCAGTATTATTAATGACAGGGAGAGGAACTAAAGTACTGCCCTGTTGGAGCACAAAATATCTGGGCGCAGAATTGTTGAAACCGATCATGGGAGACCCAGATCCCAAACTACCATCTTGGGGAACATTGATAACAATGAGATTATCCATTTCTATGATTTCTGTTCTGACTGATTATATTCGTCCTTTTCCAGGCTGAAACAGACCATATAACAACACTCGATTAATTTTCAGAACCACGAGCCACTTATAAATTTTGCTATAATCATAAAATTAGATAATTGATATCGATTGCTGAGCAATAAACAGTACTGCGTACTGAAACTAAACAATACGGTCAAAAAACGGTATGGTGCAACCATGGTAAACGAGAAAAAATAAATAACTTTGGGTACGTGTACATT
>Ga0210040_10003131_pt1 | contig 22616 bp, 1 predicted proteins | sample CryGeyCG12114_NA_FD_185462 | JGI IMG/M metagenome (GOLD analysis project Ga0210040, IMG submission 185462) | Groundwater microbial communities from aquifer - Crystal Geyser CG19_WC_8/21/14_NA (SPAdes) (version 2) | ecosystem: Environmental > Aquatic > Deep subsurface > Groundwater | place: USA...
CAGTGACTTATGCGGCGCGCCTGCCGAGCCAATTAGGTACGCGTGGTAAGCGCTTGCAGTGTGGAAGTAGGCAGTGAAGCGAAGTATTTACCGAGATTGCTATGCAGAAGGCCGTGTATATGAATTGAACCAAATGGTGGGTGAGAATGAAGGGCGACGCGAAAATCCAGGGACTCGGTTCTCGGCCGTATGGCACATCTATCCGCCTGTCAGAGACGGGCCGTTAGTATGGTGTGGCAACTAGCTTGCCGTTGGGTGTTGAAGGATGAGAGGAATTAGAGAGAAAAAGGTTAATTAATAAGTATAGGGGGAAGCTTATCCTATATACTTTAAGAAGATTATATAACTTTTAATACTCCTACTTAAGTAGACCTTAATCTTAAAGTATAATTATAATAAGTATTAGCTCTTACTAGCTTAAAGCTCTTACTAAGTAAGAACTCTTACTAAACTTATTAATCCTCTAAAAATAACTAAGTTAACTCTATAGTATTATAATTTATATAGCGCTATGTAACTTCTAGCTAATTTATATAGTAAATATTAACTTTTAATAAATTCTTTACTACTTTAACTTTATAATATAAAATTATAACTTAAAATAGTTCTTAAGATATATAAAAGGTAGAATACTAGTGTATTAGACTAGCTAGAGTTCTTTAAAGCTTTATTTTTTAATAAAGTCTTAGCTTATTTAACTTTATTAACTTAGCTAAGAACTAGAGTAGAGCTATATACTTTAAAAAAAAGTCTTACGTAAAGAGTACTATAGCTAGTCTATAGCTTATAAAGTAAGTACTAAGTAATACTAAAAGACTAGCTAATAAAGTATTAAAAAAGTTAATACTAAATTAACTAAGTCTTTACTAGCTAAGAGAGTCTAATAGTTAAGAACTAGTAAGATAACTAGTTAAAGTAATAGTATAGTAGCTCTTTATACTAAAAGTAAGATATAAAATCTAGAAATTATAATAAGCCTATATTTAGAGATAGTATACTTACTTCTAGTTTCTAAAAGAGTAAGCTTTTTCTTAGTTTATAAAAGTTAGTATATATATATAAGCTAATACCTTACTAGATAGTATAAAATATTAATTCTCTTATACTCTCTTAATTAGCTACTAAATAAAAGTAGATCTTAAGCTTTACCTAAATCTAGTATTTAACTATACTACTTTTATTTAAAAGAGCTTTAATAGAGCTCTATAGAAGAAGATATATAATACTAGAAATTTAGTATATAAATTACTAATAGTAAGAGTAAAGTATAAAATATAAGTATATTATACTAAAGAAATATAGCTTAGTAAAAGTAAGATATAAAAATATAGTATAGATATAAGAGAAATATTATCTAGAAAAACTATCTAATATTAGTTAAGATTACTAAGAGATAAGCTAATTAGAAATATACTAATACTCTTACTTAAGTAAGCTATTACTTAAAGCTAAAGCTCTTAATAAAAGTAGCTAACTTATTACTATTTAGTAGCTTTATATAGCTATCTATAAGTATATTAGTAATAAAGATATAATCTAGCTTAATAAGGCCTTTAGCTACTTTCTCCTTAATAAAGTAATAGTATATATTAATATATTTACTATATAAGTAAGTAGTAAAGTTACTAGCTAAAGTAATAGTACTATAATTATTAGCTATAAGTTATATAAGATTAGCTATATACCTAAGCTCTTTAAGTAGTCTTTAGAGCTATATAGCTTCTTTAGCTACTTTAGACTAAGTAATATACTTAGACTTATAAGTAGAGAGTAATACTATAGCTTATTACTTAGAGCTTTAGCTAATAGTAGTACTTCTAAGATTAAAAATATAGCCTTTTACTAAGTACTTATTAGTATTAAGTATATAGCTAGTATTAGTATAGCTAATAAGAAAACTACTTCTATAAATAAAGTAGAGATTACGTATATATTTAATATACTAGAAGATCTTTTAGACTATAGACTAGTAGTCTTTACCTAGATTAAAAGAGAAGTAGCTAACTTAAGAGACTATAAAAGTAAAGTCTAGTTAAGTACTTAATATAAGATATATAAGAGAGCTAATAGCTAACTAATACTTAATATAAAAGTTTATATTAGTAGTATATCTCTCTAGTAAAGACTCTAAAATAGTATTTAGAGAGAATAGAACTTAGGAGGTCTTAAAGTCTATAGTACTAAAATTAATAAAGATCTTATTAATATATATTTACTACCTAAAGTAGATAGTCTTTATAGTATAGTTTTTAAAAATTTCTAGCTTTAAGTAGTAAGCTATAGAGCTAAAGTCTTATATCTAAAAATATTTATTAAAGGCTACTTTAATAGTAGTAATTATAGACTTACTAAGGCTAATAAGCTAAAAGTTATTAATATATATAGTAATAATAGTACTATTAAAATATATAAAGAGGCTAAAATCTTCTTAAAAGTAGTAAAATCTTAGCTTATATAAGAAGCTAGAGAGTATATTATACTAAATATATAGGGCTTATTTAAGACTATATAAGGCTTTATTAAGCCTATAAACTATACTAAGTTACTTAAAGCTATCTAAGAGATCTATATATACTTCTTTATTAATAGTACTATAAAAGAAAGTAGTCTTAATATCTATTTACTTAACTTCTTAATTATTTATAGTAGTAAGAGTAAATAGTACTTTATAAGTTATAAGTTTAACTACTACTATAAAAGTTTTATTAAAATTAATACTATACCTCTACTTAAAGCTATAGACTACTTAGTATACTTTATATTACTATACTATACTACTAGAGCCTTTCTTTAGCTTATATACCTACTTACTATATAGTATATTTAAGCTTTTAAAAACCTAGTTATAAAATACTACTATCTATATACTATTTTCTTAAAAAGAGTAATACTTATTACTTATAGCGCTTATCTATTTTTTATACTATAGACTACCTATTACTTATTTATATATAAAAAGTTTAATAATATTAATAAGCTTTAAGAGTACCTAAGAAGTAGCCTCTTAGAAAACTTTAATAGATATAGTATAAGTAGTAATAGTAAAAGTAATTAAGTATTATAGAGTAGTTTCTAAGTAAAAGATAGTTACCTATATTTCTTTAAATATATCTTTAATAAGTAGCTTTTTAATATCCTTTTTATAATAGTCTTAGCTTACTAAGCTATCTTTATTTATTAATATACTAATCTTATAGCGTAAGTATATCTTTATACTAACTAGATTACTAGTTCTAGTAGTCTTTAAGGCTAGTACCTTAATAGGCTCCTTTATAGCTCTCTTTTAGCTTAGTAAAAGTAGTAAAAGTACTACTTAATTAGTATTAACTTATAAGTAAATATTTATTACTAGAAGAAACTTATCTTTTTAAAATTATATATTATATATAGTAATAAGCTTTTTCTTATTAAGTAGCTATACTTAGTAATTTAGGCTATCTATAGTATACTTAATAAGAATATAATATTAAGATCTTAGAGTAGTCTTCTTACTTTTATTAATACCTTCTAAAGGCGTTAAAATATAGCTAAAGCACCTAATAACTTAAAAGTACTTAATATTAGACTTCTTACTATATAACTTTTTATATAGTATATATATATTAAGTAAGTAATAGAGTATATAATTATAGAGATAGATAGTAGTATAAATAAGTTCTAGCTAAAAATATTTAGTAAGTTTATAGTTAAAGAAGAAGGCCTTTATAATACTCTAGTTAACGTAGTTAGCCTTTTTTAGTATACTATTCTACTTAAAATTATAAAGAGTAGTAGTTTTATATATCTATATTAGGAAGATATTTCTAACTAATCTTACCTAGCTATATTAATTTTTAGCCTAACTCTACTAAAACAGCCTAAATCTACCTACGCAGCCTATATTTACCTTCTGTATACTTAGTACTAGAGGTAAAAGCTATATATAGAGTCTTAATATATAGTAGTATAAGCACTACTAACGTAATATTTAAACTATTATATTATAGGAGCTATTATAGTAATTAAATTAGTCTAAATTAGCTAAGATTAGTATTAAATCTATTACCTATATATGTTATAGTTTTATCTTTATATATTTAGTTAAAGATAGTCTTCTCTTATTATTTATATCTATATATATAATACTCTCTTCTACTATAGTTACTATAAACGTAGATATAGCCTTCTTTATATATATTATACCTATCTATTTAATAATAGTTATTACTATTAATATCTATATTATCTCCCTAAGATATTATATCTAGTTTAGCTTATAAAGTTATAAAGTTACGTTATACGCGCTTAGTACGTTTAAGAAGCTTTAGATCTATTAATATTAGTTCTTATTTTACTTTAGAATGTGTTTATAATACTATTATATTATATACTATCTATATTAAGTAGTATAGGCTAAACTAATTACTCTACTTATTTTATAGCGTATACTCTATCTATAAGGAGGGTTACTATAGTAATAAGAACTAAAATATCTTTAAAAAGACTTTATAGTATTACTTACTCTATAGAGAGCTTATTAAATATCTTATCTTCTACGCTAGCTTCTTCCTTTATTAACGTCTAGAGCTTCTTAATATTAAAACTCTCTTATATAATATAACCTTATCTAGCCCTATCTAGGATGCTTACGTTAGCTAGCTTTATAATAGCTATCTAGAGGCTAACTTTTACTACTAGCTACTCTAATAAGTTATACCTCTTATTAAATCTCTAAAGTATAATATTAGCTAAGCTATTTTTATAATAAAATAGAGCGCGTTTTAGTATATATATACTACGCTTTTACTATTTAGTACTTATTAGTAGGGTTTTAATACTACTATCCTCTATTACTAACCTAAACCTTATATTATATTTAACTAGTATAGTAGGTATAGGTAATTCTCTAATAGTTATAGCGTTATCTATCCTCTTTACTATATCTAGTACTATTTTACTTTATACTACTTCGCCTTAGAGAAAATCTTTAATTATCTTATACTTACTATTAAACGTATCTATATTAAATGCGCTATTTAGGTATTTATAGTAGATATTACGTATTATAAGCTCTTTTATCTACGTAACTATAAGGCTTTTATTAAGGCTATAGTTCTAGTATTATATATATAGGTATACTACTAAGAAGCTTATAGTATACTTAATAAAGTTAGCTACTATACTATCTTTATAGTATAGCGTATCTATAATATTCTAGTGTATAGTAAAAGAGTTAGTGTTATATTAGACTTACTAAAATAGAATACCTACTTTATAGTCTAATATTAGTATTAGCTCTATAACTATTATTACTTATAGTTTAATTATTATAAACTTATCCTCTATAGCGTTAACCTAAAAGTCTATTATATTATTATTAGTATTACTAAGAGCGTCTACTTCGCTAAGTTCTAAATAGATAGAATCTTTATTAAGAGTAGTATTATATAGTAATAGTCTTATTAGCGCTAGATAGTAGAGTTAGAGTATAAGTATAAAGGTATTAGTATTTAGGTATAGGCTAGAAAGCGTAGAGGTTATTCTTAGTATTATAAACTATTATATTATAGCTAGTCTTAGCAGTAATAGCTAAGTAAAGGTAAGATAGTTATAATTATATAGATTTAGCCTAAAATAGCCTAGGAGTTAGCTATTATTTATTAGGTAGTAGGAGTTATATACTTTAGAGTATCTTCTATAGGCGCTTTATTACCTTAATTACTAGTATATTTATTACTTTTACTAACTATTTAGTATAATTATATATTCTATCTTCTTCTATAGTATTAGTATAAAGGTCTAAGTAAAGTAAGCGTATAAGTTTTATATAGTACTCTAGTTTAGTACTATATAGTTAAGTAATTCTTAGTTCTAAGGCGTTTTAGACTAATTATAGTTTACCTTAGTCTAGTATATATTAGTAAGAAGTAAGTCTAGTATAGGTTCTTACTCTTAGTATTATATATAAGTATTATATAAGAGCTTTAGTAGTAAGTAAGAGAAGTAGCCTACTTTAGTATTCTAGTTAACTACTATAATAGTATTATTCTTTTTCTAGTAAGAGTATAAGGCCTAATTACCTTATAACTAGCTAAGCTCTACTAGCTTACTATTAGTACTAACTTTAGCTATTAATCTATACCTAATCCTTAACCCTAGTAATAGTAACTATAAAGTAGCTCTTACTTTATAATTATTCCTTCTACTAGCTAGGTATACGCGTTATCCTTTAAAAATAAAAATAATAAGTAAAGATAGTATATCTATATCTATTATTAAAGACTTTAAGAGATATATATATATAACTATAAGCCTCTCCTCTATATTAGACTTAGAAAGGATAATAGTACTTATTTATATTTCTATATTTAAAATACCTATATAAAAGAGCTATATAAGTTTAGGCTTTATACGTTTATTATCTAAGCTCTTACGCTATATTTTAAAAAAAGAAAAGATATAATACTAACTAATATCTTTAGTTAGGAAGAGAGCGTTAGCTATAACCTACCTATATATATAACCTTTACTTCCTAATATATATCTCTCTCTCTCTCTTTCTCTATAATCCTTAGCTATATTTACGTTAATAAAAGTTCTATAATAAGTCTTTAATATCTACGTTATATACGTATATAGTCTAAAGTATTAAGGTTCCTATAATTAGATTAATACAGAGCCTAGTATTATAGTTTAAAGATACTTCTTTAGTCTCTATATATATAGCTATAAGAGTTGCGTTTAAGTTACTATTTAAAAAGTTAAGGATTCTTAGCTATATTCCTACTAGTATAGTTAACTTACTTAGTAGTCTTTATAATAGAGGCTATAAAGTCGCTATTATTATATAGTTATTACTTCTATTACTTAAGTATATGCGTTATATTTTAAAAAAAAAAAAGATATTCTTATTTAGATATATATCTATATTTAGAAAGTCTACGTAGGATGTAATATATACCTATAGGCCTTATAAGCGTATTATTATTTAGGAAGGTTAACTACTCTAGTATGCGTTTCTCTTATTAAAAATATTAAGAAGTATAGTAATATAGCTATAAGCCTCGCCTTATATTAATCTTTAGAAGTTATTAATACTAGGCTATACTTCTACTAGAGTAGTACTATATTTAGTACTCTAGGATTAGTAGGAGTAGCTATAAAGTTACTCTCGCTATATACTTATTATTTCTATTACTTAAGTACCTATATAGTATTTTAATAAAGACGCTAGCTACCTAATATTTATTATTAAAAAGATAGTATAGGTAGCATATATAGTTATAAATTTTATCTTCTTACCTTTTATAGAGTAGAGTATACTAAGATGTATTTTACTATTAAAAATATAGAATATTCTAGTAATATAACTATAAGTCTTACTTCTAGACTAATATTTAGAAAAGTTATAAATTCTAGGTTATATTTTAGCTATAGTTAGCTCTAGTTCGTCTTCTAAGTCTAGTAGAGTAGTTATAAAGTTACTCTTATGTTATATTTACTATTACTTATATATAAATACGCGTAGTATAATTTAAAAAAGGGATATATAGTATAGCTATAAGCTAAGTTAAGAAAATAGTATATAATACGTGTATATAGTTATAAGTATTACTTTTGCTCTAAATTACTACGTTTATTATAGTTATCCTTTATAGTTAAAGGGGCTATATAGCTTAGCTTATATTATCTTTATCTATTCTTTTTAGATGCGTTCTCCTTCTCTCTCTATATATTATCTTACTAAGAGAGTCTAAAAATATATCTCTAGTGTTTATATAGATATTTATATCTTAAAGTAGTGTAGGTCTAACTATATAGTTAAGGTAATTATTCTTAAGCCCTTACTATCTTCTTTATTACTTCTTTTACTAGCTATAAATAGTTATATTTCTCTTCTTAAAATAGAACTTATAGAACTATATATATACTAGCTATCCTCCTTTGTAATAGAAACTCTATTTAATATAACTTATATATATCTGCGTAGGTCTATAATATAGTATCTAACTTAGATATAGTTTTATTATAATTTAGTGTATTTTCCTATATATTTACTTTTTATATTATTAAATTATCCTAACTCTAGCTTTATAACTATTAGCTCTTATACTCCTTATTTATAACTCTTTATATATATTCTAATAGTTAGTATAAGTATTACTACCTATTATATATCTTACTCTTACGTTCTTATAGCTAAAAGATAGTAAACTAAAATAATATTTATAGTATAGATATATTGCCTCTAAAAACTTAAAACGTATAGTATTAGGATAGTATATAGTAGTCTCTTCTTACTTATATATATAGAATTATCTTAAGTTAGTATAATTCTATATTATAACTATAGATAGGTTCTAGACTATTTATATACATAATTTTGTAGGCTTTATTATATTACTTATATTTATTTATTACCCTACGTAGCTTAGCCTAAAATATAGTATTTTAGTTTAGGTTTTAGCTATAGTTATCCTTAGTCTTTTAGATATTATCTTTCTAGTTATATATTAGTAGTAAGTGTATTTTAGATTGCCTACGCCTTACAGCTTACCTATGTATATAAACGTTACTACTTAGTTCTCTTTACTTCTCTCTACATAGTATAGAAATATTTAATTTACTTACCTATTTTAAAATTTTGTAATAAGACTAAGATATTTAAGCTTTACTAGTAGCTCTAAAAGGCTATAGCAATACCTATTATATCTACGTTATTTACGCTCTTAATAAAAATTAGAATTAAGTAGGATATTTACCTATAAGTTACTATAAAGCTAGTTATACTAGCTAAGCGTAAGTACTGTATTATAAGGCGTGTATAAAATACTATTTATAATCTTATATCTTATATATTATTATATACTTATTATAGCGCTACTACTTCTAAAAATAGATTTACTATATATATAACCTTAGCAGTTTAGTTTATATTCTAAAAAGATTAACTATAGGCGTATATATTTAGCTTTAGCTACTTAGTAGATAAGTATAGTATTTCTTATTCTCTAGTAGATAGCTACTAGGCCTCTTATTCTTCTAGTATCTTACCTTATCTAAGCGTTTACTAAAAATAAAATAACTATAGTTATATATTACTGCTACTACTAAAAGTAATAAAGGTACTAAAGCTATAGACGTAGTTACGTTAACTAGCCTATAGCTACTAAAACTCTACTAACTACTATAATATAACTATTAGTATACTTACTTTAATCTCTAAAAAGAGCTTATAGCTATTATATATATAGTTCTTCTTTATAACTTCTCTAACTTATTTATAGCGCAGTATAATACTAAGCTTAAATTCTATTAATATATAAATCTTACACTATTATCTAGCTACTCTACTTTCTTCTATATTTTAGGAATAAACTTATAAAATCTCTATATTTCTCTTTTATATATATATTTTAGCCTTATTACTTAAAAAGAATTAGTTACTATAGTATATTATAAGTAGCCTTATTTAGAGTACTTCTACTCTTTAGATATATTTACTTATTACTTATATTAGGTTAGCTAAAGGCTAGGCTTAGGGTAGTTTTAGGTATAAATACTATAGCTAAGTAGGCTACTCTTACTCTCTCTTTCTTTATAGTATCTAAGTTCTATTATAAAATCTATACTAAAATAGCTTATAGACGTTATATCTCTAAAATAGATATTAGTTTTATAAATATCTACTTTATTATAGTTTACGTATTACATTACTCTATATATCTACTATTATATAGGTAATCTAGTCTCTCTTTAATCTAAATTAGGGCGTTTTGCTTTAAATTATACTAGAGGAAGTATTATATAGCTAATAGTCGTAGTAAGGCTCTTACTACTACTTCTTTATATCTATTTCTTTATATTACTAGTTATTATCTTTAAATTTAAAAAGTATATTAGTAATATAGCTATTATTTACTTTTTTATAGTAAGGGTACTAGTCTTATATAGTACTATAACTCTTTCTCTTATAATACTATAATTCTATCTAAAAGTAGCTAATATATTAACTATATAGTTACTACCTACTTAAAATCTAGATAAAGTTCCTATATAGCTTCTTTGCGTTAAAAACTTAACTTTAATAGTTTTTATATCTAAGACTAGCTAGTACGTATATTATAAGTTCTATTAGAAAGAGTTTAGAGAATAGTATATAAGGTATATACTTACCTTAGAGTATAAGAGTACTAATATTATAGCTTTTTATAATCCTCCTACTTAAAATATAATACTTCTTACTATAGAAAGCTAAGGCGTAGACTATATAGTTAGCGCGTACTTTAGAGTTTAGGCGTAGTAAAGTAATAGCCTCTTATAGATCTTTATACTAAATTATAGTAATTCTCTTTAGAAAGCGCTATAGAGCAGTATAAGTAGTTAGTGTATTTTAAGAGTAATAGAGTTATAGCCTCTTATAGATCTTTATCTAGAGTAATTATAATACTATATATTATCTATATAAGTTAGCGTAACGTATATTAATCGTATAAGTAATATTAAAGAGTTATAGTAGTCTAGTCTAAACGTATATTAGTAGTATATATATTATAATAGAGGCTTATACTATTAGTTTAATAGTAGACTTTTAATACTATTAGTATTATAGAAAGCGAAATAGCTCTAGTTATAATTAATCTATACTTACTCTCTTTATTCTTATATAGTATATTTAAAGGCTGCGCGTTATATATTACGTACCTAACTATAGGCTTTATTACCTCTACTTCTAGCTATAGCCTCTTATTCTCTACTACTAGTAGTATTAGTATAAGACTATCTTATTTATATTAAGTCTTTATCTCCTTAGGTTAGTAGTGTATTATATAAGTTCTGTTTTCTATTATATATAATTCTACCTCTAGTAGTCTATCTCTTTCTATACTTTAAACTATCTACTCTATACTAGACTACTAGTCTATATACTAAGCGTAGTAGTATATTTAGTTCTACTTCTATAATTAGCTCTTTACTACCTTTTATACTATTATTATTTAGTAGTAACTATAGTAGATATAGAGTTTCTAACTTTAGTATTAGTATAATTAGAGGAGAGAAGAGAGCTAAGGTTAAGAATAGTAGTCTTACGTAGTGTATTAGGTTAAAGGAGCTAGGTATAAGCGTTTTTATAGTAATATATATAAACTTATAAGTATCTTTTATTAGAGAGCTTTATAGATATAGTAGATATAAGCTATATATATAATTACGCGTATTATACTTTAAATTTAGTACTTAGTTCTATATTAGCGCTATTAGCGTATATTATATTAGTTATACTTCTATTTATAGCTTTATATACTTATAGTAGTATTAAGTATATATTATACTAACTATAGATATTAGATATTATTATTTATACTAATTTAGGGCGTATTAGAGTAATTTAGGTCTATACTTATAGAGCGCGGCTAGGCTATCTTATTAGTTTTTCTAGCTACTAAACCTACTCTAGTCTATATATATAGACTACTAGTATACGTAATATATATATTTTAAGCTTATATACTATATACTATAAGTAGTACTAGAGTCTATAAGTTTATTATATAATATCTAATAAGATATTAAATTAATAATTATATTTAATATAGCTATATTACTTATTACGCTATTATATATATATAAGAAGGTTACCTTATAGATATTACGATCTCCCTTAATCTAACGCTTTAATATCTACTAGTATAGCTATTATATTATACACCTTCTATTTATAACTTAAGTTTAATAAGTCTTTCTTATTATTAAGATTAGAACTTAAGTCTAGGTTTAATAAACTTAAGTTTTCTTTAGTAGTTTTACTATTAGGGTTTACTTTACTTTCTTCTATATTATTACTTTTATTATTAGCTAATGTATTCTCCTCTACTTATACCCTCCTATTAACTTCTTTAAGTAGTCTAGAGCCTACTATATCGTCCCTACGTATAGCCTCTATTAGTAAGTATTTTATAATAGTATATTATCTAGTTAGTAGGCTATTCCTAATTAGTATATATATAATATTATATCCTTATATATTATAGCTAGCTTACTTAGTTTTTAGTAGTAGTATACTTTATAAGTTATATTTAAGTATCTTATCTATATAATATAGCTATATAGTAGTAAAATAAGAATAAGGCCTATTCTTAGCTATATCTAAGTTAAAGTTAGTATAGTTATTAGGGCGCTTTACGCTAGTATAGTATACTTTCTAGTCTAAGAGCTACTAACTAAGGCCTTATATATCTTTTACTTCTATATAAATACTACCTAAGTATATAAGCTTACTATTAAGAACTATACTAACTTAGTAATCTAGCTCTATAACCCTACTAATACCTATTTTTATACTATCTTTATATCTTATAGCGTTAAGAGGTATAAGAGCTAGTACGTCTATATTAGAGCTAATAGTATACTAGTTATTATTATCTACAGCGCTACCTTCTATTATATTATTAGATTATATAATATAAGCGTTACTTAGTTTATTACTAGGTGCTGCTATAGACGTATAGTTATTAGGAGTAGGCTCACCTTTATACTTAGGTAGGCCTAAGATTAACCTACTTAGGCTATTCTTAGTAACGTACTTATATGTTTAGAGTATTATTATTAGTATAATTATATATAGTATATATATAGTATATAGAGTAGAGTGTATATAAATTAGTACGTTTAGTAGTAGGTTATAAAGATAGAGAGCTATAGCTATTAAGTAGAGTATATAAGATACTAGTTAAGTCTAGTATAGCTTATACGTAAGACTTACCTTTACTATAATAGTAAATAGCTATCTCTTACCTATTTAAGCGCTAATATACTATAGTATTAAGTAAGCAGTATATTAAGTATTACTATCTTAGCTATAGATATAGTACTAGACTTATATTACTATACTTAGGTAGTATATAGTCTCTATAGGATTATCTTATATAAGTTTATAAGTCTATAGTTATTTCTAATATAGTATATAGATTTAGGAAACTAGGTCTTAAGTAAGCTACAGTAATTATATACTAGCTATTATAACTTAGAGTAAATTAAGCTAAATATAGTAAGGTTAAGATAGAGAGCTAGAGTCGCTATATATCTTCTCTTACTAGTTATTATCTATAGTTTATTATACCTAGGCGCCTTAATTTAGTTTAATTTACCTTAAGCTATTTAGCTTAGCTAGTTATAGTCTATTTATAACTAAGCGTAACTATAAAGTATATTACTATATATACTAAGAGCTAGCGTAGAAGTAGACTGCGTTATATACTATATATCTAACTATTAGCAATCTTTTTAGTATTATAAGTTATAGGCTATATAATTATAGGGTCTAGTATAAATACCTTTCTTATTATATTAAGCTAAGTTAAATTACTTAATTCTAGAGTTATAGTATAGCTATTAACTAGCGTATCTATAGGACTTTAAAATAGCGTTATAGGTAATATACTAAGCTATATATAATTAGTTATAAGTCTTAGTATCTTACAGCGTATTATATTTCGCCTTAAATTAGTAAGATTCTATATCTATTCTAGTGCGCCTCTATAAAGTATAACTAGGTAAAGTACTAAGTATACTATTTATATATATTATAGTTTTAATATAGAAGTAGACTAAGCTATATCTATATAGTCCTATAATTCTATTTTTAAGACGTATATTCTATAGGCTATATAGTAAACTAGATACTCTATTTTATATTTTCTTCTACTTAGTTAGATATTATTATTTTATATTATTTCTTTTTATATCTACCTATAAAGGAAGTTGTAGTCTAGTCCTATCTATATAAGTATATTATTTAATATAAGAAGGCTTCTAGGGCCTAGCTATATAAATTATTTAGAGTTTTTATTTAGGACGCAGCTACCTAAAGATATATAATTTACTAAAATTATTCTTAGTATACTATAGCCTTTTTTAAGATAAGAGAATAAGGCGTATATTAAAAGAGACGCTTTAGTTAGTATAGGAAACTTATATAGAATAGCTTATAGTAAGTAGGCTATATATTATATAGCTATAAACTTCTTTTATTAACTCCTTATAGGAAGTAGAAGATATTCTAGAAATCCTAATATACTTTAGTTTTACAGCTGCTAGTAGGCTATATAAAGGTATTATTAGTATTTTTAAGATAAAAGTAATAAGACGTATATAGATAAGACACTTTAGCTAGTAAAGAGAACTTAAATAAGAGAGCCTATAAGTATATAAGCCTCTTTATAAGTTTATAGATATAATAAGCCTTATAGTAATAGTAAGTGTAAAGTAGCTAATATAGTTTATATTATTTTTATTTTAGTATTAAGCAAATATAGCGTATATCTACTATTGTTTTTAAGAGCTATCTACACTTCTATATAGTAAGTAGATATTTATTAGTATAGTTAACGTTTTTAATATATATAGGACGTTAATCTAATAAGAGACTATATTATTCTCTATTATATAGAGTCTTACTTATATATAGTAGCTATAATAGTATAGCTAGATACTATACTATATTATAACTATTAAGTAAAAGATATATAGGACTTAAACTAGGCCTTTATACTAATGTAGTTTCTCTATAAAGTAGCACTGCACTCTAGTATATATAGGAAAGTATAGTTTTTTTTATAATTTCCTTAGAATATAGTTTTATAGCTTAGGTTTTTTATAAAATAGTACTATACTCTAGTATATATAAGAAGGTCTTATTTTTATCTTAGTTCTTTAGGAATATAATTTTATAGCTCTACGTTTTTAAAGTATACGTTATTAGCTACTATAATTATAATAGTATATAGTTTAGATAATAGTATAAATTTCTTAGTAGAGAGAAAGTAGAGAGACGTAGTAGCGTAGAGTAAATATATAGATACGCTAATAATAAAATAATTAGACCTATATCTAGGAGACGTAGTTTAATATATAGAGAAGGTAGTTTTTATACTATGTATAGGCCTTAGTCCTCTATTTTTAGTACGTTTTAGCCTATTTACTATTTTATGTATTACTAAACTCCTTTCTTTTCTCTCTATTACGTTATACTATTATACTATATACGCCTTATAGTCTACTTTCTTTATAAATAATAAATTAATATATCTACTACCTTTAGTTATGTATATATTATAGAGTAATTATATACTCTAGCCTTTATATAGTTAAGTATAGTATATATATTATAGCTTATATAATTAAGCGTAAGACTACTAACTCTAAGTTTACTCTATTACTAATATAATACGTAGATTATATACTACTTTTTTAATACTATCTACCTTAATATAGTCTTATAACTTTACCTAAAAATGTACTTTATCTTCTATTATTCTTTTAAGTCTATAAACCTCTTATAATACTATACTACTAAAAACCTTATAATTTAGGGCGTTTTAGGATTCTAGTATAGTATAAGTATAAAGTAGATAATCTACGTACTATAATAAATAACTAGGTCTATAGTAAACTAGGTAGTAGATAATAGTTAGTAAGATTAGTTAGATACTTTACTCTATATAAGGAGCTACTGCTAGTTACTAAGAAAATATACTAAAACGTAGTAATTAAAGCTCTATATAATATATAAGTACTAAGTAGGCTTATCTAGGCTATAAGTAAGCTCTTTAATATAAACTACCTTAGATATATACTTATATAAGAGACAGCCTATATACTAAAACGTATATAGCGCTATCTATATACTATATATATAAGTAGTAGACTAGCTATGCTAAAGATATATATATACCTATACTATACTAGCCCTAGTTAATATAATTAAATATCTCTATAACTACTTTCCTCCTCTACTAGCTACACTATAGTTAGCTTTTATACTTATCTATAGCCTCTATACTTTAGTGTAATAACTTCTATTTATTTATAATCTTTTTATTATATTAGCTACCCTTATTATATAGTAGTATTACTAATAGTTCTTTCTCCTTCTAACTAATTTACTTTAGCCTATTCTAGAATTAGATATACTTATTAAAGCGTAGAAGTAGGCTCTTTACTATAACTATATTAGCGCTAATTAGGCTTATACCTTTGTATATAAGCTTAGTATTATAGATTATATAGTATAGTAAATAATTATTAATATTAAAAGTATTAATTAGGACGTATTACTTAGTTATCTTTATCTTTCTATAGATAAAAGCTAATATACTATTATCTACTAGTGTAGACTCTATCTTAGTAGATAGCGTAAAACTAAAGTAGAGTAGTTTTGCTAGTGCCTACCTACTATTAGTATTATACCTAATTAGGGCGATTATTAAGACTTACGTATATATATAGTAGTAAGATAATTAGTATCTTAGTACTAATTAATATCTTATTTTATATACGCACTTAATTACCTTTAGCGTTAATAACGTTAGAATATTTACTTTTACGTAATTTTTCTAAAGCTAGAACCTAGTTATAGATTACTAACTACTTATTATCTCTCTTAAGTAGCTAGTTACTCTTCTTATATAGAAATAATACTTTTAGATTCTTAAAGCTATTAGTAAGGGTATTAGCATATATATTAATACTATTATCTTTATAGTACTACGCTAAGACTAGTAATATACTAGCTACTTATAGCTTATAGTAAGTTATAAAGTATAATAGATCCTTTACTTATAGCTTATCTTACTATCTCTTTAACCTCTTACTCTACTTCTTTATTTACGCCTATAGGTCTATGTCTTACTCTACTAGTATATTATTAGTAAACTTATTAATAATACTCTAAGACGCTTTATTATACCTTAGCTCTACTATCTACTTATTAATAGTAATATTAGTAGTTAGTAGAAGAGGTAAACTATCTATACGTAGTATTAATTTGTTTTACTTAATAAGTATTATCTCTACTATAGCGCTTATCTTTATTATATAAAGCTAGAACTTAGGGTTATTCTCTAGCTTATATACTAAGCTTAGAATCTTCTTTATTGCCTTTGCTATCTTAGTTAAACTACGTTAGATCTTATTATACTTATTAATAAATTATCTATATAGCTCTTTATCTTTCTTAAAGTTATCTTCTTTCCTATAGTAAGTAGAGAGCTACTAAAAGACTATCTACTATTTTACCTTAATTACTCCTTTTACCTTAGCGCTGTTAGCTTATAATAGTATAGTAATAAAGTTTATAAAATACTTAGTAATAATAACTAGGCTAGCTTTATAAATTATACTTAATAGGGCTTAATAATATGCTTACTACTAGGACTACGCCTACTTAGTAAGCTAAAGATCTCTAATCTAAGAAAAGTAAACTATATCCTCTAAGCTCTAGTAGTTATAAGCTTTATCTTAGATAATTAGGTTAACGTTAAGTAGTAAGCTATATAGAAGGTAAACTTAGACTTTTTAGCTAGACTTAACCTACGCTTTAGGCCTAGTTTTTTTAACTTAGCCTATTAGTATACTAGGCGTTAAGATAATATATATTATAGTAGCCTTATTAAAGGCGTATTTCTCTATAGTATCTTTTAAGATATTAGTAAGATTAATACTCTTAGTAGACTACTTAACTATCTTTTTACTATAAAACTTATTAAAGTCTTCTACTTTTTTACTTAATAGTTAGACGTAATAAAAAGCTTATTCTTTTAGTATAAGTACTAAAAAAAGATAAGTTTTCTTTATATTTTTAGAGAGAGAGATCTTAGGCTTATTACCTATAGTACTACTAGCGACCTACTTATCCTTTAGTATACTATTCTAGATAGTATTTTATTTAATAGCGTAGATCTTCTAGTAATCTAGTAGCGTACCTAATATTTCCTTATATTTAATAGTAACCTAAAATAGTATAAAGTTATATATTAAATATAGCGCGTTTAAGAGAAGATTAAATAATGCCTTACTTTAATTACTACCTATAATAGCTATAATAAGAAATATAGTAGCGCTAGACTATACGCTATATACGTAATTAGTAATCTATAACTCTATAGTTTTACTATATAGATACCTAAATAGAAGCTCTTCTTAGAATAAGTAGTTACCTTCTTTACTATCTTAGAAGTGTAAATATAGAAATACTTTTATATATACCTACGTATATGTAATATAATAGCGCGTAAGCGCCTAAGTAAGGTTTAGGTATATCTTCTCTACTCTAGTTCTAGACGTATTACTACTACTACTAATCTTATAATTTTACTATATCTACTCTACTAATAACTACTACTAGTAAAATAGAAGTATAGCCCTTTTAGCTAGTCTTTATACCTTAGAAAATAAGATAAATAATATTATAGTCTTAATATAGTTAGCGTTAAGTCTAAAGAACTTTTAGACTAGTAGGAAGGATATATTATTTATCCTAGCTACCTTTTTGCTTATTTAAGTACTTATAGTAGTAACTACTCTATATTAATAATATTAGTATAAAAATAATAAAATTAGCCTAATTTAAGGTAACTTATGCTTATACGCGCTATAGTTCCTCTATCCTAATATCTTTCTCTTATAATAAAGACGCCTAATTTACTTTCTAATTAATATTATCTTCCTTATTATTACTATTATTATTAATATATCTTATCTTATTCTTTCTCTCTACTAGTAAAGTTAATAGAAAGAAAGATAAGACTATCTTATATAGCAGCTGCTATAGAATAATAAGTAGCTACTACTAAGTATTAAGCTACTATAGAGTATTAGGCTACTACTAAGTATTAAGCTACTACTAAACTTTAGGCTACTACTAAGTATTAGGCTACTATAGAACTTTAGGCTACTACTAAATATTAGGCTACTACAGAACTTTAGGTAGCTATTATAGAACTTTAAGCAGCTATAGTGCTTAAAGAGGAGATAGTAGTAGTGCTTAAAGAGAAGATAGTAGTAGTACTTAAGGATAGAATAATAGACGCTATAGAGAATAGAATAATAGATACTATAGAGGAGGAAATAATAGTTTTAGTAAAATAGGATAAGAGGGAAATATAGGTAGGTTATCTTTAGTTACTATACTATAACTAATTAGTAGCGTTACGCGTAATAGGTAAGTATATATAGGAGTAGTAAGGCTAGTAGCTATCTATAACTTAAAAGTATTTATTATATACTTATTATAAAGGTCTTTATATAACTTTATAAGATAATTATCTATACTATAATATTAGTAATAGATATAGTATAGTTAGACTAAATTATACTACTTTTAGCTATATTATAAGGCACTAAGGTAATATTCTACTTAGGTAGACTTATACGCACTATATTAACTATATATATAGTAAAAGTAGTAGACGTAGTAACTTAGTAAGGCCTATCTAAATTAGAGTAGAATACTTAGAATTCTAGGATATTATATTAGAGGGTAGTAAAGTTATTAGTTACTACGTAATAAAGTTTAGTAAAGTTAAGTACTATAGGTAAGATATAGCTAAGTATATAATAACTAAAGATATTACTATAATTATTCTAAATTATAGAGGAGATATAGATAGAGAATAGCTACTACTTACCTCCTAGAAGATAGTAGCTAATATACGTATTCTTAAATAGGACTTTATAATATATAGGTTCTATAGATAAAGTAAGTGTTAGGTTATTTATAGTAGTTGCCCTTATAGTAGAGAAGTTACTTATAGCTAATAGCTCTTATAAGTATATACTTAACTCTTATATTACTCTATAACTATATTACCTACTATTCTTAGTCTTAGCGATTCTCTTCTTTAACCTTATACTCTTATTTAGTACTATTATCTATATACTCTATATAGCTATAGTAACCTATTCTTTAGTTATATTAGAGTAGTATTTATTAGAGACCTATAGGAATTTAAAGAATATATTATCTTTTTATAACTCCTTTAGTACTTAGTTATAAGTGCTCTTAAATAGCTGCCCTTAGGCTAGGAAGTATTTCTTATCTATTAGAGTAAGGTCTTTTATAGCCTTAGTTTTAATCTAAGTAATTATATTTTCTACTACGTTACTTAGGCTAGTAACGATAAGCTTCTTCTCTAAGTTCTAAAGGCTTTTATTAGGTTTAGCGTAATAATTATACTAATATTTATTTATAACGTCTTCCTTAGTCTTAGTTCTAGTTATAGTTAAGTATCTACTTAGTAGTTAGTAAATAAGATATTATAGAGAATATAAAGCTTACGTATAGGTAAAATATATATTAGATAAGTAAAGTAGTAAAGTACGTAATAAGATATATAGATATAATAGAACTACTTATACGTATATACGTTAAAGGAGATAAAGCTAGTAATAAAGAGGTAAGCTAGTATATAGGTACTAAAGTATAGAGTATAAAGTAATAGAAATATAAGGCTAAAAGTATTAGGTAGTAGCTACTAAGTAGGAAGGAAGTTAATAAATAATAAACGCTATACGCGCTAAGCGTTAGAGCTATTAGTAGGGTATATATAAAATAAAACTAATTATAGATATATAGGAATTAGCCTAAATTGTGATAAAGTAGATAGGTAAGGTAGCCTATACCTAAGAGCGTAATATATAGATTAATATAGCTAGTACTATAATACTAGCTACTAAGTAAGAGGCGTAGATAAGAGAATCTAGCTAGGTAAAGTAAAATTAAGGTAATCTAAACTAATTATAGAGTAATACTAACTAAGATAGTAAGTAGGCTAGCCTTATACTCTATATAGTAGTAAGTAAGAATATATATATAAACCTTACTTTAGGCGCTGCCCTTCTACTTTAACTAATATTTTATAATATACTCTTAGTTTAAGGTAAGCTAATTATTACTATATATAGTGTTATACTTATTAAAGTTAATAAAATTATTTATAAGAAATTTATTAGGCTAATTAGACAGCACTAAATAGCTATACTATAGTATCTAATCTATAAAGAAGTATTAATCTTACTCTAGTTACTTTAAAGCCTAGTAGCTAGTTACTAACTACTTATGTATTATAACTATACTATAGTTATTATTAAGTTATCTATAGTTTATAGGCTCTAGTATCTATAATAATATATATATATACTATACTAGCTTTATAAGTATACTGCTAGTATCTATTTAGATAACTATAAAGATAAAGAGGATCTAGCCTAGGCGTATACTATAGAGTAGTTCTTTAGTTAAATAGTTATACTCTTACACTTATATATAATAATAGAGCTACTTCCCTATATTCTACTAATTAAAGATATACTAAATAAACTCTATAGCTTTACCTAAAGGGTTAATATCTAAGTAACTAGTTAGTTTCTAGTACTATATAGATAAGTATATAGATATAGGATACTTATCTACTTAGGCTAGATTATCTTCTAGTTATTTAGTAACCTTAGGTAGGTAAGTATCGCGTAACTAAGAGTAGATAGCTAACTCTTCTTATAGATATACTATAAGGGCATTCTATAAATATACTAATATACTAAACTAAAAAGTGTTTTAAATAGTTATCTAATATAATAGTTAGAGCCTAGTACCTATAATAATATTAAGGTCTTAAACTTCTTAACTAAGATAACTTAAGGGTATAATAGTAATAATATAAATTATTTATATATTAGTTAGATTATACCTAATACGCCTTAGTAATAGTTTACTGCGATTATATACTAACTATACCTTTATTACTTATAACTTTATTAACTATATATTATAAGTATATATCTAGGCTAGAGCCTACTTCTTATTTATTATCCTAAAGAAGACTTTTATAAGATATATATAAGGAGCCTCTATATATAACCTAAGGTTATAATTTAGTAATAGACTATATTACTAGATAAAGTAGATATAATATAAGATTATATAGAACTTTAGAATATTAAACTATAAGTTCCTCTCTTTATTAAGGGGATAGTAGTCTTCTAACTTCTACTTATACGTATCTATACGCTCTAGCGCATCTAATATATACTATAGAGTATTATTATTATAACTATAATAATACGTAAGTATAATAAAATTATATATAGTATATAGGTACTAGAAGGTATATAGCTAAGTCTATAAGAGTAGAATAAAGACTATAAGTACCTAATAGAGGATAGCTTACTATTTACTCTTAGTCTACTAAGTAATTTTACTTATAGGTATCTAGTAGAAGAGCTTTAACTCTAGATAGTATAGTACGTTACGAAAGTACTAGTTAAGCTAATATATACTAGAGCTAGTAGGATTAACCTTTAAGTTACTATATATTATACTAAGTAGAGTATATAGCTAGTTAAGAGAGTACTTTATAACACTCTTATATAGCTAGTATAGTAAGTCTAAAATAAGCGCCTTATGTATATTAATATAAAGAAAGGCCTAAGTAAAATTCTTTACTAAGTATATATACGTAGGATTCTCCTTTATAATACTATTATAATACTATATATAGATTAATTACTACGTTTTAGTGTAATTTTAGAGTAGATAATACTTAGTAGTTACCTTATTAGGATAGCTAGATTATATAAGTTTAGTTTATTATAGTAGAGGGATAGTATATATAGTATAGTGCTTCTAGCTCTTAATACTAGTAATAAAGACCTACTCTACATAGTTAGCTATTATCTTATATATAATAGAGAAATAGAGGTAGTAGGCGCTATCTATATACTTTAGCTTAATTCCTATTTAGCTAAGCTTATAGATAGCTATAGATATTAGAGGTCTATATATATAACTTTAGATAGATATA
>Ga0210040_10003132_pt1 | contig 22611 bp, 11 predicted proteins | sample CryGeyCG12114_NA_FD_185462 | JGI IMG/M metagenome (GOLD analysis project Ga0210040, IMG submission 185462) | Groundwater microbial communities from aquifer - Crystal Geyser CG19_WC_8/21/14_NA (SPAdes) (version 2) | ecosystem: Environmental > Aquatic > Deep subsurface > Groundwater | place: USA...
CTGTAGTTAATATGACAAATTAAGGTGAAAAACATGTATGGCAGGTTTAACTGTTAGTTACGACTATATGAAAAGAAAGTAGTTAAGCATACGTATATGAAGCACATAAAGATAAACTGTTTTTTTTTATTTATTTTTTTATTTATTTATTCATTGGTATTCAACATCCTACAATCAGCATAGGTTCTTTCAGTTGAACAAGTGCAGTTAGAATTACTTTAGGTAAAATACAGCTAGTACTTATCAATACTTATATATCAATAACAAAAACTATTAAGTACTGGAAAAAGCTAATTTAATAGAGTGAATGTTCATTAGTGTAATATAGTTAGTCATGATCATCAGTAAACACAGTAAAAAATAATATACAGAATTAGTTAGTAATAGATAATATATGATTTTTAAGAAATAATTTGAAGGAACGCAGAGTTGTACACGATGTTAGATCTGGTGGAAGGTTATTCCAAAATCTACAGGCATCAACAGCTATTAAGTTTTTAGAATACTTCCAAATAGGCATCGGGTTTGGGATATGGATATGGTTAGGGTAACGAGTGGCATACGATGTCGTCTTGAGCTTCACAAAGTCGTGAAAATAATTAGGACATAAGTCATGTAGAATACAGTACGTAAAAACACATATGGAGTATTTATATAAATTATCTATGTAGAACCAACCAAGCGACACAATTTCATTGTCAATGTTCTCAAACTTATTTTTGCTAAAAACAGATCGTGCACATCGACGAACACATTTATTTAGTATATTTAGTTCGGATTTATTTGCAGTGCCCCACACAGAACAACAATACCTAACAAGTGAGATACACATGGCATTAACTAGTAATTTGGCATTCTCTTGGTTACAGTGCTGAAGAACTTGGTTTAAAGTAGCTAGTTTATAGTTAACTTTTCTAGAGACAGTTGTTATGTGGGCTGTCCACTTGAGCTCATTGTCGATTTCCACACAAAGAAATTTTAAACTATCACATTGTGTTGCTTCTTCTCCATTGATATGGATGTGCACTTCATTTGCCAAATATTTGTATTTTTTAGGAGTAAATACGATGTATTTGCATTTTTCTAGATTCAAATACAAACCATTTCGAGCCATGTATTTAGAGGTGGCATCTAGGTCTCTGTTGATTTTTTTGTTCAGCTCAGGGAAATCTTCAACGTTGCTAGCATGACAAAGGTTAGAGTCATCAGCGAATAGTATAGGTAGGCAATCTTTTAGCACATTTGGATAATCATTGATAAATACACTAAAAAGAATTTTTAGTGAAAGAATTTATCCTGGATGTAAACACTTTAATAAGGTGTCAGCACAAATTGAAACTTATTATTTCACAGGCTGTTGTAAAATATCTAACGACGACAAAAATATCTAGCTCTCTGCATGAACTTCAAGTAGTGGGTCAGTTTTTATTCTGCACAGTCGTAAGCCGTTGATGGTTTATCGATAAAGAGTTACGATCTTTCAAGTAATCACGTGGATTTTTTATAGTTCCAAGTGAAAGCATATCCGGAAGATAGTAAAAGTGAGATGGTTGGTTAAGGGGAAAAAGTTCTAATTCATCTGTGCGCCTACTGGTTTCTTTCTTCTACTGGGGGGCTGCAGTGTGGCCTAGCGGTAGGCGAGTCAAGTTAACCACACAGCAGTTGTGTGCTAATCAGGTCTGGCTTCGATTCAGATGGTTTCGCTTTTTTTCTTCGCCCTGAGACACCTTTTTAGAATAAATGTTTTCCCCAACTACTGAGTCTTTTCGCGGGGTTTCTACCAATAGTTAAGAAGCGTACCCGGTGAGGGTTAAAAAGGTATAAAATTTATTTATATCCAGTTGAGTCACCTTTGGGAGAATAAGCCTTAGTATTTGCTTTGTTAAGCCATACATATCAATAAACTGGTAATAGAAATTATTAGGCATGACATGTAGGTCGAAGTGGTCGAAAAATAAGGGGTAGGAACAGTCGGTCTGGCCGTATGATAAATCGGCCTTTAAAACCCAATTTTACTACTGCTGTGGTTTTGGTTTTGGGAATGTATGAATTATAAATATGCTTCACTTTGCTGCTGTGTGTAATGAGCAGTCAGTCAGTTGTCAGTTTCGCTTATTTCAGCATCATGGTATTTACGTTAGTAAAGTGCATTTGCATTTGCACTCAAGTTGGTTAAAAGTTAGCACCAGTGTTCATTAATTACTGGAAAAAATAGAGCAAGTATGTTGGGTATGTAATTCTTTCTTGAAGTGTATTGTATATGCCGTAATGCTGTGTTTTCATTTTGCGTCTTTGGTAAGCAAACGTTCTCAAACTTGTTTTCACTTGAGAAGCAAAACTTCTTTCATCGCTTACAAGATAGCGTGGCGAAGCCTCTCTCTCAGGTCTAAGTAGTTTTTCGTAAAGCTACTTTGTCTGCATTGCTTGCTCTCACTGTAAAATTGGTATTCTCAGAGTAAAAAGTTTGATAATAGGATCTATGTGCTCCTTTCTATGGGCTGTTTGGAATTTTCGTTGGCAATGGGTTTCCAAGATTGTGCATTTTTACAATGCTGTAAAAAAAGTAAATGTGATTTAAGGAATTGGATCATGTAGCATAAAGGCATGAAGTTGGAAAGTTAGTGGGGAAGGTAAAGTTGTACAGGAAATTACTATATTGCAGGGTATTGAGTTAGTAGTCATTTTTAGTAGTATGTGACCCGCATATTAAAAGTTTGCAGGGAAGCTAGCAGAAAATAAAGTTTTCGTTTGACGTTTATTTTATTTGTATGGGGAAAAGTTTTACAATGCTGGGTAGATTTCGTGGGAAAAGGGATGCTTTTTATTGAGCAAAATAGAGTATATCAGAGAAATGTTTTGTTTTCAAAATCAGTAGCATTGTGTAATGCAAACAATTAATTTTCAGAACAATCATTTTCGTTAGAAAATATTAAATTTTACTACTCGAATGTATTAGTCGCATTGATTGTATTGTATTGTAAGCAACGTGATTAAAGTTTTGTTTTCTTCTTCCTATTCATCAAGCAAAGGCTTGATCTATTTTCGTATAAAATCATTTACGTAAACAATCATTACAGCTTCCCTTGATTCATTGGTGCTGCACTTTATACTGACGTTTAGTTTTCTCCCGTCTAGTATTGATTTTTTCTTCCAAAGTCTGTAACAGAAAGTCAATCATAAACTGATGATGAGGATGTTTTCCTATTATGTATTATACTTGATAGTTTGAGGAACATGGCCTCTGGTGAGTGGTATCCAAGTTTTACCATTGTTTATTTCATACTTTGATGATAATAGCTGTCGAGTGCGCTCAGCATGTTGCGCTCAGATTGGCTTTCCTCAGAAAAGAAATGTAAATTGTCGTTGGTTTTCCCTAAATCATGCTTCACTCACTCACAACTAGACTAGGTATTACGTTAAATGGAAATTATAATTTTTTCCTTCACGCAATCTGATAGTTCACATAGGATAGGAACCAATTCAACAAATCTTCCTGGCCATCTTCCTAGCTGTGTGAACATGCAGATTCTTAATGTAAATCCAGCTAGATAGAATAATAGTAGACAACGTTGTCAACTCTCTGTAGAGACAACCAAAGCCCCAGGTTTAATAAATGTATTGCATGAATAATGCATTTTTTGAGCTACCCACTAAATGCTCACATTGGTTCTTAATTTATTTGGTGATCCATCCTTTTTACGTGTACTCTCTTGAAGCATACTTTTTGTTTTGAACGCAAAGTGAAATGTGATCAGCTTCAAGGTTTGTAATTTACTTTGACTCAGTCTTTTGACTCGCTGTACAGTTAAGCTTAAGTTACGTTCACACTGTGTCTACTAAACTTTCAAGAATATGGGCTCGATCGTTCCCTGTGCTTCATCAATTGAGGATATACAATTTCACCGCGAAAAAATACTCTTGAGACTCTGTTGAACATTCGGGACAACTCAACTCAATTTCGGTTTCATTTCTGTTTTTTTTTTTGGTGATATGGTGCTACAGAACTTCATCTTGATTCATTTATTACATAGATTGCATACACTTGAAATACATTATACATACACAAAATTGTTCTGTTTAACTGAAAGTATTAAATAGCATGCTTCAAGTATACATATGTACAGGGCGTAGTTTTATGATGTTAGTTGGACCGCAATTGTCGTACATTAAAGAGTCCTGTTGTGCTCTGGAATTCGAAAACTTTTGGCATTCACATAGCTCTCTCTTTCCATAGTCCTTCATTTGTGCTTAGTTCAATTCAAACGTGCTGCAAACTATACAACTAATTGCTAATGAATGCCTGTGCTCAGTTCTTAGTATCTGTACCGTATGATCTGTTTTGAGCCATTGCAATGTTTTACTTTGATCTTGTTCTCCGCACAAGGATAACACTCACTCACTCCCTTTATAGACTTTAGGCAATAAACTGTCTAGATTGTATTATCATCAGCACGGTGGTATGTAATAAGCTCATGATGAGTGAGTGGTAAATGGTGTACAAATCCTAGTAGTGATTCACGAATGATCGTCATGTGCTCTCGACGTATCTTGATCCATAATAATACCATGTTGGCAAAGTTGGCTTCTAAAATCAGTCTGCATAAACGCTAGTGCATGGGGTACGTTGTTCTACGTGTGTGTTATTTGTTAGTTGAGAGCTAAGAAGATTGCTGATCGCATACATGCTCATAGTTTCTGTTCTACAGACGATTACTCGACGCATCTTGTGAATTCCCGTGTTGCTCCTCAGTTTTTTCAAGCAACATTGCACCGTGTTATTCATTGTTTCTTCCAAGGATGTAGGTAGTCAGTAGCTTTTGAACATCGAGCAGAGCTTTGTTTTTCCGGACAGAATTCTTTATTTATTAGGTGGGAGCCATGTCTTCGCATTTGTACTAGCTAGTTAGTTAGTTAGCAATTGTTTTCGGAACTGTATCAACTGTGAGTGAACGGAGTTTTAATGAGCAGTTGTGCTTTGGTGTTGAATTGTGCAAAGGGAATTGTTTGTAACAAATGAACGACTGCCATAGTCTTATACACTTCTGTTTTGTTGAAAAATTACAGTGCGCTGTATATTTTATGATAGATGGATCTTGTTTTATAGTGTTATCGAACCAGTTTCCTTTTTATTACCCTTACTGATTAAGGGATCACATTCATTTAATAACAAAGTGGTTTATTCTGACTTTTATAAAAGAAGACTCGGTGTACACGATTTTTCCAGTTTGTGTTAGTCCTGGTGTTTTTTTTTTTGCAAAATGGACCGACAACAAGTGAAAAGACAAGAAACTGTGGGTAGTTTTAAGTCAGGGGGCCAACCCCATGTAGAAGGATGTAAAAAACTAACAGAAGAGGAACTTGATAAAGTATCCGTTTCTTCCAAAGTAGATAACAATCATAATGAAAAAAAGACGAAAAGGAAACCTGCTCCTTTGAAGTTTTTCAATGCTGCAGAGTCAAATTCTAGTCCAGAAGTATCGTTCAAGAATAATGCATACTTACCTGTGCATTATCGGAGAGGATTGACAATTTTGTCACCAACTACTGCTGGACCATGCAACATGGGAGATATGAATTTGGCTAATGTTCGGTCACGACAACATCGTATGAGCTACCATCATCATACTCCCAAAATGTTGGTCCCAGCACATGTAAATCCGAATTCTATATTTTTTTCCGAGTAAGTAGTAGTTTTTTTTACATCTCCGTATTTTCCTGAGTATACTATGTTCATTTTGTGAATAGTGCGCGTGTGTGCAAAACTGTGAATAATTTAGTTGTAATTAATATTGATGAAAAGGAATTTGACGTAGTTGGTAGTTGAGTTGTGCTAAATGCAAAATATCATTTGCATTGCATATGATTTAAAAGCCTTTTTGTGTATTGTGTAACCAGTGTTGTGTAGGGTGGAGAGCCATAGATTTTTGTATAAAAGTGTCAATTTGTTTGTGTGCACTATGCATGGATTATAGCCATGCAACAAGTTTAACTAGAGTGCTAAATGAAAGGTGTCATTATGATTTATTCAAGGTTGAATAGCAAGTCAAAGGCTAAACGACTACCTTTTAATGTATTTGGGAGCTCACAAGCCGAAGGATGAAAAATGAATGCGCACTAAAAATGCATAGCGAGCTTCCTACTGTGTACACACACATTGATTGTTAGCACACTTGTTTGATTCTTTGGACAGTAATGGAGTGACTGCAAAACTATGAATCCAATTCAGCTATTTTAAACGTTGGGGTTGGGAACGTAGACAAAAGATTGTTAACAATTTGAAATTAATTTTAGAGTTCCCAGATTTGCACGATAGCATTGACCACTGTCCTTTATCCACTGAAATATATGTATGACCTTTTTGAAGAGTTCAAAAATAATAAAATGTGCTCATGTACCAATAACAAAGTTGCTTTATTAAATAGTTCTGGTTGCTATATTTTAGATTATTAAGGCCGTGGTTCTATATTGCCACTGTTTGTTTTCTCATGTGATGGACAGGACAGTGTTTTTGTGTTGAAATTGAATCTTGTTCGGCTCATTTCAAGTCCATTATTCTGGCGAGGCTGAGCTCTACAACAATGTATGAAGACAATGCAATCAGATTTGTGTAGTGAACCCTAATGTTTCTATAAGGTCTTCTATACAGAGAATGAATCGATTTTATTCATATTTATAATAGTTTATAAAAGTTTGGTTTCTCTATTATCTTTGTGGCAAAATTAATGAATAACAGCTGGAGGTATTCCAGTTTTAGAATATAGTAATTTTTCTGGGCGGAATGATTTAAATGAGTTGACTAAAATACAAATTGCCGTATGTATGTTGGAAGCTTCGAAATGTTATGCCAATATAGGACAAGGCTCTTTGTGGTTACTCGCTCCTTCACTACGTGATCTCACATGTTTTAGAAGAGCATAAAGTTGTGCTGCATAAAAAAGGTTGCAAGTGAAAGGTCAACGAATTGACTAATAACTAATAAATCGTGTAAACAGTTTGATGTGTTCTACAATTTGTTATTTGTCTCAATTAGGACGTCAGTTAATTGTTCGATGATTTCGACTGGTTCAAAAGTGTTGAAAGACATGTTGGTACATACAATTTGTATTGGTCGCAACCATTGGGAATTTATGCGTACAATTTATGTAGGCGTGCGCTATTTTTCATTAGTGTGTTAGCAGTCTACGAGTCTTATTATGTTTCTACTTCGTTACCAGCATAGTCTTGCTGGTAGGCTTTCTGTTCCTGCCCTTAAGAAATTCTCATTAGTAGCTCGTAAAGCCTAATTTCTTTCAGTCCTGTCCATAGAGCCATGCAAAATAAATATTTGATGAGAATTCCTTTAGTTCTAGATTAATTGTTTAATTTGAAAGAGCAAAAATTCTTGTAGCATGAATTTTACAGGAGGTCGAGCCTGAGTATGCATTTATGAACAGAATGTTAGTTCAACTGTTGAGCTTTGGTTTGCTCTGCCTGCCCTGCCACCTTGCATTGGAATTTCGCATTTTCTTCACAGCAAAAGTGAAAGGAATGTTGGCGTTTGAAAACCTTTGGCCGAATAGCGAACACATTCTTTCTTGTTTTGTACTTATTTCACGTTCATCTAGAGTGCGGTGTCGAGGTATTCGTAAAAAAAGAATTTCAGGCTTGCAATGTTCAAAAGGAAATATTTTTCAGTTCTTTCTAAAATGCAGTATATCATTTTTTTATTATTGATCCAGTCACAGTTAGTACCTAGAATTTTACATGTGTGTGTCATATTCAATATTGAACAGGATTCGTTCATGTGGCCTGTTATTGAATCAGGATGGAAATGAGTGGGACATGTGTTAGCAATCGTAATTGGGAATTAAGAACGCATGCATGTAAAGCAGATGAGATTTGAATCAGTCAGATGATTGTGGGATTTGTGGTCTCCAGATTTATGCGTTGCCCAAATTGAATGCAGATCTTTCATTAGCATACAAGTTATCCATGCTTGTTCGTTGTTCCTGTCTGTCAGCAAAAACTGTGGAGAGAGACCATTTCTGAAGTATACATGATGACGTCATTCGATTTCTTTTCAATTTAATGCATAACCCTTTGAGCTGTGGAAATCAATAAACGGAAAAATTCAATCTCTCATCAATTGGACGTCATTTTAACTGCTTACTTTTAGTTTTTTTCTGCTCAAAGCAAATAGTTCTACCTGTCTGGTAGACTATATTTCTTGTGATTAAAAAAGTGGGATCTTATGCTGTTTACACTGCATTGATTTTATTCAACAAACCTGAGGCTCTACCCTGGAAAAAAAAGCTTCTTAGACCAAGAATAGATGGAATGGAAGAACATGGATTGTGTAAAAAGGTTTTCCGAACGGGGAAATTCCATTTACTATTTGAAGAAGAAAAAGCGTTTGAGATTTTTTTTGCTCTCTGCGATGACCCATGATCCTTGTTATTTTATGAACTTCGATTTTTCGAATTTCACGCAGGATTTGTTCATTTGTCGGAATTTTCTACTCTCAGTCTATGTTATTGCCCAAGGATTAATAATTGTATATCTTGGAAAGCGTATGGCATGCAGTGGAAATCATTTCCTGTCTCATTAACTTAGCTTCCGAGAATCCAATGTGTGTATACCAGTTATTTCCTTCATTATATCTACACCAGTGAAAGTGCCCGTTCTACGAACGGATGGAATCTAGACTAACTAAGACACATATTTTGGCGTATTAATATATAACATGCGAATTTGAGTGTACAGCATTCATGAAAGAAAATAACGTATAAATGATTAGAAAAAAAATATTTTCCTTACTTCGTTTCTATTCTCGAAATAAATGTATATTGCATGCAGCTTAACGATGGCAAGTCAAATCAAAGATGGACAATGGAAAATAAAGGCTCGACGTTGGCCCACATATAATTCCGACAGCTTTAAATCTAAGAGTTTCTTCAGATTTATTAATAAATTTACAGAAATTTAAATTAGAAATAACATAGAGAATCCTCCAGACCTTAATAAATTTCCTTGTCAAATAGTTCGTTAATTTTAAATTTTACTTTTTTAAATCCGAGTTGGAGAATGTTCAATCTCGACAAAACATTGATCTAAGGAGGCCGGACCACTTCAATTTATAAAGCCCTTGTTCTGCTCTCTTTCACGTTTTGTCTGTTTTTTGACAAATCTGTTTGGTCGAAAACTTTTTTTTTTCGTAAAAAGCTTCTAAACAGCTTTTTCACGATGGTTGACTATTTGTTTTCAAGAATACGATTCTGCAACGCACCTTTAGCAAATTGTGTTATTGTTTTATTACGAGGTGAGAATTTTCCGGTTTGTACGAGCATTAAATTTAAAAAATATTTAAAAATTCCAATATGATTCAGTTAGCTCAAACGACATGGTAATGAATATTGTTCAGTATTGTAATCAGAGCTGGATAGAGAGTGTTTAGCCATATGAGTTTTAGAGTTCATTAGCTTCATTGGTATATTTTTAATTTGTCAAACTTGGCTGATGCATCAAAATTGAGATGAGTTACAGAATTGAAAAAATCAAAGTTTCCATGGAAAATAACTTGGCAACCCCTGAGAATTAAAAGCCCTTAGCTATTTTGGAATTTTGAATTTGTGACTATCTCTTACTATGTCGACATTATCAAGTACTAATTCACACGGTCGCAAAATTATTCCTGATTGAGATTCGATTTCGAGATTTGATTATGAGAAATAACATGGGGGGGAAAATCTAGAAATTAAAAACATTCTCCTTCGGCATTTTTTCGATTTTTACAACATTTAATTGATTCCCCATTGTCCAGGACTAATTTTGCATTGTCCAAAACTGATTTGATATTTTCAAGTACTAATTAACATTGCCAAGCACCGATTCAACATTGTAAAGTACTAATTAACATTGTCCAGCACTAATTTACCTTGTCCAGCACTGATTTGATAATTTAAAGCACTAATTCACATTGTCCAGCACTGATTTAATATTCTTAAGCACTAATTTACATTGTCCAGCACTGATTTAATATTCTAAAGCACTAATTTACATTGTCCAGCACTGATCTAATATTCTAAAGCACTAATTCACATTGTCCAGCACTAATTTACGGTGTCCAGTACTGATTTAACATTATACAGCGCTAATTAACGTTTTCCAGGACTGATTCAACATTACAAAGCAATAATTTATATTGTCCAGGACTGATTTAACATAATTCTGCACTAATTTACATTGTGAAGGACTGATTTAACATTATTCCGCACTAATTTATATTTTCCAGGACTAATTTAACACTATACAGCATAATTCTGCATTCGCAGTATCAATTCACAATGTTTCAATATTATTCCCGACTGAGATTCAATTTCGAGTTTCGCTTATGGGAATTAACATGGAAAAAATCTGGATATTAAGATGACCCCTTTTGTCCTTTTTCGATTTTTACAATCTGTAACTGTTTGAATTTACATGGAAACCTAAATTGCTTGAAAAATTAACTTAATTGTCAATTATCTCGTTAATTAAGCGTTGTACGGGTTAGACCCCCGATATGAGGAAACTCCGCGCACACTTCAGAAATTTTTGAAAAATGTTTTGAGGCAAATCGGTTCATAAATGCGTGCTCTAGGTCTGTTCAACTGCTAAATTAAGACCGTCATTATATAGATAGATTTGACTTCAATCAAGTTGTACAGAAAATATGTTTTATTTGAAACGAGAGGGATTAGTCGAGTTAATTTCGTTGTGTACCGTTGCTAAAAATTTAATTTGTGACACATCCAAAGTCCATTATGTTACAGATTTATATGTAAGTTGTATTTTTGGTAAATCAGTATATTATACCGACCGTGTGCAGATGTAAATGGTTGTCATTGTAAATCCTCATTATACGGCTTCTGGATAAGTAGTCCGTGCTGTGGTTTAATCCGTTGCAGATATCTGCCAATTGTATCAATAATTTGCAATCAATATTTTTGCATTCCGAAAAATGGGGTCTTCAAAGAGCATTGATAAGATAAAATGCACATACGGATATAAAAGCATTCTGCTTTTTATCTGACTGACAGTACTTGAAATTATTGTGCAGCGATTGATGCTGAAATTTTGTCTACTCAGTACTTTACTATTGTTAACAGTTGAAATGACCAGGAAATACATCACAAAATCAAATTCAATTGTTTGTAACCAGTTCATTGTATTTGTTCCTTGATTTTGTAAGCTTCGTGGTTTTCTTTAAGTTTTTATGTTGGATTGGAGTTGTTATACTGTATAATGAGTACTGGTCGGGCCCCAAAAGATGGGAATGGAACAGCACGAAAATTTCGACATTTTGGCTCATTTATTTGGCGTAGAGAAGAGAAACAATATGTTCCGAATCTTGTAACCGTTGATTCCGAAGATGGGGAAACAGAATATACGACCATTCCAATTTCCCCTATGTATTCATGTCCTGAGTCATTGGATATTTCAAGACGATTTTGGTATTAAAGGCTATTTTTATATGATCTGTCCTGAAAGATTTATTGGGTTGGACAAATATTTGATATTGAGCCGTCGGTTAAACGATGTAGACTTGACTTTGTTTTTTGTTTTTTTGGAATCTTTATTAATATTTAGTTATTTAATATTTGATATTTTTGTTTGTATTCAGATATCTCTAAAGAATGCGGAATTTATCTTTATTTTTTCACTCAGCTGTTTTTTTATCTGAGTTTTGGCTGACAAATTTATTTGACTGAAAGTCTGCGATTTTTAAGATTCAACTTATTTAAATAACTCTTTCAGAAACAAATTGACAAGGTTTTTAGCTGATTTCTTGTAATCATACGATTGTAAAGATTGTCTTAGATTCAAATAGTGTTAATGTATATTTTGCTTTACTCAGTTTTTAACACTTCGCAAGTCTCAAGTTTTTTGTGTTTTCTCTCACCGCAATAAGTTTATGAGAGTTAGAATTATTATTGCTGAGTATGTGTACATAAAGGACGGGAATCGGTTTTGCTGAGTTCGATTTTGTATCTACTTTTACTTGTTGTAAGTGCATACTTATTTTATCTTTCTCTATTAAATAATTTCTTCATTATAATTATACGGTATTTGTGTGTTCTAAAGAAACTTTTACTCTGACAAGTACGAAAGATTGTTTTTGCTTAATTAATTCAAAATCAAGTCAAGTGAATGGAAAACTTTTTGAACTATGTTTTAGACTATGAGCAATCATTTTTATTTGATGCATTCAAATTAAGGTAATAGGTTGCGGAAAATTGATTTGAAAGGTTCCTCATTTTCCTTATTAGTTTTGCACTAAAGATAATAGTGCGCTGTATATTTCTCCATACCTATTGATTGGTCCGGTCTTCGTTTTAAATTCTCTCGGAGACTCAGGGACTGAATGACGGGGGCTTGATTTTTCGTGGCGTTTGATTGTCATTATTGTGAACTTTTCTTTACTCTGGCTGCAAATCCGCGGTTAATATGGTGGGTCAGGACTACAATGATTGAGTTTTGTACAAGACGTTCTAAAAAGTCGTAGAACGCAACTTAGGTCCCTTGAGACTTTATTATCTTTTGAGCTTCTAGCTGCCTTTTTAAACTTGGGCTACACAATCCATCATCTTGTAATGTTGGCAGATCGTGTCGAGTGTTCCGTATATGTTACTTACTTTATATGAGCTTGTCCAATACTCAGTCAATACATGTATGACAAAAGAATTTCTATTACACGAGATATTTCTCACTGGTGTGTATAGACCATTACTCAAGATGTGGAATGAAAATATTCCTAACTTACTATCAATAACATTCGTGTGAAGATGTCCTTCATCGCTTGAAGAAAAGGAAAAGATAAATTACTGCGGTTTAGCTGCGGGTCTGCTATTCTGTATCCTTCTTACATAATCGTTGTGGATACTATGCCAGTTGGGCAAATATTAAGGAATGAGTACAATCTGTATTTACTTATGAAATCCATTGAATTGTTTTGTTGAGTGGTTGACTCCAAATATTGAGGAATAATAATTAGATGGGAACTAAGAAAAATATTTGAAGAAAAGAAATGAAAAGATAGCCACAGTTTTTCTTTGAATTTGCTTCAGCATAATTTTAGTTGAATGGGAAAACTGGAGTCTGTAAAGCAAGCTGAATATGAATAGCACGTTGCTTAGTTAGTTAGTATGGAAGGAAGTTCACTTCACTATAATGTACTCTATTCTCAAAACTCAAACGGACGTCGAATACACACAAATGCATGTCCCACAGCATTGCATTCCCTCCGTTTCAATTCTGCTCGGACTATGCTTGTTTATTTTTTGTTTGAGCCCTTATTGACTTTGTAAGGTTCGTGTAAAAATGTGTATCTTCTGGATCAATTACTTACTTACTCAGATTCTATCTAACAATGTTACGGATGCCAATTTGTTTTAGTCTCTGTGCTGTTGAGCAAATAGCGATCAACTTGTTCAATTTGTAGTCACTGCAACTTGGGTTTGTTAAATCTGTAGGGAACAAAGCCTTTCTGCTATAGTTTTATAAGTTTATTTTTGAGATTTCTTTGCTCATCATCCTGTGAGAAAGTTTTTTTTTCGAGCTGGAGAAAAATAATTGCGAGGAAGTTCCATCAAGTTAACCAACCAATGCTTCGTCACAGTTTTGCCACATGAAGAAGTGAAAAACTTTCTGATCTTTGTTCATAGATTTTTGCCGTGTCGTGTGTGGAAGATTTATATGAAGCAATGTTCATTCTTTTTTTACAGTGCAACTAAACTAGCTTTGAATATTTTATAATGTTTTTCTAATGAAAACAAAGTTTTTTTCCTTAGTTTTTACTAATATTTTGCTGTTACTTGGCTTAATGGGAGTCAATTTATCTAATATTCAACATGTTGTTTAAATGAATGACAGTATGTAGTGTAAATACTTAGTAAATGATGATCCTTTTCTCTGAATTAAAAAGGACGGATTACTATTTTGGTTGTGCAAACAAATCTGTGCGTAAAAGGTCTTGCGTCTACAGTAGTGGTTTGAGGCACTCTAAATGATTCCCAACAGTGAATTTTGGGTATATGCTTATTGGACTTGCTTTGATGTTTTTACTCACTCCTTTTTCTTAGACCTAGGTTTTGATTATGGGGAACATTATATTGTCAGGTAGAAGAAAATGTATATTTCAAACCGCTGGGTTGTTGCGTCTTCAAAAATGGTGGGTAGGTAGTATACTATGTTTAACATTCTAAAATCAAGGCCTATTGACTGTAAATATTTTGGTTACAATATTTAATATCATAATAATATTTTTATTATTTGACGTTTTTATTAAATTAAATTGGTTTGGTTGAAGTAAGGAATCGCTTACGAAAGTTTTCATGTTTGAGTATAGATCATATTTATTTATGTACTTTTAGTTGTTCTGCAAAACGATGTGGAACATTTTAAATTGCAGGAATATGCTTCAGACTGTTGATTACGGTCCCCTTACCATGGCTTGACATAGCAAGCAAACTGAATAACGATGTTCTTTAATACAATATCGTTTGTAGTATACACTCATATTCCTTTTACCTGTTTTATTGAATATGTGTTTTCATAGAATACTAAAATCATTCAAGTGCATAAAAGCTTCTCGAATTTGTTCCGCCTTCTCGACTCAAACTAGCGCGAGTGATAAAAAATTGTGTGCATACACTTTTTTACCTTCTCAAAATGTTTCTTAAAAATGTTTTTAATAATCTTTCTATGTATTCTTTACATATGAGAAAACTAAAACCGGAGCTAATCTCTTTTTGGAATATTCTATAGCACTTTGTCCATGTGTATTAGTGTTATTGTAGTGAACATAAGGGTGGTAGAGCAATAAGCAATTTTGAATAATGCATTACTTAAGTGGCCATTTAGGACAAACGCGATTGCGCTTTGTTACTCTGACTGAAAGACGATTGTTTGATATAATGTTTGTGGAATACAAAATCATGGTATCATATTGATCGAATTTTTACAATGAAAACGGAGAGGAAACTCACTCTCAACATTCATTCTAGTCTTCTTCTAGTGCTTTCTTGAATACGTTAAGAACTATAGACTCTGGGTCTGTATGCTAAAAGGTTTATAGTGCAATACAAAAAACTTTTAATATAATGGGAGGAACGGATTTACTGAAAACTGGCAGAGTACACTTCAGAGTCTCAACACGAACTGAATGTTTCTTACATTCTTTATAATAATTTGTGCTTGGTATTATTATTATTACGGCTCAGATAAAAAATGCGCATTGGAGAGGCTCATTTTTTCTTCATTTTCTCTGCTCTCGAGGACTATGGCCTCGGTAGTGATTCAATCTTTAGATTTGTTTCCTGAGTTCGTAGGTTTTTTCCTTGTAACCTGTAACATTCCTTTATGGAGACGGGATAAAAGAAGATTTTTGACATAGATGTAATCCCTCATAGTAGGTTTTATTAAAGACGGCTACCCTATTGCTCCTGAAATCCGTCTATGCTGCTTTTATATCACCGTGACTTCCTTGTGTCCAGTTCACAAGGTATTAAATATTCATTCATTCATGTTGTACTATACTTTCACTTTGGGTAAAAGAAAGTTGATGGAAAGGGTCAGCACCCGAGAATAAATTGATGACGGGCATAAAAAATGCACACTTTCTTCCGTCTTACGCTTTTTCGTCAAGCGCAAAAAATTATGCTGTAGATAGCAGAAATTGCAATGAAAGAGGGTAATGTAAATTTCCGACTCGAGTGGTTTTGCAAGTTAGTAATGGAAACAAAATGTACAAACTGAAGTTTTTTCATATACCCTTGGGGTCGGTACTGTTTATCTACTGGTATGTGGTGTTGTTCATTTTCCTGTATTTCTTTACATTCCGTGCTATCACTTGTTTATTCAAAAGAGTGCTGTATTATTCACTCAGCTCTTCTAGCCAACCAGTTGCAAACCAAATGTGTGGAGGCAAAACTGTCAGTTTTAATCAACCAAAGGGGGTCTATATTTTTTTAAATTGAAAAAGATAGCTTAAGTCACTTGTGTTGTATATCGCAGGTGAAATTTCTAGTCATAGTTACATTTGCTGTGAAGTTTTAGGCTTCCGTTTTTTCTTTAGTATATAAAGTATAGTATGGGTTGGGTGGGCACGATAAATGTGAATAGTTCCATATCTACTTTTTCTGCACACATTCTCTTTTGGTACAAGCCTCATAGTTAACGGGTTTACTCGTGCTTTCACTAAAGCGGGGACTAACCACTACTTGCGTTGGTTGGCTCTGTCAAAAAACTTTTCCTTGTGAACGTGCAGTGAGACCAAGGTGTTGAGCAACAGCACAGGTCCTGTCGGCTCTTCCTTTCACTATTCATTATCATCGCAATAATGGGGCAAGAATATAAGTATCAAGGAGGTCCCAGTGTGCTAAAAATTACAGTGGGTCTATAATTGAAAAGAGGTTGCAAAAAAGTGGTATTCAGACTAAAAAACTCTGCACGGTTTTAGAAGATTCAACTGTTGCTTTCTCTGTGTTTTTCTATTTATACTTTTTTGAAAGTGTACATGTTGAGTGACGAGGAAATGTGTTGTGAAAAGCTAGATGTTGAAATGTTGGTATTTCGGTCCCGTATAGTATAACGACAGTGTATGTGAAACACCTTTTAGGATTCTACATTGTAGGCAACATTTTGAAATCATGAAAGGGTTCGGATTGTATTAGTATAGATTGTACTGGAATTATCTTTACTTTAGATCTGTGCTTCGGAAACAACCAATGTGGTGTTTTGCAAACACGGTTAGATAGGGTAGGCACAAAGTACGGACATTGGTAGCAGGTTCTGAAATGAAATTTGATACTGTTGAGGCAAACATGCAGAACGGATTAATAGGTACAAAAGCCTTATGTGGTGTTTTGTGTTGATGAGAGGAATTATAATTTGCGTACATGATGTTGACCATCCTCCTATTAGTATCTTACTGGCTGAGGTCTGCTACAAAAGTTCGAAAAAGTGCATCTAGAGCCCACAGTTTTGCGGAAGGAAACCCTACAATGGCATTATCACCAGTTGAGTTCACAGGGATTGGTGGGACTAGTCGACTTGTGCCTTCCAAGTCTTTGAAATTGCATCCAACATCAGCTCGTCGGAGATCGAGTCAAAGTCGACATTTCAAGAAGAGGATAAAAGCACATAGGTTAGAAGGGTGAAATTTCATTTCCTTTGGTAATGCAGTATGAATGTTTCTGCTAAAGAAAAGTGGCAAGTAAAGAAGAAATCGTATATAGAATATTGCTTCAAGGAAATTGCTACTTTTTTGGGGGGCTCGACGAGTGAATTATTTTCTTTTGCTCTAATGTAACTTGGAAGAAAGTAGTTTCTCACACGTACGGGTTAAATTAATTATTTGTTCTCCCTTTGTAGTTAGTTAGTTAGTGAAGCAATTTTGAAGGGAATTATTTAAATGGATATTTTTAGATATGTGGAGCAAAGTGCTCTTTATGAATGAAATATTTGGAAACTGAATGCTGTTTGTATGTTGTAGCTGTGCACTTTTGTTGTTCGCAAGTAAGTTAGGCATTCTCTTACCTGTGAGCTCACTGTTGAGAGGGAAAGTTATGTCTGTATGCTCGTACGCACATACAGGGATTAAATCATGACTTTTTGGTGTCATGAGAGATTTAAAGTTGATTAAATGCATATCTTAGTTGCCTGTAGCTAGGCACAAAATGGTCTGCTTGAGTATGTTGCGTGTACTTGAGTCTCGTTAGTTAAGGTTTTGCGCAATGACTTTGTATTTTGTGCAGGGTTGTTGCCACCTTTTTGCCTTTGGGTTGTTTTTCTGTAGATAAATCTGGGAATTCCCTAACCACTTTGTTAATGAGTATTCTGCCTTGTAAAATATAACGTGCTTCCATTTTTGGGGATATAGAGTTTAATTTACAAGAAAATTATAAAACAAACTAGCTACAATCATGATTCCCTTTAGTATTTCTGCAATTAGGATTAATAATCCTAGAAATTTTTTTAGTTTATGTTCAGAAAACTTTGGTACGGGGGGAAAAGTAGTACTGGTGCATTATTTTATGTTTTGTCTGGATATTTTTTATAAAATAGCATTTAGCATACACTGTACGTAGCTTAATGTTACTATTGTTAAATGAGAAAAATTGCTAGCTTGTGTTTAGTTTGTAATATGAGAGGTCCTTTCCATGTATTAATTCGATGTTTGGAAATACGAGCATGCTACGTTGGGCAGCACCAGTATTATGGTCTATGGCTTCACTATCCTTTATTGTGAATTTTACTTTCTTTCTAATTTAGTCCCCAAAGCTTACGTTCACTACATTATCCAGTATAGTTTCTTTCTTTTCTGTATATTATTTGCTCACGGAAGCTTGTTTGGCCACATAAAACCTACTTAAATGCTATGTTACTATCAATGGGGAAACTTAAGGTTTGTACTTTGTAGATTAGATGAGGAGATAGTATGTTTGGAAAAGGTCGCCATCGCTATAGTTGGACCTTTCTAATGTTTTTACAAGGATAAGATCGTTTCGAATTTAGTGGAAATTTATGATGTTAACTGTGAATGGATCTGCATTGAAACCTATCAACTAACTACAGCTTAGAAACAAGACTAAAGAAGAGGTTTAATTTGATTCCTTTTTAATAACCCGACTAGTATGTGTACGATTTAGGTCTGTGTGTATAAAATATCATCGGGACATGATTGACTTTTTTTATTAAAAATGTTTCACCATAAGAGCTTGACTGTAGACAGAAAAGCAGAGTCCTGTTGGCATCCTTATTTCTCACTTCTTAAATTAAAGAAAGAAAATGTAATTCAGGAGTTTAGTTTGTTAATATTCACTCATTTCTTTTTGCAGACTGACAAGCTGTTTTCCACTCTATAATTTTGCAAAACCTTAATACTCTTTTTAGAGAAAATACGAATTTTCATGCTAAATTTCAAATAGACAGTTGGGAAAATTATAGTGGCGTTCGTTTATTTGCTTCACTCTTGTCGCTTTATTATTATTGAGCAAATGTTAGAAATATAGTTTCCAAGCCAACTCAGTCTGCAGAGGATGTCCTTCGCTTCCTTCATCCTATTTCAGGCAAATAATTCAATCAGTTGAGGAGAGTGGATGAAATCTTTTTTTCACTGTTTTCTAGTCCCTTACAGCTTACGGATACATGGCAGGTAAAATCGTGTAGTTGATACAATGAACGATTCTTGTATGTATTCAATATTTGATTGGTATTATTTCTCCATCTATTCTAAATATATGGGCTCTGTAATCCTCAAGAAGATTAACTCATTGATTTTTTACTTCCCGACTTTTCTGTATCCAGTATTATGTATTATTTTTTCTTGTTGCTTATTTTCTTAGGGTTGTTTTTGCGCAGCAGTAGTGGCCAAAGTACATACAATTTACTTATAGAAATCTATTGAACCCAGGGCTTATTTTTATATTTATGGGTTAGCTCAAATGGTCGGTGTTTGGAAGCAAACTGTAACTTAAGCTGTAGATTCAATTAATTTGCGCACATCCTGTTGCACTCCGGTAGTCTAAAACAGGCAAAATTGAGAGCAGAGTGAAAGTTTACTAACCACATTGAAGCGTGTAATGATCAAGTAATTGGTAGACACGATGAGTTTGTATAGCCGTTGGTTGTTATTGCTGTTTAGTACATTTAAAGCTCATCATTTAGCGTTCGTGTGCGTGTATGCTACACTTTAACATCATAAGGTACATTCCCAATGTACAAACACGTATTATTCTACTGCCGTTTTGAGATTAAATTTTGTTTACAGTACACAAGTTTGGACTGAACACATAATGAACTGCGATTACATTCACCAAGATTTATTACCTTGACTGTAGATTACTGACAATTATTGTTTACGATTGACTGATTAACAATACTAGCCCAAGAACCCTGCAAAGAAATTAACAGTCCGGTGTTTTTTTTTCAGTTTTGATGTCGAAAATGGGGGATCAGGTAGAAGTCCTTTGGATGGAAGTGGAGCCCCTTCACCAGGTTTGGTCCTCCAAGCTCAGCCTCCTAGACGAGAGTCATTCCTGTATCGTTCGGACTCAGATTTCGACATGTCACCCAAATCCATGTCGAGGAATTCATCTATCGCTTCTGAAGGGTAAGTTTTATTTGGCATGCATAAAGTGCTAGGTGGCTAGATGCTGGCGTAGGAAAATCCATCTTGAACCTTGTTTACGGTTGGTTACCTCTGTGCGATTCGCGATGCGTGCGATCTACGCGATAGATCATGTTTTTTATTTAAATGAATAAAACATGATTTTGGGTGATCTAGTTTTTCCCCGCTGTTCACTCCTGTGGTAGAAACAAGTTTCAAGAAAATTTTTCCTAAGAAGCCTAAAACAGGATTATAGACAAACATGTTTGTGTCTGTCCTCTGTCTTCTCTCTTTGGTACTTTCACTTTTTATTCACCTGCTACTTTCACTCGGTACACACAAGAGTATGTTGTATGTGCGGTGGAAGGAATGCGATGAGAGCTTGGAGGCTCTCTGCTGGTTGTGAACAAATATCATTTCGTTCACAAAAAAGTTGCTAGATAGAGCTTTTGGCTACATTCTATTGTGAATGGGATCCAAGTGTTGTTATGCATGAGGCATGATGATGATTATGATTCATTTATGTATGGACAGAGACATGATATGCAGACCGTATTTGTGTGCAAAAAATAATTGCTACATGCATGTGAAATTTTTTGGCGTCAGGTTCAGATTTCTTGCCACCTATGCAGTGGATTGAAATGTAGCTAGTCATATTTCAATCATGTCTTGTGTGAGGTTTGTAAATGTTGAGGGCCAGGAATGCAGAGTACGAGTGGAAAACTGTGCCCAAGTTTTTTTTGCTGAGAAAGGTCTAGGTCATGATATAGTAGTAATAGTTGGCAAGATTTCATCATCACATTATTTGGGAGATGGTGAAAGTCTTCAAGGTTGTGCCTCTATCGAGTTGGTTAGATTGAGTTAGGAATAGTTGTTCTGTGTGCTCCCATCATGGTGCATTCCTCAGCAACATGTGACTATTGCCTTCCGTGTTTTGGAGAGTCATACTGCGTATAATATGCTGTGGGTTGAGTGCTTTGCTATTTAGGAGCAAGAATTTATGTAATCATTTTCAAGTAGGTATTTTGAGGATAATATGGATTGCTTGTTCTCATGTTTTCAAGAGGGTGAGAATTTAGTTTGTGGGCGTATGCTAGAACAGGATTTCCAAATGCTGAGGTAGTTAGTTACTTTAGGTTTGGTTTGAAAAATTTCACGGATTATGGAATCTTTGTTAAAGTTTGTATTCAACAATCATTATTATTATTATTATTATTATTTATTCAACACATCAACATCCCATTTACATAGGTTTTTCAATTGATGTACAAATATTCGTAAAACATGCTAGGTTAGAGTATATAAATCAGTTACAAGTTACTTAGAATTAATAATTAGAAAAGGTAATTAGGTTAGGTAATTAAAATAGGCTGGAAGAGATAATTGGCAATACATAGGAGTTCATAAGAAACAAATTAAGATTGTAGTAGATAAGATTGTAGTAGTAAGATTGTAGATCATGCAATCAAGATTGAGCCTATAAATGACAGTGGAAATGTGGATTCATTTTTACTAGACAGGCAGAGACGTACTTATTTCACAGTTTCATTTTACACGTGGGTTTGGTTAGTTAATATGGAATCAGTGGCAGAATAGAAGTTGTATGAGGCGCCAGTCACACGAATAAAGATTTGAAATGTGGGAAGGTTGAGAGAATTGCTTTTTTTTTGTCATATGTCATGTGATGAAATATAGTGATTGGATGTACGACGACACAAGTATCTACATGTGTTAAATATCTTTCATTTTATTGCACACTTAAAATCACATGGTCTGGAACATAGTTGCATTAGCATTTGTATAGCTGGCAGATTGGATTGACGTTTTTCAGTAGTTTCTTTGAAAAAGTTGGGTTGGCGATGGGATTGTTGCGCATAATTTTTTTATTGGAGTTTGTAGACAAAAACTGCAGTTTTAACTAAAAAAATAGTTATTACCATAAATAGAAAAATTATTTATATTTTCGATCCCTAGCAACTCGAAACCAAAACATTTAAAAAGTACAATTTTTCGAGAAACAGAAAAATTCCTTCCACACCTTGTACTCAAGATGCGTTATCTCCTTGCCTCCCAAGTTTTTTTCACACTGTATATTCTAATCGCCGTCTAATTGCCTAGTGCTGGATATGCGGTGTTGTTATGAAATGCACTCATGTTATGCATATTCTGGAGTTGAGCTTTTTACAAATAAGTCCCCTGCTACTTTTTTCATTTATAATTATCTATAATTATATCTTAAATGTTTTGACACGAATGTGATTGTGAAGCTCAACGACCGCATTGGATCACAATATTTTGGGGGTATACCGCCACCACTATTGCAAAAAAAATTTTAAAGTTTTTGTCAAAATAAAAAAAAATATTAACAATTCCGTCTGCAAAAGAGCAGCATGTAAGACTGTGAGAATTTGAGACCTGTGATTTAATTTAAACCGAGAACTGCGACACGAAAAGGCTCTGCCCGATATGTAGGAGCTCCGCTC
>Ga0210040_10003134_pt1 | contig 22597 bp, 25 predicted proteins | sample CryGeyCG12114_NA_FD_185462 | JGI IMG/M metagenome (GOLD analysis project Ga0210040, IMG submission 185462) | Groundwater microbial communities from aquifer - Crystal Geyser CG19_WC_8/21/14_NA (SPAdes) (version 2) | ecosystem: Environmental > Aquatic > Deep subsurface > Groundwater | place: USA...
AGCCGACCGCCGGGACCGTCGAGGCGACGGTGGACGCCTCTGCGGCAGCCGAGGCAGCCGCGGTGGCCACGGTCTCCCGCACCGCCGTCACCTGGTCCCGGACGAACTCCGTGGGTCGCTGCACACCGCCACGCTAGCCCGAAGTGCTAGCTGTTGCAAGCGCAGCGCTAGCAGTGCTGGTCACACTCCTCGCCCTGTTGATCATGGGCTCGTCGTCTCGGGACGCGCCGCGCACGGCGTGTCCCGCGGGCATCCGCCCATGACCGACGGCGAGGGACGGCTCAGCGCAGGTCAGCGCAGGACGTCGGCCGCCCGGATCTCGCCCACCACGCCCTCGCCGCCGGACACCGGCGTCGCCTGCCAGCGGGACAAGGCCTCCGCCGGCACGCCGAGGCGCAGCAGGCCTGCGGTCAGGGCAGGGAGCCGGCCGCGGTCGCCGCCGTCGTCCAGCTTCAGCGCCACCGCGCCGGCCCCCGGCAGCGCCGCGACGTGCACGCCGTCCGCTCCGCCCTTGACCAGCAGCCCGTCGACGGCCTGCATCAGCGCGGTGTCGTCGCGGCCGGTGCCGGCGATCAGCCAGGGGTGCGCACGCATCGCGTCGGCCACCCGCCGTCCCGCGGTCCCCGGCTCGGCCTGGACCAGCGACAGGACCCCGCGAGCCAGCGCGGTGAGCGAGATCGCGTGCTGGGGTGCTCCGCACCCGTCGACCACGACCGCGGACACCGGCTCCCCGCCGGCCTCGCCCAGGTGCGCCTCGATCGACCGCTGCAGCGGATGGCCGGGGTCCAGGTACCCCTCGGTCGGCCAGCCGGCCGCGACACAGGCGGCGAGCATCGCCGAGTGCTTGCCCGAGCAGTTCATCGCCAGCCGCTCGGGAGCCCGGCCCTCGACCAGCCAGCCGGCCCGGGTGGCCTCGTGCCCGGGCAGCGCCGGCGGGCACCCCAGCTGCTCCGGACCCAGTCCGGCCGAGGAGAGCACCGCGGCGGCCAGCTCGCGGTGGTCGTCCTCCCCGCTGTGCGAGGCGGCGGCCAGCGCCAGCTCACGGTCGTCGCGTGGCTGCCAGCCGGCATCCAGGTAGGTGGTGGCCTGCACGGGCTTGTTGGACGAGCGCGGCAGCACCGGCCGGGCGACGTCGCCGGCGGTCAGCACCGGGGCGCCGTCGGCACCGAGGACGACGAGCGCCCCCCGGTGCACCGACTCCAGCAGGTCGGTCCCGAGACCGCCCCGCCAGACGTCGACGAGAACCGGGTTCTCCGGCCACGGTGAGGTCACGCGCCGTGCCGGGACTCGTCGGCCAGCAGCTGGGCGACGTCGGCCAGGCCCTCGCGGTAGCGGCGGGCCAGCTCGCCGGCGACGGTGTCCATCACCTGCTGCACGCCGCGGCGCCGCTCGGAGAGGTTCCGCTCCCCCTCGCCGAGGGCGCGGGCGGCCTGCTCCAGCTTGTCGTCGGGCAGCGAGGGGACGTCGGAGAGGTCGACGCCGGGGGCCAGCCCGTTCACCCAGGTCTCGAACTGCTCGGGCGAGGTCGGCTGCACGGTCTGGTGCCGGCCCAGGCCGTGCGCAGGCCCGCGGCCCTTCTCCGCCAGGATCTCCGGCAGCAGGTCGACCAGCGAGCGGCCGTCGTGCTCGGCGCGGCGCTTGAGCTCGCGGCGGACGATGTCCAGCCGGCCCTGCAGCAGCCGGCGGGTGTAGGAGAGGTTGACCTCCTCCTGCTCGGCCCGGTGCCGCAGCGACCGGACCTCCGACATCGGCAGCTCCTCGACGCCGGACAGGAACGCCGGGTCGAGCAGCTCGTCGACGCCGGCGCCGCCGGCGGCGGGGGTGGGAGCAGTCATCGCGGGACCTCCACGGGGGTGGGCTGGGAGATGCCCAGCAGCTGCCGGGCCTCGGTGGGGGTGATCGGCGGGCGCTGGGCGATCCGGGCGAGCCCGGCCGCCCGGGCGACCAGCTGGGCGTTGTCGCGCACCGGCTCGCCGGGCGCGTAGGTCAGGGTGTCCTCCATGCCGACCCGCAGGTGACCGCCGGCGGACAGCGCGGCCAGCATCACCGGCAGGGACGTGCGGCCCACGCCGGTGGCGGCGAAGGTGGCCCCGGGCGGCAGCGCGGGCAGGCAGGCGGCCAGCGCCGACGTCGTCCCGGGCATCCCGCCGGGCACGCCCATCACCAGGTCGACGTGCACGTGGCCACCGTGCGGCAGGCCGTGCCGGTCGAGCAACCGGGACAGCGTCGCCAGCTGGCCGAGGTCGAACACCTCGTACTCGGGGACGATCCCGCGCTCCTGCATCCGGGTGTGCAGCTCCACGATGAGGTCCCACGGGTTGTAGAACACGTCCCGGCCGAAGTTGACCGTGCCCAGCGACAGGGACGCGGCGTCGGGCTCCGCGTCGAGCACCGCCAGCCGGGCCTCGGCCGGGTCGGTGACCGCACCGCCGGTGGACAGCTGCACGACCAGGTCGGTGGCCTCGCGGACGGCGGCGACGACCTCCCGCACCCGCGGGAGGTCCAGCGTCGGGCGGGTGTCGGTGCCGCGGACGTGCAGGTGGAGCACCGCCGCACCCAGCGCCGCGCAGTCCCGGGCGGTGGCCACCACCTCGTCGACCGTGACCGGCAGCGCCGGGACGTCCTCCTTCGCCGACTCCGCTCCCGTGGGAGCGAGCGTGAGGAGGGTGCCCGAGGTCACCCGCGCATCGTCGCAGACCGCACGGCCCGGACCCGGTCGCGGGCTGCCGCCGCGGCGTCGTCGAGGACCGCCGGGGAGTCGTCGGGGTCGATCGCGGCCGCCGCCTCGCCGACCTTCAGCGCCGCGTCCTGGGCCACCGACTGCTTGACCAGCGCCAGCCCGATGACGCCGAGCTCGTGGTGGCGCACCACGGTGCCGACCCGGCCGACCTCACGGGCGCCGGAGGTGACCGACGTGCCCGGCGCGGGCAGCGTCTCGCTCATCCCGTCCAGGTGCAGCAGCACCAGCCGCCGCGGCGGCCGGCCGAGGTTGTGCACCCGGGCCACCGTCTCCTGCCCGCGGTAGCAGCCCTTCTCCAGGTGGACGGCGGTCCGCAGCCACTCCAGCTCGTTCGGGATCGTGCGGTGGTCGGAGTCCACCCCGGCCCGCGGCCGGCGGGCCTCCACCCGCAGCGCCTGGTAGGCGTCGGCCCCGGCCAGCACGGCACCGCCGGCGAGCAGCTCGTCGGCCCGGGCGGCCAGCTCGGCGCGGGGCACGAGCAGGTCGACCACCGCCGCGGTCCCGTCACCGATCGCCGGCATCCGGCGCACCCAGCCGCCACCGGGCAGCGCGGCCACGGCGTAGGGCTCGTGCGGCACCGGCCAGCCGGCCGCGCCGAGCACCTCGTCGCCGCGCGGTCCGACCAGGGACAGCAGCGCCCACTCCGGGGTGACCAGCGCAGGGTCGACGCGGAGCATGAAGCGCATCCGCTGCAGGAACTCCACCAGCGCCGCCCCGGTGCCCGGCTCGACATCGCCCCAGGTGGTGCCGGCCAGCTCGGTGAGGACGACGTGGTGCTCGACGTGGCCGTTCGGGGAGAGCACCAGCGCCTCGGAACCGCTGGCGTCGCCGAGCCGCTCGAGGTGCTGGCTGGTCAGCGAGTGCAGCCAGCTCAGCCGGTCGGCACCGGGGACGACGAGGACGTCGCGGTCGCTGCGGTCGACCAGCCCCGCCCCCTCGGCCAGCCGGCGCTGCTCGGGCAACGGTTCGCCGTAGTGCGCGGCGACCGTCCCGCCCTCGTCGATGGCGACGGCGCCGGGACGGGACAACAGGGGCGAGCTCATGCGTTCTCCTTCTGCCTGCAGGCCCGACAGCTGCCGGAGAGCGCCACGTGGCCCACGTCCAGGGTGAAACCCAGATCGGCAGCCAGACGTTCCGCAGCGGCGTCGAGCAGCGCCGGGTCGACCGAGGTGATCTCCCCGCAGGACTGGCAGACGACGTGCAGGTGCGGGTGCTGCGCCGCGTGGTAGACCGGCGCGCCCTTGCCCAGGTGGGTGTGCCAGACCAGGCCGAGGCGCTCGAGCAGCTCCAGGGTGCGGTAGACGGTGGAGGTGTCCGGCGCCGCGCCGTCCGGTCCGGCCTCCTCGCGCAGCCGGGCGCCGATCTCCTCCGGCGTGCCGTGCTCCAACGCGGCCACCGCGGCCAGCACCCGCTGCCGCTGGCTGGTCAGCCGCAGCCCACGGGCCCGCAGCTGGGCGGCCAGCGGCGGGGAGCTCTCGGGTCCGGACACGGTGCCGAGCCTAGATCGCGGGTGTACGGCAGGGTGGTGTCCGTGACAGCTCAGGAGTCGACGCGACGGGTGGCGGTCTGGCAGGACGGCGCGGCACGGGCCGTCGACCCGGCCGAACCGGTGGTGACCGCCTTCGACCAGGGCCTGGGCCGCGGCGACGGGGTGTTCGAGTCGGTGCTGGTCACCGGTGGCCGCACCCCGCACCTGGCCGACCACCTGGCCCGGCTGCACCGCTCGGCACAGATCGTGCAGCTCACCGACCCGGGCGAGGACGCCGTCCGGGCGCTGGTGTCCGCGGTGCTCGCCGACTGGCCGGCCGACGTCGACGGCGCCTGCCGGGTGTTCCTCACCCGCGGGCTGGGCGACGGGGCGCCGCCGACCCTGCTCGCGCTGCTGTCCACGGTCCCGGCGGAGACGCTGCGCCAGCGGGAGACCGGGATCGCGGTGGTGACGCTGTCCCTCGGCGTCCCGGCGGACTTCCGGGCCGGCGCGCCGTGGCTGCTGGGCGGGGCCAAGACGCTGTCCTACGCGGTGAACATGGCCGCCCAGCGGCACGCCGCCGCCGCCGGCGCCGACGACGTGGTCTTCACCTCCCTGGAGGGCCGGCTGCTGGAGGGCCCGACGTCCACGGTGGTCTGGGCGGCCGACGACACGCTGCACACCCCGCCGGTGGAGACCGGGATCCTGCCCGGCACCACCCAGGCACGGCTGTTCGCCCGCGCGGCGGACGACGGCTGGGCCACCGCGGTCACCGCCGGCACCGTCGAGGACCTGACCCGCGCGGACGCGGTCTGGCTGCTGTCCGGCATCCGCGGCGCCACCCCGGTCATCCGGGTGGACGGCGTGGAGCGCGGCGACGCCGGCCTGACCCGACGGGTGCAGGAGCTGCTCTCCCGGTAACGTGGCCGCCGGTGCGCCGGGAAGTCTGGTCGGCAACTCCTGACCCGACCCCGCACCCCGGAGCCGCCACGTGACCACTCCCTCCAGACTCTTCAGCCGGGGCTCCTACCCCGAGGCCACCCGCATCGCCGCGGTCCTCCGCAAGGAGACGATCGGCGGGGGGCTGCTGCTGGTCGGCACCGTGATCGCCCTGGTGTGGGCCAACTCGCCGTGGTCGGCGGCCTACGAGTCGCTGCGCGACACCCGGGTGGGGCCGGCGTCGCTGCACCTGGACCTGACGCTGGGCACCTGGGCCGCCGACGGGCTGCTGGCCATCTTCTTCTTCGTCGTCGGCCTGGAGCTCAAGCGCGAGTTCGTCGCCGGTGACCTGCGCGAGCCCCGGCGCGCCGTGCTGCCGGTCGCCGCAGCCGTGGGCGGGATGGTCGTGCCGGCCGTGCTCTTCTCGCTGGTCAACCTGGGCACCGGCGACGGCGCGCTGCGCGGGTGGGCGATCCCCACGGCCACCGACATCGCCTTCGCCCTGGCCGTGCTGGCGGTGATCAGCACCCACCTGCCGACTGCCCTCCGCACCTTCCTGCTCACCCTGGCCGTCGTCGACGACCTGCTGGCGATCAGCGTGATCGCGGTGTTCTACACCTCCGCGCTGGCGGTCACCCCGCTGCTGCTCGCCCTGCTCCCGCTGGCCGTCTTCGGCGTCCTGGTGCAGAAGCGGATCCGGTCCTGGTGGCTGCTGATCCCCCTCGCCGTCCTCACCTGGGTGCTCATGCACGAGTCCGGGGTGCACGCCACCGTCGCCGGGGTGCTGCTGGCCTTCACCGTGCCCGTGGTGCGCAGCGACGCCGCCGGTGGGCCGGACGCCGGGCCGGGGCTCGCCGAGCACCTGGAGCACCGGATCCGGCCGATCTCGGCGGGGTTCGCCGTCCCGGTCTTCGCCTTCTTCGCCGCCGGCGTCACCATCGGTGGGTTCTCCGGCCTGGTCGACTCGCTGTCGGACCCGGTGGCGATCGGCATCGTCGTGGGGCTGGTGGCCGGCAAGACGATCGGCATCACCGCGGCCACCTGGCTGGTCTCCCGCTTCACCCGCGCCCAGCTCGACGAGTCGCTGGGCTGGCCGGACGTGATCGGGCTGGCGATGCTCGCCGGCATCGGCTTCACCGTGTCCCTGCTCATCGGCGCCCTCGCGTACGGCGAGGGCTCGGTGCGCGACGAGCACGTCAAGGTGGGCGTGCTGGTGGGCACCGTGACGGCGGCGCTGCTGGCGTCGGTCCTGCTGCGGCTGCGGGACCGCAGGTACCGCCGGATCGCCGAGGAGGAGTCCCGGGACGCCGACGCCGACGGGGTGCCCGACGTCTACCAACGGCCGTCCGCGGAGAGCTGAAAAAGGGCGTTGCCGACCTCTGGATCGCGTCGTACCGTCGATGGCAACACGAGAGAGGAGGTGGTCCGAAAGTTGCATACGTTCAGGACTCGTGAGGTGGCTGTCCGCTAGCCGCCGTCCAGATGGGCCGCCCGTTCAGCGCCCGCGGCAGACCCGCGCCAGCGTCTGAACGATCGGCATCCCGCCCGTCCGTCGTACGGCGGCGAGCGAGAACCGGACAGTCACCCGACCCCCGGGCTGCCGACGTTGTCCAGTCGGCCCGCGTGCAGCTCCCCCACTACGGTGGGTACAGCGCCGCGGAGCAGCCCGGGGGTTGTCCGTTGTCTGGGGGAGGTGGCAGCCGTGCAGTTCGCCGGACGGTCGGTCGCCCTGGACACCTCCGCCGGCATCTGGCTGGCCGAGTCCGCGCAGCGCGCCAAGCCCGACACCGTCGCCGCGCTCGTCCCCGCCTCGTTCGAGGCCGTCGCCCGGGTCTTCCACCCGGCGGTCCGCTACGTCGGTGACGACGACGTCGAGGTCCCCTGGTCCTCCGTCGCCGCAGCCAACGGCACGACCGCCCACCCGCTCATGCAGTGGGGCTCGGTCACCGGCGCGATGGAGTACTTCGAGAACGACGACCAGTCGCCGTTGTGGCACGGTGCCCCGGCCCGCGGGCACCTCCCCGCGCCGGTTGCCGAGCGGCTGGCCGCGGTGCTGACCCGATGGACGACGACCCCCGACGTCTGCTGGTTCGCCGTCGCCCAGGGCGGCGCGGTGATCACCGACCACCCCACGGTCCACCTGCCCCGCTGCGACTACTGGCTGGTCAACGGGCCGATCGAGCTGGCCGCGGTCAACATGGCCGCCGAGCCGTTCGAGCAGAGCGCGAACCTGTGGTGGCCGGCCGACCGCGCCTGGTGCGTGGCCACCGACGTCGACCTGGTCACCAGCTACGTCGGCGGCAGCGCCGCGTGCATCGCGGAGCTGCTGGGCGCCCCGGGGCTGGAGACCGCGCCGGCCGAGCCCGGACACCGGATCACCTGGGACGCCGACCAGGTCAACCCCGCGCCGTCCGACGCCCCCGACTGACGGCCCCGTCCAGAGGCTCGCCCCGAGCTTGCGAGGGGTGAGGAGGACGGGGTCCTTTCAGAGCTGGGCCAGTTCGGCGGCGAGGTCGTCGAGGCCGAGGCTGCCCTGGGACAGCGCCGCCATGTGCCAGGCCCGCAGGTCGAACTCCGCCCCTCGCGCCTGCTGGGCGGCGGCCCGGCCCTCGAGCCAGGCCCGCTCCCCCAGCTTGTAGCTGATCGCCTGCCCGGGCATGCCCAGGTAGCGCACCAGCTCGCTGTCCAGGAAGGCGGCGTCCCGGCCGCAGTGGTCGCCGAAGAACGCCCGGGCCAGCTCCGGCGTCCAGGGCTCGCCGGCGTGCCCGGACACCGAGCCCTCGACACCGTCGGGGATGGGCAGCTCCAGGTGCATGCCGATGTCCACGACCACCCGGACGGCGCGCATCTGCTGGGCGTCCAGGTAGCCCAGCCGGGCCCCGGGGTCGGTGAGGAAGCCCAGTTCGTCCATCAGCCGCTCGGCGTAGAGGGCCCAGCCCTCGACGTTCGCGCCGACCGAGCCCAGCGACGTCTGGTAGGTCGACAGCTGGCCGGACACGTACGCCCACTGCGCGAGCTGCAGGTGATGGCCGGGGACGCCCTCGTGGTACCAGGTGGAGACCAGGTCCCACAGCGGGAACCGCTCCTGACCCAGGGTGGGCAGCCAGGTGCGGCCGGGCCGGGAGAAGTCCTGCGCCGGCCGGGTGTAGTACGGCGCCGCCGCGCTGCCCGGCGGGGCGATCATCGCCTCGACCCGGCGGATGGGCTCGGCGATGTCGAAGTGGACGCCGTCCAGGGCGTCGATCGCCTCGTCCATCATCGCCTGCAGCCGCACCCGGATCGCCTCGACGCCCTCGACGGCCTCCCCGTTCTCCTTCAGCCACCGCATGGCCTCCATCGGGGTGGCCCCGGGCAGCACCTTCTCCGCCTCGGCGCGCTGCTCGGCCAGCAGCCGCTGGTGCTCGGCCCAGCCCCAGGCGTAGGCGTCCTCCAGGCCCGTGCCGACGCCGAGGTCCGAGCCGCTCCAGGAGCGGGCGAACCGGGCGTACCGCTCCCGGCCCACGGCGTCCGGCGTGCCCTCCGCCTGCGGCGCGTAGGTGTCGCGCAGGAAGTCGCGCACCTGAGCCACCGCGGCGTCGGCGGCCGCGGCGGCCGCGAACAGCTCGGCCCGCAGCTCGGCGGGGCCGGCGGCGACGACGCCGGCGAAGTAGGGCCCGGCCAGCCACTCGTCGAGCTGGCCGATGACCGTGCGCACCTGCCGCGGAGCGGCGAACAGGCCCTGCGCGGCGCCCGCGGTCAGCGCCTCGGTGTAGCCGCGGTAGGCCGCGGGCACCCGCGCCATCCGGCGGCCGAGCACAGCCCAGTCCTCCGGGCTCTGCGTCGGCATCATCGAGAAGACCTGCCGGATGGAGTGCACCGGGGAGAACAGGTTGGAGACCGCGCGCAGGTCCTCACCGGCCTCGTGCAGCTCCAGCGCGGCGGTCAGCCGCTCGCGGAGCAGCCGGGCGCAGCGGCGCTCGACCGGGTCGTCGCCCAGCGAGGGGTCCTCGGCCAGCACCCGGTCCAGCTCGGCGAGGGTGCTGCGCAGCAGGTCGGCCTCGGCGGCGAGCCCGGCCGGGCTGGTGTCGGGCAGCCGGTCGTCGCCGGGCCGGGTGCCCAGCGAGGTGGCGACGATGGGGTCCAGGTCGCACACGGCGTCGACGTAGGCGTCGGCCACCTGGCGAGGGGTGGCAGGCCGCTGCGAGGTGGGCTGCGAGGTGCCGGGGGCGCTCATCGGATCCGTTCCAGTCGGGCGGACATGGTGGGCCGCAGCGGCTGGTCACCGGCAGCGCGGTCGACGGCGTACATCAGCGCGCCCTCGACGATGCCGTACAGCCGCTTGGCCCGGCTGGTGTCCGGGTGGTCGGGCGTCCGGGCCAGGACGTCGGTGTCCAGCTCCCAGCTGGTCGTGGTCCGGGCCCGGCCCACGTAGATCTCCACCAGCCCGGCCGGGGAGCTCACCAGCAGCTCCACCTCGTCCTCGCCGCGGGGCCGCCAGAAGCCGGACTCGCGCTGATCGGGGCCGAGCACCGCGCCGTCGCCGGACAGCCGCCAGGTGCGCGACTCGTAGGTGAGGAAGTCCCGCCCGTCGTGGGCGAAGCGCACCCACTGCCCGAACCGGTGGTCCCCGTCGGGGCCCGCCGCCTGGCCCTCACCGTGCCACTCGCCGAGCAGCGGCAGCACCGACAGCAGCTCGTGGGCGACCTCCGGGCCCTGGCGGACGTCGACGGTGTCGATCACCGGGAGCTCGGTCGGGCCGGCCACCGGCCCGGTGGGCAGTCCCGGGGGAACGGGCGCGCTCATCGGGCGCGCCCCGGTCGGCCGGCGACGTCGTCGCGGCGCGTCAGCCGCCACACCGAGGCAGCGAGCCCCAGCGCAGTCAGCGCGGTGAGGGCGACGAGCGCCCAGGCGGAGACCAGACCCATGCCGTCACGGTATCCGCGCGCTCAGGAGGTGGTCCTGGCCGCCCCGGCCGTGGCCGCGAGGACGTCGTCCCAGGGGGTGGCGGTGAGGCCGAAGGTGGCCGTCGTGTCGGCCGCGTCGATCACGAAGGCGGCGTCCCACTGGTGCCGGATGGCCACGATCTCGCGCATCTGGGGTGCCACCGCGCCGATCGCCCGCAGCACCGGCCAGGGCGTGCCGCCGACCCGGGCCGGCGGTGCGCCCAGTGCCGCCGCCAGGTCGGTGAGCGCCTGACGCTGCGAGCGGGGCGGGGTGGTCGGCACGTGCCAGGCGCGCCCCTCGGCGCGGGGGTCGGTGCCCAGGGTGGCCAGCGTCGCGGCGACGTCCGGCACGTAGGACCAGCTGTGCAGGGCGTCCGGGTCGCCGACGACCCAGGCGCGCCGGCCTTGCCGCAGCGTCGACAGCTGGCGCATGAGGTGTGACTGGCTCGCCGGAACCGTCGGGCCGATGAAGTCCGAGGCCCGCGCCTCGGTGACGCGGACCCGGCCCGCCGCCCGGGCCGCCAGCGCGTCCTGCCACATCCGGATGCGGATGCGGCCCTTGACGTCGGTGGCGGCCAACGGGCTCTCGGCGGTCATCGGGCCGCTGGGCCGGCCGTAGACGTAGAGGTTGCCCATGGTGACCAGGAGGGCCCCGCTGCGCTCGGCGGCGCCGAGCAGCGCGGCTGCGATCGGCGGCCAGTCCTGCGTCCAGCGGTCGTAGGCCGGCGGGTTGACCGCGTTGTAGACGGCGTCGGCGCGACCGATCGCGGCGGTCAGCGCCGCGGCGTCGGCGGCATCGACCGCCTCGTGCTGCACGGTGTCGGTGCTCCGCCCACCGCTGCGGGACAGCACCAGCACCTCGTGCCCGCGCTCGGCCAGCAGCCGGGCCGTCGTCGTGCCCACTGGACCCTTGCCGACCACCACGTGTCGCGCCATCTCGACTCCTCCATCGGTGAGAGCACTGCTCTCGGATGGCGTCGACGGTGCCGAGCCTCGCGTCGCCTGTCAAGAGCACTGCTCACGATTGCGTGCATTGCTCTCGGATGGCATGCTCGCCCGGTGCCAGCCACCACCGCCCGGGAGCGCGCCCGCGCCGAGCTGACCACCGAGATCACCGCTCTCGCCCGAGCCCAGCTGGCCACGGTCGGCGCGGCCGGCCTGTCGCTGCGCGCCGTCGCCCGGGAACTGGGCATGGCGTCCTCGGCGATGTACCGCTACTTCCCCAGCCGCGACGACCTGCTGACCCGGCTGATCATCGACGGCTACGACGCCCTGGGCGCCGTCGCCGAGGCAGCCGACGACCCGGCCGCCGCTCCGCTGCACCGCTGGGTGGCCGTGTGCCGCGCCGTCCGGGCCTGGGCGCTCGCCCATCCGCACGAGTACGCGCTGCTCTACGGCTCACCGGTGCCCGGCTACGCCGCGCCTCCGGACACCGTGCCCGCCGCCGTCCGGGTCGGGGTCGTGCTGGGCCGGGTGTTGGGCGACGCCGCCCGCGCCGGAACACTGCCCGACGCTGCCGGCGCCCCCACCGGCACGGTGGACCCGGCGGTGGTCGACGTGCTCGGCGGCGAGCACCCGGCGCTCGACGACCGCGTGCGCGCCCGGGCACTGCTGGCCTGGAGCGGCCTGTACGGCACGGTGAGCTTCGAGGTCTTCGGCCACTTCGTGGGCTCGGTCGCCGACGCCGACGCCTTCTTCGACGACGCGATGCGGGACCTCGCCGGTCTGATCGGCCTCTAGCCGGTGCCGTTCACCGGCAGCCACCCGGCGGCGGTGCTGCCCCCGCTGCCCACACCACTGCCCGCCTCGGCGCTCATGGCCGGCAGCCTGGCACCTGACCTCCCGTACTACCTGCCGTTCGACCTGGCACTGCGGACGCACACCGCGGTCGGGGTGGCTTTGGTCGACGTCCTGCTGGGCGGGCTGGTCTGGGTGCTCTGGCACGGCTGGTCTCCACCCCGGCCGCCTCGGCCGCGCTCCGCGGCAGGCCGACCGACGTGCCGCTGGGGCTGCCCGGGCTGCCCGGTCGGCTGCGCTCCGGCTCCGTGCTGCTCGTCCTGCTCGCCGTCGCGGTCGGCGCCGCGACGCACGTGCTCCGGGACGAGTTCACCCATCCCGGCCGCTGGGGTGCCGAGCACCTGGCCGTGCTGAGCCGCTCCTGGGCCGGCAGTCCAGGAACCCGCTGGGCGCAGGAGGTGAGCGGGGTGCTGGGTGGGCTCGTCCTGCCGGTCTGGCTGGCTCGCTGGTGGCGGCGCACGCCCGACTCCGGTGCGCAGCCACGGCCCCGCTGGTGGGCGCCCTGGGCGGTGCTGGTCGTGGCCGGGCTGGCCGGCGGCCCCACCGCGGGGGCCGGTGCGCCGGACCTGCGGTCGGCTGCCGTGGCGGCGGCGTTCCGTGGCGGCGGCGTGCTGCTCGCCGGCGTCCTCGTCCTGTCCGCGCTGCGGTGGGCCCGCCGGCCGACCTGACCCGCCGGATGCGACAGCGCCCGCCCCGGCCGGAGCCGGGACGGGCGCTGTGGGCCCTGCGGACCCGTCGACTACGCGATCGCCAGCGTCGTCTCGTTGAGACCGACGTCCGCGGCGATGCTGCGCTCCGCGCGCCCGACCGGCGACAGCGACCGCAGGGTCCACTGCCCCGGGGCGGCGAAGAACCGGAACTCACCCTCCGGGCTGGTCACCACCTCTGCGGTGAACTCGTCGGTGGCGTCCAGCAGCCGCACGTAGGCACCGGCGACCGGCGACCCGTCGTGCCAGACCGAGCCCTGGATGACCGTCTGGGTGCTCAGGTCGACGCCGGCCAGGGCGCCGCCCTGCTTCGGGGCTCCGCACATGTCAGCTCACTTCTCGATCGGGACGCCGACCAGCGAGCCGTACTCGACCCAGCTGCCGTCGTAGTTCTTGACGTCGGACTTGCCCAGCAGCTCACGCAGCACGAACCAGGTGTGGCTGGAGCGCTCGCCGATCCGGCAGTAGGCGATCGTCGGCTTGCTGTCGTCGAAGCCCTGCTCGGCGTAGAGCTTCTCGAGGTCGGCGTCGCTCTTGAAGGTGCCGTCCTCGTTGGCCGCCTTGCTCCACGGGATGTTGATGGCGGTCGGCACGTGACCGCCCTTCTGCGACTGCTCCTGGGGCAGGTGCGCGGGGGCGAGGATCTTGCCGGAGAACTCGTCGGGCGAGCGCACGTCGACGATGTTCTTCGAGCCGATCGAGGCCACGACCTCGTCGCGGAAGGCGCGGATCGAGGTGTCGGGCTCGCTCGCGGAGTACTGGGTGGCGGGGCGCTCCACGACGTCCTTGGACAGCGGACGGCCGTCCAGCTCCCACTTCTTGCGGCCACCGTCGACGAGCTTCACGTCACCGTGGCCGTAGATCTTGAAGTACCAGTAGGCGTAGGCGGCGAACCAGTTGTTGTTGCCGCCGTAGAGCACCACGGTGTCGTCGTTGCTGATCCCCTTGGCCGACAGCAGCGACTCGAAGGCGCCCTTGTCGAGGAAGTCCCGGCGGAGCGGGTCCTGCAGGTCGGTCTTCCAGTCCAGCTTGACGGCACCTTCCAGGTGACCGCCGTCGTAGGCGCTGGTGTCCTCGTCGACCTCGACGAAGACGAGGCCGGGGGCGCCGAGGTTCTCCTGGGCCCAGTCTGCGGTGACGAGCACGTCGCTACGGCTCATGTGTGGTTCCTCCATCGGTTCGGGCGGGGGGGTGCAGGGTGGCTGTACGAGTGCGTTCCGGGCGGCCGCGCGGCGCGTCGGACCAGCGGGCCGGCGAGGCAGGCAGCGGGACGGGCGTCCGGCGCGGGCGTGGCCTCAGCGGGCCGGACAGAGGGCGCTGCCGACGCGGCACAGGTCGACTGTGCGGCGCGAGGTCAGCAGGGTGCCCACGGCGCCAGGGTAACGGATCATCGCAGGCCACCCGTGTGTGCCTCTACCAGGGCGGCGAGCTCAGCGGGGCGCGGCGCGCCGGAGCTGCGGGCGACCACGTCACCCCGCCGGTCCAGCCAGATCAGCGTCGGGGTCACCCGGACGTCCAGCGCCCGGACGGCGTCCAGGTGGCTCTCCGCATCGACCTGCACGGTGCTGAAGCCGGGGCGGGTGCGCTCCAGCTGCTGCAGCCGGGCCTTCGTCGCCCGGCACGGCCCGCAGAAGGCGCTGGAGAACTGGACGGCGGTCAGGTCCGCGGCATCCGGCCGCACGCCGAGCGCCGTCAGGACCTCGAGGGTCCCGTCGGGAGCAGCGGCGTCGGTCACTTCTGCGGCAACCCGGTCGGGCGGCGGCACATTCCGGCGCGGCCGACCGGGTCAGCCGCGGAGCACCGTGTCCGACGCCTCGACCGCGACGTCCACGCCCTCGTCGGCCGGCGTGACGCTGGTCAGCTGCAGGCCGAAGGGCAGCGCGGGCACCGGATAACGGAAGTCGAGCAGCTCCTCGGCCTCGTCGAGGACGAAGTCCGGGACGTCGACCGCGCCGGCCGAGGCGTCCGCGACGTCGAAGGCGAGGTCCTGCCCGTCCAGGGACACCGTGCCCGAGGCGGTGAGGGCGAAGTCGACGCCGAGGACCTCGACGGTCTTGGTCAGCCGTAGCCCGTCGCCCTCCCGGCTCAGCGTCGCGTCCCCGCCCAGCTGCGCGGCGAGGAGCTGGTAGGACAGCGTCGCCGTCCCGTCGACCCGGTCCACCGGGATCTCCTGCACCGAGCCGGAGAGGACGTCGGAGAGCGGGACGTGCACGCCACGCAGCGACACGTCGGCGTGCGTGCCGGCCGGCTGGCCCAGCTGCTCGGCGGTCAGCTGGATGCGCACGTCCTCGTACTCCCCCGACAGCGCCTGGGTGAGGAAGGGGAAGCCGGCGATGTCGACCTCCGGTGTGCCGGCCAGCCCGCCGCGGTCGGCGACCTGCTCGGCGACCTGGCCCTCGGCGATGCGCACCCCGACCCGGTCCACCACGACCAGCACGCCGACCAGGATCAGCAGCAGCACGAGCACGGCGACCAGGCAGCCGCTCCGTCGGCGGCTCATCCGGTGCCGTGCAGGGCGAGGGCGTAGGCGACCGGCGCGGCGGCGGCCAGCGGCAGGACCGCCTGGACCACCGGCAGCGCCCAGCTGACCGAGCCGCGCTCGGCCACGACGTAGGAGGCGCCGAGGGCCATCAGGGCGGCGACGGCGCCGAGCGCGGCGCCGTAGGTCGCGGCGGACACCGCGGACAGCACGGTGCTGCCCTCCCGGCGGAGCAGGGCCACGCCGACGGCGGCCAGCACGGCGAGCACCAGCCCGACCAGCCCGCGCGGCACGCCCACGGCGATCTGCGGGCGGGGCAGCGCGAGGTCGACCAGGTGACCGACCAGCAGCGCCGCACCGACCGCGAGGACCGCCGTCACCACCGCGCGCGGCCCGTCGTCGATCCGGCCGACGACCAGCAGCACCGCCAGCGCGCAGACCGAGCAGAGCAGCAGCACCACCCCGGCGAGCGACGCCACCAGGTACAGCCGGGGCGCCGGGCGGGTCATCTGGTGCACGACGGCCGCCAGGAAGCCCAGCCCCAGGACGGCCAGCAACGCGTCGAGCTCCGGGCGGTCGGGCAGCAGCATGGCCACGTCGGCGCCGGCGGCTGCGGTCACGCCGAGCCCGAGGGAGCCCACGAAGCCGCGGATGCCCGTGGCGACCACCCACGCGGCGACCAGCGCCAGCTGCAGCACCCCGACGGCGACCAGCCGGCCGACGTCGTCCAGCGTCAGGGAGAGCACGGTGACGACCGCGGTCACGGCGACGACCAGCCCGGCCGCGGGCAGGTGGTGGGCCCGCGCGGAGACCTCGTCGTCCAGCGCGGCCGATGTCACGCCCTGATCGTCGCAGAGCCGGGGCGAGCGGCGCCGCAGCACCGGTCCGTGTCGCCGACGCCCCGGCACGGACCGGGACACGGACGGTGGTCTGCGTCACGGTGGTGCCCGGACCGGGCGGTACGTCGGCTATCCTGCCCTCTCACCTCGACAGCGCCGTCGACGGCCTGGGTTCACACCCCAGTGGAGGAGAAGACATGCGGCTCGTGCTCATGACCTCGGCGCGTCAGGCGACCACGGAGGTCCTCCCCGCGCTCGGGCTGCTGGCCCACCAGGTGCGCGTGGTGGCCCCCGAGCTGTCCAGCCTGCTCGACGGTGACGCCGGGGACGTCGTCCTGGTCGACGCCCGGCACGACCTGGTGTCCGCCCGCACGCTGTGCTCGCTGCTCGCCTCCACCGGCGTCGCCGCCTCGCTGGTCGCCGTGCTGTCCGAGGGCGGACTGGTCGCGCTGTCGGCCGACTGGGGCGTGGACGACGTCGTGCTGGACACCGCCGGCCCCGCCGAGGTCGACGCCCGGCTGAAGTGGGCCACCGCCCGCCGGCTCGCTGCGGCGACCCCGGCAGACGGCGGCGACGGCGGTGTCACGAAGGCCGGCGAGCTGGTGATCGACGAGCACAGCTACTCGGCGAAGCTCCGCGGCCGGCCGCTGGACCTCACCTACAAGGAGTTCGAGCTCCTCAAGTACCTGGCGCAGCACCCCGGCCGGGTGTTCTCCCGCGCCCAGCTGCTGCAGGAGATCTGGGGCTACGACTACTTCGGCGGCACCCGCACCGTCGACGTCCACGTGCGCCGACTGCGGGCCAAGCTCGGCACCGAGCACGAGGCGCTGATCGGCACCGTCCGCAACGTCGGCTACAAGCTCGACCAGCAGGTCGCCGACGCCACTGCGGCGGCGAACGCCGAGCTGACGGCCGGCGACGCGGGCGTCTCCCGCTCCTGACTCCGACCCCCTCCGCTGAACACCCCCTTCTCCGTCGAGGTCACCGGCCGGCTCCCCGGGGCCGCCGTGGCCGAGGTCCGGGAACTGCTGGCGGCCGCGCTGCGAGCCGACGGCGTCCGGCCGGTGTCGGAGGAGTCCGAGCTCCGGCTGCAGCACGGCGGCGTCCCCGGCGGCTCCGACCTGACCGCCCGGGACGGCGACGGCACCCTGGTGGGCTACGCGCGGCTGGAGCTGCCCGCCGGGGAGCCCGACGCCGAGGCCGAGCTGGTCGTCGCGCCGACCGCCCGCCGGCGTGGCGTGGCCACCGCACTGGCGAGCCGGCTCGAGGAGCTCGCCGGCGAGCGCCCGCTGCGGGTCTGGGCACACGGGGAGCTCCCCGGCTCGACCGAGCTGGCCCGCGGTCGCGGCTACGACCGCGCCCGGGTGCTGCTGCAGATGCGCCGTCCGCTCGACGGCGTCGACCCCGACCCGCGGCCTGAGCTGCCGGCCGGGGTGACGATCGCGCCGTTCCGCCCCGGCGCCGACGAGGCCGCCTGGCTGCGGGTCAACGCCCGTGCCTTCGCCTCCCACCCCGAGCAGGGCCGGTGGACGGCGGCGGACCTGGCGCTGCGGGAGGCCGAGGCGTGGTTCGACCCGGCCGGCTTCTTCCTCGCCTGGCGCGGTGACCCTGATGACGACGGGCAGCTGCTGGGCTCGCACTGGACCAAGGTGCACCCCGCGGGTGAGGCCGGCGACGAGCCGATCGGCGAGGTCTACGTGCTGGGCATCGACCCCGACGCGCAGGGCATGCGCCTGGGCCGCGCGCTGACCGACATCGGGCTGGCGCACCTGCGCGCCCGGGGGCTCGCCGCCGTACTGCTGTACGTCGACGAGGACAACACCGCAGCCGTGTCGCTCTACGAGCGGACCGGTTTCACCCGGCACACCGTCGACGTCAACTGGCGGCGCGAACCCGCTCGCTGAGCGCCCCGCAACCCCGGGAGCGGGCCTCCCACGCGGTCGTTCACCCGTTCGACGGACGGCGTCAGCCAAGTCGTGTCCCACGTCTCAGCAGGGGTTCATCTCGCGTTCACCGATGCACCCGGATCCAGACATGTCGGCTGCTCAGCATGGTGTTCGTCCGATCCACCCCTGCCCGGCATCGACGTCCGGGCGAACCCTGTCGAAAGGCCCTGAGTTGAAGCTCAGCACCACGACGCGCGCCGCGGCAGTGTCCGCATCGCTCGCCGCCGTCCTCGCCCTCGCCGCCTGCGGTGCCTCGAACGAGGAGAGCAGCGACGCCAGCGACAGCGGCGACAGCAGCAGCTCCGCCGAGGAGCTCAGCGGCGACCTGGTCGGCTCGGGCTCCAGCGCCCAGCAGGCCGCCATGCAGGCCTGGGCGGCCGGCTTCAACACCGCCCAGCCCGGCGTCACCTTCAGCTACGACCCGGTCGGGTCCGGCGGCGGCCGTGAGGCCTTCCTCTCCGGCGGCGCCGACTTCGCCGGCTCGGACTCCGCGCTGACCGACGAGGAGCTGGCCACCGCCGAGGAGCGCTGCGGCACCTCCGGCGCCTTCGAGCTGCCGAACTACATCTCCGCGATCGCCGTGGTCTACAACCTCGAGGGTGTCGACGACCTGAACCTGTCCCCGGCCACCCTGGCGGGCATCTTCGGCGAGACCATCACCACCTGGAACGACCCGGCCATCGCCGCGGACAACCCGGACGCCGAGCTGCCCAGCACCGCGATCACCCCGGTGCACCGCGGTGACAAGTCGGGCACGACCAAGAACTTCACCGACTACCTCAGCAAGGCCGCCGAGGACGTGTGGACCGCCGGTGCGGTCGAGGAGTGGCCGACCTCCGGTGGCGAGGCCGCCAACCAGACCTCGGGCATGATCCAGTCCGTCAAGGACGGCTCGGGCACGATCGGCTACGCCGACGAGAGCCAGGCCGGCGACCTCAGCATCGCCAACATCAAGGTCGGCGAGGAGTACGTCGCCCCCTCCGCCGAGGGCGCTGCGGCCGTCGTCGCCAACTCCGACCGCGTCGAGGGTCGTGGCGAGTACGACCTCGCCGTCTCGGTGAACCGCACCACGGAGTCGGCCGACGAGTACCCGATCGTGCTGGTCAGCTACCACATCGGCTGCGTCGAGTACGACGACCAGGCCAAGGCCGACGCCGTCAAGGCGTTCGAGACCTACGTGATCAGCGAGGACGGCCAGCAGGCCGCCGCCAAGAACGCCGGCAGCTCGCCGATCACCGACGACGCCCGCTCGGCCGCCGAGACGGTCATCGAGGCCATCACGGTCGCCAGCTGACCGACCGCTCCACGAAGACCGCGGCGGCCCGGGATGTCCACCAGGACAGCCCGGGCCGTCGTGGCGCGTGACCGCCCCGTACCCACCCTGCACACCGCAGCACGAACTCGACGGAGCGATCGGTGACCACCACCAGCGCACCTCCCAGCCCTCCGCGACCCAAGCGCCGGCCAGGCGACCGCGTCTTCGCCGGCAGCGCCACGGGCGCGGGCATCCTGATCCTGCTGGTCCTCGCCGGCGTCGCCGTCTTCCTGATCTTCTCCGAGGCGCTCCCCGCGATCACCGCGGACAGCGCCGACCTGCCCGATGGCAAGAGCCTGGCCAGCTACGTGGGGCCCCTCGTCTTCGGCACGCTGGTGGCCGCGGTCATCGCGCTGCTCGTGGCGACGCCGCTGGCGGTCGCCATCGCGCTGTACATCACCCACTACGCCCCGCGGCGGCTGGCCTCCGGCATGGGGTACGTGATCGACCTGCTGGCCGCCATCCCCAGCGTCGTCTACGGCTTCTGGGGCATCGCCACCCTCGCGCCGGCGATGGTGCCGTTCTACGTCTGGGCCGCCGAGCACCTCGGCTGGATCCCGTTCTTCGCAGGCCCGCCGTCGACCACCGGCAAGACGATGCTCAGCGTCGGCCTGGTGCTCGCGGTGATGATCCTGCCGATCATCTCGGCCATCTCGCGCGAGGTCTTCGGTCAGGCGCCCGCCCTGCACCGGGAGGCCGCGCTGGCCCTCGGCGCCACCCGCTGGGAGATGATCCGGATGGCGGTGCTGCCCTACGGCAAGTCGGGCGTCATCGGCGGCGCCATGCTGGGCCTGGGCCGGGCGCTGGGCGAGACGCTCGCGGTCGCCATCGTGCTGTCGGCGTCCGGCGGCGTCACCTTCAACCTGATCTCCAGCAGCAACCCCTCGACCATCGCGGCCAACATCGCGCTGCAGTTCCCCGAGTCCAGCGGGTTGGCGATCAACACCCTGATCGCGAGTGGCCTCGCCCTGTTCGTGATCACCCTCGCGGTCAACATGTTCGCCCGCTGGATCGTCACCCGTCGCGCCGAGTTCTCCGGAGCCAACTGATGAGCACCGAGACCCCCCTCGCCCCGGCGGCCAGCCCCGGCGCGACCTCCGCCGGTCCGGTGCGCACCCAGCGCCGGCTGCCGCGCTTCGCCGCGACCGCACTGTTCGTCGCCGGGGTGGTCGTCGGCGCGCTGCTCGCGGCGCTGACCACCGGCCGGCTCAACATCGCCCTCACCGTGATCTACGGCGTCATCCTGGGCACGCTGGCCGTCTACCTGGTCTCCCGCTCGGTCGAGGGCCGCCGCAAGGCCACCGACCGGCTGGTCACCACCGTCGTCACGTCGGCCTTCGCGATCGCCATGGTGCCGCTCGTCTCGCTGCTGTACACCGTGCTGGACAACGGGCTGAACCGGTTCGACTCGCAGTTCTTCAACTCCTCGATGCTCGGGGTGGTCGGTGAGGGCGGCGGCGCCTACCACGCCATCCTCGGCACGGTGATCATCACGGCCCTGACGACGCTGATCTCGGTGCCGATCGGCCTGCTCGCCGCCATCTACCTGGTGGAGTACGGCACCGGCCGGCTCAAGAAGGTGCTGACCTTCTTCGTCGACGTCATGACCGGCATCCCCTCGATCGTCGCCGGTCTGTTCGCCTTCGCGCTCTTCGCGCTCTTCTTCGGCCCGGGCGTCCGGCTGGGCGCCATGGGCGCGGTCGCACTCGCGGTGCTGATGATCCCGGTCGTCGTCCGCTCGGCCGAGGAGGTGCTCAAGCTGGTGCCCAACGAACTCCGCGAGGCCAGCTACGCCCTCGGCGTCCCGAAGTGGCGCACCATCCTCAAGGTCGTCATCCCCACCTCGATCGCCGGGCTGGGCACCGGCGTCACCCTGGCCATCGCCCGGGTGATCGGTGAGACGGCCCCCCTGCTGGTGACCACCGGATTCGTCAACGGCACGAACCTGAACCCGTTCGACGGCCGGATGACCGCCCTGCCGGTCTTCTCCTACTACCAGCTCACCCAGCCCGGCGTCCCGCCGGAGTTCGGCATCGAGCGGGCCTGGACGGCAGCGCTCGTGCTCATCATGCTGGTGATGGCGCTCAACGTCGTCGCCAGGCTGATCAGCCGCCTCTTCGCCCCCAAGACCGGTCGCTGACCGGCACGACCCGGAGGACACCCCTGTGGCCAAGCGCATCGACGTCAGCGACCTGGACATCTTCTACGGCAACTTCAAGGCCGTCGAAGGCGTCAACGTCTCCATCGAGCCCCGCAGCATCACCGCACTGATCGGCCCGTCCGGTTGTGGCAAGTCGACCTTCCTGCGGTCGCTCAACCGCATGCACGAGGTCATCCCCGGCGCCCGGGTCGAGGGCAAGGTCGTCATCGACGGCCAGGACCTCTACGGCGCGGACGTCGACCCGGTCGACGTCCGGCGCCAGATCGGCATGGTCTTCCAGCGCCCCAACCCGTTCCCGACGATGTCGATCTACGACAACGTCGTGGCCGGGGTCCGGCTCAACAGCACCCGGATGAGGAAGTCCGACCTGGACGACCTGGTGGAGCGCTCGCTCAAGGGCGCCAACCTGTGGAACGAGGTCAAGGACCGGCTGAACCGGCCCGGCTCCGGCCTCTCCGGTGGCCAGCAGCAGCGGCTGTGCATCGCTCGCGCGATCGCGGTCGAGCCCGAGGTGCTGCTGATGGACGAGCCCTGCTCGGCCCTGGACCCGATCTCCACGCTGGCCATCGAGGACCTGATGACGGAGCTCAAGGAGCAGTTCACCATCGTCATCGTCACCCACAACATGCAGCAGGCCGCCCGGGTGAGCACCTCCACCGGGTTCTTCAACCTCAGCGGCGTGGGCCAGCCCGGCCGGCTGATCGAGTTCAACCCGACCGAGAAGATCTTCAGCAACCCCGAGGAGAAGGCGACCGAGGACTACATCTCGGGTCGCTTCGGCTGAGCCGCGGACCCCACCGCTCGCACGCCGGCTGCGGGCCCCTGCACCGGGGCCGAGCTCAGCTGCAGGCTCCGGCTCCGCTCTCCGCTCCGGCGGTGGGCGGGGCCGCTGTCGTCGGTACCGGCGTGCCGATGGCCACCGGCGCCAGCCCGGTGTAGTCCGGCCCGATGACCAGCTGCACCGCTCCGCCGACCTCGTCGGTCTCGAGCAGGACGGCCCCGGGGACGGCGGCGGCGACGGTGCGGGCGGGCTCCAGCGCCGCGGGGCCGTAGCGGACGACCGTCCGGTCCACCGCAGCCGGCTCGACCCCGCGCAGCCCGACCCGGAAGCCCGCGGCGGCGAGGCCGTCGGCGACCTCCGTCGTGCGGCTCCCGCCGGTGGCGTCCAGCACGTCGATCGTGACCCCGGCCGGGTCGACCGTGACGACCGTGCCCTCGGGCACCGGGTCGGCGGTCGCCGGGACGGGCAGCTGGTCGGCGGTAGCTGAGCCCGCGGCCGGGTCG